>ERZ794936.63-NODE-63-length-84517-cov-66.004168_pt1 | contig 84517 bp, 45 predicted proteins | sample MGYA00511083_ERZ794936 | MGnify/ENA primary metagenome ERZ794936 (study PRJEB30137, sample SAMN04331409) | food metagenome | isolation source: Y2 must sample point D1 replicate A | place: Australia: South Australia | collected 2014 ... | reverse complement strand
GACATACCTGACATTGAACTGCTTCCCATCGACATACTTGCCATTGACGACATAGTCGACGCCAACGTTTTGCTCGCACTGGACATCGCTTCCATGCTCATCGATGACATGCTCGATAATATCGTTTTGCTGGCACTAGACATCGCATCCATGCTCATCGACGCCATACTCGATGCTACTGTCTTGGATGCACTAGACATGGCGTCCATATTCATGCTGCTACCCATATTCATACCTTCCATTTTGAATGTCAAATATAATACACTTTTTTTTATTTTCTATTCGATTCTTCCAACAAATGTAATTTGAGTCGCCGCCGAACTATTACTCCACCTGTTTAAGTTTGTGCTTAAAAGTTTTGTTATGCAAATAAAGCTATGGAGTAGTTGTTTATTAAGAGCACACTGCGTATCTGTTTTACTAATGTGAACTAATCATAAGAGGAATAAAACATACAAGACCCTCTCGAGATGACAATACAACATTTTTTATGTTGCATTTTGTAGCCCGAATCTTGAAAAGTGCTCTTTTCAGGATCGTGCCATTTTTGCTCATTTTACCGTCGTCTTGAGCAAATATCCCATGATTTGCATCAATACATGAGAACATAACCACAGTAACGAATAGTTGAGGTGCAGTTTCGATCCTTAAAAATTACTGAATAATTCATATGCTATTTAGGGAAGTATTTACGTATCGGTTTGTAGTATAGCAGGGAAATGTGCCAAGTTGCTTAGATAACAAAAACGTGGAAAGGCTGGAACGAGCAAAATACGGTTCAAAATGCGGCCTTGCGGAAAAAGTTTGGTTCAGGAAGCTCCTGAAGAGGAACAATCGGACTTGTGTCGTTGTTCCAAAATTTTTCTATTTCTTGTCCTTCACCATCTTGGGAAGAAAACCCTAATATAGAGCCGTATCTCTGCTTAAGATTCATTCCGATGATTTTCAATATTTCCTGCAATACAACGGTTCCGAGCTTGAAAACTTCATTTCTCCTACGAAAATAAGTAAAAAGGTTCTTTACAAGTAAAATAGGATTTCCCTTTGAATGTTCGACAATTTTCTTCAAGTCTTCATTTTTTATGGCGAATCCGTTTATTTTCAGAAAGGCCTCTAGCTGAAGGAACATTTTCCTGCTTGCAATTTCCTTCTCTGCCATTGGACTTGTGATCATTATTGATAGCTTACTTCTTTGAGCGGAATATATAGAGATTTTGGACTCGAAGAATGCTAAATATTTCTTTAGAGTTAACTTTTGCAAAAATGAGATATCAATCATTTCATGATCTTCTTGAAAATTAAGCCTTCCTTCCGCAATTTTATTTCTTACCTTCCTATGTTGTCTCATTTGTTTATTGTTGAGAGTGTAATTATCACCATTTTGCACATTTGCCACTATCTCATTTAATAGGTCTACAGGACCAGCCGACCCTTCAAACTGTTTCGTACTGTTCTGTTTTAAAAGATTTAAGAACGGCTCTAGAAGTATCCTTCGAAAATCAAACTCGGTGAATCTATTTAGCACCTGCAGCTGCAAGTAAGATAAGTACTCATTGATCCTAGTTTCCAGATTGTGCCCCGAGCTGCCAGACATTACGGTTATATGAATCCCAACAGTGTCTGTTAAAACCCTGAGTCCTCCCAAAACAATGTACCCAATTTGCTTTTTATTTCTTAGATCAGGCACTAGCGTTAGTGAAAATAGATATTCGGTAAGAAAGGTTAGTGTCAGATTTTTGATGTCATCTCTTTGTGCAGTCTGAATAAAATACACAATACTATTGTTGGGATCATCCTGGTGACCATTATATGATATAAAGGCATTTGTGCCTTGATCTAGATCTTTTGTACTGGGAGGAGGGTAGAGACGTATGGTCGGTTTGCTCCCTTCATTGCTGATTTTTAGGTGCTGCGTAAAATTGTTATTTAAGTAACGGTTGATTGCGTCAGCATATTCAAGGCTTCCCTGCATGAACAAGACCAAATGTTTAGGATTCCTCCAGAATAAAAAACAAAATTTTTCGAAGGATTCCAACTCGGTAAGCTCTAATGCATTAATTCTATCCTCTAAAGTCCATATATATTTCTCTAAAACAATCAGCAATCCAACGCTAGCTAGCTTCACGCAGTTGTCCGATGACGCGTTCTTGTATTTATTTCTAACTAAAATCCTTGCCTTTCTCAAGGTATCTTTAGAAAGAAACGTTGGATCTGTTGCAATAAGTTTTAGCGTATCCACGAACGTCTTTACTATTGTGAAAACACCCTCAGGGAATCCAGAAATAGTAAATCGCAGTGTTACGTTGCCCTTACTAGATGAGGCAATCTCATATGTGTAACCAATTCTCAGAGCGGGATAAAGGAATGAAGAGGTGATGATAAATAATGCCTGTGCTAGTACTTCCAGGTGGATTGTTGCCTCCGGACTAGGTTTGATGCCTAACCCCAAAACTTCAAATGATACGACGGATTTATTGTCTGAGGCAAAATTTGGGTCTTCTTTTAAGATCCACATCTCATAATTCTGGTTCTCACTGACTAATTGAGGCTTTGTCCTAGTGGGCTCACTATAAATTTGAGGTCTAAGCGTAGCAAATTTCGATTTTAACGAGCATTCTAAGAAGAGCTGTTGTAGTTTTAAAGGATCGCTGACGCAATCTGGTAAAAAAAGATTACCTGTGGGAAAATTAAATTCATACGAGCTGTTTGAATGAAATTTATTATCACTTGCTAGATGAACGTTTGCCGTATAATACTCAAATTCATAGAAAAAATCGGTGCATATATCACTTTTATTTTTCATTTTATCAAATATATTACCAGATTTTATATTCCCTAAGAGTAAAAGGCGCATGTTGTCATGATTCATGAAAGATTTTAAAAAATTTTGGAACTTAATAGCTTGCCCTGTCCACCATTGTATATTGGCCTTTGTGTTTTCATATTTTTCGATGTTGGGATCATCTATTTCTATAAGAGATTTAAATCCTTTGAATATATTAGGGGGGGTTAAACATTCTAAATCGTCCTGAAGAATACCGCTTAATTTTGAGCACTCTTCCATTGGAAGATCCTCTGAACTTTGGTACAGAAAGCTAACGAGGTCGATCAAATTCTGTTCTTTCAAAAAAGTGATTAAGTAATCGATGTTCATTACGTAAAAGGAAGGCAAGAGTCTATTAAGTACTATTGTCGTAATTCTCTTAATATTTTCCCAGCCACTGTTTGTCAGTTCTAATTCCAAAATTAATCCTATGTCACCAATAGCGAATTCTGAGGTAAAGGCAAAACAGCCTGTGAGCCAGCCTTTTGAAGCTAAGTAATAGCTCAAAGATCCTGGAGACTCATCGCCGAAAAGTTCACACCAAAGATGACTGTATATTTTAATGTCATCCTTTGTAAACCGAGTGTTTTTATCGCTAACAGGAAAGAGAAGTCTCATTATAGGTACCTTATTTGAATTGATAAATATCGAATTGCATTCAGGAAATTGTTGAAAACACATCGTATTTTTGTATTTTTTTTCCCACGTTGTGTTCAGTATTTTAAAGGTTTTCAAGTCACTGTAGTCGTTTTTGGAAGAATCTTGGCGTTTTTTTAAAGACTTCGATCTTCGAAATGACCTCGTCCTAATCGATATACTCCTTTCCTTTACAGCGCTTTTGGGTTTTATATCGCCAAATTTTGATAGAGCTAGTTTCGTAAGAATATTAACAGACTGCGGTCCCCTTATGCACAAGGTTATATTCTCCCCAAAAAAATTATTTTCGAAGTAAGTGTTTAATGAGCTCTTTAGTTTTATTTTTTTCAGTTGTGGAATGCTAGATAACGAGTGTATGTTCCCAGTGGAAAAGCGACTGAAAGGATGGTCGGGATTGGCCAATATTCTTGCTGCGTGGTAGAATATTTTTGTGGTTGATGATATGTTTCCCTCATGCTCACTTTGTATTGCATATATCTCCTTGCTTATCAGTAAAGGGTTGAAGAGCGGTTCTTTGAAGAATGAGGCAAACACATCTAAGATAGATTCAAATGTAAATTCGCCGTTATTTTGAGTATTGGGCAATTCAAAATAAAAAGTCGTTTGCTCCCCTGTGGTAAAGGCATTTTGAGAGCCGTTGTTTTTTGCGATTAGTGTGTGGAATAAACCAGGATCAGGGTATTTTTTGGAACCGGCAGAAAGAATCATGTGCTCACAAAGGTGCGCCAAACCGGCAATATCCTTTGGATCGTTATGGGAACCTGTGCAAACAGTCAGTGAGCATGAGCTTGAAGTATCTGTTGGATCCGATATTATTAATGCTAAAATTCCGTTTGGCAGTTTACAAACTTTATGAGTCCTGTTGCTGTAAGACAACGGGATGTAAAACGAGACTTCATAATTAGTTACTTCTCTCAAGGACATCAGTAAAAAAACTTATTCAGTTGCTATTTTTTAACGCCAGGCACATTTATATTATATAATCAAGACACAAAAGGATAAAACAAAGGTGTTAACTGTTCTGCATACTCACCAGCGTAAACTATCCTGAAAATCGTGTAAATAAGTGTTTCATTTTTTTCTTGCAGTGAAAAAAGGCATGTAAAATACCGCATCAAGTAACTCCGCCTGCGGTTTCAAGATTAACGGCTTGAGACAAAATGGGACACTTACTCATGCAAAGTGGGAAGAAATGATTGCAGAAAAACCATATGTGTAACAGAAAAAAGTTGGATAGTGCTTACCAGATGTTTACCTTAATTTCTTGATGGATGAAAGAAGTATAGAAGTTTTACTATTAATCCAACCATCGGAAATTTGTATAGGAAAGTAGTTTATTGGAGTTATTGGATATACTGTGTAAACTATTTCTCGAAATGGTGTCCTTAGATTCTCTTCTTGTTCTATTGAAGAAAAATGGTATCCTTTTTTTAGACAATGTATCATAATACCATAATACGAATACTCTTCAGTGACGATAGTCAATTCCTTCAATTTAGCAAATTTTTAAGGTAGAACAACATACGGTTACAATATATAAGCAGGCACAGAAAGTCATACTGCTGAATTAATGCGTACTCGAATAATACCGGGTATCTAACTATATACGTTTTAATATTATATTGATATTATTCTGAGGCAACTATATTTCCAACACTATATTTTATTTTTCCTTTATTAATCCAACTCGGAAATTCCTTCCTTAATATATCGAGTCTTACGTGTGCGATAATGCGAATGTTCCGTATGTTGGAGTTAAACTCCTATTTCATGGACTAGCGCTCATGCCACTGATATAATGTCATACATGCGTTATGATATTACATAAACGATGAGAAACAGCCGTCGACTTTGGTGGAAGCAGAAATGCAAAAGTTGATAATATAATAGGATTGATAGTGAAATAGGATCGATGAATAGACCATTTAATACGTAAAAAGAAGAAACTTTTTTGTTATCCCGAAATTTTTGTTTCCTTTACGAATTTATATATCTTCGAGAAGATGTCTTAATATACTCTAAATAACTAATAATGCACTCTTTATCAGAATGTACCTCGAAAAGTGTTCAGCAAATTCAAGCAATTGTCAGAAATAATGTCGGAAACAATGGTTTTTGATTATCTGCGCATGTACTATTGCCAACAAGTAAAATGTTTCCACTGTAAATACACAAATCAAACTGTTTACGTGACATTGTACAATTGTAGAATAAGAAAAATGTTGAGCATTCCGTTCAGATAGTAATGAAAAGCAAACTAAGATTTTTGTAACGAATATCAACCTGAAGTTAACATTTATGGAGTATCAATACTTACATTGAATCTGCGGTGAATTGACCAACCTACTATTATATTATCAATGGATTTGTTTTAGCTTTTAGGAATCTCTGTCACTTTGATTTATATTATAAACATTGCATGGTATTGTACCCTAGCAGCAAATTCAAAAATGTATTAATTTACCATGCTAGCAAATGGAAACAATAGTTAGTCATCCTTCTAGAAGTTGAAAAAATGAAATGAACATAATTTATATTTCCAAAGGATCTCTTTATAAATTGATATAATAGCGAGAAATCCTTTTTTCGTATCGCTAATCTTTTGCGTTTATAGTTTATCATTTCTGTATATGTATTTTATATATTCTGTTAAAAATATTGTAACTATCATTCGTATTCCATGGCGGCGGTCCAGAAATTAGTTTCTAATTCACAACCTCTTGCAAAGATCGTCACCAAAGAATCAAGTTGATCTGGAGGATATGTTTCCAAGATGTGATTCATGAGCCTTTCACCTTCAAGCACAGCTTGGTAGCAAAATGAAGACGCGCAAGTATCACACCATTCACTATAAATAGAACCCTCTGCTGCTGTTATCTTATCCTTAACTTTGTCTACAGCATAAACATAACCCATTAGACAAGGGTTGAGGGCTACAACTATTTCTTGCCAGTTTCCTCTTCTGGAAATGTCAATTAGGTAACGACAGTAGGCCCTTAATGCGGGACCTCTCTTAATTTTTTGTAAGTAATCTGGGTCCTTAACTCCAAATTCTTCTCTTAATCTTCTTTCATGTTCATTTAGTTCATTACGGGCGCAATCAGCAATAACAAGGTCCTTTTCTAGATCTTCTAGAGTTGGAGATTTACTACCTGTGACGCAGCAAACTCTCACATAATCAATTAAGTATAAATAATCTTGTTCAATAAAAAACTGGAACTTTTTGCGTTCCAATGTGCCGTCTGCCACTCTTTTAACAAATTCGTGATTCACGTAGGCATCCCAATGCGGCTTGACTTTAGGATGATTTATCAGATAATTAAAGAAGCTACCCCCAGGGATTTTGTCAAGAGAACCTTCGATTGGCTTCTTAGGTACAGCATCAGATGCTGTAAAGCATTCGTCGGTGAGCATTTTTTCTAATGGAATCTCTACGGCGTAAACGTGATTAATTGGTCCAACCTTCACAGCTTTCTTGGTAACGTCACAGCCAATTGCGATGGCATTCTGTACATACTCAATACCACCATAAACAGATTGGGAAAGAGAATAACCGCGAGCCAAGTTAGATGCTATAGCAGAAGCCAGTGTGCATCCAGCGCCATGAGTGCGTGTAGTATTAACGAATTGGCCCTTAAAAGTGATGAATTTTTGTTCAGCACCTAAGTAAAGAACGTCAGTAATATGCTTTTCTTTTCCATCGTCACATGGAATGTGGCCTCCCTTCACTAAAATATTGGAGCAATTGGTGATTCTAGAAAGGTCTTTCGCGATTTCAAGAACGTCTTGTAGTTTGCTAACTTCTCTGTTCTCGCCCAGTAACATGAAACAGTCTGAAATGTTAGGAGTTAAAATGTCGGCAAAAGGAGAAATTTTTTCTATGATTAAGCTAACCACATCCTTTCCAGTTGGAGAAGAGTCAGAAGCGGCGCAAAGAACTGGATCAATTACTAACTTGGGTCTATTTTCACCAAGTTGCAAAAGTTTTTCGTGCAAGACTTCGATTGCATCCACCGTAAGCATGCCAGTCTTAATAACATTACATTTCATGTCCTGTAAATTGGCGTCTAATATTTGAGATACCATTTTCTTTGGTATATTTTGAGCGCCGTACACCTTCACTGGAGTTTGAGCAGTCAAAGTAGTGACGCATGTCATGGCATAACATCTGTGTGCGGTGATAGTCTTAATATCAGCTTCAACACCGGCTCCACCACTTGAGTCTGATCCAGCAATTGACATAACTGTTGGTAATTTTTCATTACAAGCTAGAGTAAGATATGGTGGAGGCGTGTTAATACTCACTGTAGAATTTGTCATTATGGAGGGACAGAATGCTGTTCTTGGAAAACCTAATGTGCAAAGACCTAGGAGGATGATAACCATAGGAAAGGCATACTGCTTTGGAAATTGTATATTTATCCACTGTTTAAATACTGGAATTATCTCTTGCCAAATTGCACTGCTCTAAAGGTTTCCAATATCCAATCTTGAACAACATTATAATAGAGAATAGAATACGTGTCTATAGGTGCTACTATGTGATTAAGAGGTTGCAAAGTGAAAGGCAGTATTTGATTCCTGCAAGGATCTTCCGTGCAGGACAATAGGGTTTAATGCCACATTGTACTCTGCGTGCTATGCGAATAAAGGAAGCGCACGCCGAATCTGAAATAGGCAATTTGGTACAAAAATCACGTTATTCCATTAAGCAGAGGCAGTTCATATTACTTTGGCCTGTCTTACGAATGTTCTTCTGAATACCCAATTCTCCTGAGAACATCTATCATATAATTTTTGAGTTTAGGCAGACTTGAGGAAAAAGTGGGTTTTGAGGTGGTTGTTTGGAGTCTATCTCTGATAAGAATGGCTTTATTGCATATATTCTAACAGGCCCTCTCGTAGGTAAAGGAATCCCCAAAAAAGAGTGGGCAGCTTTACATGGTAAAATTACAATTCGTTCTTTCGTTTCACACGTCGGCACTTACTATCCTATTACATTATTAATCCTTACATTTCAGCTTCCACTAAATTCGATGGCCGTTTCTCGTCATTTATGTGATATCATAACACCATATATGGCAGTACATCAGGCATAAGCACTAATCCGTAGAAATTAGTTGATCCCAAGTTTAACGGACTCGAAGTCCTGTTAATTATGTGAGCCGAAGCGTAGGAATATTAATGTAATAGAATCAATAAATGACTGTATATTAAAACGAAGAACGAAAGAATTTTACCACTTTGTAAAATATTAGATTGCGTTGAGGGGCTTGTGGTCACCTGTCATAGAATGCCTATGTTCCCCCCAAAAATTTAATTCTGAAGTAAGTTTTTGTTGAGTACTTCAACTTTATTTCCTTCAATTGTGAAATGTTGATAACTAGCATCTATTACTATCCGATAACGCCAGGCGCCTTTATATCATATAATTAAGACACAAAAGGATAAAACAAAGGTGTTAACTATTCTGCATACTCACTATCGTAAACTGTCCTGCAAATCGTGTAAATATGTATTTCATTTTTTCTGCAGTGAAAAAAGGCATGTAAAATACCACATCAAGTAACTCTACTCCGCCTGTGGTTTCAAGACTAACGGCTTGAGACAAAATGGGAAGAAATGATTGCAGAAAAGCCATATGTGTAATAGCAAAAAGCTGGATAGTGCTTACCAGATGTTTACCTTAATTTCTTGGTGAATTAGAGAAGTACAGAAGTTTTACTATTAATCCCACCATAGAAATTTGTATAGGAAAGTAGTTTATTGGAGTTATTGGATATACTGTGTAAACTATTTCTCGAAATTGTAATCTTAAGATGCTCTTCTTATTCTATTAAAAATAGAAAATGATTTTCATATTTATTTATTTATTTATATTTTGGCATTACTCTTCATCATTTTTTTCCCTCTAAGAAGCTTCCTTTCTTTTTATAAGGATAACAAAACCAAAAGGAATATTGGGTCAGATGAATGGACGCGAATGCAAGACAGAAGTCCAAATCACGTCAAGACAAAGAAAGAAAGAAAGAAAAACTAACACATTAATGTAGTTTTAAAATTTCAAATCCGAACAACAGAGCATAGGGTTTCGCAAACAAACTTAAATATATGCTAGAATAAAAATTAACTATCATCTATTGACTAGTATTCATATATGACGTAATAAAATGAAATGTAGATTCATTTTGTAGATTCCTATATCCTCAGAGAGAATTTTTGGTATATCCTATATGCATAATATTATAGTCTTTGCCAACAATCGAAACCAAACATATATCTTAAAATACACCACTTTCTCAAATAAATTCGTTAAATAACGGTGTGTTGAAATGTTTACCGTAACTTGTAACAGCTCTAACAACTCATACCTGCTATGTACTGATTCCAAGAAAAAAAAAATGGAAGGTCGGGATGAGCATATACAAGCACTAAGAAGAACAATACAGAACTCTACACGGTATTATTGTGCTACAAGCTCGAGTAAAACCGAGTGTTTTGACGATACTAACGTTGTTAAGAAAGTAACTTGTTATCAAACTCATTACCAACTTGTGATTAATTGGTGAATAATATGATAATTGTCGAAATTCCATTGTTGGTAAAGGCTATAATATTATGTATACAGATTATACTAGAAATTCTCTCGAGAATATAAGAATCCCCAAAATTGAATCGGTATTTCTACATACTAATATTACCATTACTTCTCCTTTCGTTTTATATGTTTCATTCCTATTACATTATCGATCTTTGCATTTCAGCTTCCATTATATTTGATGTCTGTTTTATGTCCCCACGTTACACCGCATGTGACAGTATACTAGTAACATGAGTGCTACCGAATAGATGACATTTTAGACTTTCATTCCAACAACTTGGTTGACAGAATGTTACGTACCCTATATCTAATCTATATGAGGCCTGAATCTAACTGAAAGGTGGAATTTCAGTAATTTATCAAGCTTTAATAAGTTTGGGTAGTTTAACTGTGCAAAAAGGTATTTACCTTACATACTGAATCTTGTCTGTTTGGTAGCGGCTGCTTTATGGGTGTTTCATAGATGTCCAAAATATATTGAGATATTGAGATATCACATTCTAGGATAATCAAAATTACCATAATTCAAAAGCTCGTATGGCGCAGTGGTAGCGCAGCAGATTGCAAATCTGTTGGTCCTTAGTTCGATCCTGAGTGCGAGCTTTCTTTTTTAGACTACTAATTTTATTTTGCTAGTCATTTTTTTTTTATACTCAAAAAGTAAAAAGACTACGAGTATATTCAAAGTAAAAAACGAACGTCAAACTATCTCGATTAAAACTTGTCATACTGTGGGTATCATATTCTGTGCCCTCAGTGAAAAGAACCAGCAAAAGAACGCGCATCTCGAGTGAAGACGCGCCCTTGATGGTACAAAATTTAACGGGAAGGCGCGTCGTGATGTTCACGCGCTTTGCCCACATTGGGATAGCGCCCACAGCATATCTGTGCTAAACTCACTTTTCCTAGTGACTGCCGATAGCTACTGCCATCTACCGCGAAGGGAACTTCATTTGCGTTCATCGGTTTATTAGAAGCTACTTGGAACTAATTCTTAAGCTTCTCAAGAAAAGTTTTTTTTCTGTCTATCTATTGAAGTCTTTTTGTCTTTGTACTTCAAGAGACTCAATCACCTAAAGCTTTTCACGGCCAATTAGTTGTCTCACACAAAGCAAAATAAGCTTAATAATTAGCAGTAACGCGCTTTTCCCTGTATTTAAAGCCGCTGAACACCTTTACTGAACAATGGGAGAGAACCACGACCATGAGCAGAGTATTAAAAGAAATTCTATGATTTATAATGAAAATGAGAGGCAGTTGTGCAATTCAAACCTAAAGATTCTTCAAAATAAAAGGGCCCTTTCAAAAAATGACAGCTCTAGTAAGCAGCAGGTTCAGGATTCTAAACCAAGAAGGGCTTTAACAGATGTACCAGTGAACAATAATCCTTTAAGCCAGAACAAGAGAATAGTAGCAGGGAGCAAGGCGGCCAAAGTACGAAGAGAAGAAAACATTAGACCTATTGTTAGCGCCGTTCAAAAAAGACAGATATATAACGATCGAACGGCAGCAGAGCAAGAAGAAGAAGAAGAAGAAGAAGGAGAAGATGATGATGCTGCTTCGATAGTGAACAAAAAACGCAGAATAGACGCTGAAGGAGTGAGTGAAATAGTAGGCTGGCAGGACCTAGATTATGTTGAAAAAGATGATACTGCAATGGTAGCAGAATATTCTGCTGAAATTTTTGCATTTTTATATAGAAGAGAATTAGAAACGTTACCATCGCACAACTATTTACTCGACAAAACGTCCAAGTATTATTTGAGGCCTTCCATGAGAACAATATTAGTGGATTGGCTGGTAGAGGTGCACGAAAAATTTCAATGCTATCCGGAAACGTTATTCCTATCCATAAACTTAATGGATAGATTTTTAGCTAAAAATAAAGTTACGATGAACAAGTTACAATTATTGGCAGTTACCTCACTTTTCATCGCGGCAAAATTTGAAGAGGTAAATTTGCCCAAACTAGCTGAATACGCTTATATCACTGACGGCGCGGCTTCTAAAAACGACATAAAAAATGCGGAAATGTTCATGCTCACTTCCTTAGAATTCAACATTGGTTGGCCCAACCCACTCAATTTCCTAAGGAGGATCTCCAAGGCAGATGATTACGATCCGGTTAATAGAAATATTGGTAAGTTTATTTTAGAGTATGCCTACTGCTGCCACCAATTCATTCATTTACCTCCATCTACCGTAAGCGCAATGGCAATGTATATAGCGAGAAGAATGACCAACAGAAACAAGAACGAGCTATGGAATGGAACACTACAGCATTACAGTGGTGGTATCGATCCAATACACGATGAAGCGTTTCAGTCTCTCTGCATTGATCTAGTCAAAGACATCGCTAGTTCCAAAACTCATTTAGATTCATTGATTTTGAAGTACAAGAAACCAAGGTATGGCTCTGTTTATTTCCAAACTTTCAAGTGGTGTACATCCGAAATGCATAGCAACTTTCAAAATCTATTTAATCTTAAGTAGATTAGTACTAGTAATGCTCATGAATTCGCATACTCTTTACATTTTCTTTTCTTTTTGCTGAACTAAAAGGAAAAAATTTTTTGCATCTATCTATCTATCTATATATATGTATATATAGTTTATAGTGATATGCGTGTTCACTTCAACATATATAATACCACCAGTATTACTACTATTATCATCATTAATATTAGAATTTTTTTTGTTTTTAAATTTATTCTTTTATTTTTATTATTATTATTATCATTATTACTATTAAAAAATTATTATTATTAATGTTATTCCAATGTTAATTATAATAACTATACTGAAATAATTTTAAAAGAAATGAAAAATGAGAAGAAAGCAGCATTTTTTAAGAGACTAAGGTTATGATATTTCCCATAATATCAACATCCGATACTGATGCTTTTCTTTGTCTACCCTCGCTACATGCATCCGGAAACGGTTGAACTGAAATAGAATAAAACTTATGGTACAAATCTGAAATTAAAATTAAAAAATTAAAATTAATGGTGTGGTGTTATTAGTGAGAATAAAAATGGAGTTTTATTTTGGAAATCTTAGGCTTCGAATGATTTTTTATCGTCAGTTTAAAAATAACAGAATGAAAGGCGCTAAAATTGGGTGTGAAATTTGTAAGAATAAATGGAAATGTGAAAAGAAATGATTAAAAAGCAGCCATACATTTTATATGGACATTTATCGATTATCGTTTTAGATATTTTAAGCATCTGCCCCTCTTCTCATTCATGCAAGGTCATTATATCATAGCCGTTTTTTCTAACCTTTAAAGCCCATTGGACGGAAATTATAGAAGCTTTCATAAATCTTCTAGATTGATATTTTCTATGAAATTCATCATGAACAATTGGACTCACTAGATAATCCATTATCATGTGACACACGGGCGCAAGTTCTTCTTTAGTATACCCGCCGCTATAGTGTATTAGATTTCCATCCCATTTACCTTTACCTAACATTTTTCTCGACATAAACATCGCAGCTGCTGCACACAATGAGGGTAGTATCCCAATAAATCTGAAATCTACCAATGATATCTCTAATAAGAATTTGGCAAGAGTTCGAGACTGTATATCGTAGTCATCTGCTTTCGAAATTCTTCTCAGAAAATTCATCGGATTGGGATAATTTAGGTTAAATTTCAATGTCTTTAAAATGAATTTCTCCCCTTCTTTGATTTCATCTTCCGTACATGCACCGTCTGTCTCTGATGCGAAATGTTTTATACTAGGAGAATAGACCTCTTCATATTTAGAGGCAATGAAAAGGCATGATGTGCCAACCAATTGTAACTTATCCAGTTGAACTAGCTCTTTACCTAAAAACCTGTCCATTATGTTAATGGCAAGATACAAAGTCTCCGGTAATAAGCCGAATTTATTATGGATTTTAACCAACCAATTAACTAGGATATCTCGATTTTGATGAATATTTCTATGCTGATAGAGATCTTCCTTCTTTGGAAGAGTAATGACCTCTAGTTGGTGGAGATATTCGAATATATCATTGACGTACTCGCTGACCATGAATGGATCATTTACATCTTCTGCATCTAGGTCTTCCCATTCATATTCTTCTTTGCCATTTTCATCGCACACTTTAAACTTTTTGGGCAGTTCTTGTTCAACAATTGTAGAAATTGGTCTTTTTTTTCCACTATCAGTTTCACTTTCGGTATTTCTAACTTGAAGTTGACTTCTAGCTGGATGAAGTTTTTCGTTTTCTACCGAGTTATGGACTACCTCAGTGCTTGATCCAACGCCTTTTAGGGGATCATGCTGGATTATCTCCTTCGCTGAGGAGGATTCTTGTAAACTTATATTTGCAGGCAGCTCAGCTCTCCCCTCCTTTATAGAAGTTAGCGCACCAAATTGCTGACTACTTGGGTCTTGGTTTTCTTTATCATCTAAAAGATTGTTTTTGGGGAGTTGGATACCATTTTCTTTCAGGGTTCTTTTCTCCTCTTGTGCGGCTGTTGATCTTGATACGCTTTCTCTAGTAAATTGAGGAATCCGACTTCCCTCCTTCTTTACTGAGTTTAGTGTAGATTTGAAATTTGTTAGGGCTGGATTATTCGCATTACTCTTTTGAAATGTCGTATTTGTTACATTGTTTAAGGCCAACCTTTGTACATTCCTCAAAAACCTTGATGAACTAGTATTCTGTGAGTTTTCTGTGTTTTCTATTGGGTTGGACATCTATAAGATCAATGAAGAGAGAGAGGGGGTAATCAATAAAAGGCTTCTTGGAAGGAAATAGCAAGTTATAAAAAAACTTCTGACAAACGAGCGAATGAAGTTTTTATACAATGATTAAAATTTCTCCAATGTCGTTAAAAGAATCTAAAAGGACAAAAATACAAAAGGAAAACAGATGCTCAATCAAAGAACCGCTTCAACAGATATTCTATGTCAATTTATTGAATAGCTCGCAGTAGGTTTTTATTATACACTGGCTCAATCAAAAAGAAAGAAAAAAAGAAAGAATAAATAACCAGTATCCTTTAGCTATATTTCTTTCGCTTTTCAGAAGTATCAATTCGAGAATACTTTACTTCTTGAGGTATAGGACAAAATTAATACCAGAAAGATTCAATTTTAGTAAATTTTTGGATCTTTTCAAAAGTCTAGCTAAATTGGCAAAAAATTAACCTAAAAAAAATCTATTTTATTATATTTTGATTTTTTTTCCTTTCTAAATTTTTGAGAAAGGATCTATTTCTCTTTTCCCCAAAGAGGTTATATTTTCCATTAAGAGCAAAATTTCTGAAACTCTATGCCCATGCTATGAGATGCTAGCTGTAACGAGTTTGCTATTTCCTCGAGGGACAGGCACCGAAGTTCATCCATATCGCGAACTTCGTTGTTGACCTTTTCCTGATTCGGTCGCTATATTTACAAATCTCCTTTTTTGATTAGTGCCTTGAACTTGCACTTTCCTAAACGGGCTCAATATGTAAACATATTATACAAATAGTTACCCGCATTTGGAATAAAATCTGTCTTTTGGCGGCTATTTCCGCGTGTTTGATTAGAAGGAGTAGTGGTCATTCTAATAATTCCACTGTGCTAATGCACTCGCACTTAATTTTTAAACTTCCGATGCATCAACACTAATGATCATAGCATAAAACGCGTAGAAGGCGATCTTAAGTTTGAGTCCCCCTAAGGCACCTTAGTAGACGGTCAAGAACAGGGTGTGAATATGGGCGATATTCAAGCGAGATTAGGACTTATAAAACAACAACAACAGGGATAACAAAACACTTGACCCCTATTTTTGTAATAAAACCGTTTTCAAGGTAAGGCAGTTAGTAATTTATGTACAACAGAAATTTCTGCCATTTCTTTCACGACAATAACGTAGGATAAGGCCATGAAAAACAAAAATACTAAAGTGCTTATCTAATAAAAGGAAAGGATTAAGCAGTTCCTGCCCATATTTTGGAAAGGCCGTAGCTTAGTTTCCCTGAAATTTACTTCAAGAAAGGTCTGCTTAGCAGTCACATATGTCAATTGTGGGCTGTTTAGTCAAAACCACTTGGAGGTTGATGAATTGATAGTATTTTGGTAAATGAACTAAATATACATTATCAATAAGACGTTGGAGGGGCTTTCTGTATAAATTCACCGAACACTCCCAAATTATGATAAACTTGCTTAAGCATCTTTTCGAAATGCAGTGCATGTGTTAAGTGACAAGCTAAAGGTAAGACATTACGATAATACTCTGTATAGATCGTAGTAACATGAATTATGAAGCATATAAAAATAATATGAAATGTTCATCGAATTTAATAAGTATAAATGCATGAAGATAATAATTCAATAAGATAGATAAACAAAAACGCATGAAGAGAACTTGTAGAACAATAAGCATATATCACCACTCCACTTTTTCTGAAAATTGTGTAGAAATGTAAATTCTGTGATGTTCGTTATGATTCAGTTTCTGTTTCTCAATCTCTATGTCATACTCTTACGCTATATGATAACACACTAGTAGTAGGAAAACTGGTCAAGAGATGATTGTTGTTTCTTTTCCCAACTCATACACCCCAAACAAATGCCTTTATCAAAATCCGATCTCAACACTTATCTTAGTTTACACATTTATCAAATAAGGTTGGCAATGTACCTTTTTCGGAAGGTAAACATCAAATATTTATAGAAATATTTATTAAGGACGCTCTGTTGTATTACGGGCTCGAGTAATACCGGAGTGTCTTGACAATCCTAATATAAACAGTCTTAGGGAAGTAACCAGTTGTCAAAACAGTTTATCAGATTAATTCACGGAATGTTACTTATCTTATATATTATATAAAATATGAATCATACTAAGTGGTGGAAGCGCGGAATCTCGGATCTAAACTAATTGTTCAGGCATTTATACTTTTGGGTAGTTCAGCTAGGGAAGGACGGGTTTTGTCTCATGTTGTTCGTTTTGTTATAAGGTTGTTTCATATGTGTTTTATGAACGTTCAGGATGACGTATTGTCATACTGACATATCTCATTTTGAGATACAACACGCTCCGAAGAACTCATCCTTGTTAGCTCAGTTGGTAGAGCGTTCGGCTTTTAAGCGCATTTGCTTAAGCAAGGATACCGAAATGTCAGGGGTTCGAGCCCCCTATGAGGAGTTCTTTACTTTTTTGCACGTTTTACAAATATGCAGAAACAAAGACAATACATATTGTATCAGTTGGTTATAGTGTTTTGGACTTACAAGGTTCTGACAATATACATTAATGTGTTCCTTTTATTGAATGAAAAAAAAAAATAATTCTTACATCTCAATATGAAATTTTATCCTTTACAGTACAAAAGTAATTATTTCGAGAGTCTAATTAGAATGATATCTAGAAAAGGCTTTCCAGTTGAAATTCACCACTGGAATTTTTGGTAAATACACCTTCTTCTGTGATAATTCCGTCAATAAGCTCATGTGGAGTAATGTCGAAGGCTGGATTCCAGACATTGATTTCAAGAGGGGCAATACCGACCTTTCCAGTGATTGGCTCTCCTGACTCATTCAATATCAAGGAACCATTTTCAGGATTAATTACTGTACCAGTAACAACCTTGAATTCCTCAGGGTTACGTTCTTCCACAATAATGTCATCGCCAGTTTCGGTTACATTATCGATAGTTGTTTTGGGAGCTACTACAAAAAACTTAATTCCGAACTGCTTACAAATTACAGCAAGTTGTAAAGTACCAATTTTATTTGCTGTATCCCCATTACGAACAATTCTATCAGCTCCAACAAATGCTGCTTTGATTGGAATTGGACTAGTTCTAATTCTATACGCGATGGAACTATCAGTAATTAAAGTTGATGGAATCTTATCATAAACTAGCTCGTATGCTGTTAGCCTTGACCCTTGATTATAAGGTCTAGTTTCCAGTGGGAAGACATGGCCCATCCTCGGGCATTTTTCATTGTCCAATCCCGAGTCTGCCTTGTCGGTTTTAGCAAGTGAATCCTTCCACAAAGAACGGATAACACCTAAAGCCGTGCCATATCCAGAGGTTGCTAAGGATCCAGTATTACAAATCGTCAGAACGGCAAATTCGTCCTTGAAACCGTCCTTTTGTAACACGTCAATCAAATACTTAGCTCCATTATCACCCATTTTCATGTTATTCGCCAAATCCTCATCTATCAATTCACAGACGTAATTATATAAACTACCGTCAAAAGCCTTTAGGTCACTTGAGGATTTCAGTATGTTCTTTATCTCTACAAGAGAATTTGATAAATTAACGGCTGTGGGTCTACTACTCAAAAGGAAATCTAGTCTCTTATTTAGCACTGTTTTTGTAGATTCCCAGTTAACTAAAGAATACAGCGTAGCAACATCAGAAGTTGGGTTGTGTTTTATTAATTGTACCTCAGTCAAAACAGATAACGAACCCACAATTGCAATTGCCGGGGCACCTCTCACCTGCATACTTTTGATGACTGAGTACCCATCATCAATTGTGTGAATTGGAACGTATTTAGTAGTATATGGTAAAAGTAATTGATCAAGTACCTTTACCGAAACATTTTCTGGCTCCGATCTATCAAAGACGATGGCTTCCAACGACATTTTTTGTCAGCAGTTTGATAGATCACTTTGTCGGTCGTAGATATTGCTCTTAATCTTTTTATTCTAGCATGCTAAATTGATGAATGGGGAATACTTTGGCCGTGCGCCCCATCATCTCATCTTAGTAAGTGAAAAACCGGAAAAACTAACGCCAAGAAGGCCTGTAAAAAAAAAATCTTACTGATTTTCATTTTAGTATATAATACAATTACTATATAACTGAAGAATATTTACGCTAAACACATGTGTGTGTTTCCTCATTTATTTTTTGAAAACTCACTCGTAACAGGGTAAAATGGCTTTACTCCATTTCCATCATTTTCATTATACGTTTCATCTGAGTTTATTGATCTGATATCTGAAGAGTGCGTGGAGCTATAAAATGAATTATGCCCTTCGACTTCAAGGATATGTGAATTATCACGATTTTGAGAATCTGGACTTAGTAATCGATGTATTTCCATAGAAGTTTTTTTCTTATTCTCTTTTTTATGAGGCAAAAATTTGTTACCAATAATATTTCCCAAATGTTGTAAAACTATTCTTACGACGTCTCTTTTCAAAGCAGTAAAAAATTCTTCCCTCGACCACAGTTTGTTATGGTACTTTAAAACAGGGACTCTAACAATCAGGTTATTAACATCGGTCAAAAGGCTGTGTGAACCCTTATAACACACGGACATTAGAGTTTTTCGGATTATAATAGATTTTACATTGAAAAATGTCCCTGATCTTTTGACCATTTCATTGATGTTATAATCAGGTTGCACAAAAAGTGATGCTGACAATTTTCTATGATCACCCTTATGCTTTTTGATACCTTCTTTGCTCTGGATACTACGCAAGTCCCAAGAGTCAACGTCTTTCGCATCGTACACAGATAAAGAACCGTTAGAAAGACTGTGCCGTAAAACTGGAGACGATGAAAAGAAGGAACTAGTGGAAGAACGTGGTACAAGTTCTGGAGAATTGGGTTCTATGGAAGTTTGTTCTATCTTTGGAAATAGATAATTCATTAGTTTTTCCGATGTTTTGTGATCCATCTTGAAAATCAATGGCTGTAGAGAAACAATCAAATCTTGCAGATCTGAAATACCTCCAACTGATGGCCCCAGGATCCAAAAAATTTCTACCATTGGCGCGTTCTTATTATAGGATGAATTTTCATAAAAGGGGGCCAGCAATTCAGTGTAAACGGGATTTTCTTGCTGGTTGAAACATTGTAAGGAAGAAATGGATACTTTATTACTATTAGTGCCATCGGAAGTTTCTGAACGAATAAATGTAGAGGGCCCCAATCCGATAGTCACGAAAGGAGTTTTACTCTCATCGTACAATTCCCATATCAATTCATCTGTTCCAACTTGCCACCTCAATCTTTTCTGTATTACTCTATTACCACTCCCCATCCTGTCGTAAGTTTTCTTGATTGCCGTCATAAGTAACGTCAACTTCAACGTACTAGTTTGAATATCGAAGGTTAGCTCTTGTCCTGATTTCATAAACAATCTTGGCTCGTGAAGTTTGAGGTATGCTCGCGTATAATAGAGTTCCTTTATTCTTTCTTGTAATGCTGTGACAACAGAGACATCAAGATTTTCCAGGTTATTTCTGACCTCATCAGTAAATAATATCCTGGAAAGTTTCTCAACTTTTTCATCCAATGATGATCCAAAGGAAAGTAAATCTTCTGCGATTGCATATACAGCGCAGTATTGTTGACAGTCCGAGGTCAGAACCAATCCTGGAAATGCAATACGAAATCTCGAATCATAAGAGAATGCAGACGTATCATTTGCACTAAAAAATAGGGGATTGGGAGCGACGTAGGTCAAAAACATTGATCTCCGTTTTAGAAAAACATGCTTATCTAATAAAGACCCGTCAAAGCACATTTCAAGAGGAATCCATGGGGGCCATATATCTGACTCTTTGTCGGAACCATATCCATTTTTATGGAAAAATCTACCTTCAGGACCCTCTAAATCCTTTTTGAACAATGTAAACAACTGAATGTCCTTTGAAACAGCGGAATAGCGAGTTTCAACAATAGTATCGACGTCAACGGGAATTCTTTTTCCTGATTTTCCATACACTTGAACTATATCAATTATTCCCATTTCTATATCCCTAGCAGCTAAAATAACTGCTGCGTTCCTTTCAACGTCCGATTTGATCTGAACCTGAGGGGAGATTAGTCTAAAAAGATAATTATCAACATAATCAAAGTCATCACTCGGAACTTCTCTGATGAGTTTCTCAAAGTGCTCAATAAATTCTGAATTACTGGCTAAATCGTCCTCAAGTATTGAACCATAATCTTCTACAGATGTTCTGACCCCAGTCAACACATTTCCCAGTAATTCTTTTAAAATAGTTACGGATTTATAAGTCACAGCAAACCTCATAGATTTCCTTTCGAAAGCACTGGAAGCGTATTCCAAAAGGTGATGCCTGATTTTATTATCGATTTTTAACTCGATATTATGGACCATGAAACGGTTATCATAGGTGGACTCAACCTGCATAGTAGAGGCTTTTCTCATTGATACAAAAGACTCCACGGTATTGGTCCTCAATAGCGATATTCTATTTTGAATTGGCGGTGCATTTTCCAAATTTACATCAGTATCGGAGAGTGAGCTGGAGCTATCACCATCAGTATTTCCTCCAGGAATAGTCTCCGAGATTTTTAAATCGCTCAAGATGGTGTTGACTGTGTGCAATCTGTGGTTTAATTCAGCTACCTCTGCTTTTAATTCGCGTGCATAGCGCTCCGAATTTCCACTTACCGAACCTCCGCCTTTGTTCGATTGCAATTCGCTTAACGTAATATGTAATAATTTTAGTTGTTCTTCTATTTCTCGTTTTCTTTCAGTTGCTAATTTCTCCTGCGTCAATTCTGGATGATTCTTGCCAATCAGACAATTGTGAGATTCTTCGGTACCAAATGGGTAAGCTAGTACGTAACCATCATCATTTATTTTTCTAAAGTAGGATATTCTAGGAGAGTATAGCAATGGTATTGCTTCTAATTTTAATGGAAGTGAGGAACCAAGCGGCACTTGATTCAAGTCTATATAATCCTCATAATCATACCAATCTGATTCACGCAAGTATTCCACATCTTGAGGCGTAATAGGACGTGATGGCTCGTCTTCAAGTATGCCATCGAGTCCAGAAGTAAGAATTTCCTTAACTGCTTCCTGATCAAACAGAGTTGATAATATCCTAATATCTGCTTCTGCACAATCAATCTCACCCCTAGACATCTTAAACTTCCATACAGGTTTTGACTTATTTAATTTTTGGTTCGTATGGGTCAGTTTAACTCTTTTTTGATGCAAATCAATTTTCAGTGAATCAAACCTCCCTTTCAATCCAGTAAAAGTTATTTTGCGGTCTTTTTCAAGATCATATTGAGTAGTAATATGCCGATAAATATGCGTAACCATTAGCCGTTTTAAATGTAGCTGATAAGCTATTGTAAATAATGAGCGACCAAACTTTGTCTTGTTTTGAAGTACATCCGTAAATAACCGTCCTTGCCTAATAGGACCAGATGTATATGTATGAAATAAATTCCACCACTTAAAGAAATGTGTTAAAGCGTAAGGTGCGAGATAGAGACTATTTATGGATCCGTGCTCAGAAGAATAGACACCAAATGACATGTGGATAAAAGATGTTCTAAATCCTTTGTATGTATCATGGTGATCCAAATCTGCGACTCCATCTGGATTCATCAGCTGTATTTCATAATGTGGCCTATTTGGAAGGAACCTCTCTTCGTCACCAGCCTTAGATATATCGCCTTGTTCAAAAAGTAAACCTAATGTCCAAATTACTCTTCCATCGAGCTTCATAAAGACTTTATCAAATTTACTAACTTTGGCAAAGTCTGGCACTGCCAACTGAAACCTTTGGGATTCAATTTTTAAAAACTCTTTAGGATCCGTGGAGTTATGAACGTAAATTGTGGTGCCACCAGACCAGCAGAACGCCAGACCCGCACCATCATCTGTAATCTTATAAGGATCATGTGAACCTTTAATATTTAAGTGGATCTCACTTTCCTCTGAAAACTCGTATATCCACTTCCCATGCACTAAATATCTGAATTTGTCCCAAAATCCTAGCTTTTTGGACGGATCGATGAGAGGTTTGGTTAAAAAATCAAACCAAAGCATCAAAGACTCATAACCGGGTTGCAGAGATTTCCCCCATGTTATTCTGGCAGATGAAGAAGATGTAACCATTGACCTAATATTGAAATATGTTTTGACTGAATTAATTGTACGAATGATGTGCAAACCATATATTGTATTGGCGTCATTATAGGGGCTTCTTTGGGCAGAGCTGACAAAAGGAACATAAACAGTATGAAGCGCGCAAGGTGCTGGCATCTTTTCAGCAAATACAACATCACCTGTTGTAAATGTGTCGGGAAATGATATAGCAGGTATTGGATAATCTCTCAGACGCAACTCCCATAACGCGCTTTTGATTTTGAGGCCAAGAATAATTAGCAAAGTGTACTCCGTAGATTTTGGAACTTTTTTTCCATACTGGTAAACAAAATCCATATAATTGTCTAAAGGGAAGGAAGGACTGCCTAGTTTAAAATCCAAATCTTTTACGACGAGGTTAGCAACAGTACTGGTTTTCTGTCTAGTAAACAAGTGGTATTTCGTACCAAGCTCTTCACGGCTGATAACCCGATAAGGCATACCATAAAAAGAAAGTTTTGCTTTCCTGTATCTGGCAATCCATGACGTTGAAAAGTTTTCTAACAACCTGAGATAGGCCTTTTGCTCATATTCTTGATCATTCGCATAAAACTCTGGGAAAAAACTTTGTCCACGGGAGGTATCATAGAGCGACCTTAAACGTACATTCATGTCCTCATATGTTGATAGCTTTTCCTTGAACTCTTCAAGCTTCTTTAACCTCTCACGTTGTTCCAAAACACCAACTTTCAAAATTAATCCTAACTCCTGCTCAAAAGGATCTTCTTCAATATCAATTAGAAAATCCTGGCAACAAATATGTAAATTTGGAACTTTTTTCGGAAACTGTTGCTGAGGGTATAATCGCTTAAATTCATTCAAATTGGAAAATGCCAATTTAATTTGCTTAAACGATTTATACAACGTGACTATGTTATCCGTTATCATGTAAAATCTAAAATGATATTCGGCATGAAAATGAATCAATGAGGTGTTTATAACAGCGGATTTCTTGCAGATCAACTCTTCAGTGTCTAGCTCAAAGTCATTAATATTTAGCAAGGAAACATAAACCTTAATATGCTTCACATAAACCGATACCACGTACGCTGACAAAGATGCAATTGTAAGATTTTTAGTGGAACTTGAAAGTCCAATCCTCTCGAATATTAGGAGTACCTCTGTATTATGAGGAAGCGTTAGCTCTATAATCATCTTTCCTATATCTACTCTTAATCTATCGAGAACATTGACAGATTTTACACTGCTCACTGAATTTCGGCTCAATTTTGAATTAGGACGAAATTTTATCCATATACTCCGAATATAAAACCACAACCAGATAATATTTACATCCATCTTAAATTTAATCTTGGGAAGTGAAAAATGAATTTCATCTGAGTCGTTAAAACTCAATAACAAATTGGTAAATTGAATAATAACCTCAGGAGAGGGCTTATACGTAGTGCCATCCATGAAACGATATACGGATGCATCAATAATAGTGAAGTTTTTCTCCTGGCTGTCCGCTAACAATATTGATTCTGTAAAAACAACTTTGGCGCCTCTAGTTACGTCAGATAAGTTAAAATTCTCAGCTTCCACAGGATCCAAATTTTTCGGAAGAAACCCAGCGACCAGTAACGAACATGAAATATCCTTCATTCTAAGTTTCAATGACCAGTTAAATGTTTTCTTGGCTTCATTTAGGTCCCCCAATTTTCCACCATTCGCTTTATGAGCCGCATTCCTTTTTGTTCTGCTAGATATTAGCAAGTAAATTTTGTCAAAGGCGCGACTTAAAGTATGCAAAACTTCAATGTTCTCAAGACTAACGTACGAATGTCTTAGTGTAGACTGAACGATCAATTTAGAATTTGAAAATTCATCCAGAAATGTGTCTAATCTTTCAAAGCCACAGACTGGTATAGACACTGGGTTAGCGTCCTGCTCTGTTGGAATTCTCAGGTAAGAGAGTGATGTACCCACAATTTTAATATAGTTAGATAATTGATCAGATACTAGGGCTGTCTTCGCAAATGGCCAATCCGGACGTATTTGCATTACTTGTCCCTTTTTAGGAGTCATAGACAAGTTGTTACGGCTAAAGAGAGCATGTGTGCTGAAGACCTTAAACGTCACATTCTCCTCATCTGATATATGCAGCCTTGAAATAAAATTCGACATTAGTAGTTCAAAGTTAAAACTGGGCAATCGATCAATATCTAAATCTAAAATATTTAATGATCTGTCGTTTGTGTTAGTACATGATGAGGTCTCAGGGCTATCGAATTTGTCCACTAAATGAAGAACTTCCAGTACTTGATGTATAGTGAGGAATACTGAAGGATTTATAATGTTCAAAATGGAAGATACCTTCGTTCTCCGTAAAGGTACATTGTCAAGTAAAAATAGTAAAATATCTGACGTCAGTATGACATTTCCAAATGGAATTCTAACTGCTGTATTACCATCGATATCTACTACAACAGCATTTGCAGAAAGTGATAGTTCAAAATCGCCCCATGTGGGCTTATTTAAGGGTAAAAGTTCCAAAGCGGAGACATTATTTAGAATGGAGATTGATTCCAAGTAAAGTTGAGCACTTGATATGCGAATTGTAAACTTTTTTTTGTAAATCAACTTTACATTTTCTACCTTAAGGTCCAGAATGTTCAAAGTTTTCAGTGGGTAGTGAAAAGGCTTTAGCATCTTACGATATGAAGTGAGCATTTCCGCATCATCACCAGCAGAAAAAGGCTCAACAGGCTCCGAATGCAAATTCTTCCCTTTCTTCTCTGGAAGATGCCAACAAACATCACTTATTTTGAGACTTGATTTCCAATTTTTTAGTATAACTTTTGTGCAGTTGCTGCCTGTATCATCTTCCTTTCCAATTTTACAGACCATAAAAAAACCAGTATGGTTCAAAGTATCTTTCGTTTCAGGATGGGTAAAATCATGCAAAAATGCCTCTAACTTTATGGTATCATCGTGTGGGTGTGATATCGTTATGGATCCGATATTTAATTTATATTGTTTTCCATTAGGCACTGTAAGAGCTAAAGTATGAAAGAAAGTGGAAAATGAGAACACAAGTTTCAAAATTGATAGGACTCGCCTGTTAATTACAAAGGTAAAAGTTTGATCCCGCGGATTGAAATATGTTCTGGAGTCTTTAGTTGAATGTGCAGTGATATGGCTGTCCTTCCCAAATAACTTCAAATCAACATTATGAAACACAATTCCGGGTTTCCAACCTATTCGCAAGGTTATCTTGCCAATATATATTTGAGCAAAATCAGTTAAGATAAACGCTCGTCTTATTGACGTACCAAAAAAGTATCCAAATGAAATTTTTCGTATTGTGGAATGGCGCAGCATCAATATCCATGACATGAGAATACTAGCGATTTTCTGAATTGATATAATAAAAAGCATAAAGCCTAATAATAGTTTAGACACATCCCTTATTTGAGACCACGGTAACATAGACATTGTAGATTTTTTTTCTTGCAATAAACAGGATACTCCAGCTACTAGATATTATGGATGACAAGCCTACTCGAGAAATTGATCAGCAAAACTAAATTGAATGCTTAGCTTTTAAATGTAAGCCTTTTCGTGGGAAAAAGTGTATGATTTAGTTTTCAAAGAAGTACCTTCTATAATGGTAAATTATTGGTTGTGCTCTTGAATATAATGCATGTGTATGCCCTTGAAGTTTTTAATACAAAGCCACTAGTGCAAACAAATCAACAAATCTATTTACCCTTAATGTTCCTCTTTATCAATCATACAGCCTTGCAGATGGATGGTAAGTGATGGACTATAGAACACCTCAGAGATATTTTACGTAGATGTGCGGGATTAAGGGTTCTGAATTCTCCTGCCCGAGGCGCCCAAATTTTTCATTTTCGGATTGCAAAATGATGCCATTCGCTGACAGCCAGTTTTGTATTCATTGAATAAGAATAATGGCAAATTCAGAGAGACAATTCCAGCGATATATCCCGCTTTCCTTCCTTTTTTCTTCCGCAATCAGTTAACTGACTGAAACAATAATGTACTATAAAGGTGTTTGATGAGATCCTTGTCATTGTCGGCATCCAGGTAAATTCCCTTAGTAACTGCATCTTTACTCACGATAGCTTCTAGAGTTGGCTCGTGGAGATAACCAAGGTTAAAGACAGACTGTGTAATTGGTAGCCCTTTACCATGACTAACTACTTGTATTTCAATCGGGGGTGTTTTTCTCTTGTCACAAATGAGTAAAACACGATTTATCGAAGAAGGTCCAACATTCGGTATCACTGAAAGTCTTGCTTTTATAAATGCGTGCAAGTTAGCATTGTATTCCGTTATAAATGTAGAGGAATCAACTTCTAGGCTCTTTGGAGTTGATGTTTGCAATACCGAGATTGGGAACCATGACGTCGCAGCCGCCAAGTTGTCTTGTACAATGGAGGCTGAATTCAATACGTACGAGCTTTTGTATGATTTGGAATAATCTAGTGTAGGTACCAGTTTTAGTTTATCTTTATCAGCATGCTGATCTTTGCCAGTTGATGGTACCACTTTCAATGGAATTAGTAATTCTCTACACGATTTTAATTTTGAGATTTTTTCTGCTCTCATTGGAGAAGCTAAAAGCCTACCATATAAGTTATTTTTTAAATTGAAATTTTCCAAATGGAAATGCCCCACCATTTCCTCTTCATCTTTGAAATAGAGCTTCTTGCGCTTATCCGACCATTTCTCGAAGTTTGTAATGAGCGGAGAAACATCTTTGACTCGTTGGGCACAGTTTTTATTAATGACTCTCGTTGGACAATCTATGAGTAACTTCTTATATGCCGATTTAGGTAAACCCATATTTGATTTTGAGAGGTTCCCAGGAGAATTCACAACAAAATATTATTCGAAGGCTCCTATCGTCATCATGTACCGTGGCGCATTGCCAACCTGTCTTATAGAAAGGCCGATGTCGTAAGCGGACCGGAAAACTGGAGATGAACAGGCATTGCCAATCCTACCGCCACTGTAAAAAACAAGTAAGAAAAAGATAATTATGGACGCTGGCTTTCATTTTAAAATAACATCAAGTTCAGATGATACTTCTGAAAAATACCCAATCAGGAATCTATTTTTATTTGGTAGAAGACTACTTTGTTTACTTATAAAAACATGATAACTATCTAAGAATATATGAACTGATTGCGTTTAACTTAACTTTTCCATTTTGTCTTAATCTTCTTCGTTTCCGGTAGTTAATGGGTTTGTATTTTCAGCAGGAACATGACCCAGGACTTTCTTGTTGCTTATTACACTTATCAAGGAACCAAATGACATGCTCTTCATCTGTGCAGTCTTATTGGACAGGTTTTCATAGTGTCACTTACTTGACGCGGATGTAGCAGGTACAGTATTAGTACTTCCCTCCTTGCGCGAGTGAAGAGACTTATCATTCGATACAGTAGATGTTAGTGGGACGTTTTCCGCACTATATGTCTTTTTCAAACTGCTATAAGGAGCTTCAACACCTTTAGATGTAAGCGGTTCCTTCAACGTTAGACGTGATTGTGAGGCGCCCTTCTCATTGCCGTAGATCAATCGTGAGTCATTACCTTCTTTCCTTGGACCACATTGATGGGGAATATGACAAGCTGAACTTTTGCGAGAGCCACTGCAGTTTTGAGTTCTGTTTTCCTCGAACAATGGAGACTCCATCTCAAAAGGTGAAAGATCTGACCCTCGTCTTGCTTCCGAATTGCAATTCAATGGTATTCCAAAATATCCGTTTGCATTACCATCCAATGCTAGACAACTGGGTGAAACACCTGGTAAGTTCATTAATGGCGAAGGATAAAAATCAACCCGTTGGTTGTGAATGGATGCAACACTGGAGGCACGAGACGATTTATGACTACTATCTGAATACGCGCTTGCCGGAATAATGGCTTCATCCCCATGATTACTAACAGCTATTTGAGGTACCTCTCCGGGAGCCGATGCTTTTCGCGAAGAGGATGCCATTAAGTTATCTGCTGACCGGTTGTAAAGCATACCTTCCCCAGTATAAGGTGAATAAGGCGATTTGCAAGGGGTTCTAATTGTGTAACTCATACCATTTTGTGGAGCACTGTTTTTCGTTTCTCCCACTATGGCCAGATTACCATTTTCATCAATGGCTGGTGTATTGACTTTTGACCTGTATACGGAATTCATAGCGCCTGCATTCATATTTGCGCTTTTTGGGATGTCTATATAACGAGGACGATTTGCCCTCTTCCTAGTGTTTAACGTGGTAACAGAGGAAGATGGCGTTACTTTTTCAGAAAGGTTAACAAAACTGTCTACTGGAGTGATATATGTACTGTTTTTGGAACTTTGAGAGCTCTTTCCATTATTATGGTTTCTACTTTTCAGAATCTTTTCTTCAATGAAGTTCGACCTCTCCTGAGTAGAATTGAAACTTGTAAGCGCTTTTATGTCCTGAACCCATTTCTTGAAATTTTTTGATTCCTCTGGAGTTGGTTCAAGACTTGCGGAAAATATTTTAAACGTCCATTCAACGCGCTTCTCGCAAATTGACTTCTTATTGATGTTAGCTTCTTCTTTAGCCTTTTTTTGTTCCTTGGGCACGGAAGAACTCTTTAGAAATTTCGGAACGGACACCATCGAGAGAGCTGAAGGCGTACGTTGATGTTTGCCCTTATTTGAAGCAAGCGTCTTTGTTGGACATGCCAAATTTGAGGTCGTGCTTGATTCTTTTGTACATGTGTCCTCTGGTGAATGATAACTAGCATACCCTTGTAAAACAAAAGTTGAGTCAGTACTATCCTTTAATGAGCAATCATTTAAAGACAAACTAGAGATAGGATATAGATTCGAAGAACTCAAACCCTTTCTTCTCTTCGTCAGTTTCGGATCCTGTGTCCCTTTGCTCGATGGGTGACTGCCAGCGTTAGTCCCATCCTTATTCACACGGCTAATGTCTGATTGTTCAACAACAGGTTTATTTTTTGAACGGGGAGACTTGCTGTCTAGAAAGAAATCGCTGCTTTTGAATTCGTGAAGATAATTTGTAGTCAACACAAAATAACCTTTAGTAAAACTTTTAGAAGACTCTGTTTTCTTCAGTAGATATCCTACTCTAATGCATTTGGCCAGCGGCGATTTCATGTTAGGATAAACAATATCAGATAATCTTCTGGGTTGCGGTGGCGGGTCTGTCGATTTTAAATTCATCAGACAGGTAGGATGATGAGAGACAAAATTATCCCACTCTACAGCCGGTGGTCTAGATAGAATACCTTGCTGCAATTCATGACACAAATTTTTGATCATTAATCGTGCTTCTGAATCAATTAACGCTGAGTAGCGCTGTAATGCGGATTGAATTTTAGAATATACTATTTTCTCCAGTTGTAGTGCTGCTGATTGTAAATTCAGAAAAGCTTCTCGAAGATAGTTTTCTTCGAGTAATTGTCTTTTCAGCTGCAAATCTAGTTGTAATTTCAAAAGGTATGGATCGTGTTTTGGTTTTAATTTTTCACCTTGCTTATCGCCCGAAGTGGATGCTTCATCTAATAACTTCACTGAAGCAATATATTTATTCAGAAGCCTGCTTGTTATTTTGATATGCTCGCCTATGTTAGTCTTGAAATCTCCATTTAATTCTTTAATTTCTTTCATCTTTGTAGTCAAATCCTTACGCAAGTCGGTCAATTTGGGTATAATATATGCCAAGATTTCCTTAGAGATCTTATATTGTTGACTACCCAAAGATAAATGGTACTTCTTCAAAATCACTTGAATATCTTGAATAGATCCTGACCCAAATTTCATGAAGCCAGAAGAAGCTGAAGCTACCTCTTCCGAAGGTACTGATTGGATTGACTGCGGCTGTTCCACATCTGTGTCGTACTTGCTGTCCAATTTTTGAGCGGCCAATGGGACAGGCTGAGGTTTCTTAGTAGGCAACTTAGATATACTTGGATCAACCAGTTTGTTTGTTTCATCTTCCAAATCAGTAAGAAAAGCAAATTTTACGGCATTTTTCATCTGGTAGTTGATCCTTGCAATTTGTTCCTGAGAGTAGGCAGCTTCTCTGAAGTAAGCGATCAAACTTTTCAAGATTTTCTTCCATTTGTGAAACCTATCAATCAAAATATCTGTCGGATACTCTCTAACAAACTCCCCGGAAGTTTCGTAAATGTTCTCCACATCTAAATCAGAAGGATCAGCCCTGTTAACCTTTTGTTTAGCCCTCGCCTTACCTTCACTCTTCGGCAATTTTTTAGGTATAGGCATGTTAATATAGTAAGGTGACCTTGGGTCTGTCTTGGGTAATATATACTCGTCAAGTTTTATGTCCTTATTCTCTTTGCCATCTGGCCCGTTCATTTGCGTATTTCCAGATGCTGGCTCATTTTTCAGCGTCAATGAATCAGGAATCATATCCATCAAGTACTGGGAGTCGGCGGAATACATAGATGCCAGTTCATCGCTACTACCACCAAATGAACGATAGTTCTTCGGTAACTCCAAATTTCTAGAAGAGCTCCGAGTTGAACCTGGTGTCGCAGGCTGCTTCGAGATACCGCCATTCTCCTGCTTAGGAAACGTGAAATAGTCAGACATCTATTAACCCACTTAATTATCTCTTGTTTTTCTTCTTTTAGCACACAAAGCCATAAAAAGTAGACTAGGATAAAGAAAACAGCTTTCTTTATGATTCTTCTCTCTTTACCTGTACCGCGCCGTATTTGGCTCTATTAACCACTCTCAAACCTTAACAAAAAAATCACAAAAGCTTCCGAAAGAATACCCAATAAGTCACAGCTACTTGGACATCAATCACGGTCAAACCAACATCATCCTCTATGTAGGAGGCTTTTCGCCTTTTTATTAAGCAATGGAAAATCAGCTTGCGCGAGAACGGCGTTATCCGCATATGAAACACCTCCCCCTAAATCTCGTGATTAGAGTTTCACGTTTCATCACATGAAAGTGTGGTAGTATAGTATAATTCTGGCAAAAGTAGCATTGAAAGTGTTCAGTAGTCCTGAAGGTGGCAGAATCGCTCAGTCTAGGTAAAATTAAAGAAGAAAATGTAGGCAAAGATCCTGCCCCCCCACAAAAATTCGCCATGTATCAATATTGATTTATTGCCTGTAATTTTCTAGGTTTGTAATGCTCGCATAGCTTACACAAGTTTATAGTCTATATACACATATATGCACATGTTAAAGTGTGCCTCCATGGATTATTGTTCATTCTTAGTGACTTTGTCTACAGACTCCCCCTTCTTCAAGACCTTTGCAGCCACAGACACCATGGTAGAAAACCAAATAACATTCAAGATGTCCAGGACGAAATTGCCTGCAAGGATAACAATGGTGTCAAAGACTAAGAAACCAGGTTCATTGCGCACCTGGTAAAAGTCGTAACATAGTTTTCCAATTTGAAACCACCCCCAGGCGATTCTAGCGGCAAAGAAGACGACCATGAGCGTCAAATTGTTCAACAGCAGCAGTAGAGAGCAGAATTTGCTTTTCTGGGGTAGAAATTTGATACCGAACCATCTAAAGTTCAAGGAGGGATTGGAAAGTTCGAACATCAAGAACACTGGGGCGTAATATTGGATGTACGGTTTCAATCCGATGCAAAACACGACGGTGGAGATTATTCCGTGCACAACGAAGGGGAAAGTAGAATACATGGTGGAAATATAGATATCCCAGACGAAATAACCAATAGCAAAAATACAGATGACTTGAGTGTCTCGATTTTCTGTAAACACTCGAGAGTGTGAGGTTTGGTAGGGCTCGGCCGAGGCTTTTGGATCAAGCAAGAACTTCAATGAGTAGTACAAGACCACTATGCTTTGCAGTAGGGATATTAAGTGGACTGAACTTTGATTGATCAAAGAAGTGTACTTCTTTTTGTAATGTTGAGCTTGACGTTCCGAAGTTGTCTTCTCATCTTTCTTGACGTTATGTTTTTGGTCATAGTCCAATTTCCATTTAACCAAAGGTGGGAATAAGATCCATTTGCCAAAAAGAAACCAAATATGGTAGAATATAGCAACATAAAAAATTGAGTGCAAGTTGGAGAGAATCGCTTCCGACTTGATTATATTGCGATTTGCCAAGAACGGAATCACCGTGGTCTTAAATAATTCCGGTTGAGGAAGCGACAATAAAACATCCATTTTTTCTTGTAGGCAATGTTCACCTTCGTGCTTGAATTCCTTCCGGGGGGGGGGGCAGAAGCTTGAGATAGAGGAGAGGTCTTCTTCTTTTTCTTTTTGATCTGTCCAACAAACGTTTTTCTCTCTTCTTGGCTTATGTTAAATATGCCCTCGGGAACTGCTCGAAAAAAACAGGAAAAAAACCGCGTTGAGAAAAAGTACCAACAATATGAAATTTTTCGTTTATTTGAGCATTTGTTGTGCCAAGTATAATCAAGACGATAGAGTAGGCTGCTTTTAAAGTTAAATCAACGAATGTTCCATTTCACATAAATAAAAACTACACATAAATAAAAGATTAGCGCAATTAAAAGGAGAAAAAAAGTAAGAAACTCATCCTATCAGTAAGTCTTGTTCTTCTCGTTGGCATTCTTGGCATCGTTGTCTGCTAAAATCAAGGCTGCCCTTTTTAGCTGGACAACGTTTGCGGTCTGCTTGAACACGTAACCAGGGAAACTTATGATTGTAGTCCATTTACCAAAGGTTGCAGAATTTGAGAACAACTGCAAGTACAATCCAGCATAAAATAGTTCGTTAAACGCACAGATAGTGAACAGTACGTCTCTTCTCGTGTAGTACAGGTGTAACAATCTGGACTCACCCTCGCCCACACTTTTATGAGAAGTCTTACCAGCACTTAAACTGGCATACATATGCATGTAGTGACTAGTAATATCCAAGCCCAGCATTAATTGGAAGAAAACGCACCATTGGGGATACTGCACACAAAGGAAACACATCAAGCCAGCGGTACTGGATCTGTCGGTAACCATGTCCAGAACGGCACCCAGACTGGAAACCTGATTGTACTTTCTTGCCATGGTTCCGTCTAGCGCATCCAGTAGACATGATGTACTATACAACCATGTAAAGGCCGTAGGATGATTCTTCATAACGAAAAAAGAAAGGGCGGCGGTGATAACACGAACATAACCGATCTTATTGGGAATATACCACAGAACGTGTTCTGCAGTAACCTTTTCTGGTGTTGAATTCGAACTCATCTTGTACTATCACACTTTCCCTCTTATTTACATTACTTGAAGGCTCCACAGTGACGGCAAATAAACCATACCACCTCTCATGTTTTTTATTTTTTACTTATATACTAAAAGTGAAAAATCCTCGAGACGGAAAAAACAATAGGAGGGGCTTTCCCTATTGAGAAATAATTTCCGTAATAGGGATTTACGTGCGGAGCGACGTGAATTTTATAAAATGAAAAAATTTTATGGAAATTTAGAGCTCATCTCATCTCATCTCATCGGTACTACATATGCAAAGACTGCAACCTGAACTGAGATTTAATTTGAGCCTCAAGCACAAGATAACATAACTAACATGTCCCGTATCATTGTCAAGGGTTTGCCCGTCTATCTAACAGATGATAATCTCAGGGAGCATTTTACAAAAAGATTACGTCAAAAACATTCCCATCAAGCAGTTAATGGTAGTGGTCCAGACCTCATAACAGATGTTAAAATTCTTAGAGATAGGAACGGAGAAAGTAGAAGATTTGGATTTATCGGATACCGTAACGAGGAAGACGCTTTTGATGCTGTAGAGTATTTCAATGGCAGTTTTATCAACACTTCTAAGATAGAAGTGTCCATGGCTAAAAGCTTTGCAGACCCAAGAGTCCCGCAGCCCATGAAGGAGAAGAGAAGAGAAGCTCTGAAAAGGTTTAGGGAAAAGGAAGAAAAATTGCTACAAGAAGAAAATCGAAAGAAAAAGAAAGTGGATGAAAATAAGCACAGCAACATTGATGACGAGATTCGCAAGAACAAGCAATTACAAGAGTTCATGGAGACTATGAAGCCAAGCTCACAAGTCACATCATGGGAAAAAGTTGGCATTGACAAGAGCATAGAGGACGAAAAACTAAAACGGGAAGAAGAGGACTCCAGCGTGCAAGGGAATTCTCTATTGGCTCATGCATTAGCCTTAAAGGATGAGAATAATAAAGACGAAGCACCAAATTTGGTCATTGAGAATGAAAGTGACGATGAATATTCGGCTCTCAACAGAAACAGGGATGAAGATCAAGAAGATGCCGGAGAGGAAGAAAAGATGATAAGTATTAGCAATTTGAAGGATACTGATATAGGTTTAGTTAATGATGACGCTAATAGTGATGAAAAAGAGAATGAAAAGAGGAGAAACCTCGCCCAAGATGAAAAGGTTTCTGACCTAGATTGGTTCAAACAACGCCGTGTAAGAATCAAAGAAAGTGAAGCGGAAACAAGGGAAAAATCATCATCATACGCTACTGAACAAAATGAAAGTCTCGATACCAAGAAGGAAGAACAACCAGAACCTGCTGTGCCGCAAAAGACGGACGAAGAACTGGCTATTGAAAAAATTAACCAAACTGGCCGTTTATTCTTACGTAATATCTTGTATACCTCCAAAGAAGAAGATTTCAGGAAACTATTTAGTCCATTTGGAGAGTTAGAGGAGGTTCATGTGGCTTTGGATACCAGGACTGGTCAATCCAAAGGATTTGCATACGTTCTATTTAAGGATCCTAAGAATGCAGTGAACGCCTATGTTGAATTGGATAAACAGATTTTTCAAGGAAGACTATTGCATATTCTTCCTGGTGAAGAAAAAAAAAGCCATAGATTAGATGAGTTTGATTTAAAGAATATGCCATTGAAAAAGCAAAAGGAATTGAAAAGGAAGGCAGCTGCATCCAGACAAACATTTTCTTGGAACTCCTTGTATATGAACCAAGATGCTGTTTTGGGTAGTGTGGCAGCCAAATTGGGTCTAGAAAAATCTCAATTGATCGATGCTGAAAACTCAAGTTCGGCTGTCAAACAAGCTTTGGCTGAAGCCCATGTTATTGGTGATGTTAGAAAATACTTTGAATCCAAAGGTGTTGATCTAACCAAGTTTTCACAGTTAAAATCTACAAATCAAAGAGACGATAAAGTGATACTGGTTAAAAATTTTCCTTTTGGGACAACTAGAGAAGAGCTTGGCGAAATGTTTTTGCCATATGGTAAATTGGAAAGATTGCTCATGCCACCAGCTGGTACAATAGCTATAGTGCAATTCAGGGACACAACGTCAGCAAGGGCAGCTTTCACTAAACTATCGTATAAAAGATTTAAGGACGGCATAATATATCTAGAAAAGGGGCCTAAGGATTGCTTTACTAAACCAGCTGAGGCCGATGATTTGATAAATAACACTTCTGCAAAAGAAGAAGAAAACCCGGTAGAGATAAAACCTTCATCAAATGACTTAATGGAAGCAAACAAGGATGTAACTGAAGGGTCATCTAATGCTCATGATGAAGACGTTATTGATGGTCCAACTGTCTCAATTTTCATAAAGAATCTAAACTTCTCCACGACGAACCAAAATCTTACTGATAAGTTCAAGGTTTTCACTGGTTTTGTTGTTGCCCAAGTGAAGACAAAACCTGATCCAAAACATCAAGGCAAGACCTTGTCAATGGGGTTCGGTTTTGTAGAATTCAGGACCAAGGAACAAGCTAATGCCGTGATAGCTGCAATGGATGGGACGGTAATCGACGGCCATAAGATTCAATTGAAGTTATCCCATAGACAAGCATCTCAGAGCGGTAATACAAAGACTAAATCCAATAAGAAAAGCGGTAAAATCATTGTTAAGAATCTTCCATTTGAAGCTACTAGGAAAGACGTTTTCGAATTATTCAATTCTTTTGGTCAATTAAAATCTGTTAGAGTTCCAAAGAAGTTCGACAAGTCTGCAAGAGGTTTTGCGTTCGTGGAATTTTTACTTCCAAAGGAAGCAGAAAATGCTATGGATCAGTTGCACGGTGTCCATTTACTGGGCCGCAGATTGGTAATGCAATATGCAGAAGAAGATGCAGTTGACGCTGAAGAAGAGATAGCCAGGATGACAAAGAAGGTTAGAAAGCAAGTTGCCACTAATGAGATGGCTGCCTTAAGAAATGGGGGCGGTAGAAAGAAACTGGATGTGGATGATGAAGAAAACGAAGGTTTCTAGTTTACCCTATCAGCTTATCGTATTTTTCTTTCATAATTTACATTTTATTTGAATATATAAATCATATTACTACTTTAATAGCATAAAACTCTTCAAAACATCTCATCCCGAAAAAGATTACTAAACTTAAAAATTACATGTTGCCTTGGTTTCATAATTTTGGTAATCATTCAAAATGGAAAATGTTAGCACATCTTGTTGCTGTTGTCAATGTATCTGTTATGCTATACAAAATTAAATTGTAGGGACGTAATCTTAATAAAAAGTTGAAAAAGGGTCTGAATGTTCTGAACCATTGTAAAGTATCCCACTTGAACCTTGTTTTCCATCTCTATGCCTAAAAGTAAATCCAACAAGCTTGGAATCAACGGCAGAGTCATCAACCATTGCAGATAATTTGTTCTGTCTTTTGAAGACATCTGCATATTTAGCCATATCTTCTTCATTTGTGAAGTCATCGAAATAACCTGCATCCGTTTCATCATCTAATTGAGGAATAAATGGTGGAGAACTTGTTCTTAGGGTTTCAAAATTGATCTCTGCGAAATAAGACATTTTGCGAACTTGCTCAAAAGATCGTACTCTGTTGATGGGGTCAGCTATTAATCTTGTAATTAAATCCCAGGTTCTATCTGAGAATGCTGCTCTTCTATCCTCAGTACGGGGCCTTCTTAAAGTTTTTTTCCAATATCTTAAATTCTCGTAAGTTTCATTAGTAGAAGAACCACTAAAAGGTGTATATCCAACCAAACTTTCAAAAAGCATACAGCCTAATGACCAATAATCCACTGTAAAATCGTATTTTTTACCTTCCAGAACTTCTAGGGCCATATAATCAGGCGAACCGACCATAGAATTAGCGTAATTAATTTCTGTCTTCCTCATGTTATGATATATTTTCCTTCTATCCTCGATAGACCTTTCTGTGAAAGCAGGAAATTCCAAATTCTTTACTTCTTCTAAGCGTATTTTCATGCTTTCGATTCTTTCATTTGATACGGTCCCTGCTGCTAGACCAAAATCGGTCAGCTTGATATGCCCTGTAGCATCAATCAAGAAATTCTCCGGCTTTAAATCCCGGTGAGTGTAACCAAGTTCATGCAACGCGTTCACGGCACAAAACATTTCGCTGATATAGAACCTTGCGTGACCGCTCTTCAATATCCTTGTATTTATTAACAATGTGCGAAAATCACCACCAGGTACAAATTCCATTGCTAAATATAGGCTCTCTGGATCCTGAAATGCATAAAGCAACTTCACAAGCCAGTCAGATCTAGTTGTGGTTAGTATGTCCCTCTCAGTAAGGACGTGATTCGTCTCGTTTAGTTTGAATAAAAGTTTCTTGTTTAATATTTTCAAAGCACAAATTTCATCACTGTCTTTTTTTTTTGCAAGATAAACTTGCCCATAACCACCCTGTCCAACTTGTGTCAGTATCTGAAAATCCTTGTGCTTAGGTTTCAACCTCCTTTTTCTCAGTACTTCGTGTTCTCTTTGCAAATACAAAGCCCATTCTTCATTTAAAACCTTATTAGAAACGTTTTTGACACTTCTTTGCTGTTCAAGATATCTTAGCACCTGCTTCGTACGTTGTCTTCTGCTAATAACATAATCAAACATGTCACAGTAATAGTCGAGAAAGTAAAGTTGGCATACATTAACAACTCTCTGGGTTTTACTTTGGGAAGCACGCTCGTGAAAATCCTTGGGTAGCTTCTTCGGTGAGTGATTCAATGAAATGCGATTTTTGAAGGTATCTTGATCACCTGAATCACACGGCTTATATGATCTTGGAAGTCCGGGAGTTAATCTTCCATTTTCGCTCTTTCTAGCAGGCCTATATTGCGCCTGTGGAGAAGTAGGTTTAGGAATATTCAAATCATAGAACCCTAAATGACTCATATTACCAGCCAAATCATCTACCTCTCGATCACTTCGTGAAAACATGACTACCGAATTATTGTTGAATACGATATTCTGGGTTGCTAATCACTATTGGAGTTACAAGTTTGTTGTGACAATACAGTTCATCATGATCTGTGATCTAGCCGACTACAGGTCCATTGATTTGTGTTTACTCTCAAAATCTTGTATGAGGTGTATGGGTTAATTATCCATTCAAAGACAAAAATTTATGATCTTGGTGTTTGTATATAAAAATTAGTCAGAAGACATGCTTATTCTTGATTTTATATTAATTAGAAAGAGATGTTGCATTATCCCATACTTGTCGTTTGTCTTCTGCTACAATACATTGTGCTTTATGTTGCAAATATTTATTAATTCCGTTTATAGTGACTTGGATTCACAAAAATTTTGTGAAAAAATTATTGCGATGAGTTGAAAGAAAAATTTCACTCATATTATGTAGAAGAGCAGGTATCAAGTGCATGAAAGTAAGTAGGTGAAAGAAGATATGTCAAATATTGTGGGTATTGAATATAACCGTGTAACGAATACAACCTCCACGGATTTTCCTGGTTTCTCGAAGGATGCAGAAAACGAGTGGAATGTGGAAAAATTCAAAAAGGACTTCGAAGTCAATATTTCGTCATTAGACGCAAGAGAGGCAAATTTCGACTTGATAAACATTGACACATCGATTGCGAATGCCTTTCGTCGTATAATGATTTCCGAGGTTCCATCCGTGGCTGCTGAATACGTCTATTTTTTTAACAATACATCCGTTATCCAAGATGAGGTTTTGGCTCATAGAATAGGTTTGGTTCCATTAAAAGTTGACCCTGATATGCTCACATGGGTTGATAGTAATTTGCCGGACGATGAAAAGTTTACGGATGAAAATACTATCGTTTTGAGTTTGAACGTGAAGTGCACAAGAAATCCAGATGCTCCAAAGGGATCTACTGATCCAAAGGAACTATATAACAATGCCCATGTCTACGCCCGTGATTTGAAGTTTGAACCACAGGGCAGACAATCTACCACTTTTGCTGATTGTCCGGTTGTTCCAGCTGATCCTGATATTTTATTAGCTAAGCTAAGGCCTGGTCAAGAAATTTCGTTGAAGGCACATTGCATTTTAGGTATCGGTGGTGATCATGCTAAATTTTCACCAGTTTCCACCGCTTCTTATAGATTATTACCTCAAATCAATATCTTACAGCCAATCAAAGGTGAAAGTGCCAGAAGATTTCAAAAATGTTTTCCCCCAGGTGTTATTGGTATTGATGAAGGTTCAGATGAAGCGTATGTCAAAGATGCTAGGAAGGATACGGTTTCCAGGGAGGTTTTAAGATACGAAGAGTTTGCTGATAAAGTTAAATTAGGAAGAGTGAGGAACCACTTTATTTTCAACGTAGAAAGCTCTGGTGCCATGACACCAGAAGAAATTTTTTTCAAATCTGTCAGAATTTTAAAGAATAAGGCTGAGTATTTGAAAAACTGTCCAATTACCCAATGATCCTACTTTGCATACTAATAAAAAAAACACAGTTTGAGAAAAATATTAAATACTTAACCTCAGGGTCTTTATCTTTGTATAATCTTTTCTTCTAGTATTAGTAGAATTGGCAAATCCTACCAAAAAAATACAAACCCATGAATCGTCATAGATAAGGAAATGTAATAGAATGATATATGTAAATGTAACTCTCTATAAAATAGTGCCGATAACAGTAATATGCATTACCCCTTATGGACTACATATATATACTATTAGACAGAATTGCTAGCATTCTCATTGTTGTCATTAATATTGCCGTCATTTAAAATGGCATTCATGGTTTTATTTAATGGTATTCGTGCAACTATTACAGAGCCATCGTAGCCATCACTATTTACAGGTTCTAGTCTTTCTGGCTCTTCAAAATCTAAATCTGCCAATACAACACATGTTAGTGAAAATAAAGTAAACTGTACAATAAGTATGCTAAATTCGAACATTACTAATCCAAGATTGCCGGAAAAGTTGCTCTTTGGTAGCCGTTCTCCGATCATCTGTAGAAAAAGCCCACCTCTTCTCTCACCCAAAAGTAGACCATCTGAATTGGAAAAGGGTGAGGGAGTATTCTTAGGGCCATCGTCTACTGGCTCGCTACCACTCAGGGGTTCAAAAAAATCAATTGGGAATAGGATTGTTAAGATAATGAAAAGCATATTCAACGATAAGCAACCATGAAATAAAAACTTCCGGATTTGCTTTTTCATGGACACAATAGCGGTATCATCATGGTCTTGTTGCTCAGCTTCACTAGAAGAATTATAAAGCATTTCTGTTCCAAACATTCCGGGAAACCTGATAGATCTTCCGCCTGGAAGTGTTGCAACCCCCGTCGTGTTATTATCTGCACCGATGGTCGCTAGCCTACGTAACTTGGCATCACTTGGAAAAGGAGAACTTATGAGAGATTGCACTATTGCTCTTGTTATAAGTGTCCAGACGGTACGATCATACTTGATATATTCCAATGATATTAAAACATACCCGAGAAAGCTCAAATTATTCACCAAATTTCTTTGGAAGTTTCTTTTTCGTAGTTCGTATACTCGTTTGTTTCCTATACTTAAATTTCTTTCAGCAGTACTTTCAAAATTATCCATTATTATATTGGCCTTATTGAAAACATAGATTAGTTTGCTTTTGGCCTGCTAATGGATGACAAATAGCGTGCTTAGTATTTTTAGGCTTCCACAGTTTAGCTTTATTTGATGATACGTCAAGAGTGCGGGATAATGTAGGTTCAAAAGGATCAAATTGCGTTTCGTTATATATGATTTCCTTGCAATAACTATAGAGAAGGAGAACAATATAACCTTGTGCATGAAAGCACCATAGTCTTAAAGAAAAAATTTAAACTAAAATGCAGAATCAATTCTCAGGGATTTGTTATATAAAAAGAAGCTAAATAAGTGTTAACTTTAGGGAAAAAATTTTGCCACCTGTCAGAATTGAACTAACGACCTTTGCATTACAAGTGCAACGCTCTACCACTAAGCTAAGGAGGCTTTTACACTGTAGGGTATCCTCCAAGAAGGGACAAAGTGTCTGCATGGAAATTTGCAGCCGACTTCTCTTAATGTCTGTAACACTGAAACTATCATGGAGTGATTTCATTTCAACGATATCCCTAAAAGCGAACCAGAAGTGTTTTAGTTGAATCGTTTATTGGCTAGAACACTCGAATACAACGTATTAAACAAATGAAGAAACAATGACCGTATCATGAATTTCCTTTTATGGGGATTCCTTTTTCTGGTTATACTACTTTTTAAGAATTGGCATTTCAGCCTTAGATTCCTCACTTTCAAAAGAAGTATGGTCCTTTATGAGACATTGCAATTATGTAACTTTCCGAACTAAATACTGAAATTTTTAATGGAAGCTTGAAAACTATAGAAGCTCTCCGTTTTAAAGGAGAAAGAGGATGATTACAATCCTTTGACTTGAACCGATCCATATATCCTCTCACTACTATTTACTCAAGTCTCCAAACTATGTATACATGTTGATGTGATTATGTGCGTTGCTAAATAATGTAAATTCCTCAAACACGATCTGACCCTGTCAATCTCACTGCTGCACCGTATTTTTGTAATTTTGTTAGCAAACCGTCACCTTGCTTAACTAGCAGATGGTATTGAGCATTTTTGTTGTCTGGCCTGTTGGTCTCTACGATCCCATTAACTCTATCAATGACACAATTTAGTTGCTTATTTGGAATAAACTTACCCAGGTCGTTATCCAAGAACGCAACCGAAACACCAAATGCACTTGCCATAGATTTCAGCGACAAAGTCTTATATGATTCCAACAATTGTGCGTAGACTTTTCTTCTCATTTCTCTAACAAAGAAATCTGCATGTCTATTCAAATATTTACATGGAATCAAAACATTTGCATATGTTTCCAAAAGATATGGAAAGTAACTGGCATAATCGGACGCATAAAGGGAAATTGTTAACGACGAGATAGATTGTAGTGCGGCAGTTGTTGAGATTAAAGATAACAATTCAGGTGAATCGATGACTTTGGATTTTAGGTCCGTTCTTTCCAGAGTGAATAAACCTGTGACCGATGCATATGTGGCAATGCTTTCATAGGAAGTTAATTCAATAGAGGTGAAAGTTGCTAGAGAATCGACCAATAACTTTGCCGCTTCCTTAAAGTTTCTTACGGCCAAGCAGTGCATACCATAGTATGTTTTATATCTATTTCTTCTCTCCCAGTCACCACCTTTTTCAATCATAGAATTGACTGCTTCCAACTTCTCCTTAACATAAAGTTGGTCGTTATAAAAGAACCCCAGCCTTGCAATTGTTAGCATAACATCAATTTTGGCGCCTGTGGAAATAGCCTTCGATAATGATTTCCCTAGCGTCTTTTCAGCATTATCTTTGTCACCGATTTGTGCATAATATTCACCCAGATTAATCCAGGCTTGAGCTTGTTCTAGTTCACCTTCATCATCTTCTTCCAATTTTTGGATCTTTTCATTTAACTCTTTAATCTTACTTTCATTTTTTTTGCACAATTCATTGTATAGCTCCTGGTCAAATTTGATCCATTCGTTTAAAGAATCTGACTTTTCATCGTGTTCCAAGTCAGATTGGCCATTATTAACAAGGTATTCCTCGCAAAGATATTTATAATAAGGGGCCATTTCTTCCTCTTTAATTTTGGCTAAAACGAACTCTGCCGCTTCCTTACGCTGTTCAATACTGACCTTTGATTGTGTCAAAAGAAACGCCTTTTCAGATACCTCATAATTGGGCACCCTATTCACCGTTGGATCAACATATTCAACTTCTTGACTTTTCTCTTCCACGTCTACCATTTTGCCGTGTTTATCCAGAATTTTTGCGTGTATTAGTAACTATTGTAACAGTGGTAAAAAGCGCAGTTTACTACAACAATAGAGATTTGTGTAGTGTTAACAATTAGGTTTTTCAATGCCGCCTTGTGTATATTAATCCTCAATGGGTGGCAAACTTAACTTATTCGGAAACTTGATTGAGCATGCATTTACGCGCCGTCGGTTATGATATGGGGAAAACAAGTGTTATTACAATAGTCCACTATAACTTTTAATAATTATATAGAATGCACTGTACTTTGTTGTTCCAATCGCTTCAAAATATCACATTTCTGAATTATAAGCTAAAGATTTCTGCACTGTATCTTAAACAAGTATTCTAGGACGAATAAAATCAATAAGTTTTTGTAATGAGCCTAATTCACCCCGATACAGCAAAATATCCTTTTAAATTTGAACCTTTCCTCAGGCAAGAGTATTCGTTTTCACTCGATCCTGACAGACCTATTTGTGAATTTTACAATTCTAGACAAGGCCCTAAATCATGTCCGAGGGGACCGTTATGTCCAAAAAAGCATGTGTTACCAATATTTCAGAATAAAATTGTTTGTAGACATTGGCTTCGAGGGTTGTGCAAAAAGAATGACCAATGTGAATACTTACATGAATACAATCTTCGAAAAATGCCTGAATGTGTCTTCTTCAGCAAAAACGGGTACTGTACACAAAGTCCAGATTGTCAATATCTACACATAGATCCCGCTAGCAAGATACCAAAATGTGAAAATTACGAAATGGGATTCTGTCCTCTGGGGAGTTCTTGTCCTAGACGGCATATTAAGAAGGTTTTCTGTCAAAGATACATGACCGGATTTTGTCCTTTAGGGAAGGATGAATGTGATATGGAACATCCACAGTTCATAATCCCAGATGAAGGTAGTAGATTAAGAATTAAGAGAGACGATGAGATAAATACCAGGAAAATGGATGAAGAAAAGGAAAGGCGTTTAAACGCAATTATAAACGGTGAAGTTTGATCTATGCATGGCTGGGGGTTTTCGATTTCATAGACATGTATATTATCATATATAGTTACTATCGAGTATAGTTATGAGATTTTCTAGAGGAAGTCTATCAACCAGAATTCTGGACAATAATGCTAGTTCTGACTTCCAATCCTGGAATAAATCGTTTCTTAACATGTTTAGATTTATAGGATCTTTTTTCAAAAGAGCATTTATCAGCCATTGGGACTGCTGTATAGATGAACTGCCAATACCTGGAGAGGATCCATGCGACACTAACGCCTGAAGTTCGTTGTAAGGCTCATGCTGCGATATAAATGATAAAAGACAAAGCCCCACGGCATACAAATCCGATTCAAATGTAGGAACATGATCGGAGGAGCTATCAATTAGTTCTGGTGCACAGTATTCTACCGTGGTATTCAGATCTGTTGGTGTTTGATTAATGTGAAATGCCGACGTAAAGTCAGCAAGGTAGAAGTCAAAATCCTTACAATGGCCTCCATTAAGAACATGCATTTCTGTTATTAAAATATTTGCTGTTTTTATATCACCATGAATTATACCATTTGTTTTCAAAGATTTTAATGCGTCTATCATTTGCTTCATAAGTCTCCACCATATTTTTCTTTTTGTTATCAACGAAAGCTTATGTGACACTGCTGTATTGAAGTGATATAAACTCATTTCGCATTTCGGAAGAATAAGGCCAGGAACACATTCGTTGGACCTCAGTCTTCTAAAATGGGATTTAGTTATGTATGTCAACCCATAGAATGGAATAATATGACTTTCATTGGTTGAAGGACTCATGTACTGGAGATATGCTAGCGTCAAAGCTTCCTGTAAAATCACCTTGCTTTTATGCTGTGATTTGGCAAACTTTAAAACAACCCCTGAATCGTTGTTACATCTTGATGAAGCACTTGATGATATAGGGTACACATATGAATAACTTCCCTGTCCCACTAATTTGTTAGACGGAAGAGAATAACTTGGATTTGACAAAAAATCCATCTCTGGAGCAAGTAATATGCCCATCAAAAACTCATCCAGAAATTCTAGGGAAGAAACTGTATTAGAAAGACGGAACATTAAAGCCAAATTCTCCGGAGAGTAAAACCGGGGGGTAGTGAACAATACGTCTAAATCGTTCTTTAGGTGCGCCTCCGAGGTAGCAACGGGCGCCTTACTAGAATAATCTGTCTGGAATGCCTCACTGAATTTAGCTGTCGGCTCCTCTACAGGAGATACCAGATGTGAATATGCGAAGTTACTTTTATGTTTTTGCGGTTGGCGATAAGCAAAATCCTTACTATTGTTACTTATGGATGGAAAGGAACCATCAGAAACCCTGGTGACGGGTGACGTAGGAGGTGTACTGTTCATAGCGTGACGTTTGAGAACTAGTCTTTGAGATGTGTTTTAAGACGATTTTTGCTGTTGATGAGGTTAGATCCCCGTTATATAAAGGCAAGAATCTATTAGCAGCGCTTTTTGTTTATTCAATGCTAGTCAAAATAAACAATAAGATAGACCCATACATCACAATCTAGCTGGTTTGCGATCATGTTGATTGACACATTATATCCTTGCTAGGGAACATAAATTTTCGTCATAGGCTATACAAGCAGCTGAGATATAGTGAAGGAGGTAAGCAACTTTTGAAACACATTTACGATCTTCTAACCTTATTAACTTGTTGCTTTAGTTTTTAGAACTCCATTTACGTCACTTTTTTGAATTTTCGCCTGTAAAGGAATTGTGAAAAAAGTGTGGGATAGAGATAGAACATAGAAAACAAACCAAATTCGTTGGGACAGCGAAGTAGCGCAAACTAACGATACTGTATTGTCAGGCTCTAAAAGGGTGAAGTTTTGATGGAAGGGCAAAAATCGAATGCATCATGGGAGAGCTCGATCATCGAGGGCCAATTGTCTAAAAATCTAGCAAGGTACACCTTGTTATTAGACAAATTATCGACACTATCTCAAATAGACAAGCTGTCTGAAGTGATAGCCAATGATTACGCAAAACAATCTAAACAATTAAATGCATTTGTGCAACAGTCGCAATCATCGCTCAACAAAGAGTCCCGGAAATTAGAATTACAAAGAACTAACCTTACGACTACTTTGACTCAGTTTCATGAGACTGTGGCCACCATTTCTTCTTCGAACGCAAGAGCAAAAGCTATACATGACGATATTGAAACTGTAGATCAGGAACGCGCTTTGGTCAACAAAACGTTACAATTTGTAAAAGACGTCAGGACGCTAAAGAATAATATTTCACTGGCGCATTCTGCTTTAGAAACAAAGGATTACTTAGTTGCTGCGACAGCAATCAATGAAATTAGAAGCCTTCCGGATAAAAAACTTATTGTATCCGAGTTTGCCAAGAAAGTTGTGCCCTCGAGTGAAATTCCCGAAGAACCAGCTATACTAATAAAGAATTGGTGTAAGGAACTGACAAGTTTATTTCAGGAGCAATTCATGGAAGCAACAAGAACACAGGATATTAAAGAGCTAACCTTAATGTTCAAAATGTTCCCTATGATTGGGCAGGACGTACTTGGTTTAGACCTGTATTCCAAATATGTCTGTGATATTATTGCGGACGAAAGCAGGAAAATTATGTCGAATTCTATGGAAAACAGCACCAAGTTTCAAGGATTTTTTTCACAAGTACTGTTACATCTTTTTAAAATTGTATCGACCATTATAAATGATCATTCAAAAGTCATCGCCACGTGTTATGGAAAAAAGCACATGGTGCATGTCATGGAAAAAGTAGAAAAAGAAGCTGATCTTCAAGCTAGTTTGATTCTAGATATTTTTATGGAGACGAGGAAAATAGAAAGGACTATACATGATATAAATGAATGGGAACATTCACAAAAGAATGAAGATGTGAATATAGACAGTAATCAGTCGGATATCGAAACAGACGGAGAAACGGAAAAGAGCTCAATTATATCCATTCATGACTTGGCATTATTGATAATGGAATTTTCTCAAATACTTCAAAATTGGTCCATGTATTCTAGATTTTATTCAGTTAAATGGAATGAATTTAGCGATTTGCATCCGCATGTATTGCAACCACCTCCACCAATAGCAGATGGTAAATTTGCCTTAAAGTTAAAGCAAGATAAGGTCTTTGATGAGTTTCAGGTGTTTGTGTTGAACCATCTGCAGAGATCATTCAGAAATAGTATTTCACTAGAAGAATTACCGTCACTGAACGATCTTATAACTGCTGTTCCCCTCAATGACCACGATAACATTTCATACCCTGTAACATCTGTTTTAGATGACTTAATTTTATTAGTTCGGAAAAATCTGATATCAGTGGTTAATACTGGCCAGTTTAAGCTCTTAGCAAGTTTTTTGAACGAGTTGGTAAAATTTTTTCAGAACCGATTTCTGGTAAAATTTATGCAAAACAAATTTAAGTTACTACAATCGAAACTAGCCTCCAATGTATCTTTGAAAAGATACATTCCAAAAGGTGAGGAGCAATCTGCAACATCAAGATCGGTTTCTCCACCTGCAAATAAGTTTTCTCCGCTAAGCAGGTTCACTTTTAGAGGGGCAGCAGCTAGCGCTTTGACAAATATTCAATCAAATTTACAAGCCGTAGTTGCAGAGGACGAGGATTCCATTCTTGCGTTGCACCATTATTTGATATATCTGAACACGTTGTACTTGAGTAAAGTATACGTTCACAGGCTGTTATCCATAGAAATATTAGAAGACGATTCGCAAAGGATTTTGAGAGACAATTTCCCTTTTGACAATGATGCAGCGCAGTTACAGAATTTAATTATAAACTCAGAAAAATTAGTCCTGGAACAAACAGATAAGCTAAGCAAATGGGCTGTCAAATACTTGTTCCAAAATATCCTACAAAATAGGGTTCGGAACTTATTGGGAACTGTTTTTGTTAATTCAGCCTCATCAAATTCCTCAACGTCCAATCAAAAAAATGTGTCTCGCGATTATTCTGCAGGTTCGAACCAAAAGAATTACATCACAAGCATAGAAGATTTCGAAGATTTGTCGCAAATTAACAGTTTCAATAGCAAATGGAACCAATTGATTATCCCTTACAAAAATATTCTTCACAACGAAGCATATGCAGAGTTGCTATCTGTCATAGTCGACTACATCGTAACAACATTGGAGCAAAGAATATGGACTCTAGAATTCAATGAACTTGGTGTTACAAAATTAGATAGAGAACTGAGCCTTTTCATCGGCAATATGTGTGGCTTGAACTATAATCTCAGAGAGAAGTTCTTGAAATTGACACAAATCGTGTTGCTTCTCGGTTTAGATGATGACAATTTTGATTTGACTACAGGTGATATCAAGGATGACTTCAATGGTACTTTCGATTGGGTGATAAACTCTCAGGAAAGAATTAAAGCTAGAAATATGAAGATTGATAGAACACAGTAAATATAACATAAGCTTTACGAGCTGAATACTAAGTAGTTTCATATAAACGCAAACATAATCTTGGCTGTTGTACCTTTTCTGCATACTCTTGACTGTTAATACATTTCTTATTTTTCTTATGAAAGAGCACAACATGATAGCGCCATACTATCATTCTGAACGTTGCGATTAACTGGAAATTACGAAGACTAAGACAAGAAAAATTAAAAGCGTTAATAAAAAATAAACAAAGGAACCTTTGAAATATATTCCGTCACCAAGCTAACAAAGGAGTAGCTCTTTCTCTAAGGCCAACTTTGTCATCCTTTGAGTTAGTTTAAAGTCTATTAATATTTGCTATTATCTTCTGGGCTGGATAAATAGGACTTTTCTATTGGCACATTTTTTTCTCTTGTAGAAGGTCATCACGAATATTAATTTTGTATTTGAAAGCATTTTATTTTCTCCTTTTTTTATTACCATAATATACCTGGTACTGGTTTTTACCTGATTTAACGTCTAGCCGCTCAAAACAGAAACCCACTCATACCTATACAAATATAAGAATAAGATGGATGGGGAAATGGCAATAATAGAAAGCAGCAATCATGTCGGGACTTCATCGCCTACCACTGAAACACAGTTTACTATAGATTCTTCCGCATTGAAAGACCAAGAAACCAAAGAAAGCATAACAAATTCACCGACAAGCGAGGTACCGATTGAAACAAAACTACCAAAAAGTTCTGATATAGTAACAGAGGAAAAACATCCTCAAAACACGACTACTGATATTGAAAACGAGGTAGAGAATCCTGTTACAGACGATAATGGAAATTTGAAACTTGAATTACCTGATAACCTTGATAACGCTGATTTTTCGAAGCTACTGGAATTTGATGCAAAAAATGATGAAGCTCTGTTCAACTCAAATGAGTTGTTATCCCACACCATGGATCCTGTAAATAACATCGATTTAACTCATGATCACAGCAGGGAGGTTTCATCAAAAGAAGATATCAATATAGAGCCAGTAAACCCTGATGAGGACGAAAGGGAGAAAACTCAAGATAACACAGCAGCAGTGAAAACTGAAGGCATAAGGAACTCAGAAGATACAAGTATACAAAAGGATGAACCCACTGCTGATGCTATATACACAGATGTGCATAAATTATCAGTAAACAAAGATACCGAGACCCTACCAACATTAGTAGATGAAAAAAACAACATGCTGCATATGAGAAACAATTCAATAACGCCAATAATGTTTCAGCAGCATGAATTAGTGGGACAACCGCCACAAAACACTGTAACGGAAAATAATAGTACAGATGCTGAAACTACCCAACGAAAACTATCTGAGCCAATCGATGCAAGTTTACCGCTACCGAATGAACAACCGACTATCTTCGCCTATGCAAGGCTGGACTTTCAAAGTTTCACATTTTATGTACAAACATTACATGCAATAATCGGAAGGAGGTCTGAGAATGACTTCTCCCACAAAGTTGACGTTAATCTTGGTCCTTCAAAATCAATATCGAGGAGACACGCCCAGATTTTTTACAATTTTGGGACAGGAAGGTTCGAATTGTCCATAATAGGGAAGAATGGTGCTTTTGTGGATGACATTTTCGTTGAAAAAGGAAATACTGTGCCACTTCGTAATAAGACAAAAATTCAAATTGGACAAATTCCATTTCAATTTATTTTACCAGAACAAGAACGTAACGACGATAGCAAAAGCCCAGAAAACGCTGACATAGCAGAATCTGAAATAAATACAAGAAATCTCAAAAAAAACGAGCCCAAATCTAAGAAAAAGATTACAACTGGAGCAAAGCCCAAGAAAGCGCAGACCAAACCAGCTGTTAAGAAAGAAAAGAAGCCACCGAAAATACCAAAGAAAGTATATACTTTGGAGGAGATTCCAGTAGAATATAGAACGAAACCTACTGTATCTTACTCTGCTATGCTAACTACTTGCATACGAAAGTACTCGACTGCCAAGGGAATGTCTTTATCTGAAATTTATGCAGGAATAAGAGAACTCTTCCCCTATTATAAATACTGTCCTGATGGGTGGCAAAGCTCGGTAAGACACAACTTATCGCTAAATAAATCTTTCAGGAAGGTTTCTAAAGAAGGCAAAGGATGGTTATGGGGTCTTGATGAAGAATATATTGCAGAGAGGGAACGACAGAAAAAGAAACAAAGTGAGATAGCTGTGGCAAAGGCACAAGCTGCACAATTAAAACTTGAACAGCAACAGCACAAACTTCAGCAAGTGCCGCAGAGGGGCAAAAAAGATATTGTTTCGCAGAGATCTAACGTTAATGCGAGAAAACAAAACATCTCACAAACTCTTGCAGCAAACAGAGCCGCCTCGAACAGGAAAAATACAGCAAGTGATAATCAAAGGACAATGAAATATCTGCAGGAACAGCTTGTCATTTTAACACGAGATAGAAAGGGTTTATCGAAGCAGGTCATCGCTGCAATTTTGACGCAGGCTCTAGCTATGACAATAAATCAGGTTACACAAGCGGCAAAAAACAAGGGGATTACTGGTAATCCACTTACAGCCTTGATGGACAAGAATCCTCAGCATTTGAATCTAATTTTAGCAGCTGCTGTAAACGCGGCAACTGCAAAAGTCACAAAAGGTGAGGTAAAGCAATTAGTGAACCCTGAAACTACAGCGGCGGCGGCTTTAGCAGCTAAGGCACAGCATTCCAAACCGATACGCCAACCAATAGTCCAGACGCCGCATGTACCAGATAGGCCTCCATCTCAGTTATCTGCGTCGGCATCATCCCATCCCAATAATTACTTGCATGATAAACAACCGGGTTCGTTTGATCCTTCGTCCTTGTCTCGATTTTTTCAACCGAGACAAAATGCTAGGGCTACATCCTCTGTGGCAGCTACGTCAGTTCCGGCGGCTGCTTCTCAAAATGTTGATGCACAACCCAAACCTAAGCCTGCACAGGACAACGACTTAGAAAGTGAAAGCGGCACTAGTAGTAGTAGCAGTTCCAGTAGTGAGAGCGGAAGCGAGAGCGATAGTGGTAGCGATGACGGTAGTGCTAGTGGAAGCGGCGATAATAGCAGCACTAGTAGTGAAAGCGAAAGCGAAAGTGATAGTGGAAGCGAAGTAGATGAAAAGAACAACAAAAACGAAAAGATCGATAGTGAAAGTATTAAAAACAACGAATCTAAAGATGATATTCCATCTAAAGACGAGAATAGTAGCAATGATAATCGCGAGATTTCAAAAACCGACGAAGAAGGTCATGATTCTAAAAGGCGGAAGGTCAGCGAGGATATCAACGAGGGTATCACTGAAGTAAATGTATCCCTTGAGGAAAAACTTTAAAAAATTTCGATAATAGTATTAGCATATTCGAAGTAGAAGCATAAATCTTTTCATAAAGATAGATCGGATCAAGCCATAGTAATAGGTATGAATCTATGCGTCCTATTCTGTTTTGCGTTGTTGAGATTCAGTCTTCGATTTTTACAAAATTTTCCATCGGGTCGCCTCTACAACTACTTATTCACTTCGTTTGATTTTGGGTTTCACTTTTTGTTTGCATTGATGGCGTCTGTCCTCATATTACCGAACAATACTTAAAGATATAATTATATAAAAATATATAGATGTGATGATTGGAAACATGAGAACTGGACTTCCTTCATAATTCTATGGGAAGCCATATTGGATCCTTGAAGAGAATAATGTATCATTAATATAGATGTGCATATACATATGTTTGATGCTTCTATTTAGCCAATAACGTTGTTGAAAGATCCTTCCTCTTCCTTGACCTTCCAAAATAGTTCACCTACGTCATGATTACCGTGATATATCCAACCATCCTCGGTAACATGATATAAATTTACAGAACCACCAGAGTAAGCATCTCTATGGGCAGCAGCTAAAATAGATCTCTTACCTAGATATAAAGCATCTTCAACGGATAAATCCCATTTATAGTTAGAGTCTAGAACACCATATGCAAATGTTTGACCTGAACCAACGCAGAATATGTCACCTTTTAATCTTGTACCGTCTGAGTCGACGTAATAAATGGTTGGGCCCTCCTTCCTAGTGTAACCACAGATCATAGTACCCATTGATAAACCGGCCCCTTTATATTGGTATACTAAATTGCTTAAAATCTTGGATGCGGCTGCGACAGATATACGTTCCTTTTCCCTCAGCTCGTGCAGCCTACACTGAGAACCTAGCCAAGTTTCCCAAAATTGACAATCTGCCGCACCACCAGCCATTGTACCCAATAAAAATGGGTTGATCTCAATAACTTTCTTCACAGTTTGAGAAGCAACCCAATTGCCGGCAGTGGCACGAGAATCTACTGCCACAATAATACCGCCTTGAAATCTAAATGCTAAGGTTGTAGTACCATGTGCGATCTTGATTTTACAGTCTGGGTTTCGTGAATCATCTGTGTGTGCTCTTAAAAACTGCTGTGGAGACGCAATTGGTGGAACCGTAAGCGATGGTGCCAAACGTTGAAACTGGGAGGCGCCCGTTACGAAATCGCTCTCTAAGTTTTGTTCGTTGTCATATTGAAGTTCCTTAACCAATCTGTTTGGTACACTGAAACTATCGGCAATAGCTTGCATGTTTGTTTTTTTTTCCTTCTTTTCTTTCTGGTTTCTTTCTATCTATTCAATTTAATAGTAAATTTGTTATTCTCTTTTGAAAATTGATATATTGAAGCCTTTCTTTACAATTCACCTTGCATTATTGAAGGAGTGCTATTCTTCGTTTTGCCACCCTTTTGCTGTTTTCCCTCATATCACATAATACCCGGAGAAGCTCTTTCCTGCGACAGCGCAACATCCAACCATCCTAAAGGTATGGGTGTACTGACGATGCGATTATTTCATTAAGTTCTGTCTTTTTTGTATAAATGAAAAAAGAACGGTGAAATCCATAGAAATACAGAGAGCGACGCAAACAGCGCGCAGACTCTACGGGTAATAGACTCACATCCACGTGACCAGTTTCCAATCGAACTTTTTCACTTTGCAGGGAATTATTGTTTCACTAGCAAAGGTAGCCCACTTACCACTCAGCTATGCGAAAGTTTCATTGTTTGATACATCTTGATAGTAACCGCAGGCTTCTTTCTTAGTTCATATTTTATTGTATTTCAACTAATATTATTTTTTTTTCAGTGGAAGGGAAGGTGAACCAAGAACATACAAACATAGCCAAAGATGTCTGCCAAAGCTCAAAACCCTATGCGTGATTTGAAGATCGAAAAGTTGGTCTTAAACATTTCTGTTGGTGAATCTGGTGACAGATTGACCAGAGCCTCCAAGGTTTTAGAGCAATTATCTGGTCAAACTCCAGTTCAATCCAAGGCCAGATACACTGTCAGAACTTTCGGTATCAGAAGAAACGAAAAAATTGCTGTTCACGTTACCGTCAGAGGTCCAAAGGCTGAAGAAATTTTGGAAAGAGGTTTGAAGGTCAAGGAATACCAATTGAGAGACAGAAACTTCTCTGCTACCGGTAACTTCGGTTTCGGTATTGACGAACACATTGACTTGGGTATCAAGTATGACCCATCCATCGGTATTTTCGGTATGGATTTCTATGTCGTCATGAACAGACCAGGTGCTAGAGTCACTAGAAGAAAGAGATGTAAGGGTACTGTTGGTAACTCCCACAAGACAACTAAGGAAGACACCGTCTCTTGGTTCAAGCAAAAGTACGATGCTGATGTTTTGGACAAATAATTTAATTAGTTTGTGAAGAAATATAATACATTTATATACTCATATCTATGTTTTTTTTGTAACCAATTAATAAAATTATGAATTTTAAACCAAGATGAAACTCTATGTTATTGTACATGCGCGCTAAGGACTTCTATGGCGAGCGATCCAATATCCTTCCACGATTTGCCGCCACATTTATAATAATAAAGGTCCATTGCGACATTATAACCTCTTTCTGTATATTTCCAAATCGTTAATTTGTTTCCTCTGCTGGATGTTCATTTCTTCCACTATAGTACACGTTTGACGAATATAATCATTATTAATTCTCCATTGATTCGATACCGTTTGCGGTAGAAGTGTATCCAAAACTATTTCCTGATGTTTTAAATAAGAATCTACAATTCCTAACAAGCTAACTTCGGAAGACTCGTTCGGTATGTATCTGGAAGTATCAATCCTCGGGTATTTCCTTCTATACTCTTCCAAAAATAAAGTATCATCGTCGTCATTAAAATCCGGTGTTCGCCTTTTTTTGTTATTACGTTGTTTCAAGTATTCGGTGTACAATGCATTTGTAAGCGTAGAAACACTATTATCGGCCCCCTTTCTCTTCGCAAGTATACCTCGTATTTCGGGATGAACAGGCTCTCTTTTTATATTCGCAAATTCCTTCTTTACTAATTGATCTATTTCATTTTTGTAACCATCTGGTATTTTCCCTTTATCAACAAAGCTAAGGCCGTCCATCAAATCTAAACGTTGAATACCGTACGGTTGCTCTTTCAGATATCCTAGAAGTTACATCTTTTATATGTTTCAGTCTTATTCCATATTTATTAGACTAGTGTGATTTGCAGGGTGTAAAGCGGGTAACCAAATACAAGAGGTCATATTTCAGGACATGATCATATAACAATGGCAAAATTGACTTTAAATCTTAAATATCGGGAGTCTTATCTGCCCCAAATTATATATACAAGTATAATTATCTCTCTCTATTTCTAGAATTTTCTTATATACTAAAGCTAAATTCTATGCCTTTTCGCAGCATGCAGAGGCGACCATATACCCCTCACACTACTGTTCAAGCTTTCCACGTTATCATTCTTTGTTCTTCTGCGTAAAATGTCTCCATCAGAATCCTTCAATAGCTTTAGCTTGTTTTCTACATTGTCAATGTTCAAGTTTCTCACACAAATAACTTTTTCACGCCCATTTGTGTATTCTGCCCTCAACAAAGGATGTCCAGACTTCCTCATCACTTCAAACTGTATCCATGGGAACTCCTGGCCCCATTTATCTAATCTCTTTGAAGTCAAAAATTTCCTCATGCCTTCCGAAGACCCTCCCCAGTTACAGAATTGCAAAGTAATCTTTCTGCATGGAAACACGAATGCTCCAACTCCATTACGACCTATGGAATTTCGTGCAATAGCTTTCACAACCATTTCTCCATATATTCGTGTCTGTGTATCTACTTAGTCATGGTTTATGATAATCGTATTGATTGATCTTTTTTATCTCAGGGCTTATGATTTGTTGTAATTCTTATGAGCATCCCTCATCCGAAAAAGACGGAAAGCACCGTAACGTATAGTGCGATAAACTTACAGAAAAGAATAGTATTATTTAAGGGAGTTAAATGGAGTTGTTTGATGATATAGGCAGATCAAACTACGCTTTACAGTCCAGTAAACTTAACAACGAAAAATGTGTTTAGTCAAAACTACGGCTCATTTGCTTTTTTATTCCTTTGTGTATGTACAGATTAAGACACAAGAAAAAATTTGAACAATTATGATTAATTGAGAATAACTGACTAACAACTTTTATGTACCAACTTAATCTTTCAGATTTGGAGGAACGACGTTTTATTCCTATGTAGCTTCTCCAATCGCATTCAAAGTTCTTGAAAAAGACCAATTTTCTGCTTTGCAAAATAAGATCTTCCCGTATTTTTTCCAAATGCAAGCGGCATCACCTGTCATCCTGGCCCTTACCGCTCCAATTGCCTTGACAACAGGACCATTATCTTCTTTGGTGGTTGCATCTGTCAGTGGGCTAACCAATTTGTTTTGGTTGTTGCCCTGGACCCATAAAGTTAAAGAACAAAGAAAGAATATTGCGAAGAAATACACGGGTAGTGAATTGGAAGCAAAGGATGCTATATTACGTAAAGAATTTGGCAAGTCGCACGGATTGAGTCTTTTGTTCAATCTTTCTAATGTTTGCGGGATGCTTGCGTACGGTGTTTGTTTGTCAGGTGGTTTGTTAAGAAAAATTCCAAAATAATTATTTTACAAGTAAATATATATATGCAAGATCATTTTTTCGTCATTCCTTTGCCAAGGTGGAGATGAAGTTCGCAATCGGAATTTTTTGACCCTCAATTAAAGAATAAGGGACTCAGTTCTCTGCTATCCTGATCTTGGCTAAAAATAACTAAAAGGGGAATTGTGCTGTTTGTAGGATCTTAAAATAAAAGAGAACAATATTTATCTTGAAGTTTTTTCTATTTTTTTATTTCTACAAGCTTTTCTTATATATAGACCTAGCAATCCTATATTATTAAGCCGGAAAATCGTAACGAATAAAGGAGATACTAGAAAGGGCCTACTTTTTAGCAATTTGAGCTTCTAAATAATTTTTTAATTCCTGTGCGAAAACTTGAGATCTCAATTTATCAATTTCACTTTCATCAACAACAAGATTCAATAAATCTTTGTATTGCTTTTCTAATTCAACTTCATTCTCTTTATGTAAAAAATCGTAATCACCTGTATCGAGATCCAAATCCACCAAATCACCATCTCCAAGTCCAAAAGATCCAGAGCTGGATGGCATAACCAAGGAGTTTATGTCACTCCAATTCTTTTGAAGTATGCCAGCAGCGTGTTTGTTATTTTGTTTAGTACCTTGTTTAACCTTCAAATCTAACAACTTCTTATAGATTTTTCTCGCACCAATCTTTTTATTAAGAACATTATTAACTTGAACTTTCAAAAGTTTGACATCAATATCGATATCATCTCTACAAATTAACTTATTGAAGTCGATCCTTTCACTCGGTCCTCCGAATTTACTCTTTTGCAAAAATTTCACTATCGTAGTAATCCAAGTAATAAAACCTTCAAAAATGCCCTCTGAATCGTTCAAATATACATCATGAATAAACTCAAAAAAGGCATCTTGATGTTTGGTTACTAAGTTATGGATTTCTTCCACGACATCGAACTGTGTGGAAACGCCCAACTGACCATTGATAACATCATCAACAAGCCTGATCAAATCACTCATGAACTTCTCAAAATTTTTCAAAGCAACATCCATCCTTGCAACTTTGAAGATCTTGACCATAGGTTCGTAAATCATAGTGACAATTGCCTTTAGCATTTGGGTTAACTCAGGATCTTGCCATAGCTGCCTCATTAGCTGTTTATCATGTTCTTTAATATACAATTGCCATAAATCTTTGACGTGTGTGAAATAAATACCTGACTGATCTTCGCTGGTTACATTCAAGGCATCCGTGTCTTCTTTTTGCAGTTTCCATGATGAATAGGATTCAATAAGTCCCGCGACAACCTCGTCTGGAATTAGATTTGCAGCTGCACTTTTCATTAATACTATCAATGGTACAGGCATGTTCATGGATTCGGATTCTGCATTTACTGCGTCCATAGTAAAGAGTTTAGTATCATGCTCATCCTTAGTATCATTATTAAAGACAAAATCCTTCAAGCATTTAGTCACAACTGAAGCGCCCGGGTCCATCTCAGCAATTTTCCTTTCTAATTCCTTTATAGCTACCTTTTGAGTTTTCAAATCATCTGTTAATATCGTAGAAAACATTGTTTGAAGGAGCGAATGACCACCGAAGGGTTGTGCCATAAATAATTCAATCATACCCCTCATGATCGCTATTGGATTAGTAAATTTCATGATCTGTCCCATTACTGTGTACGGCATAAGCTTATGTAACCGTCTTATTTGTGTATAGAGTTCATAACTGTTATCGTTACCCAGAAACATTTGATAAATCATTGAGGAAATATAAATCTTACACCATTCCACAAAGTCTTGTAAAAGTGGTGACAGGTCTTCAACTTTCGTATTGTCCTTGATTTCTACTAGTAGACTCATCAAGTATTTTTCATCTTTTAACAGGGATGTTTTGAAATCTTTCATTGAGTCTTGCAGCTTTAAAGACTTTTCTAACGCCATCTGTTGGAAACGTATTTGGTTCTCCAAATTACTTACATCTATCAGAGCCCTGTTTCTAATGTCATCTGCTATTTTCGGATTTATGTCCTTAATATCTAAATTAGGCCCACTTAGGAAGAAGCGACGAATAGATGAGCTTTGAGAAACCTCTGCATCTTTACACAAAGTCCTTAAATATTGTCTTAATGAAGTTCTCATTTTTTCACCCACCAAAGTATTGATTTTTGAATCGGATGCATCTTTATATTCATCAAAATCACTTTCTTCACCTTCACCTTCTTCCTCATACTCGTCCTCATCAATATTATCTTCTTCCTTGATCTCATTTAGAATATTTTTTCTCAACGTTTCAGTTTCTTTTTCTGTGAGTACTGTTTCTGTAGCAGATAATTCATTCGTTGTCTGTAAAAATGAAGAATTATCAGACTCTGATGCAGATTGTAAATCAGTGTCAAAAGTGTTGACGATTTTTTCCCTGGCTGCTGATTTAGTTTGCCCATTGTGTAACACTTCGGTTTTAGTTACCATAGACGTCACTTTTTTATTTCTATGAGGTAAGCGCGGACATTTCTTCCCCGGAAATTCTGATTTTAAATCATGAGATAGTTTTTTGAAGTCACTGTATGTTCTTGTCACATAGAAATAATCAGCATGGTGATCAAGATTACTATTCTCTTCATTGCTGTTATCTTGGTCGTCGTCATCTTGCTTCTTAATCTTAATCAAGAAATAATGATGTTTTCTAGATTGCTTGCTCTTAGTTGAAGGCACGCCAAGGGATAATTTCGAAAATAAAGATGCTGAGGATTCGGGCATACTATTTATGGTACTGTTAATAGTGTTGTTGAAGGCATTCTTCATCCATTTAGAAGTGGAAGCAAATGATTTTATAGCATGGCTTTTGGGACTCGAAGTTGGAGTAGATTTACTAGACTTGTCATTATCCACACTTTCAGTACATTTCCGTGAATTCTTATTGAACACGGATATAATATTGACGTCCCAACCGTTAATAAAAACGGATTCGTTAGTGAGCAAATTCTCTAAATTTTCTCTAGTTGGCATTGCAAATTTCTCAATATTAGAGCGTTTTCTCGCTTGGCCTGACTGTAAAACGAATTTATCCTCATTATAATACGCTTGCTCTTGAAAAGAGCCAACACCGGAGTTAAAGAGCAACAAGATAACCTTTGATAGCTTTTTGGAAACTTTCTTCCTTTTTGAAGCTTCCTCCCTGTCATAACTTTCACTAAACCCAAGACTCATGAAATGTTCAAAGAACACTTGAACCTTATTCTGCCAGAATTTTTCATCAACTAGCAAATTTGTTGAAAGTAAAGGAAATGTGGATATAAATTCTTGCAAAACATAACTCAGCATGGGATAATTAACGCTAAAATGGCCTTTGCCACCGAGCACTGGTGATGAATCGTTATTGGAGATAGGCTGTGGAGCTGTCGGATCGTTTGGTGAGAAAGGATAACCGAACTTTCTCAAAGCAAACTGATCGTTAAGCTTTCCAATTTCATAATCCAATTGACATCGAAGCAGTTCCCTCTTCAGGTAGTGTTCTTCCGTTGGATTTAAAGCAGGAGTGTCTTGAGTAATCATTTGAAGACTGTCTATTTTTGATTCTTTAGTACAATTATCTTCAACCACTGATTTCAGTACACAATTCCGACCACAAGGTAAGGTTCGTTTTTCTTTTTTTATTGAGCCCAATGCACAGTAATTGGATGTAGCTCTTAAAAAAGAATGAAAGCTAGAAAGTGATCAATTATTCGAAAAACACTTTAATACGTTCCTTGTTCACGCCTAAAAAGTTAACTGTCAAATGGTTAACGTACATTTATCTGTCTTATGAGAGGCGAAACAGGCGTAAGCATTAAAAACCCAAGGCCATCTCGTCCTTTTTCTTGTTTATGGCGTAAAGGAGATGTTGAAAATATTAGGAAAAGTGATATAGGGAACGAAAAGAAAATAGACGCTAAGTTCAACAGGCTTCAGTATAATCTATATTACAAGCCTCTCTCGCACCACAAGGCCGGTTTATTGTACAAAGAACTCTTCTTCAGAAGCTGCTTCTCTTATACTACCTGCTCATTAGACTTTCAGGGTAAAAGGCACCAAGTGGAAAGAAAGGCAGTAGATATAGTACTTTGAATTCTTTTGACATCGCAAGGTTACTCGCATCCACTCCCTATTATTTACTCTGTTTCAACTCATTGTAACTTCATTTTCGCTAACTTCCCGCCAGACCAGCTCTTCAATCCACACTTGCCAGATAATGAATCAGTCTATTTCTTCGTTGATTAAGCTTAAATTCCTTCAATCACACAGTAACGATAAAAATGGCAACAAAAAGGGCGGAAGCAATGTTTCAACAGGCATAGATAAATTAAGAGAGTCGGAAAGTTATAGAAGTCCTTTTCTTCAACTCGCAGAAATACAGGAACACACTAATAATGACGACGATAAACTTGATGTAAAAGAATGCGAGCCCACAAAAAAACACAGCAAACTAAGCAGGATACGGCGTAAGATGGGTAGGTTAGACTTGAATTTCAGGTCAGCCAATGAAAAGGGTTCTGAAGATGATGAAATCTTGGTTGCACAACACCTCCGTAATGGACAAGATCCTGAAGAAATGCCTTTCAAATCAGAAAACAACATAGATTCGATAGAGAAAGTTCCCAAGCCCGATGGTGAGAGAGTCACACTTACTGGCTCCGGGTCTGATAACGTAAAGAGAAATTCAAAACACGCCCCATTCATTCCTGTGAAACCTGCTCTAGAAAAATTTCCTTCTTCTAATAGATTGTCAAGAGATTACAGAAAATCACAAGAGCCTACCCTGTTTAACGGTGATAGATTAGTTCCTACCCTTCCTACTGTGAGTAGGATATCGACATCTTCTTCCGTCGGTTCCTCTACAGCGGCTTCAAGATATTTCAATCCGTCCAAAAGAGCTGTTGTTGCATCATCATCATCATCGTCGTCGTCAATAAAATTCAATTCGCTGCACGCAATACCACTTGATGCAACTCCTCAAATTGAATTGGCAAAACAACAAGATGAGATCTCCAAAAGGAGGTTCGGAAGAAGGCGCAGTAGAACTGTTGACGTATTTGACTATATTAACAAAAACAATACAGCAAAGAACAAACCGCCACTCTCTCCATCTTCTTTTATTAGGACTATTGACGAGAAAAATACAAATTCTCTTATGCAAGACCCCATGGGATCCCGCGGACCTCTTTTGCCCGATGATGCCAATATTATAAGCAATGATACAGATGGAGCGGAAGCAAGTCACCCAGACCATCAGGTTTTATCAAGGTCTCGATCTCAAAGTACGTCTTTTGTTCAAGGCAAGGGCGGCAAGAGAAAATCAATTGAAGATGAAGGCTACCATAACAAATTGGGCCTACCTCATGGATCAGGCCCTACTTCAGTTTACAACAATAAAAGCAATGCCAATTCAACTATTACTGGAATGTCAAGAAGAAGTAGCTCAATTGTGAATGCTTTAAGTAGTTTTGTTAACCTTCGCTCCTCCAGTTTATCATCCTCTAGGCAACAGCACCTTCAACAACAACAGCAGCTACAACAAAAACTGGATGTCTCGCTGGAAGATCTACCACCGGTTCCCGCGCCTGAATTTAGTGATTCTTGTAAGGACTTCTTGATTAAATTAGCGCCCTACGGAAAGTTCATTGGGATCATTTTAACGGAAAAAGATGATGAGTTCAAAAAAAATTGTTTAAACTACCTATTAACGAATTGCTTCGAATTTAAAAATGACCCTTTAGATATTGCCCTGAGGAAATTGTTGATGTTTTTAGAGCTTCCAAAGGAGACGCAGCAAATTGATAGATTGATAATGGCTTTTAGCTTTGCATACTATAAGGCCCAAAAGAGCTATTCTAAGAAAAAAGGAATTGAGTGCCCCTGGTCTAATGCAGACCAGGTGTATTTTATTGCATTTTCCTTACTAATGTTGCACACTGATTACTTTAACCCCAACAATAAAAGCAAAATGACAAAGCATGATTTCGTGGATTTAGTCCATAATGACAAATACTCAGGAGGTAATGAGATCCCTATGGCCGTTTTGACATATTTTTATGAGAATGTGACAGCCAAAGAGTCGCCGAAATTTAATTACTTTTTGATGTCACCAATGGCGTTGGACGATAGCATCCTTGATAAAGATGCATTTGACACAAATTTTGCTATCACATTATCTTCGAATTCGATGTATTCTCCCATAGACATGATAAAAAGGGGGAGTATAATACCCAAGGAAGCTTCCCTTTCCCCAATCTTTTATCCGCTAACGAATTCAATTAGTGCATCTGGTATTGCCCCATCTACGGCGGCTTCTTGCCCACCAAGTACGTCGGGTACTATAAACGGGGCCAACCTCGGAACGGCTAACAGTAATAGCAATAGACCGGCTTCTAACTCAATATCGTCTTATTTTTCATATAATCCAAGCTCTAGTTCTAGCGGAAATGCTACGTTAGTTCAAGATGACATTAACGTTTATTCGCACATTATAAATGATACATTAAATGAAGTAAATCTATTTCCAGAAGTCTCAAAATATTGGAATAAGAATGCTCTGAAGGCAAATTTGTTGAGAAATGAAGAACATAAATACGAAAAATATTATAGTATTATGAATGATACTAAAGGTGGGTATTTACGCTTTCACAAAAGTCAATTGAATAAACTGAATTTACCTAATTTTGAAATATTGAATGATAATAGCCGGTCTGGATGCAAGAACTCCGATTATAAGTATTGCAAAATCCTTCAAATGGGAGCAATAATGAATTTGGGGATGCCCAGTAGAAAATTTTCTATTGTTAACTCCGCTAAAATTCATTGGAAAAAGGAATTTGCCATATTAACATCATTCGGGCTTTTGATCTGCGATAAAATGGACTGGATAAATCCACAGATGATGAAGGACCCAAAATCAGGAACTACAAACTATATAATTGATTTTAAATCAGGATTTTCTTTTGTTCCGGGAAGTACGATTGACGTGTATAACGGTTTATTTGCTGATAGGGAGCGAGATTCACTTGGGAAATCTCATTTCGCAAGTTTGGTACTTGCGTATACAGAGCATCATTCTACTGGGAGTCATACAAGCAACACAACTGCAGCAAGTAGCTCCGCCAAACACAATGAAGGAGTCTTCGAGCCATCTTCAGATGAAGAGGATAGCATAACGAATTCTACTGATGGTACGAGCAGTGTGAGTAACGGCGAGAGTGACAACGATAGTGTTTCTAGTTCAGATAATCAACTCAGTTCAAATGACAGTAATGAAGATTATCATTCCATTAAGGACGAGTATCCGATTTTCGAAGACGAAAATGCCGATTGTCTATTATACTTACATACATGTCATCGAAATTTTATCTGGAAATGTGCTAATAAGTATGAAAGGGACAACTGGATCGATTCTATCAATCTATTTTCAGCATATGACGGATGCTATGTGGAAATTGGTAGTATAGCAAACACTATTTGTAATAAGAGAAAGCTTACCATTTTGCAGAGGATGGAAAGACTTAGGTCTATAAAATCAGCCAAATGGGAGAAATTGAAAAAATTTGAAAGCACTCTGATGCTTATGGGAAAATGTGTTCCTATTAGCACAAAGACTAAGACAGATATGATAAACCGCATAAGACAGCTGGCTGTCAGAATGGACTGGTTAATCTACGAAATTAAGAGAAGCGAGCTGTTTGTAAGTATCATAAAAGAAGTGACTCGCAAGCAGGCTGAAAAGAATATCTTAGAGCATGGTAAAGGAGAAGAGGAGGGGCAAGGCAATAACGACGATAGTGATGGTATAGATGATATAGAGGAAAGCTTCTTATTCAACGAGAACAGTTTGCAAGTGTGCGTGAGCGACAGTAGTTACGACGAATATAGTAACGAATAAGGGGAAGAAAATAGTACCATGGGTTATAAATGCATGTTATTTATTTATATATTTTTACATATTCTATATGTATGTGTTATACCTTTTTCTTTTTCTCGAAATGTCTATCCAGTCTATTGCTGCCAAGGTTTAAGATCCTAGGACAGCCATCTTTATCTTTACCTAAGCGGCAGCACTCCCAACAATAGAATGCGTCATTGACACCAACATTTAGATTACAAATTATACAATTTTTAGCTTGTTTACCAAACGAACAGTTTTCACATACTCTAACTTTCCTTTTGGGCCTTACATAAGAGTCGCAGATAGGACATTTGCCATCACATTTTTCACAAAGAAGACCTGTCTGTACACCAGGCTGCTTTAGGCACATTATTAGATCAAACTGATGGCGGGACATGTTTTTTTTGTTGGAGGCTTGTATGTGTGTGGATCTTTTTTGTATCCATCTTCATTTTCTATGTTGAATGCCTTATTAAGTGAGAAATATGGCAAGTAATGCATATATGGAAGAACAGAAAGTGAGAAAAAAAAATAGAAAAAAAGATGCAAGGAGTTGAGCCAAGGGAGAGACCATACCCTCAGCCAAATATCCAAATATCATATAAAAAGATGGAAGAGTGTCCTATTTGTTTGGCAGATGACCAAGAGGGTGAACAATTTGGATGTTTGAACGTTTGCGGGCATAAATTCCACTTAAACTGTATAAGAGAGTGGCACAAGTATAGTATCAACTTGAAGTGCCCCATCTGCAGGGTTGAATCCACCCATTTAGAAGTTGGCGAAGGGCAACATGCACTTTCTATAAATTTGAAGATGGGGTTTATGATTAAGAATGCTATCGATTATGTGGGGGCCGAAACAACTAACGAAAGAAATGAGGACGATACAGGGGAGCAAGACCAAGAAATAGAATTTCTCAGCGAAAGGCTTAGAGGTACGCTGGTGATGGATACCATTAAGATAATTCAGTGCAGCATATGCGGAGACACAGATGTTTCTCGATTAAGCCTGTATTGCCAAGACTGCGAAGCAATATATCACGAAACATGTCTACGCGGGCTAGCTTGTGAGGTGGGCGATCGCAATACGTGGCAGGAGTGCACAGATTGTAGATCAAATGCATTGCTCGAGCTGCGCATGGGTGCTATCAGTAGCCAACTTGCTAGCTACGATTCCAGGAATTCCATGATTTTTGCTGGTGAGTTACGGGACAAGCACAGCGTCAAGACACAGCAGATGTATGAACAGATACGGAATGCCAAGCACAAAATCCAGATGCACGTGCGACGAGCACTGGACCGGTACCCACTGCCTCTGCTGCGCTTCAAGGATGCCTACAAGCACGTCAACAAGCAAGTATCCCGCAAGTTGTACCGTCTCTCTGACAACAAGTACCTGCCTGACCAGTACGATTACGACTCTTTAGCCCGAACTGGAGTGCACACAGAACTCCTAATTTACTGTCATGATGAGTAGTAATGCAATATAACATTAAAACAAGATATAAACAGTATAATACTCTAGTATGAGCCCTAAAAAAAACCCTCAGAAGCGGGTGACCCATCTCTCGTACGACGTATAAAAGCACAAGTTTGACCCATAGAATTTTTTTTTCACATCTTCCTTTGTTTGCTTCTTCGTCTTCAATAGAAAACAGTTGAACAAACTCAAATATAGCACCATTGTGAGTGCTACTGCACTACAAAGAGGCAGATTAAGCGACCAGTAGGTCCCTTGGAAGAGATAATATATGAGTTCCTTTTTTCTTTTTCCATTTTCTTTCTGTGTGACTCCCCTATGATTAAAAATTATTAATCATATACCAATTGTTCCGACTGAATAGTGGTTTAACTACATGTCGACAACCCTTTTTCGTTAAGTTTCAGCCTTGTATGAGGGGTGCCACGGAAGGGAAGAAAAGAAAGCATTTATCTTTCATTATTATCTTTTTCATGCCTGCAATGGAATTTTTAATTTTCCTTTTGATATGATGATTTGTTGTCGACCGGGCGGACATATTAGTATCTGTTAAAGGGTCGCCGTCTACTCTCATCGTTCTTTTGTGTACAAATTTTTTAAAGGAGCGATGTTGATGGCATTATGGTTCTTTAGTGGAGAATTGATGATTGGTCACAAGACATCTGATTTTTTCGGAAATTTGTTTCTTATTTCAATTTATTCCTTATCAGTTGATTTGGATGATAAAAGAGACTGTTGCGGACTAGTTTATTATGATGATTTTTTTATATTCACACTGTACTAGATTGGTCTCTTTAACGAAGGGGCTAATTGATGACTACAAAATAAAAAATAACTGATTTAATGACTCTGAAAAACTAGTTCTACAACCTAACTAATCTTGCACCCTATGTAGCCCTTTAAATAACTCTTGGTTCTCTTCCCTTTAGATCTTTCATTTTTGCACCTAATTGGTATGGCACATTTTTCAGTTTTCTCCCACTTAAGTTTTCTCCGTAAATCCCTCTTGTATAATAACCAGGAGAAAGGGTTTTGAACACATCGAAGAGCAGAACAGCAAGAGAAAAGTAGCATTAAAAGACCATAATGGCTAGCTTGAAGGTATTTCTCGCAGTTTACTTGCTTGGCGGTATCACATTTTTGCCTTTGGTCCTTTTCACCCTCTATAAAATCCATTTATTGTACAGTAACCTTAAATCGGCATCGAAGAAGGAGCTAGATCATGATACAGCAGACGAAATTGATGAGAAAACCAGACTTCTGGCTCGCGATATAGACCCAGAGTTTAAAGCAGGCAAGCTAGAAGAGCAATTAGGTGTCAAAGTTTTTAACAAGGGTTGGATCACCGTCACTAAGCAATATTATTATCATTCTTCAGAAGTGGCTGTAATTTTGAAGAATTCTAATAATAATAAAGATTCAGACACTGCACTTCAAGAGCAAATCTTGCAAAGAACAGACTTGAAGAAAAAACAAAGGTTTTTTGCAGTATTAAGACATGGAAATTTGTTTTTGTATAAAGACGATTCTCAAAATGCAAATTTGGTCCATGCTATATCTTTACAAAACAGATTTATCACCATTTGGCCCCGTTTCGATGAACTGGGTAAGGAAGAATTGCCAGATGCCTCGCTTTTCACTAAGAGAACTTGTATTGCTATTTTCAAGAATGACCTCGTTTCTATAGACTCTAAAAACCATAATGTTATCCTGCCACACTTCGACCCACTTACCAGTGCTGAATCGAATAACGGTGACATCTCTACCAATGACACTACACATGAATATCAATCACAATTCCATAGCTCAAATCAGTTCTTCTTGTATTTCGATAATAACATGGACAAAGAAGATTGGTATTATCAGTTGATCAATGCCTCTAAAAACAGTAATTCCCTCTCAACTGGTTTATTGGATCCTAATGTTTCAGCTAACGCAGCTCATTTGAAGACTAAGGATATGTTACAATTGATTCAGGATATCAACTCTACTGAAAATCAGTTAACTACTAAGTGGCTGAATGCTCTTCTTGGGAGATTATTTCTTTCTCTGCAACAAACTGATACGTTGAATAAGTTTATTCATGAGAAAATCTGCAAGAAATTGAATAAAATAAAAACCCCAGGGTTCTTGGATGATTTGGTTGTTGAAAAGGTCGACGTGGGTGATAGTGCTCCATTATTCACCTCTCCTGAGTTATTAGAATTGTCTCCTGAGGGTTCGACTAAGATTGCTATCGACGTTCAATACAGGGGAAACTTGACAATTATTATTGCGACAAAGGCGAGTATTAACTTGGGATCACATTTCAAACAAAGGGAGGTTTCTTTGCAGTTGTCCATAAAAATTAAAGAATTTTCCGGTCCACTTTTATTTTTAATCAAACCACCTCCATCTAACAGAATTTGGTATGCTTTTCGCACCGAACCTATAATGGATTTTGAAATTGAGCCCATTGTCAGTTCAAGTAAATTATCATACAACGTCGTTACTAACGCTATAAAGAGTAAGTTTGCCGAAGCCGTGAAGGAGTCCCTAGTTGTACCGTTTATGGATGATATTGTTTTTTATCCAACACCTAATGAAGTATACAGAGGTGGTATTTGGGAGGAGCAGGATCCTGAGGCAGCGGCGAGGGCTCGCACTGCTGCGGCAGCCTCAGATATGAATAATACTAGTGCTAAGGAACACTTAGAAGCACTTCAAGAGGGCGGAATGAAAACCCAGAGTCGAATCAAAAAAGCCTTAAGGCCAGAGAGAAAGAAAGAAAACCTAAAAGATCTTGTTGACGCATCTGGAGTGGCAACGAAAACTACAACCCAGACAACAGTCACAACCGCGACTAATGATGATGTTTCCAGTTCTGAAAATTCTACCAAGTCAAGGAAATACTTCAAGAATTCAATCAAGAAAATCGGTAGATGGTATAAGGATAATGTTGGTAATTCGAGTGACACCGAAGATATGGATGAAATAGATGTTCAAGATAAGAAAAATGACGATTCAGCAGATGAGAGAGAATCAGATAATCCTATCCTTACATCCAATCCAAAAATGATTTCTAATAGGAGACCAGTACCAAGAAGGCCTTCACAACCGTTAAATACACTATCTCCAAAACTAGAAGGCAGGAAGGAAAAAGACACTGAGAATTTTCCAGTTCCACCGTCGGCTTCAAATATGAATGCTTCAAAGATGTTTGCGAACAAAGAAAATAGAAAGTTTTCTGTATCCTCAAATGATTCTCAGAATTCGCTCAAAAATGGTGATCCCCATGTGAAAGCTTCAAAACTTGAAAGCTCTCAAGCTTTTGTTAAGAAGACCTCTCAGAATCGTTTTAATGACGGCTTTTTCAAGCAAGATTTAGAATTTGAAGAACAGCGAGAGCCCAAACTGTGAGTCCACGGTACTATATTAAAAATAAATAAATATCACTTGAAGCTATATGCAAAATGTTGTAACTAAATTCGTGTCAAAATATCAAGCAACTGCCCCTTTTAACTCATTATTTACATTTCTATTCTTCCATTCTTTTGAAAAGAAATAAGATGGATACATCCGTAGAATTATTATATAAAGTTCGATACAAAAGTTCACTGTTCTAACGCACAAATTACCACGGATTTTGTTCCATATCATCATTATTCGACCAAGCAGGACGTTGAGCAGTTGAAGACGGAATATTTAATTCTTTAAAATAATCATCATTACCTACATTGAACGCGTTGCTCTCGGGTTCGACTGTTTCGTTAATATCTATACTTTCCCCTACCCCTTCAGTTTCATATTGCGCCTTATCCTCATCTCCAGTAAAATCTGAGGTACCCGAGTTAGTCCGAGATATCTGTGGTTCATTTTGTCTTTGTTTGAAGTTGACATCGTGAATTTCATAAACATCGTCTTGGATACTGCCTGGTAAAAACGGTTGGAAAGAATGTGAATCAGGACCCTTTGAATACAAGTCTGTCATTTCGGGTATAGTTGGTAAAACTAGATACGGTATTTCATGTTCTTGTAAATACGCGTCTGCCTTGCTCATCTTACTATCTTTGATTTTGTTGTTTAAAAATTTCTTCAGTTTGGAGTTGAATTTATTTTCATTCAATTCGTAATTGTATTTTTCCATAGACTTTAGGAGCTGTACTGGTGTAATTCTTGGTAATAAATTCATTGTTGATATTAATGATTCTTCACTATCTAGTGTTGTAGCTACTTGCAACCATTGTAATAGTTGGAAAACTGGCTCAAGATGAATTTGGGCGATCTTATGGAAAGGTTGGTAGTAAAATAATGAGTTTGACGTATCATATATCAAGTCCTTGTTATTTTCATCTATAGGTTTGTAAGTTGCTACATTTCTTAGTATCGGATCCGATAAATCTATCTCGCCAACGTCGCGAATTAAAGTCATTGGAAAGCGCTGCCACATGAAGTCATCAATAAGCATCGGTTTAGGAACACAGAAATCGTTGTTCTGTATCCATGATTCTAGAGTTGAAAGATTTAACCTGATTTGAATAGCATGGGCTCTTGATAAAGATCTTTTCTTTTTGTCCTTTAAGATCTTATTGAATAAGGTCGTGGCAAACCAGTTAACTGAAATAGAGAGACACTGTTGTTGGAAAATCGGATGCGTTTGATGTAAATTAAGAACGTAAGACAAGGCACCAAATATTTGAACAATCTTTAGTGGAGAGGGTTTCATCTGCTCTTCGAATGATGGAGGATATAAATGTCTCAAAATTTCTTTATCATAAAAGAGTGAAACACTAGAATTGTTATCATCATTTGTTGATGCCCTATCATCTGAATCATTCCCATCTTGTTGACCCTCCTCTTCTTCATGATTTTCTTGACCCTGGCTTTTTCGATGAAGTTCTTTCTTTTGTTGTTCCTTTAATTGTTTTCTGTTCTTTTCCTTCAATAAAAGCTTGGCCTGCTTTCTCTTTTTAAAAAAGTTCCAGTCTCTTTTGTATAAAGTTTGTTTAACGTCCTGGATTGTTGTGTATGCTAGTAAAGTTGAATCTATCAAAGAAATCAACCTGCAATGAATGGAAGATGTCAGTTCTATGATAATAGAGTGGATGGTGTTAATCAGCTCTTGTAACACGCTTGGATGCCTCTTGAAAAATGAATCATCTCTACAGAGGTAGTAATAGAGAAAAGATAAACAACTTAACCAATACGATTGCAATACAATGTCACCTGCTTGCAAAGAAGCTTCTGTGGAGACCAATCCTGCAGCTCCGTTGGATGAAACACTGGTCAGAATTTTTGTTAGAGATAAGTTAATTAACGATTCTACTAGTGGCTTGGACTTTATCTTATGATCAGCATATCTAATACATTGGTATATTAAACCAGCTGGATAGGTGGTCATGTGAGGTTCCTTTTGTGGTAGCGATATCAATAGATTCAGGATTTGTGGTATATCAAAGTCGGAAAATTCCAAGTATTGGTCCGGAGATAGTTTATCATAATCAAATGTACCGTGGTAGTCTTCTGTATATGTGGGATCTATTAGGGTTGCAGCTCCCTGAGAATGATTCATGTTCTTTTCATCAGAATCCAGAAACATGTTGTCATTTGCACCAGGGGACAGGGTCAAACCGGCGACTTGTAAGTCAATATTATCAAAAGTTTCTTTCGTGGTAGAGTCTTCATTACTCATTAGAAGAGAGGTGTCTTTCGGTTGGGAAATTTGAGGTATTTCATGTTTTACTTCGGTACGGTATCGAAACATATTGTTTTGTTCCAAAAATTCCGAAAGTGGTGAATATGGAGGAACCATATCCCAAGCGGTTAATCCAGCCTTATTCGTCATGTTGAAGTTTATCTCGTCGAATGCGTTGAACAGCTCCAAGCAACAGTTCCTTCTCTGCAGACTGAAACTCCACATCAAAGGTGTGTAACCTACAATGTCGTCGACAAGATTCAAATCTAATTTTGCACCAGAAGGATTATCATGTAGTAACTCAATGTAGTCTGCACGATCAAATACAATGATATAATGAATCAAGGCAACGCCTGTGACGGATTTATCATTAACGTTTTTGACTTCCCTTAATAACTCCTTGAATGTAGTAAATTCTTCTTCACGGTCTTCGTCGCAGATCAATTTGACTAGTTGTACCCAGGAATCGCATTCTGGTCTATCTTCTTGGTCAAGTTTAAACAAAGTTGATTTTACCAGCGCGAGTTTCTCCTGAGCGTGAGAGGAGCCTACTGGTTTGTCCACCGTTCTGTCCTCTATTCTAGCATCATCCCAAACACTGTTCATTGTTCACGAATGCCTTGTGAGTTCTGTAGACCGGCAATTGCGGCTCTCCTATACTTCAGTCACTACCCATATTGTTATAGTATGATGGTCTTTTCGTTCATCTCAATATCGAAAAATCACCGCTAACGATAAAGACATCAACAAAGTGAAAAAAAATAGTGGTAAAACAAGATAATGAAAAGTGGTTGAACAGCAAGGATGCAGAAGAGAAGGGAAAGAAAACACAGCATCGAGTCTAACTAAAGGATGGTTTTGGCTGATTTGGGGAAGCGGATTAATTCTGCTGTGAATAACGCGATTTCCAATACACAGGATGACTTTACTACATCCGTAGATGTAATGTTAAAGGGCATCGTGACTGCGTTGTTAGAATCGGATGTGAATATTGCCCTGGTTTCTAAGTTACGAAATAATATAAGGTCACAGCTGCTGAGTGAGAACCGTAGTGAGAAGTCCACAACAAACGCACAAACTAAGAAGCTTATTCAGAAAACGGTGTTTGATGAACTGTGTAAGTTGGTCACCTGCGAAGGTAGTGAAGAGAAGGCCTTTGTGCCCAAGAAGAGAAAGACAAACATCATCATGTTTGTTGGGCTGCAAGGTTCAGGTAAAACTACTTCCTGTACCAAGTTAGCAGTTTACTACTCGAAGAGAGGTTTCAAAGTGGGTTTGGTATGTGCGGATACTTTCCGTGCTGGTGCATTTGACCAATTGAAACAAAACGCTATAAGAGCAAGAATTCCATTTTATGGGTCATATACGGAGACTGACCCTGCCAAAGTTGCAGAAGAAGGTATTAACAAGTTTAAGAAAGAGAAGTTTGATATCATCATCGTTGATACTTCAGGTAGGCATCATCAAGAAGAAGAGTTGTTCCAAGAAATGATTGAAATATCCAATGTCATCAAGCCTAATCAAACTATCATGGTTTTAGATGCTTCCATTGGTCAAGCTGCAGAGCAACAATCCAAGGCTTTCAAAGAATCGTCCGATTTTGGTGCCATTATATTAACCAAGATGGACGGCCACGCTAGAGGGGGTGGGGCAATTTCGGCCGTTGCAGCCACAAACACTCCGATTATCTTTATTGGTACAGGTGAGCACATTCATGATTTGGAAAAGTTCTCGCCTAAGTCATTCATATCTAAACTGTTGGGTATTGGTGATATAGAGAGTCTCTTTGAGCAATTACAAACCGTTTCCAACAAGGAAGATGCAAAAGCCACAATGGAAAACATCCAAAAGGGTAAGTTCACCTTGCTAGATTTCAAGAAACAGATGCAAACAATAATGAAAATGGGTCCATTATCAAATATAGCGCAGATGATTCCTGGTATGAGTAATATGATGAATCAAGTAGGGGAGGAGGAAACCTCTCAAAAGATGAAGAAAATGGTTTACGTTTTGGATTCTATGACTAAAGAAGAACTAGAATCTGATGGTAGAATGTTCATTGAAGAGCCTACAAGAATGGTTCGTGTAGCTAAAGGTTCAGGTACTTCTGTGTTCGAGGTAGAAATGATATTGATGCAACAGCAGATGATGGCAAGAATGGCACAAACCGCAACCCAGCAACAACCAGGAGCCCCTGGTGCCAATGCTAGGATGCCTGGCATGCCAAACATGCCGGGTATGCCAAACATGCCTGGTATGCCCAATATGCCTGGTATGCCAAAAGTGACTCCACAAATGATGCAGCAGGCACAACAAAAGCTGAAGCAAAATCCAGGTCTAATGCAAAATATGATGAACATGTTTGGTGGCGGAATGGGCGGAGGAATGGGCGGAGGAATGCCTGATATGAACGAAATGATGAAAATGATGCAAGATCCACAAATGCAACAAATGGCAAAACAATTCGGTATGGGCTAAAGGCCACCATTTGAATATACACAGTATATATATATATGTATGTATGCATATTTCAAATAACTTGTTTAGCTTTCATCCTTTCGAATACCTCCTTCAATAAAAAAAAAAAGAAAAATCTTGTTAAATTATAAAGTGTTCATTCTATTTTTTTGAATTGTAAAATAACAAAATAAATATTCGATTGAACTGCCATGGAAAAGGTTCTACCCTCTAACACGAGTACCCGTGCTTCTTGTTCCTATAATTTACTGTTTTATCACTTCATTATTTCTTTTCAACGCCCGGTAAGCTATCCAAAGACACTACACCATTAGCAATAAGCTGCGGATCCACAAGCTTGTCTCTATGCTCATAAAGTATCTTGTAACCAGATTTGATGGTACCTTCAGTAACTTGCAAGGTTTGGCCCACTTTCGCTGCGGTAATAGGGATCTGAAAGAGCAGGATGTTTAGATAGATGGAAACAACAGCGATAGTAATAGGGGATTTACCTGCAATTTCTTTGATCTCTTTACATTTCTTTGCGGTATATTCAGCAGAAGTAGTGACTTGCATCGGTAAGCCCAGATGCGAACAAAACCTGGGTATATAAGTTAGGTTTTGTGCACCACTCATATTATCGGTATCAATCTTCAAGAAACCATCTTCGCTCTTGCCTCTTAAAATGTTCTTCATTATGTTTAAAGTTTTACCAAACTCTTTAGTTTTGACATGGATTAATGACTGGATTTCTTTAAAAGTCCTTGCCACTTCAGCACGTCTGCAACCAATCAGTATGGATGCAGCCATTATACTCTCCATTGATTTCCCCTTCAAAGTTTTTTCATCGTGGCAAAGTTTATATGCTTCCTTGGCACAATCTTTCACAATCTTCGGTAATTCAGCAGCATCACATAGCATGGTAATCTTAGCAAATGCAGCTTGTACTTCATTATCCTTTTTATCCATCACATTTTTTCCTTGTGCCTTATTCAGTTCTTTGGTGAATCTCATATCCGTGGTTTCACCCTTTCCGATCCTTGTAGATAGGTTATTCCCATCTAAAAGAGGATTTGAAGCCTCACCAACACGACTTGGGTCATCACCGTTGTGATCATCATTTGAAAACGTTCTCCACTCCGACCTGGTGTCAACCAGTTTATCTGATAGTACTAGACCACATAGAGCACATACAACATCCCCTTCACTAAATCTTTCAACGATTTTTGGTGGGTAGACTTTGCACTCCGGACACGTCAGCACAATATTCAGATTAGGACCCCTTCTTCCTGCTCTTTTATCTATGCTCTCCCTAGTCATCATTCTGCGTATCTACTTCTCCCCTTCTCTATCACTGGATCGTCCACACCAGCGTCTATTAAGTTGTCTTTATAAGTGATGATTATTCTCTTCACTTTTTTTTAACTAAATTTATAACAAAATTTTTCGATTTTTAAGCAAATATTGAGACGAAACGGTGATGAGTAAGACAGAAATACAGAGATACTAAGCTATAAACTACTATTTAAGCACGTGCATAAATTGGGTGTGATGTGCAGTCAAGGCGAGCGTCGATTACAATGGGCGTAGAACACATGAGAGGCTTTAGTAATGAGATAATCCTGAAGAGAACGTTGACTTTATCCGATTTCACCTTACGTTACCATAAAAGGGGCATCACAGCTTTGCAGGTCATCAAAGCACCGTCAGTTTCGAATGTGCCAGTCTTGTTATCCGGTGATAACTACGGTTATTTCGTTATGTGGGACCTGGTGACCAAGAGACCGATTACACATATAGAAATCGAGGGCAACTCGCACATTATAGCGTTTTGGTGGGTGGAAACTACCAATGTGCTGTACATTCTTTCGAAAGACTCCATGCTGCGAATTTTTGAGCTTGATTCATCTACACAACTATCTATAGATTTAGTTAGAAAGCTTAGCCAAGCCAATAAAACGGATCATTTACAATGGACTAAAATCTATGAAATGCCCATAAACACACTGAATTTTGCGAATTTCATCATCGAAGCTGAAGTGAAACCAACCAAAGATAATAAAAGTTATAGATTGGTTTGCTGTCATACTGATGATTCGGAAACTATCGATATATATCAGATAATAGAAGACTCCACATTTAAATTGAAAAGACCATTCAATAATATTAATTTCCCCAGATTCTTGAAGCAGCAGAATTTTTTAGGAATTTCGAAAGACTCCAAATTCGGTATCATAATGAGATTTGCTAAATTAAACGATGTCATATTTTTAGGTTATGAAAATGGGTTTGTAGTCGGATTTAAAATTACTTTTGATGAAGGCCTTCAAAGGGACATTGCAGAACTGGTCCATGTTTCTAACGATCATTATCCGAATCCAATACTTGATATGTGTGTTAGCGGGGATGAACTTTATAGTTGTTCAACAGACGATTTCATAACCAAGTACAAAATTCCAGTGAACTTACAACTTGAGACGAAATACCTTAGAGATGATGCGCTTTTGATAAAATGCCCAAGCTCACTGAGAGTCAGTGAGCCATCAAAAGTACATCTTCCCTTGAAGAATATTGGTCATATTGATAAAGTAAAAGACGATTACTTAGTCGTGAGTAGTTGGTCAGGTATGACCATTGTTTATAATATGCGGACTTCAGAAGTGGAGCAAACTTTTGTGAAATCAAAGAACAACCTGGTCGTGAGTGATAGCTCTATGGGAGACCTAACAAACGGTAGCGGCTCAAATACCGAATCCAGCTCGAAATCCCATAACTATAAAGTGGGAGCCATGACATGTTTGGAATCGTTTGATGTGCAGTCAGATGGGTTGAGGTTAGGACAACTTAGACGTATTAAAGCGCTGGCGAAATGTAACTGGTGTTTAATTGGATATGAAGATGGTACCATAAAGCTCAATAAAATATAATTATTTTTTTTCCTTTTCTGTTTACATGGTTTCAGAAAGAACATTTGTATATATACATACGTGCCTATATATACATATTTCCTCAATCCAAGTAAAAAAAAGTGCGATGTATCATGGTCATAAGAATGTTAAAGGGAGTTCTTCCCTCTATCAATTATTTTATAATTTTCTTCAACATATTTTTGTTTAAGCCGGCATTGTTGTTTTTCTTCTTGTCATTCATTAAATGAGAGTTGTAAATTGAACTTGAATTACCACTACTACTACTTCCATTGGAATTAGAAACCAGTAGCTTCATCTTTTCTGATATTTCCTTTATTAGTAAGCTAACCGCCACATCGACATTTAAATCATCCATGCTGTCTATTCCAACAAATCCATATTTCCATTTTGTTGCTAGTTGTCTTCCCATTTCAATCAACATTGGGCTTGCGAGTTCATGATTAACGTGAGAACAGACGATAATGCATGGTGGTGGTGAATCGGGAGATGAGGGGTCTAACTCGATGGATTTTAGTTTGGTATTATAGGATCTCAATTGCTCTATTTTGGCGCTTTTCTCTTTGCTATTTTTACTCCATAGATGTCTCAGGCTGTAAACCAATGAGTAAATATCATCCTCTTTGCCTTCCTCCCATCTTTTTTCATAATTTCGAAATTCAGTCCAAGCATCTAGTATGCAGTTTCTAATCACTTTTAATAGTTCAAATCCACCATCGCTGACTTTTTCCGTATCTGTGTTCATCACATCATCTCCATATTCCGGAGGGCCTCCAATATGGTTTAATTCAGGGACTGCGCTATACACCAAGATATAACCGTCAACTTTACCATTCAACTCAGAGGCACCAGAGGCAACCAATAGTGAAGTAGTAGATACAGGTCGTCTTGGTTCATCTGCTAGTCCATGTAGGATTGATTTTCCTAAATTTCGGAAGAGAGAAACTTCTAAGAACGGCACCACATTATCAGGACTGAAGCCAGGCGTATCAATAATATCAATCTGGATTGGTGCATAAGTGGGTGGAATGTAATTCAGGGGCAATTTAAAATGCTCGATAACGTTAAGCTGGTCTGCCTTGATTTTAGGAACACTTTGAGAGTTAATGTCATTGGAAAAAGTTTGATACAGCGGAGAATCAGATTTATCCAAAGATAGGGATCTCCTGGAGTGGCTTTTGTTGTGTAACCTCACTGATTGAAAATTATCAGTGGAAGCTTGAAACACCAATGGCGACAGCAGTACATTTTTGGAGACCTGAGGTGAAGGGAAGATAGGCTCTAAGGTTTGGCTGCTTGGGGAACGAAGGCAAAGTCTTTCGTGAGCTTGTTCGTCTAATATAGCTCTGGCCAGGATCGATGACGGAACAAAGCCGAAAAGCCAGTTAGTTTGGTTTCTTGTTGGATAATGAACCTCGTGGACGATATTAACAGTAAGCCTAGATACCAGGGAGGTCTTTCCGGTAGAAGTGCCCCCCAGAACGGCCAGCCGTATGGGTCTCTCTTCAGAAGCCTTCTCTGACATTTCTATAAAGCTCTATGATGGACGAGTCAAGAGAATAAAAGCTTGGCTGCGTCTTATTGAACTCTTGGGATAGGAAACAACGTACAGAGTTCTAAAAACACAACAGTTTATTGATAGTTAGTTTTGCATCGATGTTATTAGTGTTTTTCAACTGGTTCACTATTTTTCAGGCTTAAACTCGCTGCGATGGGATTAAAAAATAAAAGATGGATGTGAGTAGTATTTGGACTTCGCAAAGACATACGCACAAAACTATTGTCGAGAGGATGCATGCATTGGTTGTTATATGTGTTATGTATGATAAAAGTCTTGCTTTGTATTTATGTACTCAACCCTCGCATTTAGTTTGTTTACATAGCAATGATATCCTTATTCTTATCAAGTATTTTGTGAAGAAGGTTGATTGGATTTATAAGATTTCGATACCGGACCACCACCGATACCATACAAAGTATTCAGAACATTGCTGTGAAACCCAATGTGGTTTGTTGGAATAAGTTTTGTGCCGTTGAGGCCAGATCGCGATTGGTTCAACCATTGCGACATATTGTTCTTCAGCGTTTGCGATTGTGATTCCAATAATGAAGAGGAAGGAGACAGTGGTAATGTACTCATACGAGAACTTGATTGTGATGGCGCCGTGGATATAAAGGACGATGACATCGGAGGAGACGGTGATGCTAATGTGGAGTTTTGGGAGATGATGGAGGATACACTTGAAGACATAGCATGTTCATTCCGTCGTATATTTGAATCAGTATCTTTCGTGCTATGTTTGTTATCGTTTACTTTGCATGCGTTTTGCAATTCTTGTTCTAGTCTTCTTGCGTTGTTGAAGGCAGTTAATAAGCTAGGAAGTTGTTTCTGCAGAGAAGTCCTTTGCATCATCAATGACATATCTGACGTGGAAGAGGATAACCTTCTTCCATCTAGACGATCGATTTCTCCGTTTGATAAATTGTCGCTATCTGATGAGTTAATAGGAGTCAAATCATGTGTCAACATGGATGCATCCACAATGCTATTGACAAATGAGCTGATATCTTCGATTTCCTTTGTCTCATCAATAACGGGAAGGTTATTAGTATGATCGTTCTCCGATGTCGACGATGGTGATAGTAGTCTTTCTTGTAATGCTTTGTTTTCGTTCAAAAGCCAATTCAGGTTTAAAGAGTTGTACATCGATTCTATATCCAAAAAAACGTGTAAACATTCTTCAAACAAAGAGGAGGATGGAGATCCCGATTCGGAGTCCTCCAATTGTTGAATAAATATCTTAATGAACGCTCTGTATGATTTTATTGTTTCTGCCAATTTCAGTTCGTTCTCATTATTAACCGTTTCGTGCTCGTTTTGCTCCTGTAAAAAATGCCATATGGTCACTAATTCATGATCAATAAGCAAAAGTTTGGACCTAACAAAGATACCTGCAATCTTCATCCTTAGACGGCGCAATCTCTTCATAGAGTAGATCCAACACTCTAATAACAGGGTCATCGAATTCTGCAAAAGCCTGTCAACCCTGTTGTCTTCTATTGTATTGGACATTATGAAATCTCTAATTTGGTCAATGTCCCTTGACAGCGACTCAAGTGCAAGGGAAGACTTCTCGCATTTTTTGATGCATTTTAAGCTTAAATCTTTATAAAAGCTATCGTCCAGATTACCATTATGATTATCATCATCATCGTCGCCGCTATCACCGGCGCTATTCTTATTTCCACCAGACGTTTCTACTTCAAATTGAATTAAGACACTCTTGTGAAGGGATCTGATATACCATGATTGGTGAATAACAAACTCTAGCTTGATAATATCCGCTAATATCTTAACTAGAGCATCGCATTTGTTCAAAGTAGCTTTGGATAAATGCAAATCTTCCTCATCATTCAGCATAGATTTTCCCTCCACCTTGCGTTTTTCTTCACTAATCATTGAAGTTATCCAGCTAGTGTTGCGATTACCATTGATATCAGTATCTTCCTCGTCTGCAGAATCATTGAGACCAGCCCTATGAAATTTGCTAACGATGGGATCCTTATCCATATTTGACCTCGAATTTCCCGAATTGAGTCCCTTTAATTCATAGCCAGGCTTTACTGTACCGTTTTCATCCATGCTATAGTAGTAAGTGTTCTCTCTGGAGGGTTTTTAACTGTTTCTTTGCTGTTGTACAGTTTACTGCGAGGAGATGACTCGTTGTATTTCTTTTGGGCCAATGACCGCTTCGCAAAGTGGAAAAACAGAACTTACATACCAAATTCGATCATCGGATAGAAATAGTACGTAGAGAAAGAGTAAGAAGTCAAGTTTTGATGGCTAGTGTTTTGTTGCCTCAATTGCGTACGGGATGGCATGTGGATCAGGCTATTGTTACCGAGACTAAACGACTTGTTGTCATTCGTTTTGGTCGCAAAAATGATAGACAATGTATGATCATGGACGAGTTGTTATCTTCGATTGCTGAAAGAGTAAGGAACTTTGCAGTTATTTATTTATGTGATATAGATGAAGTTTCAGATTTTGATGAGATGTACGAGCTGACGGATCCCATGACAGTAATGTTTTTCTACCAGAATAAGCACATGATGTGTGATTTTGGTACAGGGAACAACAACAAGTTGAACTTTATTGTAGACGACAAACAAGAAATGATTGACATATTAGAAACTATATTCAGAGGTGCCAGGAAGAACAAAGGGCTGGTGGTCTCTCCATACGATTATAATCATAAGCGTGTTTCATAATTCATAATAACTATGTAGGCTAGGCGCACGATGTCTTAACAATTCAGTGAGTAAGTAATGAATAACCTTGACAGAATATAAAAGGTCGAAGCATATTGATCAGTTCTGATGAACTGTTCGTATGAGGTCTAATTTATGAACCTGCGATAGTAGTTGCAACCCTTTTTTTCTTTTAGACAATGAAAGTGAAAAACGATAAATGTGATACATTAAAGAACATTTTGTTGGACTGTTGAAAGACATATCACATCAACATGCCGTTAATGTCCAATTCGGAAAGAGATAAATTGGAAAGTACATTGAGGAGAAGGTTTTTCTACACACCCTCGTTTGAGATATATGGTGGTGTGTCAGGTTTATTTGATTTAGGGCCTCCGGGTTGTCAGTTGCAAAATAACTTGATTCGACTGTGGCGAGAACATTTTATTATGGAAGAAAACATGCTTCAGGTTGATGGGCCAATGCTAACTCCTTACGATGTGTTGAAGACTTCTGGGCATGTAGACAAATTTACTGATTGGATGTGCCGAAATCCTAAGACTGGGGAATACTACAGAGCAGACCATTTGATTGAACAGACGTTGAAAAAACGGCTGTTGGACAAGGATGTCAATCCACAGGATATGAAAAATATGGAGAAAATATTGACCACGATTGACGGGTTTTCGGGTCCTGAGTTGAATCTCGTCATGCAGGAATATAACATTAATGACCCAGTCACTAACGATGTTTTAGACGCACTAACTTCCTTTAATTTGATGTTCGAAACTAAAATTGGAGCCTCAGGACAATTGAAGGCCTTTCTAAGGCCAGAGACTGCACAAGGACAATTTCTCAATTTCAACAAATTATTGGAAATCAACCAAGGGAAAATTCCGTTTGCTTCAGCTTCCATTGGTAAGTCATTCAGAAACGAAATTTCCCCCAGAAGTGGGCTTTTAAGGGTAAGAGAGTTTTTAATGGCAGAAATTGAGCACTTTGTTGATCCGTTGAATAAGTCACATGCAAAATTCAATGAAGTGTTAAATGAGGAGATTCCACTACTATCACGCAGATTACAGGAAAGTGGTGAAGTCCAACTGCCTGTGAAAATGACTATAGGAGAGGCAGTGAATTCTGGAATGGTAGAAAATGAAACATTGGGATATTTTATGGCAAGAGTTCATCAATTTTTGTTGAATATTGGGATCAACAAGGACAAATTCAGATTTCGCCAGCATTTGAAGAATGAAATGGCACACTATGCCACAGATTGTTGGGACGGTGAAATTTTAACATCGTATGGTTGGATTGAATGTGTCGGTTGTGCTGACAGGGCGGCTTTTGATTTAACTGTACACTCCAAGAAAACGGGAAGAAGTCTGACGGTAAAGCAAAAGCTAGATACACCAAAAGAAAGAACCGAGTGGGTTGTGGAAGTGAATAAGAAATTTTTCGGATCGAAGTTCAAACAGAAAGCAAAATTAATCGAATCTGTTTTGTCAAAATTTTCCCAGGATGAATTGATTAGGAGGCATGAAGAACTGGAAAAGAACGGTGAATTTACCTGTCAAGTAAATGGCCAGATCGTAAAACTAGATAGCAGTTTGGTTACTATCAAAATGAAGACAACTTTGCAACATATACGAGAGTACATTCCTAATGTCATTGAGCCCTCGTTCGGTTTAGGTCGTATCATATACTGCATCTTCGACCATTGTTTCCAAGTTCGAGTGGATAGTGAGTCAAGAGGCTTCTTCTCTTTTCCATTACAGATAGCGCCGATCAAAGTATTTGTTACGACAATATCGAATAACGATGGCTTCCCCGCTATACTTAAGAGGATCTCGCAGGCTTTACGTAAAAGAGAGATATACTTTAAAATTGACGATTCCAATACTTCAATTGGTAAAAAATACGCCCGTAACGATGAATTGGGAACACCATTTGGTATCACCATAGATTTCGAAACTATAAAAGACCAAACGGTGACGTTAAGAGAAAGAAATTCTATGAGGCAAGTAAGAGGCACTATTACTGATGTGATTTCGACCATTGACAAAATGCTTCACAACCCTGATGAATCGGACTGGGATAAATCAACATTTGGACTGTCGCCTGTTAAGATATAACTGAAAAAAGAGGGGAATTTTTAGATACTGAAATGATATTTTAGAATAACCAGACTATATATAAGGATAAATTACAAAAAATTAACTAATAGATAAGATTTAAATATAAAAGATATGCAACTAGAAAAGTCTTATCAATCTCCTTATTTCTTAGCAGCCTTTTGAGCAGCCTTGGTAACCTTAGCGGCCTTTTCAGT
>ERZ794936.61-NODE-61-length-85814-cov-61.489861_pt1 | contig 85814 bp, 42 predicted proteins | sample MGYA00511083_ERZ794936 | MGnify/ENA primary metagenome ERZ794936 (study PRJEB30137, sample SAMN04331409) | food metagenome | isolation source: Y2 must sample point D1 replicate A | place: Australia: South Australia | collected 2014 ... | reverse complement strand
CTCATTACGCTAGATGTTGTTGACGAAATTTCGGAACTCACCGAGCTGGATGTTGACGATGGAGCTTCTGAACTTACTACGCTAGACTTTGACGATGGAGCTTCTGAACTCACTACGCTAGACGTTGCCAATGGAACTGCTGAACTTACTGAGCTGGATGTTGTCGACGAAATTCCCGAACTCACTGAGCTAGATGTTGCCGATGAAACTTCTGAACTCATTACGCTAGATGTTGCCGATGGAGCTTCTGAACTTACTGAGCTGGAAGTGATGGATAAAATTGTAGAGGAAAGTGGTAGGGTTTCAGAAATAGTAGAGCTTGCGGGGCTGGAAGTACTTGATAGTAGGGAGGAAACATCGGACGTGCTTGAACTAAAAACTTCCTTTGAGGCATCGGAAGTACTACCAACTGAAGTGACAGCCGATCCTGAGGAACTTACCTTTGGTGAAGATGAAACGTCAGTAAGCGTGGTAAATGTGGAGGATGTGACTGCAGTTGTATCAGAAGATGAAGCAGTAGTTTCAAGGACAGAGGACTTTCCCAATGGCTCCGAAGAGGAACCACCTTCATTTGATGAACTGGTTTGCGGGGAAGATGTTTGAATAGCACTACTACTTATGGAGTCAGTCTCTGTAGTGGAGCTGGACAGTTGTGCATTTGTGGAGGAAGGCGCACTGTATGAGTTTGAGGGGCCAGGGGTTGATGATTCGACATCGTTGACTGATGTACTAGAAATATCGGATGATGTGTAAGAAAGAGAAGAAAAAATGGAAACCAATGACTCCGATGATAGAATTGAGGCAATTGTATCGGAGGAGAGCGACGAGCTAGAAGTAAACTCGGGTACAACAGAAGAAACTAATGTGCTAGAACTACTGACAATAATTTCTGGGCTAGTTGTAACTTTAGTGCTTGTCGTGCTTGTCGTGCTAGTGGTAGTAGGCGTAGGTGTACTGGTCGTGCTACTAGTAGTAGTCGTGCTACTATGCGATGTGGTAGTGGCTGTGGTCGATTTTGAACCAGATGAACCCATTTTGATACGGCGCTACCCTTTCTTGTGGATACCTTTTCTATGACAGAATCATTGACAAATCTGAGGGAACAAAATTACCACAGGTGTGAGTGAGACTTTATATAAAATTAATATTTCATTTTTAGCTTTGTTCCACTTGAGAGGAACATGGGCAAAGATAGAGACTAAGAAAACATGTTTTCAGAACTTTACTGTTGACTGCTGAACAGTCTTAGCAAGATGCTTATTTTTACGTGAGTTCTAAGTCGCCGTGGACTGACACCTTCGCTAAATTCACAGGCAATGATCGCAAACGAGCTTCATGAAAAAAAGTTTATTTTGGATCAGATCTGCGCATGGTCCAGAAAATTCGCCTTAACGAAAGGTACACAATTTTGCATTAAATGTCAAAAAAAATAGAATATGCGATACAATTATACCTGAGATGAATTTAGTAAAGTAGGTGCAAAAGATGGTATAATACTTGAGCTACATCTGGGAAACTAAAGCACATTTTACGTTCAAAGCGAATAGTAAATTAGAGAGAACAGTTGCGCGTGGAAGGCACGGGCACCGCTAAATCTAAAGAAATTACATACTGTTTCATTCTTGCTGTCATTTTTTCCTCATTAATCACCACTTTTAAGCAGGATATAAGAATAAAAAACTCGATTTGAATAAAAACTATGCTTTCCTTGGTACATACATCCTTTTGAGTACATAAGTAATGTCAACTGTGTAGGAAAGAGGTGACGTCCTAGGCTCGGCTGTGTGATATTACTTTTTAGAACCTTTTTGATAGAGGCTAAATGGTAAGGAAAGTTAATTTTATTTGAATTTTGGGCCAGCTCTCTTAGAAAGGATTACTGCTAACTTCATAGTGTCAGATCACTCGTGTTTGTTCTGAATAATGAGGCAGGCGGTATACGAAAGAAGATATCTTGCTTATTTGGCTCCTATTGTTCAATTAATTAATCGATTGGCCAACGACTTTCCTATCGTATAGAAGAAACTGTTTGAAAAAAGATGGCTTATCCAGGAAGGTGCCTGAACAAGTTCTTGCTTCCCACAGTAAAGAAAAATCAAAATGGCCGCCATAGCGGTGCAGGAAGGTCTTGCCTATCGAGGATATTGTTTTTACTGCAAAAGGAAAGAGGAAAGTTGACAAAATCAACTTTTCAAACGGAGAGTATAACATCCGGAAGTTAAAAACTGTGAGGAAGATAAAAAGAAATCTTCACGAAGTTTTTTCCATTTTGGTGATCTAATGAAGTCAGCTATCACTTTTTTGCGCTACGGGCTTTATGTGACGCAATAGCCCGTGCCACTTTAAACTTTTTTGTGTCTTGGCACCTTTGGCAGTATACGAAGAAGATCAATTAAACAAGAACGACGAGATCTCGGACAAGATATGACAGAGTTTAAAGTTTCTTCTTTTTTTCATATTCTGGCATTGTCCCGCTTTTTCAACGCAGGAAGGGAACGAGCTTGAGATAAGTTAAAAATTACAGTTACAAATCTATACTGGTTTATTATACGCAAACTTTTGTTACATGAGGTTCATGTTCATGTTAGTCGTGTTTGCAACGTTTCTTTTATTTTGTCTCCTTGCCTCTTTCGCAATTTTTTTACGTTGTCTCTTCATGTACTCTATGTAATGTATGAGCAGGCTCTGACACCCGAGTTCTTCCGTCAATGGTGGGATATTATTCAATCCAAATGATCCTTGATCTGTGGAATACTCGCCAAGAATTAAGTGGCCCTCTTGAGCGACCCACCTAAAAAGAGATGTTTCAAATTCTCTAGTATAATGAGCTGCCACGAACCTCTGAACTTTTTGATCCTTTTGGTCGGTGGACATCTTATTTTTAGCGGCTCTAATGACATCTTCATCCAAACGATTCACTTCATAATCTGCTAACAGAATTAATTTATAATGATCGTTGGTAACTACGGGCGAATAAGTGACATGCCACCTGAGATTTAAATTATTCACTTTAGTGTCCAAATCCCTGTGTCCTTCTCGGTGAGCCATTGCTAGTAAGTTGGGCTCCGTAGACGTAGTCCCTACGAAGCTGTAAGTTACGTTTGCTTGGCTGACATTTTTATATATGTCGTAAAGAGGCACTTTATACAATATTAATCCGTTGTTTGAGCAAACGATTTTTGCCACAGTATAAGGCGGAGGTTCGTCTGCCGTTCTTAAAATAAATTTGAAAATTTTATAATATGGGACATTGCCGACCACAGTATTGCTATGACCTCTTTTACCAAACGGTAGAGTGCAATTGATAATTTGAAATAATGGAATACCAATTGCATCTGGACTCAGCTCATTCGAATACTTTTTAGTGTTTTCAAAATTTTCAAGCGATTGCTGAGACGGAAACATGAAAAACCCATCCTCGCCGTTTATCTCGGCTATGGGCATTCTTCTTTCCCTATTAAAATGAAAGCACTCTGGAACACTTTTGCTATCGGACATTTCAATCTTCAATCTCTGCTCATCTTTAAGCCCATCTGCTGCTTTCTTAAGAAGGTATCTACTTATTGAACCCATAATCAGATTTTTCTTGAAAAACTTTTAATGGAAACTTAGCACCTGCTTCGGTCTTCTTTATCTTGGCGAACTTTGCCAAATCTGTAGTTGTTTCAAATACTGTCATGTTGGCAGTCTTCTTTTTATATGCGTTCACGCCGATGGCCAAGCCTACAACATTTTCTCAAAAAGGGACCATTGTCCCTTGCTACGCCAAAAAAAAGAAATAGGCGCATACGTTCCGTCATCTATCGCTCACAAAAAGTGGAACCGGTAGGATTTTATCACTGACACATACCGTTGTACTAAGAGAGCAATTAAGTCGACAACGCAATTGATGTGCGCTCTTCGTTATCGAACCCTAGCGGTGTATTTTCGGACAAACTTACTGTTCATTATGGCCGAATGCTTACCTAAAACGACACTTCTGGTCGTTTTCAACTCTCATGCTCTAAGCAATTAGGCTTTTGGGGCAAAGCGGACAAGCTCTTAAGGCCGTGAATAAAGAAAGGGAGATGAAAGGACGCCGTAGCAGCTGCAATAGCTTTCTTTCGGTCATCAAAAATCCCAGTGAATTCTTGAGGGACACTTGTGGGGTTACATTACTCGAAATGCTTCGGACGAGTACCTGATTCGTTAAACATATATATCTCATGGTGAATTGGAAACGGTTGTAGATCTTATATAGGAAAAGTCATTCATAACTAGTTCTATGCCGACTAAGTATTTCGTCCAGGCTCGGCGTTCTTGTTGAACGAATTTTCCCATAATCAGCGAGATTTCCAAGAACCTCGCCTTCGTAACATTTTGCAACAACAAGTGGATGGAGAATTTTGACTATTTTTAGTTCAAGAAAACTTAGAAATTTTTCAACGGTTTTTTATCTCGTTAGTATTATCATTCCAAAAGTATACTTATGTGGGTACATAGTTATAAATATATGAGGGAATCTATCTATTAAGGTTAAAAAAGCGTTACATCGTAAAACGGTAATCATGGCTGCTCAATTTTAACGTGGTCACCATTCTTGGCAGAAGATTTTAAAAACGCGTCCACACAAGCCAAATGGTGAAATGCAGTTCTGGGTGTGCCTAGGTATAAGGATTTGTCCTTCTTGCTGACAGCTTCGTGAAAATTCAAAAATTCAGCGTTGACGCCGAAACTTTCATCATTATCGACTTTAAAAATTTGTTCGTCACCGTTATCTTCAGCTGAACCCCCTAATTTGACTTTTACAACGGGGTCTTTTTTGTCTGATAAGTCAACGGTAACGGTACCATTCTTACCATAGACTTTCAAGAAAACCGACTTTTCGGTAGCACCAAAGGCAGACCCATAAGTAAAACTTCCGATAACCTCTTTATTTTTCAACTGGACAGTAGCAAAGACAATATCATCTGCACCGGAACGTTCACGCACCTGTCTCGTTAATGCAGAAACAGATCCAAATTCACCGAGTAGGGAAATAACGAGAGCTAATTGGTGGACACCACCATCAGATAGAAATCCGCCAATGTGCTCTGGTTTTTGTCTCCAGGTTGTGGTCAAATATTTATTTTGAGTAACAAATGGACCGGTAGAATTGTGGGTGAATGCTACTACAGGACCAATTTTCTCGATCTGCTCCTTTGCGATTTTAATACATGGTAAATATAACCAATTTTCAGCCACACCAACGGGCAATGGGGTGGATTCTGCTATCTTGACAATCTCCTTTGCTTGGTCTAAGTTGGCCGCAATTGGTTTTTCCAAAATAACTGGCTTACCTGCTTTAACTGCCTTCTCGACAATATCAGCATTAAATTGAGCAGGTAGCAAAGCGTCAATGTAGTCGACATGAGGGTCATTCAAAATTTCATCTAGATTGTCGTAAACCTTATTTTCAGGTATGTCAGCAACCTTTGCAAAATCCAAAGCTTTTGCCTTATGTCTGTTGAAGGCGGCAATGACTTTGAATTTGTCAGGAAATTCCTGGTAGGATGGGAGATGTCTATCTCTGGCAAAAATACCTGTACCAACTATACCGACGTTCAATGGGGACATTTTTGGCTATTACTTTACTTTTTGGAACCAAGAAGTGATTATGGGTCTATTCGATGTACAGAAACAAATAGGTTTGAGCGAGTTCGAAAGTTTATCCAGAATAAGTAGTTCTTTTTATAGACGAACACCTATGTATTGTGATACATAATCATGCTGAATTTTCAACAGGGGATAACTCCGTTTATTCCCCGGCGGAGGGCGGAATTAAGCGGGGTTATTAGTTGATTTGGAAGCCACGTCTTTTTTAATTTTGAATGAGAAGTGAGACTACGTACTAAGTTAATCTATTATTATCTTTATATGTAAAAAAACCCCGACCGTGGTGAAAGGCTTCTTTGGTCTTGCTTTGACAATTGCTTAGTGGAAACGATACTTTGTGTCCAGACCTAGATGTATTTAGCAACAGCTTCTCCATCGTAAATTGTAAAAGGCGTATCCTTACCCACGATGGCGATTGAAAGATTGTCTACAGTCAAGGATTCGTCCCTTAGAGACTGGCTGATAGCCTCGACGCCAGCTTTGATTAGTTCATCCGGGTTCCCGTCAATTTTTATAAACGTGTCTAAAGTTCTCTCTAGATAAGTCTTTGCCCCTTGGCTTCTTGCGCCAATAGCTGTACCATATAGTTCTGTGACATTTCCGGAAGGTTGGAATTCTAAAAGATGAGCACCGCTCTTGTCATACCCGATGATCAACAAACCAACACCGTAGGGTCTGCCCCCATAGGATTGTGTATTTTTCTGTGCTTTATCGCAAAGCAAATGACCTGCTCTCTCGACGGCAAGCTTTCTGTTAAAAACTAAGCTGGAGTAATTACACTGTTGTCTCAAATAATTACTTAAAACTCTAGCATCTGGAGCCAACCCGGCTAACGAGAGCCCCATGTGCTCGTCACATTTGATGATTTTTTTCTGGTATGATGACAATTCGTCTGCATTTCTTTTCAACGCTACTAAAACAGCATGAGTGTTCGAACGTAACCCCACAGTGACGCTCCCTTGTTTAATAGCTTCCAAGGCGTATTCCACTTGGAACAGACGGCCTGTAGGAGAAAAAGTGACTGTGTCCCCGTCGTAATTGTTCCTGAACATGTTTTGTAAATATATGAAGGCTTAGTTCAATGTATTCTTACCCACTTCTCTTGAACTTCAATTGATCACCACGTCTACTTAAATGTAGTGGCGTCTTGGTTCTTTTCCATACTTTGACGATACTTTTGAATTTTTAATTTTGCCACTCTATAATAGGGTATGTTCTTTATAGGACATTTTTACTTTTTTAGTAGGGCATTTTAATAAATACTAGGTTTTTAGTAATTTCGGAGATACTTATCCTAGGTCTGAAAATTCAACCCTAACCCTTTTTTTCTTAAGTTTTTTTTTCTGGGTAGCAGCTAATAGAAATTAGTACTGATTACATAGAGAAGTACTATGACACAATAGTAAGGGAATCATCTATTCATATATCACATCTTTGAGTTGCCGTTAAGCATGAAGGAAACGGCGCAGGAATACAAGGTGTCTGCTGTAATACCGACCCTTTTGAAAAACTGGATACTGCGTGTAGTGTATGCCACATTGGACCATATACCTCCTTTTGTGTGGGAAATTCTACATGTCATCACCGATATTTATTTCTTCTGGGTTCAAAAGCTGATTAACTATGTGCGGCCACACTCAAGAGTCATTTATTATAACGCTATTAAGAAGTTAGATGAGTGTGATACGTATCAAATGTGGTGTCAGCAAGCGTCCGTAGTGGATGAAATAACAGGCGCAAATTTATGGCGGCGGAATTTCTTTTCGAGGAGGTACGACTTCAATTCTGTCATTGAACAATATAGCATATTGGAAAATATGTTAAGGGAGGAGAAGTATGATGTAGTTAAGGAGAAGTTTTCGACTACAGGCCCTTGTATGTTGAGGAACTTTGCGGGTATTGGAGATAAAAAGTTGTTCACAAAATCTTTGATGGGTACAAAGCTACTTATTGAACAATATTTGACCCGAATTCTAGAAGGCTTGGATATATTAAATAATCAAACTTTAACTCCAACATCCTTTTTCCAAAGATGTAAGTTGTCACTGGGCACAACAGCATTAATCTTGCAAGGTGGTTCATTGTTTGGGCTGTTTCACCTTGGGGTGATTAGAGGTTTATTGTTACAGGACCTGATGCCTAATATTATAAGTGGTAGCTCTATGGGGGCATGCGTTGCAAGTTTATTCGGTTGCTTATCCAATGAGCAACTAAAGCAATTATTGACCGATGACAACCTCTTGAATATCATCAAGAATGATGTAGATTTATTAAAAAGCTGTGGATACGGTAATTTAGAGCAGCACCTAAACCTGGGGACTTTGATTCAGAACCTAATACACCACGGTTATTCTCAAGACGTTTATCTTTTTATCCGGTTTGTTATGAAATATATTGTTAAGGAAAAAACTTTTGAAGAAGTTTATCAAATTACTGGAAAAGTTTTCAATATTGTTATTCATCCAACTGATAAATCATGCCCTAATTTACTAAATTATGTGACAACCCCAAACGTATTAATCAAGTCAGCCATTGAATGCTCACTTGGTTCTGGTGTAATTTCAGAGGATACATCACTATTATGTAAAAATTTAGAAAATGAAATTGAGCCTTTTCTTAACATCAATAAAAATAAACAAGTCAAATTTCTTACCCCAGAAAATGCCAACAATCCGAGCATAACGGAGAGCCCCTATACTAGGTTAACGGAACTATTCAATGTTAATAACTTCATTGTTTCTTTGGCGAGACCATACTTGGCACCATTGGTGGTAAATGATTTGAAGCATGAAATAAAAACGTCAAAATATTACTATTATAAGCATTATCCAAATATGCCTCCTATAAACGCGAATACAGTAAGAAAAACACAGAGATCCTCTTCGCAATCACCCATAAAGGCAGGAACTGTCGAGGATCTTGAGCCAGAGCCTTTAATGAGCCCTGCGCCCCCAAGTTCGGCAGTCAACGATTCAGCAGAGTACATAATCCCAGAATTGGGCATACCGCAGTTGAACTTTACTGAAATGGAACCGCTGGCGTTTAAATTTAAGTATCATCTGGAAAGAAAATTAAAAAATATTGCCACTATGGAATTTCGACATAGGATGGAGGTATTGGATAATTTAGGCCTGTTGTGCTCATTAATAAAAAGACTAATAATTGATGAAAAGACTCCCAGATCAGCTACGGAGATTGCTGTGGTACCAAGGATGAAAAGTCTATCATTAACAAGGATTATTGAAGGTCAACTAAACAACATTCCATACTGGATAAAATCTGGTGAACGAAGTACATGGCCCGCACTAGCTTTAATTAAGACAAGATGTGCAGTCGAATTTAAATTAGACGACATAATAAGAGCAAGACGGAGTAGGTAGTATCGTTTCCACTTTTTTCTGTCTTATTTTTTTTATTGATAGAGCTCGATTGCATATATTTTTCATTGATATTGTACTTAAAAATATATTCAGTTCATAGAAAAAACAATAATACGAGAATCAATGTGCCTCGTATATAATCTTATCATTATTTAGCGATAAAATAGTTTTGTTGACTCCTTCTCATTCAGATATAGGTATTCATTTTCAACGACGTGTAGGCTTGTGTTTGAAGTTGCAATGGGTGCGCCGCCCCTGCAAACGTGCAATGAGCCGGTTACGTCCTTTGCAAAACCGGTCTTCAGAGGATTCAAGTTCAAATTAATCATTGATTTGATAAAGGAAGATTTGTAGAAATTTTGCAGATTCGAGGAATGAACAGAAGCATCGTATTCATCTATATTAAATATGTCCGAATTGGAAACAATGATTAGCACTTTGCATTGCCTCAAAAGAGGTGTGATGAACTTATTGTTTAATTCTGAACAAGTTAGGCCGCTTACTAGCGACAACAGTAATTCTGGTTGTTCGATGATAACAATGGTGTCAGTTGGGTTATTTTGTATAGCAGCGGAGAACTTTGCGAGTACGTCACTTAGTATTTTGTCTCTTGGCTTATTATGGATATTATTAACGATGAAGTCGGACAGGAAGTCTAAAACATTGTAGTTATTAGATGGGATCTTTAGCTTGTTTAATGAATTTGTAAAATAGTTCTGTTCGTGGATAAACGACGCAAGGACTGCATGGGAGCGAGTTGACGAAGGTAGCATCGATGAAGAAGATTCATTAAGGGAACTTGGGGAACCTAACACGTGCGTTTCTACTAGTGCGTTTATCATCCATAGTGGTTGAGTACAGGATTGATGGGTGATGAAGAATAAGTTATGAGAGTTGCTGTCTTGGAAAAAGTGGGCAGGAAGCACTGATTGGTCGCTGAATAGGACCAAATCTTGTCGTTGAACACTACTCATAAATGTGTATTTAGTTATTTTTGTGGAGGTTCTGGACGGTTTTTGCCTAACTTCTACTAGCCTCAATTTAGTACTTTTATTTTTTTTTCATTTTTCATTCTGCTCATCGCCTATCAATTCATGCCTAAGAGATGCAAAGATAGCGTACTATAGATGTGAAAAGTTGGATAAACAAAGCCCATGATATAAGCCACGGCTTCAGCCTTAAAATTGGGGTTAAAGGCTAAGAACGAATTGCAAATTCTTTTGCTTCAGCAGGAATTTTCCAACAGCAAAGTATAAAAAATCTATCTAAGCCGCTTTTAAATTAAGGAGCGTATATAAAATTATATAATCACACTCGAAGGACCAATCTGTGCTCTACATACCTTACGCGCTCTGATAATATGATCTATGCTTCATCAGTCTTGTTTATTCTTAAAGTATTTTTTTTTATGTTTGGTTCTTGTTATTGAACAAAATAATGAATTAACCCGAACACTACCAAATCAATAGCAGAAGAAAAGAAGAAAATGATAAAATAAAGGTGAGAACCATTTTAAAGCATTATTCATTATGAAATCCTCCTATCTAGTATAACTTGATTCGACACCTTGCTAATATTTCTCTGAAGCACTGTCTTTAGAGGCAAAACGGTACTATCGCATATTCTTACCCGGTTTCAAGTTTTGCCCTCACGCTTTTTTAGGGAGAAATGACTTCCACCGAAAGGATAATTTGAGAACACCACTACAACTTAAAGTCCAAGAGCTTCATCAGTACAACGAGTTCGTATCATCAAGAACGCACATCAGCAGAACAATGGGAGGTATACTTAAAAACCCGCTAGCCTTATCGCCGGAGCAGCTGGCGCAACAGGATCCAGAAACGCTTGAAGAGTTTAGAAGACAAGTTTACGAAAATACGCAGAAAAATGCCAAATTGACATCACATAAAAGGAATATACCGGGACTAGATAATACAAAAGAGGAGGGGGAGATAATTGGAACATCGAGTACCTTCCTTCCAAAGGACACACTGTCACTGAAACATGAGCAAGACATGTTGGCCAAGATGACACCAGAAGAGCGAGTTCAATGGAACCAAAGAAATTTAGCAGAAAATGAAATAACAAAAAAGCAGTTCCAAGATATTCACATAGACGAGCCCAAGACCCCCTACCAAGGTGCTGTGGACCCTCACGGGGAATACTACAGAGTAGATGATGATGAAGATGAGGATAATAGTGATAAAAAACCATGCCAGGTGGCAAACGATGACATCGACGATTTGTCCCTGGGCGAACCGGAATTTGAAATCAAAGAGAACAAACAACCGGATTTTGAGACCAACGACGAGAATGATGAAGACTCACCGGAGGCTAGACATAAGAAATTTGAAGAAATGAGAAAGAAGCATTACGACGTAAGGGCAATTTTCAACAAAAAGTCCCGTGAAGCGCTAAAGGACGAAGACGAAGACGAAGATGATAGTACGACAAAAGAACCATGAAACATGACACCTCCATAACGTTTACCTATACTAAATATATCTTATTTTTTGGATTCTTGGTACATAAATATGCACTGTTTGTTATCACGCGAAACGAACTGATTTTTTAACAAGCTTTATTTTATACATGAAAAATTTCCCATCGATGAGCTGTGATCGGCAAGTGAGAGTACTCTGTTTCACAACTACTACCGGTCCCAGGAATATATACTACTGACCACAAAGCTGTGTATCACTTAGTTTGATGAGCAGCACGAGGAAGTTCAAAAAGGTTGAGAAACCTCTATCACAAACCAGACATTATTCACTCTGTATCCCCACGACATTGGTATCGGACTGTCGCAACCTCTCTCAAATCACGCATAAGGTGTACCAAGTGGCCAAGTTTGCATCGCTGTTTAATGTTTCTGAGGTTGTCATTCTTGAGGACAATTCCCAGGTCGATGCCACCAAAAAAAAAATCTCCACTGCTAAATTAATACTGGCACTTTTACAATACTTCGTCACGCCTCCATATCTTCGCAATACTGTCTTCAACGAAAAATTCAGACCTTATTTGACCGCCGCTTCAAAATTACCAAGATTATCCACACTTCCTTTCACCAGGTACCAAAAGCAAGATCACGGTCGGTACAGAGAAGGCCTCACTATCAAGATGCAGAAACCCACCTTGGCTCGCAAAAAGACTGGTAAGGTATTCAAGCAAACCAAATATATTAATATAGGGAAAAGCAAAGCACTGGCTCTACAAAGTCAGCTGGTGCCGATAAACGCAAGGGTCACCATCGACACAATAACGAGGAAAATTGTATCTCCTCAGGAAGCTTACGGTGATTTCACCGGATTGGACTCGCAGTATGGCTACTATACTCGTATAGCGTCATCGTTCACAGACTTGTTTATGAAGGGGCCTTTAAAAGAGGGTTATACACAATCAGTATATGTTCCCTTAACCACGAGAGACACCTCTATTCCCGAGTTATCATCACTGCCTACCGCCGAAACTAATCCCCACATCTTATTGGTATTCTCAACGTGGGACACTCTTGCTCGAGCATTCAAACTGGATCAAGATCAATTCGTAGATTGTCAAGGTCCTCAAGAGTTCTTTGATGCTCAGCTACCATGCCCCGTATCCAATTCGGACGTTGCAGATGCAATCCCCATGACACTGACAACTCTTTCAACTGTATTTTAATCCCAAATTACCTTCATGCAATGGATAAGTACGTATATATTAGAGACGCAATCATTATTATTACTGTCACTTTCCTCTACTCGTTGGAAACGACCAAGCTTTTTTTTTCGCATTTTTTTCGCCGTTGAAAAATTTTTCAATGAGAAAAAGAGCTTTGAAAGGAATGAAAAATTAGCTACAGGTTCGCAGTTGCACTTGTTAGTAGAGTAGCATAGAAGGAAAAAAAGGAGAACAAGGCACATATTTGCAATCTTCACACAATAGCCTGCCAAGCCCGAGATCTACGAAAATGTCCCGTTTCTTTTCGTCTAATTACGAATACGATGTAGCCAGTTCTTCATCCGAAGAAGATCTTTTATCTTCGTCTGAAGAAGATTTGTTAAGCTCTTCCTCCTCTGAGTCTGAATTGGACCAAGAATCTGACGACTCCTTTTTCAATGAAAGTGAAAGTGAAAGTGAAGCTGATGTAGACTCTGATGATTCTGATGCAAAGCCTTATGGTCCTGACTGGTTCAAGAAATCTGAGTTCAGAAAACAAGGTGGAGGTTCAAATAAATTTTTGAAAAGCTCTAACTATGATTCCAGTGATGAAGAATCCGATGAAGAAGATGGCAAGAAGGTAGTCAAGTCTGCCAAAGAAAAACTATTGGATGAAATGCAAGACGTTTATAATAAGATCTCTCAAGCTGAGAACTCTGATGACTGGTTGACTATTTCTAATGAGTTTGATTTGATCTCGCGTCTCTTAGTTAGGGCTCAACAACAAAACTGGGGGACTCCAAATATTTTCATCAAGGTTGTTGCCCAAGTGGAGGACGCTGTGAATAATACACAACAAGCTGATTTGAAGAATAAAGCTGTTGCAAGAGCTTATAACACTACAAAGCAAAGAGTCAAGAAAGTTTCTAGAGAAAATGAAGACTCAATGGCTAAATTCAGAAATGATCCTGAATCATTTGATAAGGAACCAACCGCAGATTTGGATATTTCTGCTAATGGATTCACAATTTCTTCGTCTCAAGGCAATGACCAAGCGGTACAAGAAGATTTCTTCACTAGATTACAAACAATAATTGACTCAAGAGGTAAGAAGACTGTCAATCAACAATCCTTGATTTCTACTTTGGAGGAGTTATTAACTGTAGCTGAAAAACCATATGAATTCATAATGGCTTATTTGACTTTGATTCCATCAAGATTCGATGCCTCAGCTAACCTATCTTACCAACCAATTGATCAATGGAAATCTTCATTCAACGATATTAGTAAATTATTGTCTATTTTAGACCAGACAATTGACACCTACCAAGTTAATGAATTTGCTGATCCAATCGATTTCATTGAAGATGAACCTAAAGAAGATTCTGATGGTGTCAAGAGGATTCTGGGTTCCATTTTCTCATTTGTTGAAAGATTAGATGACGAATTCATGAAATCCCTGTTAAACATCGATCCTCATTCCAGTGATTATTTGATCCGTTTAAGGGATGAACAATCAATCTATAATTTGATCCTAAGAACTCAATTGTACTTTGAAGCGACTTTGAAAGATGAACACGACCTAGAAAGAGCATTGACACGTCCATTCGTCAAGAGATTGGATCATATCTACTATAAATCCGAAAATTTGATAAAAATTATGGAAACTGCTGCTTGGAATATCATACCTGCTCAATACAAATCTAAATTTACTTCAAAAGACCAGCTCGATTCTGCTGATTATGTCGACAATTTAATAGACGGATTATCGACAATCTTATCCAAGCAAAACAACATTGCTGTTCAAAAACGTGCTATTTTATACAACATTTACTACACTGCATTAAACAAAGATTTCCAAACTGCTAAAGATATGTTACTAACTTCCCAAGTTCAAACAAATATCAACCAATTCGATTCATCCCTACAAATTTTATTCAACAGGGTTGTTGTTCAATTGGGTCTATCCGCCTTTAAATTATGTTTGATTGAAGAATGTCATCAAATTTTGAATGATCTTCTGTCAAGTTCTCACTTAAGAGAAATTTTGGGCCAACAATCCCTACACAGAATATCTCTCAATTCTAGTAACAATGCTTCAGCTGATGAGCGTGCTAGACAATGTTTGCCATATCACCAACACATCAATCTCGATTTAATCGATGTCGTCTTCTTAACATGTTCCTTATTGATCGAAATTCCAAGAATGACTGCCTTCTATTCCGGTATTAAGGTCAAGAGAATTCCTTACTCTCCAAAATCCATTCGTCGTTCCTTAGAACATTACGACAAGTTAAGTTTCCAAGGTCCACCAGAAACTTTAAGAGATTATGTCTTGTTTGCTGCCAAATCAATGCAAAAAGGTAACTGGAGAGACTCTGTTAAATACTTAAGAGAAATAAAATCTTGGGCTTTATTACCAAACATGGAAACGGTGTTGAATAGTTTAACGGAAAGAGTACAAGTTGAATCTTTGAAGACTTATTTCTTTTCTTTCAAGAGGTTCTATTCAAGTTTTTCTGTTGCTAAACTAGCCGAATTATTTGATCTTCCAGAAAATAAGGTGGTTGAAGTTTTGCAATCTGTTATCGCAGAATTGGAAATCCCAGCCAAATTAAACGACGAGAAGACCATCTTTGTTGTCGAAAAGGGTGATGAAATTACTAAATTGGAAGAAGCAATGGTAAAATTGAACAAAGAATATAAAATCGCTAAAGAACGTCTTAACCCACCATCAAATCGTCGTTGATCAATAAAATCAAAAACTACTTCGAAAGCATTCTTAACAAAAAATCATTGTAGATAGAAGAATAACATCAGCAACCAAAAAATATAGAAGGAAACTAAGCAGGAGAGTATAAACCATATTCACTTTTGCTTTTTATTCTTGATATTGCTCATCTTTTTTTTTTTCGATTCTTTTAGCGATCTCTTTATTTTTAGTTTTAGGGTTTGAATCTAATCGTCTTCACTGTACATTACACATAAGCAAATATATATAGTTTTTTTTGTTACGTAAACACTCTTTATAATATAATACAAACTATTAAACTTTAAGAAAAGTATGATATGCCGCTTTATTTCTTCATCAGATATAATCTCAAAATATATGGATCATGAGTGTTGATAAATAATCCGATAGCCTATCATGGACTATCTGTTTGACATTCAAAAAAAAAATAAATTGTACGAACTGTGGTAAATCGGTATTATCATCATGACGCACGATATCAATTCTTTGCAGAAACTGAAAAATTTTTCATTTTCTACCCAGGAAAAAAAGAAAAATGAAATTCACTAAAAAAATGGGAATACTAATACCAGACGGTCCAATAATCACTATAGTATTATAGACAGCTATAACAGTGATCGAAGTTCGGCGCTCTTCAGATACCGAGTGGCTAATAGACTGAGTAGATCAAAGTGGCAGATAGCCCAAACAAAAGTAATTAGCTTGCAAGCCACTTTATCCTAACGGCACGTGATTTCAACCGTAACTAGAGCCATCGCTATGTCTGCTTTACCGGAAGAAGTTAATAGAACATTACTTCAGATTGTCCAGGCGTTTGCTTCCCCTGACAATCAAATACGTTCTGTAGCTGAGAAGGCTCTTAGTGAAGAATGGATTACCGAAAACAATATTGAGTATCTTTTAACTTTTTTGGCTGAACAAGCCGCTTTCTCCCAAGATACAACAGTTGCAGCATTATCTGCTGTTCTGTTTAGAAAATTAGCATTAAAAGCTCCCCCTTCTTCGAAGCTTATGATTATGTCCAAAAATATCACACATATTAGGAAAGAAGTTCTTGCACAAATTCGTTCTTCATTGTTAAAAGGGTTTTTGTCGGAAAGAGCTGATTCAATTAGGCACAAACTATCTGATGCTATTGCTGAGTGTGTTCAAGACGACTTACCAGCATGGCCAGAATTACTACAAGCTTTAATAGAGTCTTTAAAAAGCGGTAACCCAAATTTTAGAGAATCCAGTTTTAGAATTTTGACGACTGTACCTTATTTAATTACCGCTGTTGACATCAACAGTATCTTACCAATTTTTCAATCAGGCTTTACTGATGCAAGTGATAATGTCAAAATTGCTGCAGTTACGGCTTTCGTGGGTTATTTTAAGCAACTACCAAAATCTGAGTGGTCCAAGTTAGGTATTTTATTACCAAGTCTTTTGAATAGTTTACCAAGATTTTTAGATGATGGTAAGGACGATGCCCTTGCATCAGTTTTTGAATCGTTAATTGAGTTGGTGGAATTGGCACCAAAACTATTCAAGGATATGTTTGACCAAATAATACAATTCACTGATATGGTTATAAAAAATAAGGATTTAGAACCTCCAGCAAGAACCACAGCACTCGAACTGCTAACCGTTTTCAGCGAGAACGCTCCCCAAATGTGTAAATCGAACCAGAATTACGGGCAAACTTTAGTGATGGTTACTTTAATCATGATGACGGAGGTATCCATAGATGATGATGATGCAGCAGAATGGATAGAATCTGACGATACCGATGATGAAGAGGAAGTTACATATGACCACGCTCGTCAAGCTCTTGATCGTGTTGCTTTAAAGCTGGGTGGTGAATATTTGGCTGCACCATTGTTCCAATATTTACAGCAAATGATCACATCAACCGAATGGAGAGAAAGATTCGCGGCCATGATGGCACTTTCCTCTGCAGCTGAGGGTTGTGCTGATGTTCTGATCGGCGAGATCCCAAAAATCCTGGATATGGTAATTCCCCTCATCAACGATCCTCATCCAAGAGTACAATATGGATGTTGTAATGTTTTGGGTCAAATATCTACTGATTTTTCACCATTCATTCAAAGAACTGCACACGATAGAATTTTGCCGGCTTTAATATCTAAACTAACGTCAGAATGCACCTCAAGAGTTCAAACGCACGCCGCAGCGGCTCTGGTTAACTTTTCTGAATTCGCTTCGAAGGATATTCTTGAGCCTTACTTGGATAGTCTATTGACAAATTTATTAGTTTTATTACAAAGCAACAAACTTTACGTACAGGAACAGGCCCTAACAACCATTGCATTTATTGCTGAAGCTGCAAAGAATAAATTTATCAAGTATTACGATACTCTAATGCCATTATTATTAAATGTTTTGAAAGTTAACAATAAAGATAATAGTGTTTTGAAAGGTAAATGTATGGAATGTGCAACTCTGATTGGTTTCGCCGTTGGTAAGGAAAAATTTCATGAGCACTCTCAAGAGCTGATTTCTATATTGGTCGCTTTACAAAACTCAGATATCGATGAAGATGATGCGCTCAGATCATACTTAGAACAAAGTTGGAGCAGGATTTGCCGAATTCTGGGTGATGATTTTGTTCCGTTGTTACCGATTGTTATACCACCCCTGCTAATTACTGCCAAAGCAACGCAAGATGTCGGTTTAATTGAAGAAGAAGAAGCAGCAAATTTCCAACAATATCCAGATTGGGATGTTGTTCAAGTTCAGGGAAAACACATTGCTATTCACACATCCGTCCTTGACGATAAAGTATCAGCAATGGAGCTATTACAAAGCTATGCGACACTTTTAAGAGGCCAATTTGCTGTATATGTTAAAGAAGTAATGGAAGAAATAGCTCTACCATCGCTTGACTTTTACCTACATGACGGTGTTCGTGCTGCAGGAGCAACTTTAATTCCTATTCTATTATCTTGTTTACTTGCAGCCACCGGTACTCAAAACGAGGAATTGGTATTGTTGTGGCATAAAGCTTCGTCTAAACTAATCGGAGGCTTAATGTCAGAACCAATGCCAGAAATCACGCAAGTTTATCACAACTCGTTAGTGAATGGTATTAAAGTCATGGGTGACAATTGCTTAAGCGAAGACCAATTAGCGGCATTTACTAAGGGTGTCTCCGCCAACTTAACTGACACTTACGAAAGGATGCAGGATCGCCATGGTGATGGTGATGAATATAATGAAAATATTGATGAAGAGGAAGACTTTACTGACGAAGATCTTCTCGATGAAATCAACAAGTCTATCGCGGCCGTTTTGAAAACCACAAATGGTCATTATCTAAAGAATTTGGAGAATATATGGTCTATGATAAACACATTCCTTTTAGATAATGAACCAATTTTAGTCATTTTTGCATTAGTAGTGATTGGTGACTTGATTCAATATGGTGGCGAACAAACTGCTAGCATGAAGAACGCATTTATTCCAAAGGTTACCGAGTGCTTGATTTCTCCTGACGCTCGTATTCGCCAAGCTGCTTCTTATATAATCGGTGTTTGTGCCCAATACGCTCCATCTACATATGCTGACGTTTGCATACCGACTTTAGATACACTTGTTCAGATTGTCGATTTTCCAGGCTCCAAACTGGAAGAAAATCGTTCTTCAACAGAGAATGCCAGTGCAGCCATCGCCAAAATTCTTTATGCATACAATTCCAACATTCCTAACGTAGACACGTACACGGCTAATTGGTTCAAAACGTTACCAACAATAACTGACAAAGAAGCTGCCTCATTCAACTATCAATTTTTGAGCCAATTGATTGAAAATAATTCGCCAATTGTGTGTGCTCAATCTAATATCTCCGCTGTAGTTGATTCAGTCATACAAGCCTTAAATGAGAGAAGTTTGACCGAAAGGGAAGGCCAAACGGTGATAAGTTCAATTAAAAAGTTGTTGGGATTTTTGCCTTCTAGTGATGCTATGGCAATTTTCAATAGATATCCAACTGATATTATGGAGAAAGTACATAAATGGTTTGCATAAAGACGTTTAATAGAAAGAAGAACAATGTTAAGTAGTTCTATAAGGAATATTAAATGAATATTGTCTTTTTTGATGATTTAAAAACATATAATGTAACAATAGTGTTCTTTTTAATTTACCGGTGGTAATAGCGAATAGAATCTTATAAAACTTACATAGAAAAAAAATATATACTATACTTACAACTTTTCATTTTTTTCGTAAAAACTACCCCACAATGAAATAAGATACCATACCTTATCGAGTTATTATGTATGTGTCGAAGCTTTTTAAACCAAAGCAAAACCGACACCAGCGGCAATGGATAAGGAAATAATGGAGGTAAAGACCACTTGTGCTAAGTTAGCTTTAACGTTGGTGGCAGCATTCTTCTTGCTAGAAGATGAAGATGAAGCTGAAGAAGAAGAAGAAGAACTGGAAGAACCAGAAGAGCCGGAGTTAGACTTGGAAGAAGACCCCGAAGCGTTAGAAGAGGCAGTACTGGATTCAGTTCCGGAACCCAGATCAACACTACCTGATGCAGAGTTGGTACCCATACTACCAATCTCTTTCAAAGCGGAGGAGCAACTAGCTTGCGTGGTGGCAGTTTGTAGAGTGGCAGAACCGCTGAAGCTACAGTCAGATTTGCTACCACCACTCTTCTCGTAGTACAAGTTCATAACGAAAGATAGCTGTTCCTTTGGTGTACAGAAAGAGTAAGCACCATACTTACCGGCGGTACCGTTTGCTGAAATACCGCTACAGTCGACTTCATTACAGATCCAGTTAAATAAGGTTTCGTAATCATCAGAATCAACGTCATCGGAAACAACACAACTATTGGCTGCATTCATACATGAACACAAGCCTCCGTTTGGAGTTGGTGGTAATTCTGTTGCAGCGGACCAGTACTTACCAGTAGCTGGACAAGCAACATCACTTGTTGTTGCAGAGTAAGACTTGGTGTTGGCGGAAGTTGGTGATATTTTGTTGATTTCAGAAGAATAGTTGTTGAAGTCATCCAAAGTTTTAACATCATTACCATCGATGCTAACTAAACCGTATTTGTTAGTCTCTTCGAAGTACATGTATACGATACCACCAGACCAGACATCTGTCATATTAGAACCGTACAAGGCTTCAACCTCAGTAAATAGTCTTGGTGTTACTTCGTTACAACCGTATTCAGAGAAGAAAACAGGAATAGATAAGTTTTTGAATTCTGCAGTTCTATCAGCATAACCAGAAGTTTTGAAGTCAGATTTACCACACCATTCATACATATTAATACCGTAAAAATCAGCCTTAACATCATCATCACCACAAGCGAAATAATCAGCCATCTTAACTCTGGTATCTTCGTCATCATTGGAAGAGTAGCCAACTGGAATTTTTCTGTAGTTCTTGTCGCTGATGTATTGTCTGACGTCTCTAATAGCTGCCTTCACGAAAGCAGATGCATCTGTGTTGGTGTAATTGTTAGTAACTTCATTACCGGCGAAGAAACCCAAAACGTTGGTGTAATTAGCAAAAGTGTCAACAACGGTTTTGTAGCTGTTGAACAAGTCAACAGTCCAAGTTGGATCGTCTCTATTGATAGAGGTGGCTGGAGCTGCTAAATCAGCGATGACATAGATGTCAGCATCATTCAAAGCCTTCATACATTCGGAGTGATCTAGAGTGGTATTGATAGCGTAGACACGGATAACATTTGTGTTCAATTTTTTGAGGTATGGAATATCTCTGGAACAACTCTCATAATTGGCCAAAGGATCGTTGACAGTAGATCCGCTAGTTTCATTAGCGGTATCAGCTTGATAAGCAACACCTCTTATGTAGAACTGACTACCGTTGTTGGAGTAGAAAAACTTATTACCAACAACTTCAATCGCTGGAACATCGTCCGCAGTTGCGACGCCAGCAAAAAAAGCAGCAGCGGTTGCTAACTTTGAAAGGGATTTAAACAACATTGTTGAGATTTAGATGTGTTTGTTGTTTTTGTTTTATCAGACTTTAAAAAATAAAAACTGATTTTGAAATAGCTTAATAAAACGACACAACTATTTATGGATATCTAATTTGTTCGAGGAAAACAACCACGACTTTTCCTCTTAAATAAAAAAATCCGTGTCAACAGTAGTAGAGGGAAAAGTTTTTCAAACCTCGAGGATTATCGGGTATTTTACTAATAAACCGCGCAGGCTGTATGAGGAATACCAAAAGTAGAAATTTCTCATTATTTTCCCGACTTTTCTTTTTCCCATCTCCACGTTTGCGGCACGAAAACTCAGTGTAAAATAAGAAGCAAACAAAACGCGAGCCGCGAAAATATATCGAACTAAAAGTACGCAAAAGAATAGCCAGGGCTGGCCTGTGAATTCATGAAAGTCTGAGCCGGCTATGATAGGCACCAGCTCGCTTTATCAGCTACTCAAAATAACTTTTTTTTATCCCTATGCGACAGTCCTAAAGGTAGGTAAAGTTGGTGTTGTAGTCAGGATTGTCGATGGAGCATTTGGACCAGTATCGTTGTTGTTTTGGTTGTTAGGTTGGAAGATTCCTTCGAAAAGGGTGCCTTCCAGCAATTCTTGCGGACTAGATACGAAATCACCAGCAAAGAATGGCGCGATGAGCATAAAAAGGAGCACACCTAGCATCACAAAATATAGAGAGAAATATTTTGAAACTATCCTACTTCTTAATGCTCTCTGCTTTCGAGTCAAAATTCTTTTATGCGCGATAATACTTCTTGGATTCATCCAAAATAGCACCATTGTATGCCAGTAATCGATAAATGGTAACAATATTATGGGCGTTTGTATAAATAAGAGGAAGTGACCAAGAAAGAAATCTGCTGCAAAATAACTAGATTCCATAATCTTCACGAAGTATTCTCGTATGGGCTGTAAAATGATAGACCAGCCCATGCCCGTATTGTACCATTTACCATTCCACCATGCCAAATGTGCCTTATTGTTTTTATACTCCCTTGTCAAGAATATCGTCGTAAAGACCTTGAAAAGAATCAGATGCATATTGATGCACGTAATAAGCAGTATCAATGTACGGGTAAAGTTCCAACCTTGTAAGAACCACATCAGTTCGAAATCTAAAAGATAGATCAAAACCGAGAAAGTGTGTGCAATAAACGCAATCACGGCACCTGCGTCTTTACAACAATATGACAATCCAGGAACCACAAAAAGTGAAACCCAAAATAATAGAAAAAGCACTATTGAGTTAAGAAAGATTGGCAAAAAAGTTACGAGCAACAAACGGAAAACAGCGCTAGTTGGTGTTGAGTCAGAAACCCCTGTTTGTGCATTAATGAAAGAAAAAGCGGTGAAGTTGAAGAGGAACACACAGAAAGGTAGAAATAGTTCTGCAAAGAAGACGTTCCAAAACCTCGCTTTCTTTGAATCATGGCCTGAATCTTCGGAAATATCATCTACAGTTTTACTTTTATAGCCCGTAAATCTTGATCGAGAACTCTTGACAAAGTTTGCCCACGATTCTTTTTGATATTTCGTGTTACCTGAGAATAACCAGTGGATAAAGGTTTTATAATCAATGAAGAAATCCATGAATGCGAACTGATGTGGATTGAAAATAAAAGGTGCGAAGCACATCGAAATGACTGTAATCCAAAACCATAATAAGGCGGGTTGCCACATGGAAATAATCGCGAATAATAACATGAAGAACACTTGGAAACCAGAATATATCGATATATTAACAAATCTGGAATAGAGCGTAAAGAAATCGAGGCGTGTTATTGCAAACCCACGACCTGTAGATATGTACTTTGCTCCCCCAAAGGTCAAGTCCATCAATAGAGAATTCGAATAAACTTGGCAGACGAATACTTCAAATAATGGGGCCATTGAAAGAAGATGATGTAGAAACCTTGAAGCTGCTCTCCAAATACCCTTTTCCAAAACTTCTTGAATCAGCAAAGGGGCAAAGGCAATAAAGAAAACAATGAAGATTGATAGTACGAATATCGATACCCAATGCAATGCAGGCTGAATATTATAACAACCAACGGGTGTCTCAAGATTTGTAATTGGTGCATCCTTGTCGTAAAAGCAGGCTATAATTTCATGGTTCAACGCACCCAAGTTTAAAAGCAGAACGAAGAACAGTTGAACCGAAAAGGAAATAAAAAGATTATTCAGATGGAAACCAGGATGTGCATAAAAAAACGATAAAAATCTATCCATGGGAAGTTGTGTCCCCAAATAATAGTACTCCCTTGATAGTAGCTGTTCCCCCATACCTGCACCTATTTTAGTAGTGAAATTCAGGATGGACCCAAATCCCAAATCTCTACCCTTACCACATTGGTAGTAATCACTATGTTTTATCTTTCCACCACGGCAGATTGCGTTCATTCCAGCATATATATCCTCGTTTAAATGCAATCCTCTTTGTGCCTTAGACAGGCCACCACGAGTGGTCATAAAAATGCCATTGAGAAAATCGGGATGCCCATAGTGCAATTTACCACCAATTTCAGCCAACGTTCTAGCAAATAAGGTTCCAAAAGTCTGTTCTTTACCTGCAGCAATATCACCTAACACTCCAATATTTTCTGAAAAAATATACTCTCTTGAACCAACAATAGCGATGGGCGGTGGTTCTTCTTCATATTCAATGCCAGGAATGTATGGGATTGTGGGATTAAGCTCAAGCTCTTCGAACTCACTTAAAACAGACCGTATCTTTAGGCATTCCTCCAAATAATTATCTTGGTTTGCATCAATCACCTGAATATACTCACCACGATAAAATATAATAGAATGGTTCTGATTATCCGATTTTCCATCGCCAAGTATTGGATTGCCCGACAGGCGAATTTTGAATATTGGCTTCCTTAATCCACTTTCTTCGTCAAACTCAGCATAGCCATTAGTCAGGCACGAATAGTACGTTTTCTCAGATTCATTTTGCTCTAATTCTTCCAAAAGGTAAGATATAAACATATTTGGATAGGCTCTTAAAAGTAGTTCTGTTGCCTCCACTTCATCCTTATTAAATTTTGCATATCTCTGCATAGCAACAACCATCCTAAATTTCCTGCTAGCCATATTTTCTAAGTCATTCTCCAATGCTTCATTATTGCCACGATACAAGCTAACTAAAGAGGGGTTTTCAATTCGATACAGTAGCTTAATAGCTTTGGAATAGTTCATAAACCCTGAAAGGGTTCGGTACAAAGTCTGCGTCCGCAATGATGCCCAAATTCTTGTTCTCAGGGTGTACGATGGTTCTGATGAGTTGAAGCCAAAGTAAGAAAATGGCAAATCATTAATTTTCTCCTTAATAAGATCGTCTTCTGTGGGCAACTTCCGGGACTCAGTGTGGTCAGAAAGCGGGCTAGACCTTGGATCGTACAGAGCATCCGGAATTTCCAATCTATCTTCATCATGACTGCTCTCTGCCTCTTTCAAAAAGCTCTTTTCCATGCTTAGTAGTTTGGTATCCTTAACAAAACATTCCCATTCTGTAGGGTGTAGATGCTTCAAATACTCAAGCACCGTGATTTTACTTTTAGGAGATTCTTCCCTGATAATTTCCTTCAAGCCCAACAGAATCTTTTCTGAATAATGGGGTACCAAAACGGTAAAAGTTGGCATACAATCCACTGGAACAGGTTCTGAAATGGGGGTCGCCAGGGATTGGGCAAAAAAGGATATCCTTCTTTTTGCCTCTGAATTTGATGGAAAAAATTCCATTGACTTGAACGTTGAATCATCTTGTGCAACGAAAAATGTAGGCGATTTCAGGGTTCTTGTGTCTCCCATTAAGGAGTCAACTTGCTGGAACAAGAGTCTTTGTAAATGCTCAATGGAGAGAAGATGTTCCCTATACATTGATATAACAATGGCATTCCAAACCTGCGATATCAGTATTTTTGCTTTAAATTTTACATCCATCTCTGAAGTAGCAAGGATTTTGGAATATATCCTTTTTGGCAATCGAGAGTATACATTCTTCCATGGCGTGAGAATTGAAGTACCAAGGGAAAATGACAGTACAATGGAAAAAATACAGTTGCAAATAATGTACCAAAGGTAAGTGTCGAGAAAAAACAGGCCCAAGTCAGAAAGCAGCATGAGAACTAATGTAATTTTGGCTTGCCATTTACATAGAATAGGACCCAACAAATATTCACCTTGACATCTGGACAAATCCATAATAGAGAGGACCCTGATGGGGTCCCTGAGGGACAAGGTCAAAAAAAAATAGGACTCAATATATTTCGCCAAATACACAAATACCCATAACCCATAAGAAAACCATTTGCTGCGTCCTGTCAGCTTAGGAAATGAAGCGGTAAAGGTTTGCGATGAGATGTACCTCCGATGTTTTTTGTCTTTATTCAAATATGGACGAAATAAGCCGCCCAAAGGTCTGACAGCAAAAAAAAAAGTGGTTAAAAATGCAATGATTAGTTGGACGATGGACACGATATACGCAGATTTTGAATGAACATCCCATTCGAAAAACCCGAGAACATACACGGAAGGTCCCAAATTGATTGCAAGACAAAAAAGTAAACCAATCATTCTACTTGATAAATGCTGAGCGCCTGGCCATTCTCGAGGTACAAATCCCCACTCGAACACGGTGGCTAAAATTTGAACTAAACATGCAATTGTGCCTCCAAAGGCAATCACTGATAGTCTAACTTGGGGTGTAGGCTGGTTATTCAATAACTGTATATAATTCTTGGTGTACAAAGTGGGGGAATTAAATGTGGTGAAGAACCAAAACGGTGCAAAATGGATAATCCAGAATCTATTGAAATTGGTAAAACAATGCTTCCAACTTCTGGTTTCTCTATATGTTTTATAAAATACTTTAGACCATGCAACGTCTTTAAAGTAAAGATATCTCTCCTCCAATGGCTTGTCAACTAATCGTTCTCCATTGTTTAAAATAATACGTTCAAATCCTTCCGGGTACCAAAATAATTGATTGATGTCGTCGTAACCAATAATATTCTTGTGGTCTTTTTCTCTTCGTTTCCAGTTCCCCTTTGCGTCTTTTTTGTATACTTGGCCCCTTAGGAATTCGTATAAGGGAGTAATAACGTCATTTAAGTATGAATACTCAGGTGATTTCACCGTTTTTTCGCTACTTGACGTACTAATATCATAATCAAGTGCACATTTGAAAATAAAGCAAAGGCATTCTGGGGCGAATCTGACTTGATTGGCTTCACCCCAGCAAAGCAAATAAAGGGCTAGCTGTCTTATCATATTTTCGGGCGTCAATTTTTTCATTTTCAATTTCCATTTGTAGTCTGCACTTTTCAAGTTTGTCTGATCTTCCAATTGTTCTTGGGTCAGTGTGATCTTTGGATGGTTATTGATGAACTCTTGCTCCTTCTCATTCCATTGCTTAATTTGTTCCTTTATCGATACGCCTCTTTTCTTCGCCATTTTTACGTTTCTTTGGCGTGCCTTTCCATGTAGTCGCATGTTTTGAAACCCGATCTCTTCATCTAAATCGAGCTGAGCGGCAAAATACCATTTTCTATAATTTGCGTGTTCGCCTCCAATATATGAAACATGTAGCGATACTAAAGCATTTTGAGCACCTGTACGACTTGCCCTGGAGTCCAGCTGTCCCATTAAATGTTGATACATATTTTCCATAGAAGATTTCTGGAAGCCATACTTATCCATGAGGTCCACAAAAATTTCTCTAATTTCCTGCATTGTTATTGGGACTTCATCGTCTTGGCACCAAGCAGGATACTCAACGTCAGTTAGCGAAAACTTGGGACTCATAAAATCCATATTCAACTCCTTAACTTTCCTTCTCAGTATGTTTTTCTTTTCCCAATATGCAGTTCCACAGCCCTTAATGATTAAGTTGTATAGTGGCAAATCCTAGAAGGCATAATTACTTTTGAAGGTTCTCGCCAAATAGCCGCTGACCATGTAAAACTCTTACCCGCATAATTTAACCATCATTGCCGCACTAGGCAAGATGGTCCGATCTTGATGGGCGAGAATGATTAGTTCAGAGACGTGCAACAGCCATATACGAAAACTGTCTCGGCCTTCACTTATGCTGATACCAGGCACGGTAATAATTAAGAAAGAATGCCTCCCTCTTTCTTTTTCTCAGGCAAAACATCTAGATTTTCTTTTTATCTAAGCCCTCAATGACAAAAATATTTGTTCCTTACATATCCCCAGAGATCTTCGGTCTAGATTTCGCGAAAGACCGTTTGCAGTAATTTACCTTTTTCGGAAAAGTCCTCGAAGATTTCGGACGAAGTAAAACCTGAAGAGAAAAATGCCAAGACTTTTAATTGCGCGAAACAGCGGACAAAAAATTCGCGTTGAAACGTTTGAATATGGTAACAAACGTCGCACGCGTTTGAAAGTTATTCGTGTTTTCATGTGTACAGTAACTTCTCCATCGAGAGCCGTATCCATAAGCCTTCTTTTCCACGTTTGTTTCAAAACTGTAGTATTTATAATGGAGGGAAAGATGTCTGCGTGAAGTTTGTCTTACAATGTATCTTTGAAGCGTGCATCATATTTTTCCCATTTTAAATTCATCTATTATATAGACCCAAATAAAAGAGTTAAATACTATACTTTTGCAATATTGAGCTGAACATCCAACTGTCACGTCTCTCCTTTACTATTACTGTTCTTTTTTTCAAATTGTCAAAAGATAGTATTAACGCAAAAAAAGTTTTCATTCAATTATGCGTTTTTCAAATTTCCTAACTGTATCTGCATTATTAACCGGAGCTCTAGGTGCTCCTGCTGTTCGCCATAAACATGAAAAGCGTGACGTTGTTACTGCCACAGTCCATGCGCAGGTTACTGTTGTTGTTTCCGGTAACAGCGGCGAAACTATTGTTCCAGTGAACGAGAATGCTGTTGTAGCTACTACCAGCAGTACTGCAGTTGCTTCTCAAGCAACTACATCCACTTTAGAACCAACAACTTCCGCTAATGTCGTCACTTCTCAACAACAAACCAGCACTCTTCAATCTTCCGAGGCAGCATCTACGGTTGGTTCTTCGACTTCATCCTCACCCTCATCCTCATCCTCAACTTCATCTTCAGCTTCATCCTCCGCTTCATCTAGTATCTCAGCCTCCGGTGCTAAGGGTATTACTTACAGTCCTTACAATGATGATGGGTCCTGTAAATCTACTGCTCAAGTCGCCTCAGATTTAGAACAGTTGACTGGTTTTGACAACATCAGATTATATGGCGTTGACTGTAGTCAGGTTGAGAATGTCTTGCAAGCTAAAACTTCAAGCCAGAAATTATTCTTAGGCATATATTACGTTGACAAAATTCAAGACGCCGTTGATACTATTAAATCTGCAGTTGAGTCTTATGGCTCCTGGGATGATATTACCACTGTTTCTGTCGGTAACGAACTGGTCAATGGCGGTTCTGCCACTACGACGCAAGTCGGTGAATACGTTTCCACGGCCAAGTCAGCTTTAACCTCTGCTGGTTATACAGGCTCAGTCGTTTCCGTTGATACCTTCATTGCTGTTATAAACAACCCTGACCTGTGTAATTATTCTGACTATATGGCTGTCAACGCCCATGCATACTTCGATGAAAATACTGCGGCCCAAGATGCAGGACCATGGGTACTAGAACAAATCGAAAGGGTTTACACTGCTTGTGGTGGGAAAAAGGACGTCGTTATTACCGAAACTGGTTGGCCATCTAAGGGTGATACTTACGGCGAAGCTGTCCCATCTAAAGCAAACCAAGAAGCCGCCATTTCTTCTATCAAAAGCTCCTGCGGCTCTTCAGCTTACTTATTCACCGCCTTCAATGATCTATGGAAAGATGATGGGCAATACGGTGTTGAAAAATACTGGGGTATTCTATCAAGTGATTAAACCACTGAAACTTCATTTACTTTATGATCATTCTTTTTCCCTTTTTCTTAAAAAGCAGCCAAATATGGGGGGAATAAGCCCTTTCCCATATTTGCTCTCCTATTCTTATCACGTTATTGTTTACTTATGTGTTTTGTGTAAAGTATATATTCTATACTCATTTGTGAAAGATTTTTCAATTTGTCTTCCTTTTAGCTACGGGTCCTCGCTGCTCTATAGTTTGTGTTCTAACTTATATATATATATATATATATGCGGCATTACCTAAAAGCAAAATAAAACTGTAGAGCATTGCCTGTGTGGAAGTGATGGCGGCTGAGAGATTATCATAAAAAAACATAAAAAAAATGGAGAAAACATCAAAGCTAAACATAGTCGTAAGACGTATCAGTTTTTAATGATCATTGGTCTATCATAGGAAGAATGCGATCTCAATCTATCCGGATGATCCATGTAGATATAATCTAAGTTGGACATAATGTCATACAATATAACTTTGTCCAATTCTTCGTCCGAAAATCCTTGCAAACTTCTAAACACCGTACCTTCTTCAGTGGAGTAACCAATACTTAATTTGATCTTTGAAAATTCTTTTTGTCCGAGACCAAATTTTGCATGAAGACGATCTTTTGTCTTTGGGAATGTTTCGTCTGGTATTAAATTAAATAAGAAGGATATTCCGTGTCTATTCTCAAGGTCTTTGAAATATTGTTGAACAACCACTATACGCCCTTTCATATCTTCAGAATGTTCTATCGCCATACCTAGATCTTGCTCATCGTCCATTGGTCTGTCAGTCGCGTTTTCATCATCCATAAAATCCTCCAATGAAGATGTTTGTACGTTTTCTAGACGATTTAATTCTTTGAACAATTTAGACTCCTCGGGTAAAATTCTACCAAAGAGTAAAGAATGTTTACTCACATCTTTGAAGGTGTTTTGGTCCGATAATAAGCCCTGAAACTGGAAATTTGTGTTGGTCCAGAGTAAGATGTTCTCCTTTTCTTCATCGGTAAAGCCGATCTTGTGTTGCACTTTTTCAAGAAATTGAGATTCTGTATAATCGTTTGCGACTTCGAATTCGAAACATTGATAATGAATATAACTATTTTTTAGCCAATATAATTTAATTGGCCTCAAACGCTCCAATTCTTTCAAAGGCACAGACAATACTTCAAATGCAAAAGGCGGTATTTGATCGCAATTGAAATCTTTCAAAAGGTAATCATTCAAAAGTGAGGTTGATTTTAACACAAATCTTCCATTAGAATAAAGGGCAAAAATCTTTAGATATTCTGGCTTAACGTGCGCATATTTCGACACCATTCTAGCAAGGTCATCATAAGGTGCATAAGCGGATATCCAGAATTCGAAGCTCTCTGGGATTTCATTACTAACTCCATATTCCTCACTTGAACCGTCAAATTTAGAAAACTTCAATTTTACACGATACCTCAGATATGAGTAAAAATCTTTGATTGTTGCGTAAACTGGAAAAGTATCTGGCAAAACAGCACCTGGAACCTCAAATGAAACTATATCACCCGTGTCTATATCAGCATCATATATTGTCTCCTTCATATATATTTCATTTATGGTACCAGGTTGGACTTCTTCGTAGAAAGTCAGCTTTTCGTTGGAAGAAATGCTGTCCTCAATAATTGCAGATATATCCGATAGCTGTTGCAATTGATTTACGGCAAAATGGCCAAATCCCAATAGCTTTTGGGTATGTGGGTCGTAGCTCTTGACGAATAGCAAATTAGATTTATTGTCGGTGGCAAAAACAGGCTCGATTCCTCCCTTTGTTAGTTCTGGAAGATTCGTTCTTATAGTTGATATCAGCTCATCATCCAGCTGGGCCTTTGAGATTAAAGAAGCTTCCTTCAGCTTGTTCAAAAATTGTAACTCTAGATAGGGCTCCTCAATGAAAAGATCTAAGAATGATACAGTTTCTAAAAGTGCCTTGTCGTCTTCCTCAGTACTAGCAACACCTTCCTCTCCATATTGCGTTTGCATAGTCCTTTTCTTCTCCTTTTTTAATGCCTCCTGCAAAGTGATGTTTACGGATTCAAAATTTATGGGTTGTGTTAAACGCAAAGTGCTGTTTCTGCGATAATCCATTTTCCAATATTTGACGTCCCTTTCTTGTGGAATATTCATAGTTTCCTTAATGCTTGCAAAAATATCCGATAACTTAGTTGTTCTCAAGACTTTTAAGTTGATTTGCTGCAAACCAGAGTCATTGAGCTCCTCTGCAAATAACCTAAACCCATCATGTGCGAAATAGTCAAATCCTTCATAATGAATAAACTCTTTAATTGAGTGCAATCTGAGCGTGACATACAGGTGTGCTTCTCTAATTTCCTTTTCTTTTGTTTCCCGTTCTTTGATTTCTTCTCTTACTCTTGTGATTACATGCTTAGGAACATCAGATTCCAAAACTGGACGCAGCAAATCCTCCTCTTGTTCTTGACGTATATAAACAAGCATATAAGCACTTGTATGGCGTTGAATGATATAGTTCTGATACTCATCTCTCGTCATTGTACGAACTTTTTCATCAGGCAACCTATCACATCCAAAATTTTCTTGGAAAACTTGTTTCTTTGTGACCCTCCAAACCCTTTCATCATCAAATCTGTACCATTGATCTTCAACACCAGGTTTAATCAGAGTATAGTAGTGGCCGGTAGATATATCACCAGAATGAACTAGCACACCATGTAAGTTATAAACATAAGGATTCTTATCCTTGTTCTCCGAGTCTAACGTTTTCTTTAATACGTCTTTATCAACGAAGGGCGACAAGTCAATTGTTTCAGGAAATTCATATTTATCGTTAACCTTTACCATCTGATCATAATTAAAATCGTATTCAAATCTTTTCAACTGCAGATGTAAAACTGGCGGAAATGATTCGAATATAACACCTTTTTGAGCATCTTGCAAACCATAGTCTTGAGCAGCATACTGATTTTCACCATTCATTAGTTCCATCTCAATGTAATTGTCAAAAGATTCTTGTAAATTCTTGAAATTTTTGACATTCAGTTGCAGATCCCAAAAGTCCTCCACTCTAGCAGATTCATAATCAACATTGATACATTTAATATAACTTTTCATTTTTCCGACAAATATTTCATTTAACTTCCCCTCCACGGGTGTTCCCTTCATATTATTTTCCAGCCTGTCCATTAATATCCTATTCAATTCCTGCACATCGTGTTGAGTGAAGGATTCCGCAGTGTCCCAACCGAATGACCTGGTAAGTTCCAAAGTGTCTAATGGTATATCGGATACTTGTAGTTGGTAGAAAGCTCTTTGCAAAGCCAATGGGACACTGTTGTTTGGACTTTCATGTTCGGTGGGTATTTCGTAAACCAGTTTTCTGAAGTATTTTGTAAAGAAGTAAGATTGCAATAACGAATTCAAATAGCATGTGGCACCCTGATTTCGGAAGCCAACATAGCCCGTGACTTTCTTCGAGTCATAATTCAGGAAATTATGCCACAAGACACCAGTAGGATCCTTCAATATGCGCACATACGCTGTTATGTTCAAGGTCCCTTCGTTTAAGAACGAAAGCGGTCTTCCTTTTGAGGGATGTTTCAAGTTGTTCAAATCTATCAAATTTGCAAATCCCCAGTCTGTATCTAGAGCGTTGAATCGGTGATGCGATTTGTTAATTAAATTGATGGTGTCACCATTACCAGGTCTAGATATACCAATGGCAAACTGAGCACAACAATACCAGTCCGGATCAACTGGCACCATCTCTCCCGTAGTCTCATCTAATTTTTCTTCCGGATGAGGTTCCAGATATACCGCAACACCTTTATTATGGTTTCCCTGAGGGAATAATAGAATGTCCCATTCGAAATCACCAATTCTAAACCTGGGCGAATTGTATTTCGGGTTTGTTAACTCGTTCCAGTCAGGAATGTTCCACGTGAAGCTATCTTCCAGCAAAGTCTCCACTTCTTCATCAAATTGTGGGAGAATACTCCCAATGCTCTTATCTATGGGACTTCCGGGAAACACAGTACCGATACTTCCCAATTCGTCTTCAGAGCTCATTGTTTGTTTGAAGAGACTAATCAAAGAATCGTTTTCTCAAAAAATTTAATATCTTAACTGATAGTTTGATCAAAGGGGCAAAACGTAGGGGCAAACAAACGGAAAAATCGTTTCTCAAATTTTCTGATGCCAAGAACTCTAACCAGTCTTATCTAAAAATTGCCTTATGATCCGTCTCTCCGGTTACAGCCTGTGTAACTGATTAATCCTGCCTTTCTAATCACCATTCTAATGTTTTAATTAAGGGATTTTGTCTTCATTAACGGCTTTCGCTCATAAAAATGTTATGACGTTTTGCCCGCAGGCGGGAAACCATCCACTTCACGAGACTGATCTCCTCTGCCGGAACACCGGGCATCTCCAACTTATAAGTTGGAGAAATAAGAGAATTTCAGATTGAGAGAATGAAAAAAAAAAAAAAAAAGGCAGAGGAGAGCATAGAAATGGGGTTCACTTTTTGGTAAAGCTATAGCATGCCTATCACATATAAATAGAGTGCCAGTAGCGACTTTTTTCACACTCGAAATACTCTTACTACTGCTCTCTTGTTGTTTTTATCACTTCTTGTTTCTTCTTGGTAAATAGAATATCAAGCTACAAAAAGCATACAATCAACTATCAACTATTAACTATATCGTAATACACAATGTCTATTCCAGAAACTCAAAAAGCCATTATCTTCTACGAGTCCAACGGTAAGTTGGAATACAAAGATATTCCAGTTCCAAAGCCAAAGGCCAACGAATTGTTGATCAACGTTAAATACTCTGGTGTCTGTCACACTGACTTGCACGCTTGGCACGGTGACTGGCCATTGCCAGTTAAGCTACCATTAGTTGGTGGTCACGAAGGTGCCGGTGTCGTTGTCGGCATGGGTGAAAACGTTAAGGGCTGGAAGATCGGTGACTACGCCGGTATCAAATGGTTGAACGGTTCTTGTATGGCCTGTGAATACTGTGAATTGGGTAACGAATCCAACTGTCCTCACGCTGACTTGTCTGGTTACACCCACGACGGTTCTTTCCAAGAATACGCTACCGCTGACGCTGTTCAAGCCGCTCACATTCCTCAAGGTACTGACTTGGCTGAAGTCGCCCCAGTTTTGTGTGCTGGTATCACCGTCTACAAGGCTTTGAAGTCTGCCAACTTGAGAGCAGGCCACTGGGTGGCCATTTCTGGTGCTGCTGGTGGTCTAGGTTCTTTGGCTGTTCAATATGCTAAGGCGATGGGTTACAGAGTCTTAGGTATTGATGGTGGTCCAGGAAAGGAAGAATTGTTTACCTCGCTCGGTGGTGAAGTATTCATCGACTTCACCAAAGAGAAGGACATTGTTAGCGCAGTCGTTAAGGCTACCAACGGCGGTGCCCACGGTATCATCAATGTTTCCGTTTCCGAAGCCGCTATCGAAGCTTCTACCAGATACTGTAGGGCGAACGGTACTGTTGTCTTGGTTGGTTTGCCAGCCGGTGCAAAGTGCTCCTCTGATGTCTTCAACCACGTTGTCAAGTCTATCTCCATTGTCGGCTCTTACGTGGGGAACAGAGCTGATACCAGAGAAGCCTTAGATTTCTTTGCCAGAGGTCTAGTCAAGTCTCCAATAAAGGTAGTTGGCTTATCCAGTTTACCAGAAATTTACGAAAAGATGGAGAAGGGCCAAATTGCTGGTAGATACGTTGTTGACACTTCTAAATAAGCGGATCTCTTATGTCTTTACGATTTATAGTTTTCATTATCAAGCATGCCTATATTAGTATATAGCATCTTTAGATGACAGTGTTCGAAGTTTCACGAATAAAAGATAATATTCTACTTTTTGCTCCCACCGCGTTTGCTAGCACGAGTAAACACCATCCCTCGCCTGTGAGTTGTACCCATTCCTCTAAACTGTAGACATGGTAGCTTCAGCAGTGTTCGTTATGTACGGCATCCTCCAACAAACAGTCGGTTATAGTTTGTCCTGCTCCTCTGAATCGTCTCCCTCGATATTTCTCATTTTCCTTCGCATGCCAGCATTGAAATGATCGAAGTTCAATGATGAAACGGTAATTCTTCTGTCAGTTACTCATCTCATCTCATCAAGTTATATAATTCTATACGGATGTAATTTTTCACTTTTCGTCTTGACGTCCACCCTATAATTTCAATTGTTGAACCCTCACAAACTATGCACTGCAATGTACACACCCTCATATAGTTTCTCAGGGCTTGATCAGGGTTCCGTAGATGGGAATTTGAGAAGTATAAGGGAGATAACGGTAATGTTATATTGAGAAAATGAAAGGTGAACTCAGTATTGACAGGATCTAAAACCAAACTATAGCGGGCCTATACAGGAAGTAGTATTTGTAAAAGTAAACCATGTTGCTAGTACGAACGACTTCCCTGAATGTGTCAAGGATGCCAGTGCCATGCCTCGCCAGAGGAATAGGCATCCTCAAGGGCAAATATAGACTAGCGAACCTGATGAATGCCCAACCCTCAGTGAGACATGTGTCGAGCGAGATCCAGCAAAAGGATCAGCAGGCAGGAGAGTCAAACACCGCCACCGATACTGGTGTTATTCACAAATCAGATGAAGAAACTCTGATATATTTCGATAATGTTTACGCGAGAGCCACCTCGGTTTGGAATCCAACACTGTGGTACAATCTCCTGCTAAGAAACCAGTCACGGGATGCAGTGAGGGAGAAAATAAGAAATTTAGCCAGTCCACCCAATAACCCCATTTATGGACTGGAGTTGAAGTCTACCATTCCAGTGAAAAGGGATGGTGGTGTATTTGCCACATTTGTCGTTCCACCCAAGTATACAAAAGCTCAGGTAAATTCTCTAATCCAACAGAATACAGCCAGAGAATCCTCTAAAAACTTACTCTCGTACTTCACTCGAGCTTCTGCCTTCCCAGTAAAGGGTTCGCCTTGGATTGAGGATTTAAGAAGACTACCAAGTACCACTATAGTCATCAAGTTCCAAGGGCCCGCCTTAACAGAAGAAGAAATATACTCTTTATTCAGAAGATATGGGACAATTATTGATATTTTCCCTCCCACTGCTGCTAACAACAATGTGGCAAAGGTAAGATACCGTTCATTCCGTGGTGCCATTTCTGCCAAGAATTGTGTTTCCGGTATCGAAATTCATAATACCGTCTTACACATACAATACGAAAATATCATAAGAGGCCATCTAGTTAGTAATTTTTTCACCAACCATACAAGGATTGCTATTCCAGTTTTATTTGCGCTACTTTCAATCTTTGCTGTTTTAGTGTTTGATCCTATAAGGGAATTTTCGATTGAACAGAAGATCACTCACAAATATTCTTTATCGTGGGACAATAAGTTTTGGAAACAACTGAAAACGCTAACCTCATCTACCATGACTTCTATCAAGTACTACTGGGGCGGCCCTGATGATAATCACCAAAGAAAGCATTTATGGGAGGAAAGAATAGAGAAAGTGAATGACCTGAAAATGTGGCTTGAAGAAAATAATAATACTTTTGTGGTTATAAGGGGGCCTAGAGGTTCAGGGAAACATGATTTGGTCATGCAACACACTTTGCAAAATAGAGCAAATGTTTTGTATTTGGATTGTGATAAATTGATTAAGTCCAGAACAGATCCTAAGTTTTTAAAAAATGCCGCTAGTCAATTGGGTTATTTCCCAATATTCCCGTGGATTGACTCTGTCACAGGTGTCCTTGATTTAACAGTGCAAGGATTAACAGGGCAAAAAACTGGGTTGTCTGAGACGAAGGAATCTCAGTTTAGAAACATGTTAACTACCTCATTGATGTCCATTAGACGTATTGCTCTCAAGAATTACAAGGCTTTTGTTTCCACCGGTGATGGGACAGTTAATGTTAAGGAAGAAGATTACCTGCAGCAACATCCGGAAGCTAAACCCGTTATCGTCATAGATAGGTTTGAGGGCAAGTCGGAAATAAATGGATTTGTGTATAAGGAACTATCCGATTGGGCAGCTATGCTAGTTCAAATGAATATTGCTCATGTGATTTTCTTAACGGAAACCGTTGCATCCAACCAAAGATTGAGCGAGTCACTACCCAATCAAGTCTTCAAAAACTTAATTTTATCAGATGCCTCAAAAGAAAATTCGAGGAACTATGTATTATCCCAATTGGAGGATTACTTATATTACAATAAAAAATCCAAGGGTGAAAACGTAAAAGAACCAGAATCAGAAAAGGAAACTGCTGAAAATAATGATTCTGATAGTGAGGCCGATACGAGTGTCAAAAAAGCTGAGGTTATTTTAAATGAAAAGGAATTACAGGAAATTGACGCTTCTTTAGAGCCATTGGGTGGTAGGATGTTAGACTTACAGGCATTTGTAAGAAGGGTAAAGTCAGGAGAAGAGCCCTCGGAAGCATTAGACAAAATGATTGAACAGGCTTCTGAGCAAATAACTCAAATGTTTTTAAGTGACAAGATTGACAGCAATAAAAGTGCACAAGCCTGGGAATTAATCGAATTATTGAGTGCGAACCCAGTCATTCCATTCCATGAAATCGTTAACAAGCCATTATTCAAAGCCGCACCAGAAACGGGAATCATGGAATTGGAGAATAATGGTTTAATAACTGTATCTAGAGATAGGGGTGTTTTACAGGAAATCAGGCCTGCCAAACCACTATACAGGGCAGCATTCACATACTTGATCAACGATCCTGAACTCGCAAAAGTGCTAAAAACCCGTTACTTATTAAAGGTTGTGGGTTTTGAAACTGGTAGAATCAAGAAATGGGAAGAAGAATTAAAACCTTTGGGGAAAGTTCCTGATCAGAAACTTTTCAAGACCAGATTGGACTATTTATCCGGTAAAATCAATGCCAGTAATGCAGTCATTACCAAATGTGAAGAAGAAATTAAAAACCTATCTAAGTAATGAAACAAAACTTACTATTCTGCTTTTCTGTACATATGTGTAAACCCTATATTGCTATACTCATCTATATTCTTTTGAAAATGTATAAAAGTGACGATTGGAGATGGTGCAATTTTCTACGCAGCATGAAAAATATCTAAGGAAGGTAAGGTACATACCAAGTAAGTCTTTTTATATGTTGTTGTACCTCACTTTACCATTCTTAAAGTCTTTAAAAGAAATTACCTTACCCAATTTGCACAGCAAAGGTCACTGACCTATACGTGCCCTTCATGAGATTACATCACGTGAAATTTCACTGGGAAAGAGCGCGAGGGCTTTCCGATGACTTTCTACATTAATAATCGCAAACAAAGCAATCAGCACAGCAAAGAGTACAATTTCGAAAATTGCGACAGAGCAACGTAAGTATATCGTTGTTGATAGATTCCACTCCAACCTGCAAATGCTGCTTCTTCCAAGATGTCCTGTAATTGGGCGAATTGTAAGATCAAAATTTAGATCTGGTCTAATCCGGAACCATTCGCCCATTATATTTACTGTGTCTAAGTTATCAACCCAGCGGCCTCTGTTATTCAATTCAGCTGTGAATTTATGGAATCAAGCACAAAAGGATATTACGCACAAAAAATCCGTCGAGCAATCCTCGTCGGCTCCAAAGGTGAAGACTCAGGTAAAAAAGACCAGCAAGGCCCCAACCCTCTCGGAACTGAAAATCTTGAAAGATCTATTTCGCTATATTTGGCCCAAAGGCAACAACAAAGTGAGGATAAGGGTACTGATTGCCCTTGGACTGTTGATATCCGCCAAAATTTTAAATGTTCAAGTACCTTTTTTTTTCAAGCAAACTATTGATTCAATGAATATAGCATGGGATGATCCTACAGTCGCCCTTCCGGCAGCGATTGGATTAACCATTCTTTGCTATGGTGTTGCAAGGTTCGGTTCTGTTTTATTCGGCGAACTGAGGAACGCCGTATTTGCCAAAGTGGCACAGAATGCCATTAGAACTGTATCGCTACAAACTTTCCAGCACCTTATGAAGTTAGATTTGGGATGGCACTTGAGTAGACAAACGGGTGGTCTGACGAGGGCCATGGATAGAGGTACAAAGGGTATATCTCAAGTGTTAACGGCCATGGTATTCCACATTATCCCTATAAGTTTTGAAATATCTGTCGTTTGTGGGATTTTGACGTATCAATTCGGTGCGTCATTTGCCGCAATAACATTCAGTACGATGCTTTTATACTCCATTTTCACTATAAAGACGACCGCATGGAGGACACATTTTAGAAGGGATGCTAACAAGGCCGATAACAAAGCTGCCAGTGTGGCTTTAGATTCTTTAATTAATTTTGAGGCGGTAAAATACTTCAACAATGAAAAATATCTTGCAGATAAGTATAATGGCTCCTTGATGAACTATCGTGACTCTCAAATTAAAGTATCGCAATCTCTAGCATTTTTGAACTCCGGCCAAAATCTAATTTTTACTACTGCCCTAACTGCAATGATGTATATGGGTTGTACCGGCGTTATTGGTGGCAACTTGACAGTTGGTGACTTGGTTCTAATTAATCAGTTGGTTTTTCAACTATCAGTACCGCTAAATTTTCTTGGTAGTGTTTACAGAGATTTAAAGCAGTCTCTGATTGATATGGAAACGCTATTTAAGTTAAGGAAAAATGAAGTCAAGATTAAAAATGCCGAACGTCCCTTAATGCTTCCAGAAAATGTTCCCTACGATATTACTTTTGAGAACGTCACGTTTGGATATCATCCCGATAGGAAAATTTTAAAGAATGCCAGCTTTACCATCCCAGCAGGCTGGAAAACCGCAATAGTTGGGTCTTCGGGCAGTGGGAAGTCCACCATTTTAAAATTAGTCTTTAGATTTTATGATCCTGAAAGCGGAAGGATCCTCATAAACGGTAGAGATATTAAAGAATATGACATCGATGCCTTGAGGAAGGTGATTGGTGTGGTACCACAGGACACACCACTTTTCAATGACACTATCTGGGAAAATGTAAAGTTCGGTCGTATTGACGCAACCGACGAGGAAGTGATAACTGTAGTTGAAAAAGCCCAGCTAGCACCCTTAATCAAGAAATTACCACAAGGTTTTGACACCATCGTCGGGGAGCGAGGGTTGATGATCAGCGGTGGTGAAAAGCAAAGGCTGGCAATTGCAAGGGTACTATTGAAGAATGCAAGGATCATGTTTTTTGACGAGGCCACAAGCGCCTTGGACACACACACAGAACAAGCTCTCTTACGAACCATTAGAGATAACTTTACTTCGGGTTCGAGAACGAGTGTATACATCGCACATAGACTGAGGACAATTGCAGATGCAGACAAGATCATAGTCCTTGACAACGGAAGAGTAAGAGAGGAAGGTAAGCATCTTGAACTGTTGGCTATGCCAGGGTCATTGTACCGCGAACTTTGGACCATACAAGAAGATCTGGATCATTTAGAGAATGAACTAAAAGACCAGCAAGAACTATGAACGCTCGTAAGTAAATATTGATTTATACATGTATAAGTTTTTCAAGATTTAAGGAAAAAAGAAAAGTTATTATCTTTCTCCGCGGTTTTTCAATGACCCGATGTATTGACTCTTCCTGACCGAAAATAACAGGACAGAGTTAGAACGAACATGAATAATAAAATATAATCTGGGATCATGAATCCGAATGACTGCTCATGCGGCAAATGTCAGAGCTTCGGTGTATTTAAAGTTTGCTTACTTACAATTTCAATAATAGGTTTGTACTTTTCAGATTCTTATTATTAAGTCAAGGTAAAGTCCTTCGTTTTTTTTTTTTTTCATTTTAGAAAAATTTCAACAGCCACCGTACAATTTTATTCACTTTTAAGTCATAGTTGCGAAGACATCGTCTTGAAAGTAGTAGATTTCGTTCTAATAAGTTTAGCAAAGAAAGAGGTACAGCAAACAGCAGAATAGAAAAAATGTGTGGTATTTTAGGTATTGTATTAGCAAACCAAACCACTCCAGTAGCTCCGGAGTTATGTGATGGATGCATTTTTCTACAACATCGTGGACAAGATGCAGCTGGTATAGCTACCTGTGGTTCTCGTGGTAGAATCTACCAATGTAAAGGTAATGGTATGGCTCGTGACGTATTTACCCAACAACGTGTTTCCGGTCTTGCTGGTTCCATGGGTATTGCCCACTTGAGATATCCTACAGCCGGGTCTTCGGCTAATTCAGAAGCGCAACCATTTTACGTCAATAGTCCTTACGGTATTAACTTGGCACATAACGGTAACTTGGTGAATACTGCATCATTGAAGAGATATATGGATGAAGACGTTCATAGACATATTAACACGGACAGTGATTCGGAGTTACTATTGAATATTTTTGCTGCTGAACTGGAAAAACATAACAAGTACAGAGTTAACAATGAAGATGTTTTCCACGCGTTAGAAGGTGTTTACCGTTTATGCCGTGGCGGTTATGCTTGCGTTGGTTTACTTGCCGGTTTTGCATTATTTGGTTTCAGAGATCCAAATGGTATTAGGCCATTATTGTTCGGTGAAAGAGAAAATCCGGACGGCACTAAGGACTATATGTTAGCTTCAGAAAGTGTTGTTTTCAAAGCTCACAACTTTACTAAATATCGTGACTTAAAGCCTGGCGAGGCAGTTATCATCCCTAAGAACTGTAGCAAAGGTGAACCTGAGTTCAAACAAGTGGTTCCTATTAACTCTTATAGACCTGATTTATTTGAATACGTATATTTCGCCAGACCGGACAGTGTCTTGGATGGAATATCAGTTTATCACACAAGATTGGCTATGGGTTCTAAATTAGCGGAAAATATTCTAAAGCAACTGAAGCCAGAAGATATTGATGTTGTTATTCCCGTCCCAGATACTGCAAGAACATGTGCACTAGAATGTGCTAATGTGTTAGGGAAGCCTTATAGAGAGGGCTTTGTTAAAAACAGATACGTGGGCAGGACATTTATCATGCCAAACCAGAGGGAAAGGGTTTCTTCAGTAAGGAGGAAGCTTAACCCTATGGAGTCTGAATTTAAGGGTAAGAAGGTTCTGATAGTGGATGATTCTATTGTCAGAGGTACTACTTCAAAAGAGATTGTTAACATGGCCAAGGAATCCGGTGCAACAAAGGTTTACTTCGCTTCAGCTGCCCCAGCCATTCGTTACAACCATATTTATGGTATTGACTTAACAGACACAAAGAACTTGATTGCTTATAACAGAACCGATGAAGAAGTGGCGGAAGTAATCGGTTGTGAAAGAGTCATTTACCAATCATTGGAAGATTTGATTGATTGTTGTAAAACTGATAAAATAACCAAATTCGAAGATGGTGTATTTACCGGAAATTATGTCACTGGTGTTGAAGACGGTTATATTCAAGAATTGGAAGAAAAACGTGAATCGATCGCAAATAATTCATCAGATATGAAGGCTGAAGTCGATATCGGATTATATAATTGTGCAGATTATTGATAGATTGTTCCGAACTTGTTCAGTTGTATGTAAAATAGTTTCCAAATGCGCCCATTTATACATAATTATCTTTGTATTCTGACCTAAACTAAATATATATATATATATGCACGTATTAAAAAAAAAAATAAAAGCAAAAAGGTAAACAAAGAGAAGTAATCCGCAACTTGTACAAAAAGAAAAGAAGATAAAAGAATTGTATGTATTAATGGATAATTGTAATGCCTGGGACAAATTATTGTCTCAGAATGAATCCACAATCAACAGCACAGAGACTGCTACGATAACAGCAATCATATATTCCCCATCAAGTAAAACACTGCATCAATTTATAAATATCTGTTTTCCAGAGGGAAGCAATTCAATACTGGATACCACTTTGATTAATTACGCCACCATAGGATGGACCAACGACTTAAAGGAAAATTATTCTGTCGATGTTTACACGCTAATAAGAAACACTGACGATGCACTAGATCTTCTAAAGCCGTTTTTACAAGAACATAGTTCGAAGGTTCGCTGGCTCATATTATTAGATTGGACACTGAACGACCAAAAGTTGTGGCTGAATGAACTATCCTACGCATTCAATAAAATTAAGCAACTGAATGACGATAATGAATTTTCTGTATGGTGCTTAAACAGTGGCGAAATATTAAACTTACAAAGACACACTACAGTATGGCAGTCAGTACATATTGACTTCATTTTGCAAACGTTAAGATCGTTTTGCTATTTTAATGATAGCTCACTATTCTATATATGCGAAGACCATACCGAAGAGAAACGAGAGGAAGCACAAAGGCTTAAATACCAAGAGCTTCTAAAGCATTTTTGTGAAGATAGAGATATGAAAGATCATATTGAAATGGTCAAACGCAGTGAGATATTAATACCGAAGGGGTGCGATTCTATTGGATTGATAAAAACAGTAGACGAAAGATTTGAGCCTACTGAGGTGAAAGAGCAACACTTTTTGGCCCGATATATGGACTTTATACCAACAATTGATAAAATCAGAGAAGATAGGAAAACAACCTCTGGTATCGACCTTGATAAACTATATCCTTTAGAAGTTTTCAAAGTTAATATTCAAGAGGAATTAGGCAAAATGTTCGCAAAATATAGGGAAAATTCGAGGATTTAGGAAAGTGGGCAGGCGATACTTCTTTTATCATGAGCAATTTTTTTCTCTTTATATGTATAAATATAGATATGCACACGCATTTATAAATCCCTATATCAGGGTTGGATTTCTTCTATGTTTATGTATGTAAAAGAAAGAATTCACATGTGATAAATTGTGGAATCAGCACATAGTTCTTGAACCAGCTCAGAGTCTGTGTCGTACCCGACATAAGCTACGTAGCCAGGTTCACCTTTATCTTCGTGAATTGGGTAGTGGACGGGTGGAACATTATCATTCTCGATGATACAGAACGAGAGATGTTCATCATTTGGTTCATAATCTCTAGTGATTCTCTTTACTATAGTTTTATATTCGCCTCTTTTGTCACAACTTGGCCCACCACGTGCCCAAAGCTTGATTACTGAGCCAGACTGGGGTTCTTTGATTGGGGTACAATGGAACCATTCATAGTTAATTCTTGTACCATACTTGAAGTATTCAACCGCAGCGATCAGCAATAATGAAATGAAGCAAACGCGGAATAAATTAAAAATTTTTGGTTTTGGCTTAGCAGCTGATTTTGTAGTTATGATGGGAGTGGGTTGAGACATTGTACTTACAAACTCGGTAGTTGGAGGTCTTTTTTGATGTGCAAAATTGTAGAAGCAGCTCTATTGTTTTCTTTTTTTTTAATGGTTTCATTTTTCTAGAATTTAGTTCTTCCTCCCCTTCGGTGGAAAAAGTTAAGGATGGTATTACGTAAAACAGTATGATGTTATGAAATGAATAAAAGAAAAGAAGCAAAACTTACAAATGGTTAAGACTACAATATATAACGTAACATAGATAAAAACGTATATATTTCGATCGTAGCTGATAATAAAAACGGTATGCCTACACATATACGCTTTATAAGGAGAAACCACCGTGGATCCATTCGTTAACCATACTTAAGGCGTTTTCAGGGACGTCAAATGGAACCATGTGGCCACCATTGAAGACTCTCAAATAGGTGAAGTGCTTGTAGGATTTGACTTCACCAGCGACCTCGTCGGTGATAGAAGCAGTCCAGTTACGTACTTTTTGGCTTGCAAATTCTTCGTCGTACTTCCATGGCAAGACATCCGTCCACGCCTTATTACCCAACCAGTTACAGATGAAATCTTTATCGCCTGCATATACCAGAATGGGTAGGTCTTGATTCAAAAGATCTGTTACGGCGGTGTGGTAAGGCTTCATCCAATCACCCGCAAACAGGAAATTTCTGTTGATATCGAAGTTACAGGATTCGTAGTGGTCAACCTCCGCACCGACAGCTTCTTTGACGTAGTCCTGGTTTAAGTAGTCGTCGATATCTTGTAACGTTGGGTAGCACAAATTGCCACCTTCACAATCCTTCCTGATATCGTAAACGTTTCTGCCGGTACGTTGGTAAGGAGCCAATTGGGCGTTATTACAATAAATGGTAGCTGGAACACAGGACCAGACGGATTGCGAGTCATAGCACGACTCGATCAAGCCCAAACAACGTTCCAAAGAGTCTTCCATAGCAGAGCATTCCTCCGAGGGCAAAACAGATGGTTCGCCACCTTCACCACAGGCCATTGGTTCGTAATAGTTATACTGAGTCAATGGGTCAGTGAGGCCATTTCCGATCAAGACGGAGGTTAAGTTGAAGTTTCTGTCCTTGTGAGACAAAATTTCAGAGGCAAAAACAGGGATGTAATGGCCGGCATAGGATTCCCCAGCGATGTGGAAATCTTGGCCCTTGTTGACGTATTCAGGGAACTGATCGAAGAACAACTCCAAGAAGTTATAGACATCCTTACCAGCGGCGACAGTGTTGGAAACACCTGAGGACCCGGAATACGAGAACCCAACGTTGACAGGCTGGTCAAGGAAGATCACGGTGGCATTGCTGTTCCAAGAGTAAGGGTTCCCGATGGGTTTCAAATCAGGTCCAATGGATGAGGGTCCTAATTCAAAGAACAGCCCGGTTAGTGAAGAACAACCTGGACCCCCGTTCAACCAAAGGATGACCGGATCCTTTGCAGGATCGTTTCTACTTTCAAAAGTCCAAAAGAAGAAATGCTTGTCCTCGTCTTCCACATCCAAGTAACCCGTGTACTGTGTGACATTTGGGTCAATGCCCAGGATTTTAGGGTCCTTAATCTTGTTGACACGAAGCTGATAGTTTTCAATTGCATCATTCTTAACCACAAAGTCCCAGTCTTTCTTCGTTTTGATTGCTTCAGGGAATTTTGGCTTAGTGGAAGTTTCAAGGCTCATAACCTGGTTTGGGTACAAATGCTCTATTTGGGCCCAAGCGTCCAATACGTTGGAGTCCAACTCCTTCAAGAGATGGTCCAGGTCTAGGTTCAAACCAAATTTTTCCGCAGCTTGCAGCAAAACGTCCTTATCTAGACCCAACGGTCTTTGCAATGAGATGGCCTTAGCGAGTGTAGTGGACAGGCCTAGTCCACATAGTAAACTGGTGAATGCTTTCATAGCGTATGTATACTTTAAGTTGAGTAGAAAAGAAACAATCTCTAGTGAGTATTCTTTCTCTCTCTCTCTTGTCTTGTTAAGACTAGGAGGGAAGACGAAAAGAATTATTTCGGAGCTTTTTTGCTGGCATTCTTATCTCTTGCTTTTATTAGTGGGCCCCTTCTTTGAGACCCCGCGGGTGATATGGCCCCTGTCTCAATGATGGATAAAGTTGTTGGAAGCAATTACCAAGACAATCACAAACGAAGGTTGCTACCGAAGTGTACTGGATGACCAACATCGCTATGATTAAATAAGACTATACATAATAGACAAGGGTGGCGCGGCTCCATTCCCAGGGAGACACAAACACGAGGTAAGTCTCAAAAAACCGAAGTTTCGCTCTAAAACTGCACGTAAGGGTCGTGGTATTGACTACAACCATTGACTGTTACATTGTATAGAAAACGGGTCCTCATACACTGCTCTGTCAATATGGCTTCTTGTGCAGAAGGTCAATATGTACTATTTCCATGAACCCACAAAATAAGGGAAAAAAAACACTGGAAATAACCGCCACACATACCGTATAAAAGTACATCTCTTTATACGAGTTACTTACTAGACCCTAACCAATGCCTTCAAAAAACAGGACAGACCCTAAAAACTACCATAAGAGACCTAACATATGTATCATCATATACGGAAATCGATTTCGCGTATTTTTTTTTTTTTGAGGCGCCATGATTTCTTACACGGTTTCTTTTTTTTTTCCTTCTTTCCTTCTTGCTTCTCTGCTAACAAATTTTTCACTCATTCTTTTTTATAGGGGCATATTGCTGCGGTTAACTGTAGTGAACGAAAGTAAGATTGAGAAAATATAGTACTTAAGAAAAAGAAAAGGAAAAATAAAAAAAATTCTTTTCAACATCATCGAGTAGCACAGTATAAGAGCGCTCTAACCTTCTGCCTGGCCTCCAATATACACATTTTGCTCGTGTAGGGTTATTTATCCTTTTTTCTTCCTTCCCACCCAAAAAAAAAAAAGCAATGGCACACATCCCAGAGGTTTTACCCAAATCAATACCGATTCCGGCATTTATTGTTACCACCTCATCGTACCTATGGTACTACTTCAATCTGGTGTTGACTCAAATCCCGGGAGGCCAATTCATCGTTTCGTACATCAAGAAATCGCATCATGACGATCCATACAGGACCACGGTTGAGATAGGGCTTATTTTATACGGGATCATCTATTACTTGTCCAAGCCACAACAGAAAAAGAGTCTTCAAGCACAGAAGCCCAACCTATCGCCCCAGGAGATTGACGCGCTAATTGAGGACTGGGAGCCCGAGCCTCTAGTCGACCCTTCTGCCACCGATGAGCAATCGTGGAGGGTGGCCAAAACACCCGTCACCATGGAAATGCCCATTCAGAACCATATTACTATCACCAGAAACAACCTGCAGGAGAAGTATACCAATGTTTTCAATTTGGCCTCGAACAACTTTTTGCAATTGTCCGCTACGGAGCCCGTGAAAGAAGTGGTCAAGACCACTATCAAGAATTACGGTGTGGGCGCCTGTGGTCCCGCCGGGTTCTACGGTAACCAGGACGTTCATTACACGTTGGAATATGATTTAGCACAGTTCTTTGGCACCCAAGGTTCCGTTCTGTACGGGCAAGACTTTTGTGCCGCACCCTCTGTTCTGCCTGCTTTCACAAAGCGTGGTGATGTTATCGTGGCAGACGACCAAGTGTCATTACCAGTGCAAAATGCTCTGCAACTAAGCAGATCCACAGTCTACTACTTCAACCACAACGATATGAATTCGCTAGAATGTTTATTAAACGAGTTGACCGAACAGGAGAAACTTGAGAAACTGCCCGCCATTCCAAGAAAATTTATCGTCACTGAGGGTATTTTCCACAACTCGGGCGATTTAGCTCCGTTGCCTGAATTGACTAAGCTGAAGAACAAGTACAAGTTCAGACTATTTGTTGACGAAACCTTCTCCATTGGTGTTCTTGGCGCTACGGGCCGTGGGTTGTCAGAGCACTTCAACATGGATCGCGCAACTGCCATTGACATTACCGTTGGGTCCATGGCCACTGCGTTGGGGTCCACCGGTGGTTTTGTCCTGGGTGACAGTGTTATGTGTTTGCACCAGCGTATTGGTTCCAATGCATACTGTTTTTCTGCCTGTTTGCCGGCTTACACCGTCACATCCGTCTCCAAAGTCTTGAAATTGATGGACTCCAACAACGACGCCGTCCAGACGCTGCAAAAACTATCCAAATCTTTGCATGATTCCTTTGCATCTGACGACTCCTTGCGTTCATACGTAATCGTCACGTCCTCTCCAGTGTCTGCTGTCCTACATCTGCAACTGACTCCCGCATATAGGTCTCGCAAGTTCGGATACACCTGCGAACAACTATTCGAAACCATGTCAGCTTTGCAAAAGAAGTCCCAGACAAACAAATTCATTGAGCCATACGAAGAGGAGGAAAAATTTCTGCAGTCCATAGTAGATCATGCTCTTATTAACTACAACGTTCTCATCACAAGAAACACTATTGTTTTAAAACAGGAGACGCTACCAATCGTCCCTAGCTTGAAAATCTGCTGTAACGCCGCCATGTCCCCAGAGGAACTCAAAAATGCTTGCGAAAGTGTCAAGCAGTCCATCCTTGCCTGTTGCCAAGAATCTAATAAATAAAAATAGAAAGCCAGTATATGCACACGCACATATATATAAATATTTATACAATAATACCAATAATCGTAACATCATCTCTGTCAAATTGACGTGGTGCACGGCGCCCAGAGAATGCGCTAAAAATTTTCGGATCCGAAATTTTCTTCCCTCTTACCATCGAGGCAAAGCAACCTGTATTATTTATTTGTTTATTTATTAATAGAAAAGAAAGGAGTACTTTCGTGGTACGCTTTCTTGAGCATTTTCGGTTTCACTAGGCAGAGAACTAACAAAAGAGACACAGCAAACATCAAACAAGGGTAAAACAGCACACCAAGGCAATATGATGCATTTTAGAAAGAAATCCAGTATCAGTAACACGAGTGATCATGACGGAGCGAACCGTGCCTCAGATGTCAAGATTTCTGAAGATGACAAGGCGAGATTGAAGATGCGTACTGCTTCCGTTGCTGATCCTATTCTAGACGCTGTGCAGGAAGCCCAACCTTTTGAACAAGCTGCTGATACCTTCCACGACAACATGAACAGACAATCTTATTTTTCCAACGAAGAAGGTCATGTTCTGTGTGATGTTTTCGGTCAACCCATCACACAGGCAGATATATCGAATCCAACTAGGGCAAGAGACGAAAGACCTTTGGACACTATAAGAAGTTTCGAGTATGCTGTCTCCGGAGACCCGGTCTGGGCCCAACAGTTGGAGACTCCAACTTACGGGTTCCGCGTAAGACCTGATTTCCCTGTGTTTGGTGCTGCTGTGACTTACGATGCGAACGGTATGCCACAGCAAGTTGGTGGTGCTTCCAGTCAAATGTATGGTGAACAAGCAGTGTATCAGCCACAACAACACGTACAGACTGAGGAAAAGCAAAAGAAGAAGAAGGGATTGTTTGGTAGAATGAAGAAGAAATAAGCGCTTGATACCCTTTAGAGACTTTATTTTTTTCTTTTTTATGATAATTTCTGTTTTCCGCTCTTATTTTGGATATTTCATATTTCATATTGTTATTATTACTATTATTATATATACATACACACACATATTTTCAATTTTTTTGTCATATGGAGACGAAAAAATGAAGAATGAAATTAAATTGGTTTATAAAATTATTTCTCCGCCTTTTATTTGCTATTTCTCTGTAGAGCTTCGTCTTCGAGGGTATCAATTTTACGCCTGATCTGCTCCATATTTTCGCGAATTTTAACCTCTTGTTCATCGAATTTTTTATCCAGCTCATTTAAAGCCTTTAGCCAAACTTTTCCTTGTTCTTGGATGCTGGTTATTTGTGAATCCAGCCCTTTCGTGGTTTCGTACACCTCGATCACCCTGTTGTTCATTTTATTGAGACTTTTCATCCTCTCCGCCAACAGTGGTAGTGAATCTTGATATTGCTTGAACATGGAATACATACTATTTATCTCCTTTACTTTGTTTTCGGGCATAACAAGCTTGCTCACGGTGTCATCTTTCAACCTCAAGTCCTGTTGTATTTTCTTGCCTAACAATGAGTTTTCAAATTCCTCGTTCAGTTCTACGAGTCTATCCCGGAACTTTTGCAGCTTTCCTTCCGCCTTATCATCGCCTTGTAAAAGTTGAATACTTCTATATAGTTCATTGACTTTACTATGAACCGATTTCCTATCTTCTTCTGCCTCCAAAGCTTCTGGTATGCCAACAAAACGTTCCATTAGGGATATTTTCTGATCTAACTTTTGCAATCTTTTGATATTACTCGTATCAAGAATTATGTTTGGCAATATGACGGTATCTTGGCCTTCATATGTTTCGAGAAGCTTCTTCCTCAAATTTGTCAATCTACTAGATGATTCCGTCGCCAATTTTGATTGAATTTCGCACAATTCCTTGATTTCAGTTTGCATTTCAGATGTTAAATTTTCTATTTTCAACTCCTCCAATTCTTCTCTTATTCTTTCTAATTTCTGTTGCCGACTTTCATCTTCTTCATCGTTACTCAACTTTCTCGCATCTGCACAGTCTGATTGGTTTTGTCTATGTATCTTGAAAAGCAACTGATCTCGAATAGCCCTTCTCAAACTCTCAACATCTCTCCCTGGTTCAACGATGAGCCCATCTTTTCTTGAAGATGCTTCTTCCTGCTCTTCTTGTTGTCCATCTTCCTTCACTTCATTTTCAAAAATTTCTTGAGATTCCTCATTGTCAATGCCAATCAAGCTATCATAATCCACATTGATGGCAGGATCACTTAAATCTATGACGTTCATCAACCAGTAGATTTCTTTATCTTTCTTAGCCTCATGACTTATCTGCTCTTCTTTTTTTTTTGAAATGCATTGGCTCCCAAAAAAGTAATAGTACATCTATACTTGTAAACACTATTATTTGTGCTGGAAAGATGGCCCCTCAATTGGAGTCCTAACTTTGATTATACAAAAATGCCACTGAAACGCTCCTTAAAAGAATCAATCGAAAGATTATCTAGTTTTCAATCAAAATATAATATTTTCACTAGTATCAATCCATCTCCTTATTCAATCACAAATAAAAAAGGTACAAAAGAAACATTGACAGGTTGCGTTGCCAGTATCAAGGATAATATAGTTACAAAAGATTTTCCAACCACATGTGCCTCACATATACTTGAGAATTTCAAGTCTCCCTTCGATGCAACAGTAGTGAAACTATTAAAACAGGCAGGAGTGCATATCTTAGGCAAGACAAATTTAGATGAATTTGGAATGGGTTCTGGGGGAGTACATTCAATAAGAGGGCCCGTAATTAACCCTTTATATCCTCATGAGGACAAGAAGATCATGGGAGGTTCATCGTCTGGAGCCGCTGCAAGCGTTGCTTGCGATCTAGTCGATTTTGCCTTGGGAACAGATACTGGTGGCTCCGTTAGGCTCCCCGCATGCTATGGATCTGTTTTAGGATTCAAGCCGTCCTATGGACGGTTGTCAAGATTTGGCGTAATAGCGTATTCTCAATCTTTAGACACTGTTGGCATACTTAGCAAAAAGATAAACGTCTTGCGAAAAGTATTTCATACGCTCGATAAATATGACATGAAAGATCCCACTTCCTTAAGTGTGGAATTGCGTGAATTGATAGAAGGGAATAAAAAGGTTAGGAGACCTTTAAAGGTAGGAATTGTAAAGGAATTTAGCCATGAAAGTATGCCCATTGGGTTCCACAGATTATATTTATCCTTACTAGAAAAGCTGATAAATTTAGGGCTTGAAATATACCCTGTATCCATTCCATCTGTAAAAAACTGTTTACCGATTTATTATACGCTATCACCCGCTGAAGCGGCTTCCAATTTATCAAGGTATGATGGTATCAGATATGGATACAGAGATTCAGAACTCGATATAAAAGACGGTATTTTATTCGCACCTACTAGGTCCAAATTCGGAACAGAAGTTAAGAATAGAATCATTCTAGGTAATTATAATCTTTGTTCAGATGCATTTAAGAACAATTTTATTAAGGCAGAAAAGCTACGAGTTAATTTGATCGATGAATTTGACGGGATCTTCAGATTTCCAAATGTTTTAACTAATTCTAAGGGAAATCCAGACGGCCTAGATATACTGATAGTTCCCACATCGTCCAAGCTTCCTGGATCCATAAGGGACTTCGAAGAAGAGGAAGCCAAATCTCCGGCTAACTCGTATATAAACGATGTCTTTACTGTCCCAATGTCATTGGCTGGACTACCAAGTTTATCAATGCCTTTAAAAGAGAAGACCCCGATTGGCTTACAGGTAGTAGGTCAATATGGTGATGATTCCACTGTGTTAGATTTTGTCGAGTCAATATCATAAATTTGTGAGGACAACGTTAATCATGTAAATATTATTATTTTTACTTTATACCTATAGAAAGTTCGAAAAAATTAATCTATGATATTCACATACAAAATTTTACCATTATACTGGCAGAACCCTAACTCCCGCTAATTTATCTACTATTGGAGCGATTGCTGGGTGAGAAAGTATGGGACCAATTATGGGCATTGATCTCAAAAATTGTACGATGACGCCAAAAAAATCACCAAAGAGACCTATAATACCTAGAGATTCAATTATAAAGCCCAAAAATGTCCATTTCAACAGTATTAAGAAGGCACCAACTAGGAAAAATAGTGAACCGCGCCTTTTGTTTGGCCTGGTAAAAAAAATATATGTCTTTTGTGAACCGATTATTAAGAATACTCCAATTAAAAACAAAATATTGCCCAAGGCCAATAGGGCACGATCAAAAAAAGTAAATATACCAAACAAAAAGAAGAGAAAACCGCCGAAAGTGAAGGCCACACCAAATTCTAGTGAAAAGTAAGTTGTTAGTAAAAAAGGAACTAACGTCTCTCGGAGAAGCAAAGAGCATCTAAAATATTAAAAACATACTTTGAGCCTCTGTGAGCCACATTTTACGCGATGATGGGTAAGCTAAATGATCACTGGGCTGAACTGTAAATCAATCACACGGAGAAGGCAAACGCCAACGCCTTTTAACTCATCTTAAGTGTTTGGGATGGACAACTTTCCAATGTCCGAAAAGAACACGACGGGTAATACTATGCACGAAAAATAAACCATACCATGGAAACCGTAAATGCCGGATGAGTACTAAGAAGCGCAACACATTATTATTTGATTCTTAAAGTTACTATTTTTCTTTGTGATCCCCCATAATTAATATATATATGTTACAGTTATATTTATTTCTTGAAAAAAAAAAAAAGAATAATTAATCGTAAATTTCATTAGTTAGAATGTCGTCCCAGGTAAAAAAAAAAAGAAAGAAAAAAAAGGTGAATTATCATTCAACACTATATCTGCATGGTTTCATCACCATCAGAATCATCAACATTCACCTGGAATGAAGCTGCGTGTTTTCTTGCAGGATTCTTATCGTTAGTAGTATCATAATCGTTAATGGCTGTGGTATCATTGCTGCTCATCGAGGCCGTACGTGGGGTTAAAAGTAAGTCAACTTCATTGACATATTTCTTCACGCTAGTAGAGGAACCTTGCCTCGATAAGGTTTTGGGGGTATTGAAATTTGAGCGCGATTCTGGAGTGGTGCTGAAACAACCGTTCATCAAGCTATTCTTTGGTGGCTTAGGGTCCAAGACAAAAGTAGAATTCTTTTTCACGAGGCCTGACTTGGATGATGATAAAGAAGTACCGTTTTTGTTAGCGTGAAGATAGTCGAATGTGCCTGCAGGCTTAAGAGATGTCATGGATAATGTTTTCTTCAGAGTGTCTCGAATTCTATTCAATGATCTTTCACGAGAATTAATGGTTCTATCAACGTAAAGGTCAGGCAAATCCATCTTGCTGCTGAAGGCGGTGGAAGTTTCAGAGGACCCGCCATCCATATTTAAATACGCTAGAGTAGTTGTCTTTCTTGATTTGGAAGGAGACCTCAATGTGTGCATGGACGCTGTAGAAGATACCCTTCTTATTGTTGGATGAAAGGAGAAATTCGGCGTGTCCTTAGTATTCAAAGAATTTGAAGTAGCAAAATAATCCTTAATAAAGGGATGCTGTTTCAAATTCTTAGCAGAACGCCTAACGGCCGGGTCAATAGTAAAACAGCATTGAACAAAATTCCAAAATTGTTCGTATTTAGGGTCGTGCATCATTTGTTCGTCGACGTAATAGTCACATTTTGAAATACATTCCAGAGTTTCGTCGTCTGTGGTACAGTCAAAGGGCGTATAGCCGAAGGCCATGAAATATGTCAGTACACCAAGGGCCCATATATCCACCGGACAACCATACTTGTCTAGTTTGCCAACTTGATCAGGAGTCATTTCACCGACACCTTTGCACTTGACGATTTCTGGAGCAATATACGAGATGGTTCCAACAAACTCCTTTAACGAGTTTACCTTACTTGTGTTATATTCAGCAGCAAGACCAAAATCGGCGAGAACTAGGTCGTGTGCCAAGAGATCGTATTTGAAATCTCCGTGGTGTTCACCCTGTAGGTTTTTTTCGTTTTCGTTCACTCTCAATCTGAATAAGACGTTTTCTGCTTTCAAGTCTCTATGAACAATACCTTGAGAATGCAAAAACTCGAGAACGCTCACCAAACAGGCGCAGTACGAGGTAACTTGAGTTTCGAGGTCTAAACACTGATTTTCAACAATTTTTTCATACAAATCTCCCTTCTGACACAGCTGAGTGATCAGGACAATGTTATCTGCCGTCTCAAAATAGTCGAAAAGTTGTAAAATATGGTGATGCCCCTCAAAAATGTCCAAAGAATGTTCATTCTTTTTTTCCATATCTCTGATTTTCTCGCTTATTGACCTCAAAAGGTCGAACTCTCTTTGAATAAGTTGAATTTTGTTCTTGACAGTTTGTTTCTTAATAAGCTTCATCGCGTACAAATCCTTTGTGTGTATATTCATACATTCTTTCACGACGCTAAAATTCCCATCGCCCAAGGAGTTGTGGTTGGTTACGTATTTACATTTGAAGGTTTGAGCGTCTGCATTGCTGCCACTCAGTTGCGGCCAAGGTTTTTCTTCCGGCAGGCGCTGTTGTAGCTGGGAAGCAGAAGAACTAGCTGTAGTCATATCCTGGATGTGTATTTTTCTTTTTGAACTGTTGTAATGTCAATTGTATGAAAATATCGCGGTTTGGCTGAGACAGTCGTGGTAGGTAACTGAAGGAGCAGACAACAAGAAATTAATAAATAAACAAGTTAGCAAAACAAATAAAAAAACTGTCACTCTAAATAGAAAGAAGTAAAGAAGCAGAAGAAGTCATCCCCGTTCGACACGTTTTCATATTCTGAGTACATGATAAACCCCGCCCTCTTTTTCTTTTTTTAGGAATCCCCCTTTCTATTGTCAGAACAAGAAAGCGGTGTTGGAATTCAAGCAGCTTTTTTTTTTCTTTTCGTCATACAGTTTCTTTTTCAGGAGTCTTGGTAGCACCCCACCCGTGGAATCGGCGGAATAATCTAACCGTGGAGGTTTTTCCGGGGTGCCAAAAAAGGAAAAACAAAGAGAAGCTGAAATCGGAATTTGAAGAATAGCGTGGGGGGGAGGGGGTTATTCAAGGAGCGCCTGTACCGGCAACGATAGCTTCGGCGGCTAAGATGGCAAACCTAATAGATGTATGTAAAAACATGGATGATAGCAGGCGGTGAGCAGCCATGGTAATTTTAGGGAGTGCAAAAGTTATATGTAAGGCTATATCTGTATCAGTTAACAGGGGTGGAAAATGATTTGATAGGCGCAATATGTTTATTGGTAAAAGAGCATCTTAAACCACTTCATTCCATTTCCCACTATCACAAGTGATATACTATGTGTATTTTGCAATCCATGACACTTTAATGCTTTACAAAGCGCTGTTACTTCTATTTTCTTAACGTAAGGAGGAGTGTATGACGACTAAGAATTGTTTACCCGGCGAGAGTCGATTCTTCGTTACCCGAATTGAAAATTTTTTATTCGCTTTTTCTTTTTTTTTTTTTTTTTTTTTTTCAATATTAGCTTTAGCGATGAGATGAGATTTTATAGTGTATACACGGTACTTGAGTACATAGCTATTGGATAACTGTATACTATAATAATTAGTTAAGCTGAGCAATATTAACAGGAGAAGTATGGCTACCCCGTCAAATAAACGTTCTAGAGATTCTGAATCTACAGAAGAACCTGTAGTAGATGAAAAGAGCACTTCAAAACAAAACAATGCCGCACCTGAGGGAGAACAAACTACTTGTGTGGAAAAGTTCGAAGAACTAAAGTTATCACAGCCAACTTTAAAGGCCATTGAAAAGATGGGATTTACCACTATGACTTCTGTTCAGGCAAGGACTATCCCACCTCTTTTGGCCGGTAGGGATGTTCTTGGTGCTGCCAAGACAGGTTCTGGTAAAACTCTAGCGTTTCTCATCCCTGCTATTGAACTATTGCATTCTTTGAAATTCAAACCAAGAAATGGTACCGGTATAATTGTCATTACGCCTACAAGAGAGTTGGCTTTACAGATTTTTGGAGTGGCAAGAGAGTTAATGGAATTCCATTCACAGACATTTGGTATTGTCATTGGTGGTGCAAATAGAAGACAGGAAGCCGAAAAATTGATGAAAGGTGTTAACATGTTGATTGCTACCCCTGGAAGATTATTGGATCACTTACAAAATACAAAAGGATTTGTATTCAAGAACTTGAAGGCTTTGATTATCGATGAAGCGGACAGAATCTTAGAAATTGGGTTTGAAGATGAAATGAGGCAGATAATTAAGATCTTGCCAAACGAAGATAGGCAATCCATGTTATTTTCAGCTACACAAACGACCAAAGTTGAGGATTTGGCTAGAATCTCGCTGAGACCGGGCCCTCTTTTCATTAATGTCGTTCCTGAAACCGACAACTCCACCGCAGATGGATTAGAACAAGGCTATGTGGTATGTGACAGTGATAAGAGATTTTTGTTGTTATTTTCTTTCTTGAAAAGAAATCAAAAAAAGAAAATTATTGTATTTTTATCATCTTGTAACTCTGTGAAATATTACGCTGAATTATTGAACTATATTGATTTGCCAGTCCTCGAATTACACGGTAAGCAAAAACAACAAAAGAGAACAAATACATTTTTCGAATTCTGTAATGCGGAAAGAGGTATCTTGATTTGTACAGATGTCGCAGCTAGAGGGCTAGATATCCCTGCTGTGGATTGGATCATTCAATTCGACCCTCCTGATGATCCAAGAGATTATATTCATAGAGTCGGAAGAACCGCAAGAGGCACTAAAGGTAAGGGTAAATCTTTAATGTTTTTAACACCTAATGAATTAGGGTTTTTAAGATATCTAAAGGCTTCCAAGGTCCCATTAAATGAGTACGAATTCCCGGAAAACAAAATTGCAAACGTTCAATCACAATTAGAAAAATTAATTAAATCCAACTATTATCTACATCAAACAGCCAAGGATGGTTATAGATCTTATTTACAAGCGTACGCTTCCCACTCTTTGAAAACTGTCTATCAAATCGATAAACTGGATTTAGCCAAAGTAGCAAAGTCTTACGGTTTTCCAGTCCCTCCAAAGGTTAACATTACAATTGGTGCCAGTGGAAAAACGCCAAATACCAAAAGACGTAAAACTCATAAGTAATTTCAGAGGATCAATTTTTAATGCTATTAATGTGTACGTGGAACCAACACAACCGAAGTATTCATCTTCTGTTCTCATCGCACTCCTTTTCCTTTCTCTGCTTGTCCACTGTATGTCATTTAAATAAATGTATAAACCGCTGTTTTCTGTTTGTTGTCTTCTACGTACGTTTTCTGTATCAACCTGCACATATTTGAGTATGTAAAATCATGATTTGTAAACTATTGTAAAAAAACTCCATTGATATGAAAATCTGTCGTCTGCTCAATATTTTGTCTTCACTGTTCCCTTTATGCATCCCATGACGCCATTGAAAAGCAAAACTTCGTTGCCAACGGTAAGGCTTCCTATATCTATATCTCCCTCTTCAATAAGGCCGAGCCGCAATAAATAATGACGCATTGTTCCGCACAAACATCCAGTTGCTAATCTTGGTGTCACATACTTTTTAGAACCGTTAGGATCTTTTTGAATTACAGCCACGTTTGTTATTGAACCTTCCATCAGCAGGCCAGATTTGTTGGAAAATAAAATTTCGCATTGCGAGACAGAAGAAGTAGGTTCTGAACCTCTTAAGTTATTTATAGCAGTTTGCATGCGAACTCTCGCCCTAGCGTAATGATCTCTTGAAGTGGTTTTAAAACTGGTGAAAGCTGATGCGTTCAATGGTTCAGATGAAACAACAACATCCCAATTTATTGTGCTATCAATTAAAAATCCATTGAGCATCGTTTTGATGAAGTATGTGGAAACACTGTCATAATCGGTTGTTAATTTTAGGATAGGCTCCATAGGCATTGGAATTGCCTCAATTCGTATATTTCCTGTCTTAGAGACAAGTACCCGCATTTTATAGCATTGCCTTTCGTTGAACATTTTTTGAATTTTTTCGTGATACTCTGCATTTCCTTCTTTACAATTAATCAAGTTTTCAACCAATAACTTCAATAAATCATTCAGAGACGTGCTGAAGTCAATTTTAAAGTATGATAATGCTATTCTTATTCTTTGGTATTGTTCATCTAATAAAAAAAATCGTTCATAAATGACTTGTAGCATATCTTCTACACGCTGGCACACAATGGTCTTGCAATCATGCTTCCAAGCATCAGGATGCTGAATATTTTCGAGAAGGTCACCGCCGGAATTAACTTCCCTTACTCGTAAATAACTTGAGTAATCCTCATTAATTATCTGCTGCCTAATATCTTCGTCTCTCAAACCTAATCGAGGGTCTGGAGTTTCAAAGATCTCTTTCTTTGACGCTGACTGGCGTGCAAAACCAGGGTCGTACCTGAAAGTGGCCAGAACCTCAAAGTTCGGATTAGCAACTAGGCCTCCTTCATCGTAACTTTCCATATCAGTCTTCCAATTGTCCATTAGTGACATCTATTTCTTATTATCCATGTCTCGCTCTTCACCTTTCTTTTACTCACTTTCACAAAATTTTTTGCTGCCCTTTTTTTTCCAATAGCAGGTTCTGTTTATATTTCATCATAATCTATGAAGGCATTGTGACGTGATGATATAGGTGTGTCAAGTAAAATATTATTACAAGGTGTGGTTATTTATATGCTCTATATATATTCACAGAACTAAATCCAGTTCTTCTATATATTCTTCATTGTTGTCTGGTGTAACGGGGTAAAAAGGTACCATGGCGTCCTGGTACATTACGTACATGTTATTATACACCCTCCAAAATGCTTTCCTTACATTCTTCGCTGGATGGAACAATCCTGCCCATATGTAGTTCATAAATAGTCCAGAGCCAAGAGCTTGACTCAGTGCCTCCAAACCTTCTAAAATACGCATAATAGCATGTGGTGAAGTTTCAAAAATATTGGGTATTAGAAGATTCATTAAATGAATGAAGGCATCTTCGTGACCTGTACCTGAACAGTTTAAAGCTAAGTGGGTTATTACGTTCGACGCTGTCTGACGATGAACTAAATCCCTATCGGTGAGTGCATCTTCTAATAATGGTGTTATGAAGTATATGTAATCCTTAGACATGTTACCAATGTACTCAAACATGAATGACATGGCCTTGAGAACACCGTTTTGAACATTAGTCTCTGGTGTTGTGTATTCATTCATGATTACTGGCAGCACGTTGTAAGGACCACACACTTTAGCAACGATACCGATAGCAACAGCCGTGCATACACGTAACTGACGTTCTTGAACCTTTAAATTGTTCAATAACGCAACAAGAACATCGTGAGGTCCAATTGCTTCAGCAATGAATCCAAACGTGGCATTTGCTGATCTTCTTATTTCTTTATTTGTACTTTTCAAAAGTTCTAATAGTTCAAAACATATTCTCATCCATTCTTTAGGAGGTGCATAGGTAGGTGCTAATTTACCAATAAGTCCAACAAATTTGATAGTGTTTACTTCGACTTTTCTATGCTTGTTTCTTAAAATTGGAGTTAAGGTTGGTAAAATTTGATTAATAGGAGGTTGTAGTTTATCCAAATCCATTACGCTAGTAATACAGTACATAGCGTTGATTATAGAACCTAATACCTCTGGATATACTTCGCCTAAGGATTCATACAATATAATGTTCAATTTATTCAACATTTCGAATTCGTGACAGTTCTTGATGACTGGTATTAGTATGGCACATAGATCTGCTGCATGTTGACGAACCAAGGGAGTTTTATGCTTTAAATGATTTAAAATCGTACTCACAATGGGTGCTAAAAACGGTTTCATACGGATGTCAAGTGACACCGTCACTGCCCCAAACCCTTTAAAGATTATAGAATCACTATTTGTTTGTTCTTGAAATGCTATCAAGAGCGCATCAATAAGCCTCGTTTCTAATCTCTCATCTAAATCTGCTGTCCCTAATAAGTTCACTGTTCTAGTAACAGCATGGACAGCCATTGTTCTGAACGGCTCAGCTTCATCTCTCAATGGTGTTAATAATTTATCAATGGTATAAGAACAACCTAATTTCTTTGCTAATGTAACAGTAGTATATGTAACAACTTTGTTTAATGGTCTATCCAATGCCACTCGTCTGACCCAAAATTTTTGAAAGAATTCTGGCGCGATTTCTTCTCTCAGAAATTTTGGCGTTATGGATTCTACAGCGCTACATTTTTGTAATACTAAAAGAATGGTCTTTTTCATTTCATCATCGGGAGAGTCGAATTCACGTCTAATTATTCTCATTGCTTCTGTGGTATAATAACCGGCATACTCTGGGTCCATCAATGGGATCATAGATCCAACAGCTTTTAAAAAAGAAGATAGCACTTTACCACGATGACTTCTTATACCCTTCCATAATGGCTCCAGTACAACGTTGAAGACTTCGATACCATATGGATAAGAATTTTCTGCTAGTGTTGATAAAGTATGTGCTGTAACAATTCGCACCGGAACGTGATCATCCATTAGGCAGTCTTTGATACAACTCATCAGCCCAGTAAGATGATTCAAGACACCTATTCCCAAAAGTATACCTATTTGCTGCACAATTTTTATGCCAGTATGCCTTGCTTTCCAAGACTTCCGTGAGTGGCATGCTGCATTGATGAAAGGAAGCAATTGATTAACACCAAGGGCTTTTGCCACCACAGCCGCCGCTCTTGAAGTTACATTTCTAACATACTCATCCTCATTCTCAATATCAGGTCTCATTACTGTTAAAATGGTTTTTAGGCCAGCGACTGTAGACAGATTGGTGATTATCTCTTGACCTGTTGAACGAACCATTGGATCTTCATCTATTAGCAATGGGGCAGCTACTACAAGTATTTTGTGAACGTAAGGTTTTGTTAAATCTCCTAGCTTGTAAAGGACGCGATCTATAGTCTTGATCATTAGATGTCTTTCCTGGTCTTCCAAACTTCTGTCTAGTAATATGGGCAATAAGCGGTTAAATATCATTTCTGGACCAAATGTAACAGCTTTATCGGTTAAAATCCGCATAGAGGTCCTCCTACTCGCTGTATTGCCATTTTTTATTTTCAGAAGTAACATCGACAGGGTTCTTTCTTTCTTTTCATCCTTATTTAACTCATCTATGGGTTTTTTGGATATAATGTCGGCGAAATATTTATGGTCAGAAGGTTTAAAAAACATCAAATCATGGATTCCTTCTACATTAACCAAAGCACTATCAGAGTTTTCTTTGACCGCTGTTGAAGATTCATCAGGTGGCTCGTACCCTTTTACATCCCAACGAGATTTTCTTTTCCTTGGCACGACAGCGTCTTGGGTATTTTCTGAAGACGTAACAGTTTGTGTATCGGAATCCGGCTCAAACTTCATATCAAACCTTCTTTTGTGGTATGAATCCTCTCGATTTTGCACTGTCCTAGTTTCCATTTTTTCCTGTAGCACATCTTTTTCGTTCTCACCAATATGTGCAGCTTCTTTCTGCAGGTTTTCCCTCAAATCCTGAGAAATAGAATATTGACCGCCTAATTGGTGGCTCTTATCGCTACTATTAGCGTTTACAAATTGAATCGGATGACTCATGATGACAGGTCCTGGCTTTCTATGTTTATTATGTATAAGTAATTGAAGAGATGTTTCAGTTCTAACTCATCGAGAAGGAGATTTCTGCTCGGGCAAATATCAATGCAAACCCGAATAAGCTTAAATACTAACAACGTGCCAAATAACAGCAATCACGTCTAAAAAGCTTTCAAGAGACGATAATTGGTTGTGCATATCTGTCAGCGGAATAAATAAAGGCAGGTGATGGTAGTTAGGCGGAAAGTGCATGTTCTTCTAATTGCAAGGAGCTTTCATTCCTACACACCTTGCTTCAGAGTAACTACCAGAGGCAAACGACAGCGAAGTAAGAGTAAGCAGCAAGCAAAAGTAGAACTAGATCACACACGAGAGCTAGATAATGATCAAGCTACAGAGACAGTTGTAGACCGTTCGGTTGGACCAGAGAAAGATATAGAATCAATAAACAAAGACTTTCTGCAACGAACAAAAGGATTAGAGCCTGATATTGAATTAAAACAACTGCCTCAAATCAAACAGGAATTTAACCAACGTTATAAAGATAGGTATGTTAAACCTTCCGAAGATTGGTACGTAAACTCCTGGAGGTCTTTAACAAAACCAAAAATTCCGCTTTACAAGTTAATAAATTCAGATTTTCAATTAATTACAAAACTGAAAGCTCCAAACCCAATGGAATTTCAACCTGTTCAGCTAATGGAAAGTCCCTTAAATGTTGGTGACTTTGTTCTTTTAAAAATGAGACCCAATGAATTGGCGATGTGTGTAAGTCTTCCAAGTAGCACTATGGATCCTCGATACACTTTTGTTACTATTGATGGAACTATGTGCTTTGCGACCAAAAACCGGGTGTTATTGAGGATTCCTCACAAATTACCTGCTGGAATCCGTTCACTTATACAGCCTGAGAGCCATCACAAACATTTGCCAATTGGAACCGTTAAGAACTTTTCTAACCAAACGAATATTTTGCCTATTGTAGCAAGGCAGCTAATAACAGGTAGGTATCCAGCCCAAATTTCAAAGTTGGCCTGGAAAGATTTGCCCATTACTACCAAAAAATTACAGTTACTCCACAGATCACTACAAAATTATATGGGTCCATGGCAGATTCCTTTTTTTACCCTAGTCGGATTAGTTCAGAAATTGGATTTAAATAAAGCCTTGGACGATAAAAATGGAATAAATTACTTAACTAGTTTAGTTAATAACTATCACACTGTAAACGATATACCAATAAATTCACCTACCTTTGTTTCCACGTACTGGGCGATTATGCAACAACAGGAATCGAACCTTTGGGGGGAAATCCATCTGAATACAGCGTTGCTGTCGCCTATATCAGTAACGATTATTCCCTTAAAATCACAACATTTATATTATGCGCAGGTGATAGAGAAGCTAGAAGCCAACAGTTATAGAGAGGTCAATAAGTTTGTAAAATTGGTGAATGAAAGGAAATATCGCGATATATCAGCTTTATATCCTTCTGTGATTCAATTATTGAAAGATTTTGCTGCTGGAAATTTTCACAATAACGGAATTATAGTAGCTTTGATCTCAAAAATATTCAGAAAGATAGAACGCTATAAGGATTGTGACATCACAAGAGATATATGTCAAGATTTAATCAATGAGATAACACCCAACTCAATACCCAATCCATTGTTACTTAACATGGATTTAGCATTACCTGCTTCCTCGAAGTTAGTGAAATGGCAACAAAAACTCTACGACTTAACTAATATAGAAGAATTGCAATGGAAAAAATCCGGCACTGATGACGATAGGTACGATTTTGGCGATCTTAGGGTTTTTTGTATAGACTCTGAAACTGCGCATGAGATTGATGACGGTGTGTCGGTGAAAAACTATGGTAGAGATGGACTGTACACTTTATATATTCATATTGCGGATCCAACTTCTATGTTTCCGGAAAGCACTAATGTTGATATTGAGGGTATAAGTACAGATATCCTAAATGTCGCCCTGAAAAGATCATTTACCACATATTTACCAGATACGGTTGTTCCTATGTTACCTCAATCTATTTGTCATTTATCAGATTTGGGGAAACAAGGACAAAGGACGAAAACTATATCCTTCTCTGTTGATGTTAAAATCACTTCTAAATGCAGTGGAAAATCAATTGAAATTATGTATGACAGTTTTAAAATCCGGAAAGGCATTGTGTCCAACTTCCCAAAGGCTACTTATGAAGATGTTGACAGGATACTCAGTTCACCCAATGGCGAAGCATCACCTGTCAAAAAGGATTTGGAAGGCTTGTCCATGATTTCCAAATTATTGAGAGAACAACGTATAAAAAACAGTAATGCTGTTATTTTCGGGGAGGGCTTTAATAAGGGCCTAGTGATGCTAAACGCCGATTCAGAAGGAGAACTGACTGAGGTAACATTTTCGGATCAAGAGGAGACGCTGTCTACCATTTTGGTTTCAGAAATGATGATCTTGGCGAATACTTTAACGGGTAGATATTTTGCGGAGAACAAAATCGGTGGTGTGTTCAGATGTTATAAACAGTTACCACTGGGCGAAGTAGCACAACAACAGTATGATTCTATGATAACAAGTACAAAAAAAGGAATTTTTCCCAAGCTAAAAGATATCGTTAAGCTTTCTTCATTGTTGAACTCGAGTTTTTATACAGGTCGACCTTTTAGACATGAAATGATTGGAGCTAAACAATATTTGACAGTAACATCCCCTCTTCGTCGTTTTCCAGACTTGATAAATCATCTACAAATTCACCGTCATTTGCAGAAAAAGCCTCTATGTTTTAATCAAACACAAATCGACAGTTTGATCTGGCCAATTCAATCTCGAGCGGATATTTTAAAAAGGGCTAGCCGTAATTCGTCGACGTACTGGACACTGAATTATTTAAAAAAGCTAACCAAACTAGAGCCAGAAAGGACTTTCGATGTAATGGTAACATCAGTACCGCAGAACGGATTTACTGGATGTGTTTTTCCAGACTTATCGTTCGCTAGAGGAACATTAAAATTGCATCCAAGTTCTATGCATTATCCGATGATTGGAGATATCGTGAAGAATTGTAAAATTTCAAAAATTGACTGTTTAGAAGGAATGTTAGAGTTGGAAAAGCTATAAAAAGGGACTCTTTTTCCAAATATAAAATTCAATAGACCATGCATAATTTTCTTCTTGTAAATATATACATACATAAAATATGAAATCGAGATAGTGTATTGATTTCTTTGTATCAAAAATTGCATAAATTACTATTAACATATGTGCCTATGCAGGAAAAAATAATACTATATACATATATAAGTCAGGAATATCAAGAAGAAAGGAAATCCAGTTGCCTTATTTTCGCTGTTTCAGTCGATGGTTCTCTTCTCCACTATAAACCCAGGGTTTGACTTTCTCAACTCTCGTTGCTGCGATGGTGTTAATTCATGTTCTGTTACTTCTACTTTGACTAACTCTTTTACTTTAGCTAGGGAGCCAGCTATGGCCGGGTTTACTTTTTTGTAGACTATGGACCCTCTTTTACCTAAACCCAAACTTTTGACAATGCTCTTCGTTGTGTGTGGCACACCGATAAGCGACCTACTCAACGTGACTTTGTAAAACACCATTCCTGATATCTGCTTTCAACGTGTTTTAGCTGGTCCATCAATATTGATTCCATCACCTAACTTTTGGGATGATATACTTTATCCTTAATATCTAGAAAAGCTCTTCGAGAGATATTTCGTGCAGAAAGACCATTCATTTTTCAAAAAATGGTTGCACTAAAGCAAGAGGAAAGGAAAAGTAGTGTTGCAAGAAGATGAGATTGTAGTCTCCTTATAGCTTCTTAATTGTAGTTAAGAGTATTAAGTAAATATGACACAAGACAAAGAAGTCAAAGTGGTTGCCCCAGATGTTGCGCCCGACCAAGAAGTAGAAATTAATAAATCTGTAAAAGATGCAAAACATCAAACCAATGATGATTCGTTACTTCAACATAAAAAGAAGGGCAAGAAAGGTAAAAAATCGAAGCCCATAGTGACCCCAGAACATATCGCTAAGGTTCGTGCCGAAAGGGAAGTTATGAGAAAGGCTAAAAGAGATGCAATGTTGGCTCAAGGTGTTGATCCGGACTGCCCGCCAGAGCTGCATTTTATCAGAAGACCTTTCCTATCTCTACATGAGGCAGAGCCAGTAACTGGATTTAGATTCAAGCTAATGACTTATAATTGCTTGGCGCAAGCTCTAATCCGCAGAAAGCTGTTCCCGGATAGTGGTGACGCTTTAAAATGGTACAGGCGTTCTAAAGTTCTCTTAAACGAGTTTAAATATTATAATTCCGATGTCATTTGTTTGCAAGAGATTGATCATATTCAGTTTCAAAGCTTTTGGAAAGATGAATTCAGTAAATTGGGATACGATGGACAATATTATAGAAATGCTACAAAAAACCATGGTGTCGCGATAATGTGGAGGAGAGAATTATTTCACCAGGTTGACAAAATGCTAATCGACTATGATAAAGAAAGTTCAGAAAGCATTTCCACTAGAACAACGACAAACAACGTGGGATTAGTCTTAGCCTTGAAGTTTTCTGAGAAAGTACTGTCGAATTTGGGTAAAAAATCGTCTAAAAAATGCGGTATCTTGATCGGCACTACGCATCTATTTTGGCATCCATTTGGTACTTATGAACGAACAAGACAATGCTATATTGTTTTAAAAAAGATGAAGGAATTCATGCATCGTGTGAATGTTTTACAGAACGAAAATGATGGGGATTTATCTCATTGGTTTCCTTTTTTCTGTGGTGATTTTAATTCCCAGCCGTTCGACACACCATATTTATCTATGACATCCAAACCAGTGCACTATAGAAACAGGGCAAAGACCGTCATTGGGTGCAGCACTTCATATAAGTTTTCCAAGGTCCGTGATGGCGAAGAAGGTGCAGATGACGAAGAAGGCGGGAATATTGAAAAATATGGTAAAGATCAACCTGAGAGCCCCGTTCCTGAAAAATTTCATGCTAATGAAGAACAGTCTGAACTCGTAGATAAAATGGCACAACTCCATAACTCATTGGATATGAGGGCTATTTCACTATACTCTGTTGGGTATAAGAATGTTCATCCAGAAAATGCAGGTCTTGATAATGATAGAGGTGAGCCTGAAATTTCAAATTGGGCAAACACTTGGCGTGGTTTATTAGACTATCTATTTTATGTAAAGAAATGGGACCCACAAAGTAATTGTCAGGAAGTGGAAACCCTTGGCGATTTTGAAAAAGAAAATAAAGTTAAATGCAGAGGTTTTTTGAGAATGCCGCCCGGTAATGAAATGACAAAGCATGGACAACCACATGTTGGAGAATATGCAAGTGATCATTTGTCTATGGTGTGTGATTTAGAGTTACAACTATAGATTACTGTCGTGCATAAATATCTTGCTAATAGTTGTACAGTACAACGTTTAGCACGACAAAAGTTCTTAATAATAAATATTACATCAAATACCCTACCCTACCAAATATTGTATGTAACGTTATAGATATGAAGGATTTCAATCGTCTTTATATATTGAATTTCGGCTTTTTATCAAAGGGCTTCTTTTCTTCTTTTATCGAAATGTTATCATCGTTAAATTTTTTGTAGAACATATTCCAGATTTTAACATATTTATTTAGCCTTTGGATGATTGGATCTTCTGACTTCTCAGATTCTAAAATTTTATTTCGTATATAATATAGTTTCCTTAAAGAATCGTCCTCACGCATCATTCTGTCTTTTTTAGTATTAGGTGTCTCATTTTCGTCAAAAGTGGTTTCAATTTGCAACAGGTAATCATGTAAAACTTTGTAATGTTTTTGTAATAGTGGGTTTTTGAAATCGGATGGGTTATATCCATCCCTCAAGTTAAAGTATCCCATTATACTTTGAGTTACTTTTTTCATGTTATCATAATCTAGTTTATGTTCAGAGCCATCATCATAGGATAGTAAACTAGGAAATTTTCGAATTTCGTCTAGGAATGGAACCCTGTAGAGATAAAATCCTTCGTTGTAGTCCTTCACGCTTGAGGGTGATAACGTATATAGTGAAGGATGTGAATTTGATTTAAGCTTCCCCCATAATATTGCAATTTTATCTTTTTTTCTCAAAATTTTTAATAAAGAAGCCAAGGTTCTTATCGAACCTTCATATTTTGCTTCATCTGGTACGATAAACGAACTTTTGTCTATGTTATTGAAATAGTGTATCGATTTGCTCGATGAACGGAACCCAATAATCTTCAAAAACGCATCTTTTTGAGTATAAGCCTCCATTACTATCTGATCTTGACTATCTGATAGATTGATATCGAGGTCACCATAAGGATAAACCTTGACAGTTTTACCAGTAACGTCTTCTCCTGTTATAGGATTTAAAAATTTTCTTTTTGAATATGCTTCTTGTCTGATATCTTCATGCTCATAAACAAGTTTATACCTGACTCCAGCTTTTTCATGGGTATACATAGTGTAACCCTTGACTCCGACTATAAAATTTGTTTTCTCATCCAAGATTAATGGACATTGAAACATTATCCTCTTTACCTCCTTTTTCCTTAGGATTCTGGACTTGATGTATTTAGCATCTATAGGCTTTGTACTTGGACCATCAAATTCAGAATCCAAACCAGTATTCTCATTTGTATGTGAACCCAACTGCAGTATGTCCGAATAAAACTCGTTGTCAAATGGTTTATCGGCATAGCCAATAAAAAAAGTTGCAAAATTCACTTTGTTATCAAATAAATCAATTGTAAGCCTTCTCAATCTTGCCCGTTCATCGATATCTTGCGCCTCTTGTGGTTTATCAATGTCAGTGAATAAGAACACTCTCTTGTTGCTTAATTGCTTTTGACCCGGAATCTCTTCCAAAAAAGTGTCAAGCATGAATGTGAATAATACAGATAAGCGCACTTGCTTTTCACTCCCAGTTTGTTGAAACATAAAATAATCGTATAGGCTTATTCTCCCCGATGATAAATCTTCTAAAAGATCGTTCAATTTCTTCATAAATGTAGCATTTATATCCCTTAATGGAAAAAGTTCATAGATACCTTCCTTGGCATCCTCTCTGTTACAGTAATAAAAATAGCAACCAATAGCTGTCCCAGGTCTTGTTATGACCAATTGTGACATTAGCTCATCTAGTGATTCCAGAATTTCCAACAATGGTGATTTATACTCTAGATCAGAGGACTCTTTAAACATTGTCTCTGATAGTTCAATGCAAAACAAAATTCCTTCATGGATATCAAACTTCCTATAACCTGTTTCATCCACTTGATCGTTAAGTTCTCCACTATTGCCAAATGCATTAGTGACTGAGCGCATAATATTCCCGTTTTAAAATCAGGCTTAGAGTCACTTAACAAATCATAGCTTTACTGTTGAAAACTAGAACAGTAATACAGAGAATGTCATTTGGTAGCTACCTTAAAGCAATCCCTAATACATGAAATTGAGAATCTTCAAAAATTAAGGTAATCAAAAGTAAAAAAATATCTCCCGGGGGCGAGTCGAACGCCCGATCTCAAGATTTCGTAGTGGTAAATTACAGTCTTGCGCCTTAAACCAACTTGGCTACCGAGAGTCAATTAACTGATAACCATTCAATTATGAGTCCGTCTAATATCATGCTTATTCACAATTTTAATATAAGCAACCTTGCAGAAGTGACCTGTTGTCAAAACGGAATATCAACTTGATTGAGGGGATGATAATTATCCTATATATTCTATAAATATGGATTATACTGAATATTGGGTGAATAATTTGATAATTGTTGGGATTGCATTGTTGATCAAGGCTATATAATATTATGTACACAGAATATATTAGAAGTTCTCCTCGAGGATAGAAATCTCAAAATGGAATCTATATTTCTACATAATAAAATTACGATTATTCCTCATTCCGTTTATATGTTTCATTATCCTATTACATTATCAATCCTTGCACTTCAGCTTCCATTATACTTGATAACTATTTCTCAATCCTTATTTTATGTTTTTCCACCGCATATTATAATATGCCAGTAATATTTATTCTTATTAATGGTCGTTAATTTCACACCAGGCGTGTTTATAACTGAGTAATCACTTTAAATTTGAGCATCCGGTTTTGCACCGTTAATAGTATCATTGTTAATTAGTAGGCAGGTTGTAGTATATTCTAAGAATAAAACAGGTGCCCTTAATCTGTACAAGAGAAGAGTATGAAATATGAATTACATTGGGCATATCGACTATACGCAATATATCAGTAGCTTCGACGATTTAGGTAGGTATAAGGGTTTCCTATACCTGTATACACAAATTTCAAACTTATGGCCGAGCCAGATAGTCCTTTAGCTATGCCTTCCATTACTTCTTGGAAAGCTTGTTGCATTTCCCGTCATATTATGTACGGTTACAACTTTTTTGTTGATTTCCATGCCCGAAGGGAGCTTAGCATAGCCGCTATTACATAATCTTATCATCTTCATCAAAAATGAACTTCTAAAATCATCCCACCACTCTATTGCTCTTCATATATGCGTTGTATGTTTATGTGCTTTGTTCTTATTACTGCTTAACTGTGACTGGGCCCATTATTCATTGTTCATATGCAGGAAAAAAAAAGCATGCTTGAAAATTTTGATCTCTTGATGGATGGTATCGAGGCTATCAAAGAGATATAGATCCAGAGTACAGTTTAGTATATCCGTGATGGATGAAAATATTTATCTTTCGCTATCTCAGATAAATAAAGACATCAGAAAGGAAAACAAGTCCGTAAGGAATCGACTTCAGAGTATTCTTTTAGACAATAAATTTTTGCAAGATCGAGTTATCCCTATATTTCCCCATTATCCACTGATACCCAATGAAAGATGTGGGCTATGGTACTGTAATCCATCAAGTTTCAAACAGACCAGTTACTTTAAGAGCACAGACGGGCATGTCAACCAATGGGACTTTAGCACCCGAAGATTGAACTTTCATTTGTTAGAGACCATTCGAGATAATAAAGGTATTATAATTGTCGATAGTACTAGAAGAGGTAAAAAAATCCCAGATGCTTTGAGTAAGACTGTCCCCATATGGTGTGCTGTATTAAATACGTTAATGCTTCAGGAAACAGAAAAAAATGTTGCCATCGATAAGGTACTGTATCTTCCACCTGAGACAGTTCCCAAATCAGAATATGACATGATTAAGCGAAAAATACCCGAACTAGTTGCTAAACTACAAAAATTGAATATTATAGATTCTAAGAAATTGAACGAACTGTTTATGGGTAAGTTATTGCGGCCCATATGGGTTCACCCTGGTTCTTCACTTCTAGACCATTCTGTTGATTACTTCACGGGTGAAGTACAGGAGTATGAAGCCTGGGAAACACCTGAAGACCAAAACATAATACCCATTATTTTGTGCACGGTAAGCTATCAAGCACAAGATGGTATGGATAAAAGATACGGCTTCACTTATGTGCAGGGTGCAGCCGACGATCACGAGCTCTGGTCTTTTGGTTTGGATTCAAATATGTTTTGGGCCCATATAGAATACCTAGGCGACGCAAGTTATTCAGACGACCAGTTACATGATTACATCATGGATTTGGCTGCTGCAAAGCTGAGAAATCAGTGTTATATACAAGATAAAGGAAGCTTGGATGAAGTCTTTGGAAACATTGATAAAATTACGAATGAGATATCTCTAGGAAAAGTGAGTTCAGGCTTAACCATCAATAAGAATTTGAAACAGAAATTGAAGTCAGAATATGGTAAAGTTATAATTTTCAGTAATTCGGTGACTGTTGCTGAAGATACAGACGATGAAGAAGAAAGTGGGACAGATCCGTTTATTTCAATATACAAGTTGCAAAGCGGAGACAAGAAAAGTTCAAAAGCTTTACGATCCACATTCCCTAGAATCCATGGAGAAATTCAATCGTTGTTTACAAATCGAGATGAAAAAATAAAGCCAATGCTAATATGCTGCAATACAGGTACTGATATGTCAATCGGTGTCATCTTAAGTATCCTTTGTACCAAATATACTGAAGAATGGATGCTTACGTCGGAGTTACCGGACATCAGTAAGCTTATTGTAAGAAAACACTTGACAAAATTGATTTCCCACTTGAAAGGACGCAACGTTAACCCTTCAAGAGCAACACTGAACAGCGTCAATAGCTTTTTAATGTAGTGAGTTAGGCAATACTGAGATGTTTACTCGCAATGTCACTGTATATTTTAATATCAAATAACGTCAGTTTTTATTAGAAAAAGAGCGGGTTACCGTTTATCCTGAACAGAAAAGGTTCATTGAAAAAGAGCCCTTCAGACATTGGCTAATGAAAAGAATATGTAAAATCAAGAACAAATTAACGAAGCTCTCCTTCGTTACCAGTCCACTACCTAAATTTATGATTAATGTGGATAAATAGACTGGTTAAACATCCATCCTACAGTGTTCTGAGGTTTTACACGAAGAGGCTCTGCACTGTATCAGTGAAATCGCTGCGTGAATTTGGTGTACTGCCGAATAGCACAATATGTCATTCTGTCTATCCCCGAAGAACGTATGTAATGGGTAGGGCTGTCATAAATGATATTTTAATCAAAAAATCCTATTCAACTCACACGGTATGTGCAATTGATCGATCAAAAGATGAAAATAATGGGAGCGCTTATGACAAATTCGAGGCAAAAGGTATACCTATAGATGTTCACACATTAAAACGAATTATCAGCTCGAGTGGAATGGATGAATCCGAATTTTCCAAGAGTATAAGTTACTTATTCGCGAAAACCGTGGACCCTGAACCGAAGGATGTTCTGTCTTTAGAGGACCTGTCTTTTCTTTTGAACAAACTATACACACAACGGTTTCAAATTAGGAGAATCTGTAGAGACATAAACGCTAAATATTCAGAATTTTGGTTCAAACTTTTTTCCTTATATGCAGAAAAAGTTGATGCCAAGAGAAACCAAGTTAACTTACGGAATACGAAACTAGATGCATGTGAAATATTTGATGCAAATCTTATGATCAAGAACTTTATAGAGCTCGGTCAATTAGGTAAGGCTCAAAAAATTTTAAGCTTTATTCTTGATAGAAATCCTGATATATTACTGTCTCCGAAAAATGCAGATATTAGCACAATAGTTCACTTTTTACAACTGCGTTGTGGCGCTTTGGCGCCTTATTGGAAAATACCAGATAATAGTGAGCAAAAACAAGGTTTTTTAAGAAAAATGGTTCGACTAGGTGCGAAAAATACGTCAATTCGTCTTTCTTCTACTTACAAAGCCATGGATCACCAAACATTATTAAAGATTGCTGATCTTGCTCTGCAGGAGAAAAAGCTTTTGAATTCCGAGGATTTGTTGTCCACTTTAATTCAATCCTTTGGACACCTAGGCCAAACCCAAATATTGGAACGGTGTATTGAACATATATGGCAAATATCACCCCAAGAGTTTCCTAGTCACGTAGTAATTAAGCACCGAGGGTGCTATCCTAGTTCCAAAATACTCGTTTCAATCTTAGTGTCATTCTACTTTAATGACCACGATCTTCACAGAGGCCTAAGTATTTTGGATTCATTCATAAAGCACTATCCGGACGTGAAATTGGATGCGCTATTTTGGAGAAGGCTGTTTCAGCTAAGTCATTTTGCTTGGACACCAGCAAACGACAAGAAAGCCACTTCTGTTGTTAGATGTTGGCATTTAATGAAGCAGTGGTATGCATCTAAGCGGCTAAGGCCTTCAGTTGATTATGAGACGTTGAGACAACTGTACGATATCATGAAGAAAACAGGCAATTTCCCGCTTGGAATTGATGTTTTAAGGAGTTTCAAACCGGGGATCGAAAGAACGAGAGCAGAAAATGCTGGAAAAGTTAACAATATCATTATCAAATACCAAAAATGTATTATTAAGGAGCTTGTAAATAGAGGTAGATTTTCAGCGGTAAGGGAATTCATTGATAATTATGGTTTTGATAGAAAAATGACCAAAGATTTGAATATTTTTTGTGCGAATCGTATGTTTCTAAGAAGTAAGAAAATGAAAAACAAGATTGAGAACAAAAAGGAAAGGGAGAAAGTGCGGCTAGATAGTTTCGATGACGATGAAGATGATGGTATGATTATAGGTAGCCTTTGGTAAGAAAAGTGTAAGTAGAATTAGCATTTATTTTTCTCCATATTCTTATTCTATAGGATGTAAATAATATGGGACTTTTTTATATATATATCTACAGTGTAGAGTCTAATATGTATAAACATCAAATTCATTAACGAAGACAAATCTGGAAAATATCCACCATCCGTATCTAAACCACACAACTTGGGATTCGTGAGCATTTAGCATAGTGGCAAACGCTAGTACGTATTGTGCATGTGTATTCATAAGTGAAAGCTTGTCTTTTTCGGCGGCTGTGTTAGGCGGAAGCGCCTGAATTATTCTACGGAATGGAGAAATCAGGTCGTAAAGTATTTTTAGGATTTCCCAAATAAAGGAGTTGTACTTTAAAACGATGTTGTTCTTGTAGCTTCTCAAATAAAGCGCAGTGACATGAGGTGGTTGTTCATTTCTTTTGGTCTTAGGTTGAGCATAATCATCCACCAACTTTTTAACGGCAGCATAACAGCTTTTGTGGTTGATATGATTTGATACACCATATGAATCAAAGGTAACGATAATCTGGTTCAAGTTATGATTCTTTATATCTATCTTTTGTGAAAGAGAAGAAGTTATAGAATCAATATCCCATATTTCGTCCATACCATCCTGGAAATCCATCACCTGTACGGAGACTGCTCTTTCATTGTGTAGCAATAAAGCGGCCGACTCATTTAATTCTCTTACCCTGGTTTCGCCAAGACCTTCGGCGTTGCCCTTTGATAAGCAGATTATGTTAAATGGGACGGTTCTCGGAAAGTACGAATTCAGTTGAGAAATTATGGGGGAAAAAAACATAACTTCGTCGTCAGGGTGCGCTATGACCAAATTGATTTCATAATCGCCATATTTATGAGGAAAAATATGCTGCAATGATGCATTGTTTCGGGAGACGATTTTGGGCGTAAAATAAATATATAGGATCGTCAGTACTATTGCTAGTTTAGTAATCTTGTAAAGCAATTTTGAAAAATTTACCTTTGTACGCCTCAACATCTTCATTTAACTTTTCTTCAGGGTTTGAAAGAATCTAATATACGGCTCTAGCGTCACCTATCTACACTTAACAATTCGATAAATAAGGAGGGCAATGCAAGATTATAAATAAAAGCGCAGCGTCGATTTTCCTTTTTCTATGACGTTAACGTAACTAGTAAACCTTCTAGAAGGGACGACACCAATGAGATAGAAACGGCGAAGCGGGAATTTAGGAGTACTTGTTACCCGGCTACTAGTTTATTTCATACAAACACATTGACACATTCGCACATATACATCTACGAGAAATTACTGAATGTGAAAAGGATCAGAGGCAGTTAAAAGAGGTAACAACTTTTATCATCAGATTGTGATACGACTTATACTATTGAATGTGTATGATTACACAACTTTCCTTCTGCAGAACATTTTTACATCTGTTAAGATGGTGCAACATTTCTTTTTATTAGCACATTACTTTTGATGAAAGAGTATATTCAGTTATCGTAGCTCCTCTCACTTCTTTCTATCCGGTGTTTATTCGCGATATGAGTTGTGATATCAGAGACAGAGAGAGTTTATGTGCGTAACAGGAACGGAGAAAACCAGAGTAATTGAGTATTATAAGCAATAAATCATAAAAAGACATTCTTTCTCGTGCAATTTTTTGGTATTCGGGATAATCTTCTACTTGAAACTTCTTTTTTTCGGTGTTTAATTTGCCTATTGGTAAATATTTTTGCCGCCGAGGTTCTCAGTGATTATATTCGTATTAAGCGATAACCGGGACATGCATGGAGCGGCGGGGCTGATATTTTGTGGGGTACGAAAGCATGATTGGTCAGTGACACTCAAAAAAAGAAAACAGCCGTAAAATAGTAGATTTTGTTAAACTCCCCTTTAAGCCTGTGATATTGTAAAAAGACGAAGAATTTAATAATTTAATAATTCATTACGGTATTTATTTCTTCATAAACAGTTACAACACCCTAAAGAGAATTTACAAGTTGAGTAAAAGACAAGACACAAAATTATGGCAAATAATAATTCTGATCGACAAGGTTTGGAACCCAGAGTCATTAGAACTCTGGGTTCACAAGCGCTTAGCGGTCCTAGCATATCTAATAGAACTTCAAGTTCGGAGGCAAACCCTCATTTTTCCAAGAACGTGAAGGAAGCAATGATCAAGACAGCTTCTCCGACTCCTTTATCTACACCTATTTACAGGATAGCTCAAGCTTGTGACAGGTGTCGATCTAAGAAAACAAGGTGCGATGGAAAAAGACCACAGTGTTCGCAGTGTGCTGCTGTCGGATTTGAATGCAGAATAAGCGATAAATTACTGAGGAAAGCGTATCCAAAAGGGTACACAGAAAGCCTGGAAGAAAGAGTACGCGAACTGGAGGCAGAGAATAAGCGTTTGCTAGCTTTGTGTGATATCAAAGAACAGCAAATAAGCCTTGTTTCACAGTCGCGACCACAGACATCAACGGATAATACCATAAATGGCAATTTCAAACATGATTTGAAAGATGCTCCATTGAATCTGTCTTCTACAAATATCTATTTATTAAATCAAACGGTTAATAAGCAGCTACAAAATGGCAAAATGGATGGTGATAATAGCGGTTCTGCAATGAGTCCATTAGGGGCACCACCTCCACCGCCACACAAAGACCATCTTTGTGACGGCGTTTCCTGTACAAATCATTTACACGTCAAGCCTACTTCTACGAGTTTAAACGATCCAACCGCTATATCTTTTGAACAGGATGAGGCACCTGGTCTTCCTGCGGTAAAAGCATTAAAATCAATGACGGCTCATCAACGTAGCACTCAATTGGCAACTTTAGTTTCTTTATCCATCCCAAGATCTACTGAAGAAATTCTGTTTATTCCTCAGCTTTTAACTAGGATAAGACAAATATTTGGTTTCAACTCAAAGCAATGTTTGTATACGGTTTCATTATTATCTTCATTGAAAAATAGATTGCCAGCACCACGGCTTCTAGCACCTTCAACATCAACCAAGTTAAAGGAGAAAGATGAAGATAAAAAACTTGATGATGATTCGGCTTTTGTGAAAATGTTTCAAAGTACAAACCTCTCCGAGTTTGTCGATTTGAAGAAGTTTTTAATTTCTTTGAAATTTAACATTAACTCGTTTTCAAAGCAATCAGAAAAGCCGGCTAATGATCAGGATGATGAACTACTTTCCCTCACTGAAATTAAAGAGCTTTTACACCTTTTTTTCAAATTTTGGTCTAATCAGGTACCAATTCTAAACAATGACCACTTCTTAATATATTTCAACAATTTTGTTGAAGTCGTGAAGCATTTATCTACAGAAAATTTGGAGACGAATAACACTACTAAAAGTACAGTCACCACTAATCATGAAATATTTGCCCTAAAGCTTCTGATGATGTTACAAATGGGGTTACTCGTTAAGATTAAAATGGAAAAAATAAAATACACTGTACCGAAGAATCCGAAGGCCAAATATGCTAGATTGATGGCATATTATCATCAGCTTTCCCTAATAATTCCTAAAAATCCTTATTTTTTAAATATGTCCACAACTTCATTACCATCCTTACAATTGTTATCTTTGGCATCCTTTTATTATTTAAACGTGGGTGATATTTCGGCAATCTATGGGGTAAGAGGCCGTATTGTTTCTATGGCACAACAATTGAGACTTCACAGATGTCCTAGTGCCGTATTAAGTGTACACTCTAACCCAGTTCTACAAAAATTTGAGCAAAGCGAGAGGAGATTACTGTTTTGGGCAATTTATTACGTTGACGTTTTTGCCTCATTGCAACTTGGTGTTCCTCGTTTACTTAAGGATTTTGATATTGAATGTGCATTACCAATTTCTGATGTTGAGTATAAGGATCAGTTATCTATGGAAAATGAAAAAGCAGATAAAAAAGCTAAAAAGATTCAACTGCAAGGTCAAGTTTCAAGCTTTTCATTGCAGATAATCAGATTTGCGAAAATATTAGGTAACATTCTAGACTCGATTTTTAAGAGAGGAATGATGGATGAACGTATAACTTCTGAAGTTGCATTAGTACATGAAAACGCACTGGATAACTGGAGAAATCAACTTCCCGAAATGTACTACTTTCAAATAACTGTAAACGGAACTGTGAATTTAGACGAGATTAGAGCAACCAATCAAAGAAATACTGAGACCAAATTTGATAAGAAAGACATAATATTATTTGAAAAGAAGATTCTATTGCTGTTTTATTTCTTGGCCAAATCTATGATACATTTACCGGTTATTGCAACCAAACCTTTGCCTAAGAATGTTGATAATGCCACAAAGAAGAAACAGTCAATGTTCAACAACGACTCTAAAGGCGCAACCAACCAGGACCACATGATATTAGATGTTGATATGACTTCTCCTGCTATAAGGACATCATCCTCATATATCATTTTACAACAAGCTACCAATGCAACGCTTACGATTTTCCAGGCCATTAATTCCATGTATTTACCTTTGCCATTGAATGTATCAAGAACGTTAATCAGATTTTCTTTGCTCTGTGCTAGAGGTTCTTTGGAATATACCAAAGGTGGTGCGTTATTCTTAGATAATAAAAATCTTCTCCTCGACACCATCAAAGATATCGAAAACGATAGGCTTTTGGATTTACCTGGAATTGCCTCTTGGCACACGCTGAAACTGTTTGACATGAGCATCAACCTGTTGTTGAAAGCACCTAATGTTAAGGTTGAAAGACTGGATAAATTCTTGGAAAAGAAATTGAATTACTACAATAGATTGATGGGGTTACCACCGGCCACAACCACATCCTTAAAACCATTATTTGGCTCTCAATCGAAGAACAGCCTGGAAAATAGACAAAGAACACCTAATGTCAAAAGAGAAAACCCAGAACACGAGTATCTTTATGGAAACGATAGTAATAATAACAATAATTCTGAAGCGGGTCACTCTCCAATGACAAATACAACTAATGGTAATAAGAGATTAAAGTATGAAAAAGATGCAAAACGAAATGCAAAAGATGGCGGTATATCCAAGGGGGAGAACGCACATAATTTCCAGAATGATACCAAAAAAAACATGTCCACCAGCAATCTGTTTCCATTTTCGTTTAGTAATACAGACCTTACTGCGCTGTTCACCCATCCTGAAGGACCGAATTGTACGAATACTAATAATGGCAACGTGGATGTGTGTAACAGAGCTTCTACAGATGCCACGGATGCCAATATAGAGAACTTAAGCTTTTTAAATATGGCACCATTCTTACAGACCGGTAGCTCCAATATAGGTCAAAACACGATTGAGAATAAGCCTATGCACATGGATGCGATATTCAGTCTACCAAGTAATTTAGATCTAATGAAGGATAATATGGACTCTAAACCGGAACAATTAGAACCCGTTATTAAGCAAAACCCTGAGAATTCAAAAAACAACCAATTTCATCAGAAAGGAAAAAGTACGAATATGGAAAAGAATAATCTCTCTTTCAACAACAAGAGTAACTACAGCCTAACAAAGCTAATGAGATTGCTGAACAACGATAATTCTTTCTCGAATATTAGTATTAACAACTTTTTATACCAAAATGATCAGAACTCCGCGTCAGCGGATCCGGGAACAAATAAAAAAGCCGTTACAAATGCAGGTGCCAACTTCAAATCACCTTCAACTGGCAGTAATACCAGCCAAGGCAGTATCCTTGGAAGTACAAAGCATGGAATGGACAACTGTGATTTCAACGATTTAGGTAATTTTAACAATTTCATGACAAATGTCAATTATTCTGGGGTCGACTATGATTACATTGTAGATGCATCACTTGGGTTGGCTCCTTTATTAGTGGATACGCCCGATATCTCAAATACCAACACGACGTCTACTACGTCAAATCGAAGTAAAAACAGCATCATCCTAGATACGACATTTAACGATGACTTGGATCGGTCACGCATGAATGCCAGAGAAGTATTGAATCCTACCGACTCAATTTTAAGTCAAGGGATGGTATCCTCCGTAAGTACGAGAAATACCAGCAATCAAAGATCTCTTTCATCGGGCAATGATTCAAAAGGTGACAGTAGTTCTCAAGAGAACTCAAAGAGTGCAACTGGCAACCAGTTGGATACACCTTCTACACTGTTTCAAATGAGAAGGACCTCTTCAGGGCCCTCGGCGTCCCACCGTGGTCCAAGACGGCCTCAGAAAAATCGTTACAATACAGATCGATCAAAAAGTTCTGGTGGCGGAAGTTCCAACACAGATAATGTATCTGATTTATTCCAATGGCAAAACGCCAAATAATTCTTTATTTCATAGTGTAATATATTCAAAACGGAATCCTCTAAATATTCATGAAACAAGTAACATTCTTACGTATAATTTCTTAATAGGGCAATTGCCGTAGCTTTCGTTCACCTTATGAACAGCCAAATTTATTGTTGGAAAAAAGAAAAGATAACAAAGACGACGCCAAAACACATCTTGATGCAGCGCCCATGTTCCTCAGATTTCTTAATGGAACTACATTTCAGATTAGGAAATTTTTTTGCTAGTTCCCATGGTTACGTTACCGGAGGACCATCTGACAGCGCGGAGGCTGCACGGAAGGGAAGAGAAGGCAACAGGGGTGCGCATAAATAGCGCCGACAATGCGACGCCAAAAACGTGGCTCTTATATTGATTAAGTAAAATCTTTATTTTTCCTACACAAATGTCCGTAGAACGCGTAAACTTTTTTTGCTTTGTTATAGGAGTTTTATTTATGAGATAACAATGGCATGACGAAGATTATGCTACAGTATTGCCATGGTTACGAACTAAATTTTCTTTCATATCAGTTTTTCGAGGAAATACTCAGAGACATTTGGCTTGGACAAAAATAGGTATATAAGGCAATGGAAATAGATCTTTTAACCATGGCTAGTTCTGGAAACCAATCTAAGCACACCAAACATACAACTCAAAGATCTGATTGGAAATGTTTTCAATCTTCAAAAAGAAAACGAGCGTGCAGGGCACGGACTCTGAGATAGATGAGAAAATTACAGTGAAAGCAAAAGATAAAGTAGTGGTTTCCACAGAAGATGAAGAGGTGACAACAATTGTTTCTTCAACCAAATCAACTCAAGTGACCAATGACTCACCATGGCAGGACCCCACTTACTTCAGTTCCTTTGGGAAAGAATTAATGTTCATAGCGACATGCATGTTGGCACAGTTATTGAATCAAGCGGGCCAAACACACGCTCTCTGTATAATGAACGTTCTTTCGAAATCCTTTAATTCAGAAGCAAACAATCAGGCATGGTTGATGGCATCTTTTCCCTTGGCTGCTGGGTCGTTCATCCTTATTAGTGGGAGGTTAGGAGATATTTATGGATTGAAGAAAATGTTGATCGTTGGTTATGTCATCGTAATCGTTTGGTCTATAATTTCTGGTCTCTCCAAATACTCTAATAGCGACGCGTTTTTCATTACGAGCCGTGCGTTCCAAGGAGTTGGAATTGCGTTTATTTTACCAAATATTATGGGGCTTGTTGGTCATGTTTATAAGGTCGGTTCATTCAGGAAGAACATTGTTATTAGTTTCATCGGCGCATGTGCTCCAACAGGCGGCATGTTTGGTGGATTATTCGGGGGGTTAATTGTCACTGAAGACCCCAATCAGTGGCCTTGGGTATTTTATGCCTTTGGTATTGCAACGTTTCTAAGTTTATTAATGGCGTGGTACTCCATCCCAAACAACGTTCCCACAAATATTCATGGGCTTTCGATGGATTGGACTGGGTCCGCGCTTGCCATTATCGGGCTGATTCTTTTCAACTTTGTCTGGAATCAAGCACCAATAGTTGGCTGGGACAAACCTTATATCATTGTTCTTTTGATAATATCTGTGATATTCTTGGTTGCTTTTTTTGTTTACGAAAGTAAATACGCAGAGGTTCCTCTTCTACCACGTGCAATGACGAAGAACCGTCATATGATTATGATATTATTGGCGGTATTCCTGGGATGGGGGTCGTTTGGTATTTGGACATTCTATTATGTTTCCTTCCAACTAAATTTGAGGCATTACAGTCCTGTTTGGACCGGAGGTACGTATTTCGTTTTCGTAATTTTCGGATCCATGGCTGCATTCTTCGTTGCCTTTTCTATCAAGAGATTAGGACCAGCTCTACTACTATGTTTTTCACTAATGGCATTTGACGCTGGTTCCATAATGTTTAGTGTATTGCCAGTGGAACAAAGCTATTGGAAGTTGAACTTTGCGATGCAGGCTATCTTATGTTTTGGTATGGACCTGTCCTTCCCGGCATCATCCATTATATTGAGTGACGGGCTTCCAATGCAGTATCAAGGTATGGCTGGATCATTAGTAAACACCGTTATTAATTATTCAGCGTCTCTATGTTTAGGTATGGGAGGCACTGTTGAACACCAAATTAATAAAAGCGGCAATGATTTGTTGAAAGGTTACCGAGCAGCTGTATATCTGGGAGTTGGGCTCGCTTCTCTCGGTGTTGTGATTAGTGTTACTTACATGCTTGAAAACCTTTGGAATCGACACAGAAAATCTGAAGATAGAAGTTTGGAGGCATAAACTAGTTAAATGTATATTGATATAAGTGTAGGTACAAACAACAAATATAATGGCATTCTTTAAGTCGCTTGGTCTTAATGTATAGGTTAAAATAGTATCAAAATTTTGTAACTATATTCATTTCATCTGGTCTAAACCATTCACGTCTCAGCACATTCCAAGTCAATTTCGCCAAGAAAGAGGCTCTTTGTTCTTCATTTGCGCAAGCTTCAATATATACTTTAAGTTTTGGTTCTGTTCCGGACCCGCGAATAGTGAAGCGGATATGCTCATTCTCACTACCGTTACTTGGTCTAGCAGATACTGTTATCATTTGTGATGTAGGATCGACGGGTAGAGTAGGTTTATGATTTATGGTATCCGATTGGTAACCAGTGGTTAAATCTCGATAGTAAAGTACTTCGATTTCTTCACCAATAGATGAAGGATATGACGCGCCCTCAGGAGTGTAGACATTCCTGATGTAGTCAAATATATCTTTTGTAACAGTTGGATTTGGAACGACATAATAGCCATTGTACTCTTTGAACACGCCATATTTTTTGAAGCCATTTTCTAAGACATTTAGCGGGTCCAAATTGTGGTCTATTTTCCACTTACAGTAGGCTTGCAAGAAGACAATGGATGCACTGATACCATCCTTATCATGCTCCATTGCTGGAAACATGTAGCCTATTGCTTCCTCGAATCCAAAAGGAACGTAATAGCCTTTCTTTTCCAAGAGTATGGCACGATTTCCGATCCACTTAAATCCTGTTAATGTATCCTCATAATGGAACCCTTCTATTTCTGCCATTTTTTTTATCATTTGTGAAGACACTGTTGAATTTAACATAGCCAACGGATGAACGTGCTGAAATTCTTTGTCCATACTTTTATATTTCTGATATTCATAAAATGCAAAAAGAAAACCGATTTCGTTACCTGTTAGTTGTCGCCATTCGCCTGACTGCATATCTTTAACAGCAACAGAGAATCTATCAGCGTCAGGGTCGTTGGCAACAAGTAAGTCAATGTCATGTTTTTCAGCCAAGTTTATACCAATGTCTAAAGCACCTTTTTCTTCAGGGTTAGGAAATCCAACAGTTGGGAAAGAAGGATCTGGATTTTGTTGTTCAGGAACACATAGGTAATCCTTACCTTCTACCAGGCACAGTGTTTTTTTTACGATGGTGCTGAAAATGTCAAATCCAACCCCATGCATTGGAGTGTAAACGAACCAAGGTTTGGCTTTTACTTCAAGCTTTAATGGGTTGATTTCTACCAGATTTTTAGAAACCTCCTCTAAATATAACTTCAGCATTTCTTCTCTGGAATACATCAATTTCCCTTGTTTGAGAGCCTTATTTAGAACATCGTCGAAATCCCACACATTGGCCCATGGTTCTAAATTTGCGTCAATGGAATCAGAGATGGCATGATCGTGAGGTGGAATGATTTGGCATCCATTGGAATAGTATACTTTATATCCATTATCCATTTTTGGGTTGTGACTTGCTGTTATCATTACGCCAACGGAGGCCTTTAGCTTATCCACTGCAAAGGGAACTAAAGGGGTATGAACAAATTCGTGGTCAGGATTCAAATAATGTACCTTAAATCCTTTTAAAAGAAATGCAGCAGCAGTAGCTCTAGCGAACTCCTTAGAATGGAATCTATGATCGTGTCCCACAACAGCTACCAAATTGTCTGGAAACTGCTGTCTTACATAAGTTGCCAATCCCTGAGACGCTTGTATGACTACTAAAGTATTCATCCTGCTAAAGCCAGCTTGCATTTGCGATCTTAAACCAGCAGTGCCAAACTGAATTCTAGAATCAAATCTTTTGTGTAACTCATTCCAGTCGGATTTTTTGCAGAGAGCGGTGACCTCTTCTATAGTTTTTGGGTTGCGGTCTTGCTTAAACCATAATGATATCGGATCTTTCAAGTCAGATGGTACGGTTTCTAAAATTCCTTGCAACATTTTTTGAAATTGCAGCAGCTAATGGCTCGAGAGTACTGTTGAGTATTTAGGGGGAAAGGAGAAAGAATCAATTAGTTCTCGCTACAGGGAGAAAACAATACAATATATAATGTTCAAAAAAAAAAACGAAATGAAATCAAAAAAAAAAAAAAAAAAAAAAAAAAAAGGATTTCAGGATATAAAAAAAAAAAAAAA
>ERZ794936.60-NODE-60-length-87572-cov-49.648183_pt1 | contig 87572 bp, 91 predicted proteins | sample MGYA00511083_ERZ794936 | MGnify/ENA primary metagenome ERZ794936 (study PRJEB30137, sample SAMN04331409) | food metagenome | isolation source: Y2 must sample point D1 replicate A | place: Australia: South Australia | collected 2014 ... | reverse complement strand
GATAATTTTTTCTGACAAGGGTTTATTTCAAATAAATTTCTGAGTGTCGCTTTTTTATTCAGGAAACAGTCAAAGTGCGACTTTTTCAAGCGAAATGAACCCATAACGCTGTAAAACGGGCAATAATTGCTCAGCGCGAGGAGTCATTTCCGTACAATACGCGATATCCGGTAAGCCCGTATCGCTAACGGCTGATCCGTTTTCCAGTAACCAGACCGTTCTTCTGGCGATGGCAGCCCCCGAATCCACCAGCCGGGTACCTTCCGGGAGTACGGCCTGTAACTCAGCTTTTAGTAAAGGAAAATGCGTGCATCCCAGAACGACAGTGTCCGGAGGTTCTGGCAGAGCAAGCCATGGCTGAACAATGCCCTTCATGTCATGCAAAGGGATCTGCTCGCCTTGCAGCTTCCTTTCCGCCAGTAATACCAGCTCAGACGACCCCAGCATTTCTATCTGACACTCTTTAGCAAACTGCTGTACTAATTGCTGCGTATAACTACGTTTAACGGTCCCCCGGGTCGCCAGTACCCCGACGACACCGTTACGGGTCAGTCGGGCTGCAGGTTTAATCGCAGGCACGACTCCCACGACAGGAAAGTCAAACGTCTCCCGCAACGCGGGTAAAGAGACAGTACTTGCAGTATTACAGGCAACGACCGCTATAGAAACCGGATACTGGCGGGTCACCGCTGCTGTGATGGCGATGATCCGCTGCACAATAAACTGCTCCGTTTTTTCTCCGTAAGGAAAACCGGCGTTATCGAATACATAGATATAATGTGCCTCAGGCAATAACTGCCTGATCTCATCATAAACGGAGAGTCCCCCGACGCCGGAGTCGAAAACTAATATCGTCGGTCGCCCGCCCTGGCCGTTGGCCGCAAGTGACGGTGCTAACTCTTCCTGAACATCTCTGGGCATATACTGTCTCAACGTTATCAGCCAACAGGAGCCTCTATTCTATCACGATCCCCGGCGGCAGGAGGGGTGCTCTTAATGGCCCCGGGGAATAGTCACGTGACAGAAAACCGGTGCCGGACAGCCCGATGAGGCACACCCCGGGCTGGACATCACTGGCGGAATCCCTACAATCGCCGGCTACTGACCAATAACCAGGATTAATCATGACCCCGGAACATCTTCCTGTAGAACACTATGACGACCAGCTGGCGGAAAAGGTAAATCGCCTGACAACGATGATGACGCCCTTCAATGCACCTGAGGCGCAAGTCTTTCGTTCTCCGGTCAGCCATTACCGTATGCGCGCTGAATTCCGTATCTGGCATCAGGAAGATGATCTGTACCACATCATTTTTGATCAGCAGACCCGACAGAGAATAAAAGTAGAGACCTTCCCTGCCGCCAGCGAACTTATCAACACCATGATGCCGCTGATGATCGAGGCACTGCGCGATAATAAGGTCCTGCGCCATAAGCTGTTCCAGATTGATTATCTCTCAACCTGCAGCGGGAAAATTATTATCTCTTTACTCTACCACCGTAAATTAGATGATATCTGGCAGACTGAAATGTCCCGCTTACGGGATCAGTTCCGTGCGCAGGGCATCGAAGTACACTTTATTGGCCGTGCGACAAAAACCAAAATTTGCCTGGACCAGGACGCTATCGATGAAGTGCTGACCATCGACGGAAAAGAGATGATCTACCGTCAGGTAGAAAATAGTTTCACCCAGCCCAATGCCGCCATTAATGTGCAGATGCTCGAATGGGCATTGGATGTCACTCGCCAGTCGTCAGGTGACCTGCTGGAACTGTATTGCGGGAATGGTAACTTCTCTCTGGCGCTGGCCAGGAACTTCCGGCGGGTACTGGCCACAGAGATCGCTAAACCTTCGGTGGAATCCGCAAAATATAATATTGCCGCGAATAAGATAGACAATGTTCAGGTGGTACGCATGTCTGCTGAGGAGTTTACTCAGGCAATGAACGGTGTGCGGGAATTTAATCGCCTGGAAGGGATAGATCTGAGCAGCTATGAGTGCGAGACCATCTTTGTCGACCCGCCACGCAGCGGGCTGGATCAGGAAACACTGAAGATGGTTCAGGCCTACCCGGCGATTCTGTATATTTCCTGTAATCCGGAAACTCTGTGCGATAACCTGCGGACATTAACCGAAACACATCAGGTAGAACGTCTGGCGCTGTTCGACCAGTTTCCTTACACCCATCATATGGAGTGTGGAGTGCTGTTGCGTCGCAAAGACTGACAACAACCCCGCCGCTGGCGGGGTTTTTAGTTTAACGGCCGCGAAACCGGCTGAACATCCAGAACACCAGACAAACCATCACCAGTGTCGGAAAGAAATTAGAACCCATTTCCGGGTACTGTGCACGAATGATAGCACTGTACAAAAAGATCCCCAGAAAGAAGAACCCTGTAGCCAGTGAAGGCATACCTTCCGGCATACTGCGATTCAGATACCGTTTATGCAGGTACCAGACCGCCAGCCCCAGCGAAATTAAGGGAAAAAATGAAAACGGAACATAGCTGTTAAAAAGGGTGGTAAAGGTACCGTGGATGGATAAACCGGTGATAAAAGCTAAGATCAGTGTTCCTTTATCACGAGGATTTTGCTCAGTCATAATATTACCTGTTTGTTTACTCTTCTGATTTATCTGTGGCTGAAGCCAATCTTTCCTGTTCACGACGATACCAATAATAGGCACCTTTCGAGATCATTCTTAACTGAAGGACCAGACGCTCTTCGAGTTTGCGTCGCTGCTCAATATCCACATCTACCGCTTCAGCACCGGCACTGAAAACAATCGTTACCATCGCTTCTGCCTGCGCTTCTGTAAAGCTGCGAGGCATATGGTTTTCTAATTCAAGATAATCGGCCAGTTCAGCAATAAAATGCTGAATTTCCCGCGCAACGGCGGCACGAAATGCGGCTGAGGTCCCGGAACGCTCACGCAATAATAAACGAAACGCATTCGGGTTATTGCCGATAAATTCCATAAAGGTAGAGACAGAGGTCTTGATGATACTGCCACCCTTGGCAATGCGCTGACGGGCCTGGCGCATCAGCTGACGTAACATAAGCCCGCTCTCATCGACCATTGTCAGTCCAAGCTCGTCCACATCTTTAAAATGCCGGTAAAAGGAAGTCGGTGCAATACCGGCTTCACGGGCGACTTCACGGAGACTCAAACTGGCAAAGCTGCGTTCCGCACTTAACTGACTGAACGCTGCTTCAATAAGAGTACGTCTTGTACGTTCTTTTTGCTGTGCTCTGACGCCCATCATCTCTGCCTTTTTACACTTCATTTCGGCACTATATCAAAATTATCAGCGTACAGTGGCGCAAACTTTGTGAACGCCTGTTAACTTATCAATCAGAGCCTGAAATAAGAAATAACACGATTGGCGTTCAGGTGTTTTGAACGAAATGTTATATTTACGTTGTAATAATGTTTTAGGACATAGGACGTGTGAATATGCAAAAGTCTTACGATTATGATGCGATTGTGATTGGTTCCGGCCCCGGCGGTGAAGGTGCGGCCATGGGACTGGTAAAGCAAGGGGCAAAAGTTGCCGTTATCGAGCGCTTTCACAATATCGGGGGGGGATGTACCCATTGGGGCACAATCCCGTCAAAAGCACTGCGTCATGCGGTCAGCAGAATTATTGAATTTAACCAGAACCCGTTATACAGCGATCACACCCGCCTGCTGCGCTCTTCATTTGCAGACATTCTGAAACACACGGAAAATGTTATTCAGCAGCAAACCAATATGCGGCAGGGGTTCTATGAACGTAATCACTGTGAGCTCTATCAGGGGGATGCTCATTTTATTGATGACCACACCCTGGAAGTGGTGCTTCCTGACGGTTCCAGTGAGAGACTCACGGCCGGGAAGTTTGTTATCGCTTGCGGCTCACGTCCTTATCATCCGGATAGCGTAGACTTCTCTCATCCACGCATTTACGATTCTGATTCCATCCTTGATCTTCATCATGAGCCTTCCCATGTCATCATTTATGGTGCCGGGGTTATCGGTTGTGAGTATGCGTCTATTTTCCGCGGTCTCGGTGTGAAAGTGGATTTGATTAATACCCGTGATCGCTTGCTGGCCTTCCTGGATCAGGAAATGTCAGATTCACTCTCTTATCATTTCTGGAACAGCGGCGTGGTTATTCGCCACAACGAAGAATTTGAAAAAGTGGAAGCCAATGACGAGGGAGTCATTGTCTCGCTGAAGTCCGGCAAACGGATGAAAGCGGATTGTCTGCTCTATGCTAACGGGCGCACAGGTAACACAGATTCACTGACGCTGGAAAATGCCGGGCTGGAAGCCGATAGCCGCGGATTGCTGAAGGTCAACGGGATGTATCAGACAGCACAGCCTCATATTTATGCCGTCGGGGACGTCATTGGTTATCCGAGTCTGGCCTCTGCAGCTTATGATCAGGGCAGGATAGCGGCGCAAGCGATTATAAAAGGTGAAGCTACAGCCCATCTGATTGAAGATATACCGACAGGGATTTATACCATTCCGGAAATCAGTTCTGTCGGAAAAACAGAACAACAGTTAACCGCAATGAAAATCCCTTACGAAGTCGGCCGGGCACAGTTTAAACACCTTGCCCGGGCTCAGATTGTCGGGATGAACATCGGCAGCCTGAAAATACTCTTCCACCGCGATACCAAAGAAATTCTGGGTATTCACTGCTTCGGTGAGCGGGCGGCAGAAATCATTCATATCGGTCAGGCCATTATGGAACAGAAAAATGGTGGTAATACGCTGGAATACTTTGTAAATACCACCTTTAACTACCCGACGATGGCCGAAGCGTATCGCGTTGCTGCGCTCAATGGCCTTAATCGTTTATTTTGACAGGTTCCCTGAGTCACGCATATGCGCGCTAATAGTCTCTGCCAGTTGTTCATAACGGCTGCGCAGAGGCGACCCGGGGCGGTAGATCAGTGCAATGGTGCGTTGGGGAACCGGCTTGTCACAAGGGATGTAACATACGCCATCCCGCTCCCTTTCATTCGGGATAGCCAGCGAAGGCATCAACGTAATCCCGCTGCCTGCGGCGACCATATTACGTAAGGTCTCCAGACTGGTGGCACGGAAATGAGTGTCTTCATCTGCGCCGGCGGAAAAACAGAAGCCCATCGCCTGATCTCTCAGACAGTGTCCGTCCTGCAACATCAGCAGCTTCTCACCCGCCAGTTCTGACATCGGGACTCTTTCCCGTTGATGCCAGGGATGATCGGAATAAACTGCCAGCTTCATCGGTTCATCAAATAACGGCACTTCGATAAACGCTTCGGTTTCTTTGACCAGTGCCATAATGGCGCAATCGAGCTGTCCGCTATCCAGTTGAGCCAGTAACTGTTGTGTCTGGGCTTCATGCAGATACATTTCCAGTTTCGGGAATGTCTGATGCAACATAGGGACTATCTGAGGTAACAAATACGGACCGACCGTCGGAATGAGGCCGATATGCAACGGGCCGGACATGGTTTCGCCTTGCTGGCTAGCCATTTCCTTAAGTACTTTTACTTCCCGCAGAACAGTACGGGCCTGATCCACCAGTAGTAAACCGGCCTGAGTGAAGAGCACCTTACGACTGGTACGCTCCAACAGCATAACGCCCAGCTCATCTTCCAGTTTACGGATTTGACCGCTCAGCGTTGGCTGGCTGACATGACAGGCATCCGCAGCCCGACGAAAATGGCGATGTTCTGCCAGTGAAACCAGATACTCAAGGTCACGAATATTCATTAATTTCCTCCGGCGCATGATAGTTCATGGCGATAGATAGCATAGCAATCAACGATTAGCCCTATCAAGACAGAGAGGTCATAATAATTGCTATCAGATTCAAATTACCGATGATTGAGTGTGTTCCTACACCAGACAGGAGAAAGTATGTCAGAGACTTATGAAGGCCGTTCAGTACCCCAGGTGACCTTTCACACCCGTCAGGGTGACAAATGGGTCAATGTGACCACCGATGATTTGTTCAAAAACAAAACGGTCATCGTCTTCTCACTGCCGGGTGCATTTACCCCGACATGTTCATCCAGCCATCTGCCGCGCTATAACGAGCTGTACAATGTTTTCTCACAGCATGGCGTTGACGATATTCTGTGTATTTCCGTCAACGATACCTTCGTGATGAATGCATGGAAAGCCGATCAGCATGCGGAAAATATTACCTTTATTCCGGACGGTAATGGTGACTTTACCCGGGGCATGGATATGCTGGTCGAAAAAGAAGACCTGGGCTTCGGTGCACGTTCATGGCGTTACTCTATGCTGGTTCGCGACGGCAAAGTTGAGAAAATGTTTGTTGAACCTAACAAACCGGGTGACCCGTTTGAAGTCTCTGATGCTGATACCATGCTGCAATATCTGGCACCGGATGTAAAACTGCAGGAATCCGTCTCTCTGTTTACCAAACCGGGCTGCCAGTTCTGTGCAAAAGCAAAACAGATGCTGCAGGAACGCGGGATCCAGTATGAAGAAATTATTTTAGGCCAGGATGCTACCACCGTGAGCCTCCGTGCCGTTACCGGGCGCGCAACGGTGCCTCAGGTCTTTATCGGTGGCCGCCATATCGGTGGCAGCGATGACCTGGAGCAGTACTTCCTGCGGGGATAATCGCTGCCTGACGGTCGCTCCCCCATAAACATAAAAAAAACAGCGAACCCGGGTCCGCTGTTTTTATTTTATCCGCCGCTTAACCCAGGCGCTTTTTAGCGTCACTGATGGCCAATGCAACCTGTGCCGGAGCCACGCCCCCCTGTGCATTACGTTTGTCCAGACAGGACTGTAATGACAGGATCGGGTAAACATCCTGGTCAATCACCGGACTGAAGGTTTTAAGCTCCTCCAGGGATAAGGCTTCCAGCGCCACCCCTTTATGGATCGCCGCAACCACAGCCTCGCCCACAATATGGTGAGCTTCACGGAAAGGGACGCCTTTAGCCACCAGATAATCAGCCAGCTCTGTCGAGTTGGCATATCCCTGCTCTGCCGCTTCCTGACAGCGCGGACGCTTCACCTGAATGCCTTCCAGCACTAACCCGGCCATATGCAGACAATCCAGCCAGGTATCCAGGGCATCAAACAGCCCTTCTTTATCTTCCTGCATGTCTTTATTATAGGCCAGCGGTAGCCCTTTCAGGGTCATCATCATTCCGGTCAGTGCACCCTGCACACGGCCACATTTGCCGCGGATCAGTTCCAGCGCATCCGGGTTCTTTTTCTGTGGCATCAGGGAGGAGCCAGAAGTCACTTTATCGGACAGTTCAACAAAGCCAGCTTCACCGGAGTTGAAGAAAATCAGGTCTTCCGCAAAGCGGGACAAGTGCACCATACCGATGGAGGCATCGGAGAGTAATTCCAGCACATGGTCGCGATCAGAAACAGAGTCCAGGCTATTGCGTGTCGCTGAGGCAAAACCTAACCAACCGGCCAGTTGTTCACGATCGATCTCATAGGCAGTTCCGGCCAGCGCACCGCATCCCAGCGGACTGACATCCAGACGCTTTAATGCATCCTGCAGCCGGCTTTCATCCCGTGCCAGCATTTCTGTATAGGCCAGACACCAGTGGGCAAAGGTGACCGGCTGGGCACGTTGCAGGTGGGTATACCCCGGCATGACTGCATCCTGATTCGCTTCAGCGGTAGCCACCAGCGCCTGCTGTAACTCACGGGTCGCGTTCAGAAGTTCACTGACCTGTTGTTTACACCACAGTTTCAGATCCGTCGCCACCTGGTCGTTACGGCTGCGACCGGTATGCAGTTTTTTACCCAGCGCGCCGACTTTGTCGATAAGCTTACCTTCGACCCAGCTATGGATATCTTCGGCATCGCTTTGCAGTACCTGCTCAGGGTTAGCACGAACTTCACTCAGCAGGGCATGCAGTGCCTGTTCCAGCTGTTGCTGTTCTTCCTGACTCAACACCCCGACCGTAACCAGTGCTTTAGACCAGGCCACTGAGCCGGTGATGTCCTGTTCTGCCAGTCGGTAGTCAAAACGCAGAGAGTCGTTAAATTGTTTAAACCGCTGGTCTGCTGCCTGAGTAAAACGTCCGCCCCACAGTGCCATAATGATGCTCCCTATAATGGGTTATTCTGAACTGCAGGGTAGCCTCACCGCTACCCTGCTCCGGATTATCTGACCGGAATCTTATTTCTGTTCTTTCAATGCACGGATACGTGAAGACAGAGAGTACAAACGAATGAAGCCACCGGCATGGCTGTGATCATAAACTTCATCTTCGCCGAAGGTGGCGAACTCTTCTGAATACAGGCTGTTTTCTGATTTCTTCTGAATTGCGCTGACCTGGCCTTTGTATAACTGCAGCACGACTTCACCGTTAACCTCTTCCGCCAGCGATTCTGCAGAAGCCTGTAAAGACTTACGCAGTGGCGTAAACCAGCGTCCGTCATACACGACATAGGACATTTCAAGGCCCAGCTGCTCACGCCATTTGTAGCTGTCGCGATCCAGTACCAGCTGTTCAACAGCACGTAACGCATTCACCATAATGGTGCCGCCAGGAGTTTCATAGCAACCACGGGATTTCATGCCAACCAGACGGTTTTCGACAATATCGATACGGCCAACACCGTGTTTCGCTCCCAGCACGTTCAGTTTTTCCAGGCATCCGAAAGGCGTCAGAGCTTCACCGTTAACCGCAACCACCTGACCTTTTTCAACTTTCACGGTCACCTGTTCCGGCTGATCCGGCGCTTCCAGAGGATCGGTCGTCCAGACCCAGCAGTCTTTGTTTGAAGCATTCCACGGGCTTTCCAGCACACCGCCTTCTGTCGAGATATGCCATGCATTCTCATCACGGCTGTAGATTTTTTCCAGCGTCGCCGTGGTCGGAATATTACGCTCTTTCAGGTAGGCCAGCAGGGCTTCACGCGAACGCAGGTCCCATTCACGCCATGGCGCAACGACTTTCAGCTGAGGTGCCAGCGCAGCATAGGTGCTTTCGAAACGTACCTGATCATTCCCTTTACCGGTAGCGCCGTGACATACCGCATCTGCGCCCACTTTCAGAGCCAGCTCAACCTGAGCTTTAGCAATGATAGGACGTGCCATGGAGGTCCCCAGCAGATAGGTACCTTCATACAGTGCGCCGGTTTGCAGCACCGGATAAACATAATCACTGATGAACTCTTCACGCAGGTCAACGACATGACATTCTGAGGCGCCTGACTGCAGGGCTTTCCCTTCAACGCCGACCAGATCTTCCGGATCCTGACCTACGTTAGCGACAAAAGCGACAACTTCACAGCCGTAGTTCTCTTTCAGCCAGGGAATGATCGCCGAAGTGTCCAGTCCGCCGGAGTACGCCAGAACGATTTTTTTAATACCTTGAGTTTGCATCGTTTAATCCTTGAATCAGTCTTTGTCGTTAAGCCAAAATCCGGGTGCCAATGGACACACCGTTAAATAAGTCAGGTAACTGCTCTGCATGCCGCCAGCTGGCAATATCCACCGGCCGGCCCAGCGTTTTTGCAGCATCCAGCGCCGCATGGACTTTTACAATCATACCGTCAGTAATAATGCCCTGAGCGATTAAGGCTTCAGCCTTCTCAGCGGTCATTTCTTCAATACGCTGTCCTTTACCGTCGAGAATACCGCTCACATCTGACAGCAGTACCAGGTCGGCGCCTAAGGTGGAAGCCAGCGCAGTGGCGGCCTGGTCAGCATTCACATTCATCAACAGTCCGTCATCGGTGATCCCGATAGAACTGATGATCGGCAAATAACCGCTGCCGGTTAATGTATTCACCAATGCCGGGTTACCGGGTGTCGCTTTACCGACATGACCCAGTTCCTCATCAAACTGCGCGACATTCGCGATGCCGCCGTCACCCAGTGACAGGCCGACCGCATTAATGCCGTATTTTCTGGCCCAGGCCAGTAACGTTTTATTGGCCGTACCCGCCAGAGCACCGGTAATGATGTCTATCTGATCTGCCGGGGTAACCCGCAGTCCGTTTTTTTTGCTGACCGGCAGTGCCAGTTTCTTCATCAGGTCGTCAACCAGACAGCCCCCGCCATGGACAATCACCAGAGGACGCTGATGCTTCTGACGATATGCCAGTAATGCATCAAATAATCTTCCCAGCGCTTCTTCGCTATCCAGCAGTACGCCGCCCAGTTTAATAATTAATGGATTTGTCATGGAAAACACCTGCATTTAAAGCAAAGAAAGCGTTTCAGGATAACCGAAACGAATATTCATACACTGCACTGCGTGAGACGAAGCCCCTTTCAGCAGGTTATCTTCCGCACTCACGACAATGACATGCTCGCCATCGACTGCAAAACCGATATCGCAGAAAGGCAGGCCGATAACGGATTTCAGGGCCGGTACGCCGGAGTCATAAAGACGAACCAGCGGTTTATCATCATAGGCATCGTGGAAGGCCTTCGCCACCTGCTCTGCGGTCACTCCGGGCTTCAGGCGACAGGTGCTGGTAGCCAGAATGCCGCGAGGGAAGTTGCCCAACTGCGGCGTAAAGACCACCGGCGTCCCAAGATGGGCAGCAATTTCCGGTTGATGGCGGTGCGTAAACAGGCCATAGGGTTGCAGGCTGACTTCACAGAAACTGGTATTCAGCGAGGCTTTCCGTCCGGAGCCGCTGACACCGCTGGTTGCATTGATGACAGGCCACTGCTCAGTATTCAGTAATCCTGCCGCCAGCAACGGTTTAATCGCCAACTGAGAGGCTGTCGGGTAGCAACCCGGGACGGCAATCAGGTTCGCTTGCTGAATCCGCTCTGCCTGCCATTCCGCCATACCATAAGCCGCCTGTTCCAGCAGTTCAGGATACTGATGAGTAAACCCGTAATAGCGGGTATAAAACTCTGCACTATTCACCCGCCAGGCCCCTGAGAGATCAAGGACAACACAGCCATGCTCTAAAAACTGTGGCGCTAAATCGTGGCTGACTTCATGGGCGGTTGCCAGGAAAACAACATCAGCGTCTTTTGCCACTGCGGCAACATCGGTGAGCGGCTGCAGCCGGAGATCCACACGACCTTTCAGTTGCGGATAAATGTCGGACAACAATTTTCCCGCATCCGGACTTTGCGCTGATACCGCAATTCCGGTTATGTTTATGTGTGGATGGCGATTCAGGTAAGTGACCAGTTCAACACCAGCATAACCACTGGCACCAACAATCAGCGTCTTCAACATCAGGCTGTGCACCTTTTACGTAAAGTCTATGATTCAGGACAGGGTATGCCCCGCTCCCCGGGTTGCCTTCGTAAGCAAAAAAAGTTCACATGCTTCAGGCTATAATGTATTTTTATTCACAATTACTGCATGAATATTGATACATCCTAACGCAAGGACCGTCAACAGTGAAGACAAAATTACCTCCTTTTATTGAGCTTTATCGTCAGTTAATCGCGATGCCCTCTGTCAGCGCGACAGAAAGTGCCTTAGACCAGAGTAATGAAGGGCTAATCAACTTACTGGCGGGATGGTTCCGTGACCTGGGATTTCATACCGAAGTCCAGCCGGTCCCGGAAACACGGAATAAATTTAACCTGCTGGCCAGGGCTGGCAGTGGCACCGGCGGGCTGATGCTGGCAGGGCATACCGATACGGTGCCGTTCGATGACGGTCGCTGGACCCAGGACCCCTTTACACTGACAGAGCGTGACAACAAACTCTATGGCCTGGGGACGGCAGATATGAAAGGCTTTTTTGCCTTTATTCTGGACACGTTACGGGATATTGATATTACCCGACTGAAAAAGCCGCTTTATATTCTGGCAACGGCAGATGAAGAAACCACGATGGCCGGTGCCAGCTATTTTGCCCGCACCACCGACCTGCGTCCCGATTGCGCCATTATTGGTGAGCCAACTTCACTGAAACCGGTACGTGCACATAAGGGACATCTTTCAAAAGCTATCCGTATTCAGGGGCAGTCCGGCCATTCAAGCGATCCTGCCCGGGGCGTGAATGCGATTGAACTGATGCATGATGCCATTACACATCTGACCGGCCTGCGTAATACGCTGAAAGAACGTTATCACCATGACGGTTTCGTCATTCCCTATCCGACCATGAATTTCGGTTCAATCAACGGCGGTGATGCCCCGAACCGCATCTGTGCCTGCTGTGAACTGCATATGGATATCCGCCCACTGCCCGGACTCGCTCTGAATGACCTGCACGAATTACTCATGGAAGCGCTAACACCGGTGAGTGAACGCTGGCCAGGCCGGCTGACCGTCAGTGACCTGCACCCGCCCATCCCGGGGTATGAATGCCCTCGCCACCATGGGCTGGTAAAAGTGATTGAAAAGCTGCTGGGCCGCGAAACTGAAATCGTTAACTACTGTACCGAAGCGCCTTTTATTCAGGAGCTCTGTCCGACACTGGTGCTCGGTCCCGGATCCATCGAACAGGCGCATCAGCCTGATGAATATCTCGATACATCCTTCATTAATCCGACCCGCGAATTACTCGAGCGTGTTGTTCAGCATTTCTGTCATTAATGTGATTACCGGGGATTTTGATTAAATCCCCGGTCCCCTTTTCTCTTTAATAAGAATAACTTATCAAAGACCCCCTCTATCAAATTTTATTAAATTCAGTAAGTTACATTATACCTTTCCCTATGGAAGCCATTTGACGAATCCTCAGTAACATGGCTAGATAAAAGACAGGGTTATGCCGGACTGATAACAAAATCAGATAAATATGACAGAGGGTTTCAGGGTCACATGAACGAACAATATTCCGCAATGCGAAGTAATGTCAGTATGCTCGGTAAACTTCTCGGGGATACCGTCAAGGATGCCTTAGGGGAAAATATTCTTGAGCGCGTAGAAACCATACGTAAACTCTCCAAATCATCCCGTGCAGGTAATGAGACTGATCGTCAGGAACTGCTTTCCACCCTGCAAAACTTATCCAATAAAGAATTATTACCGGTCGCCAGAGCCTTCAGCCAGTTCCTTAATCTGACGAACGTTGCTGAACAGTACCAGACCATCTCTCTGCAGGCCCAGGGCGCCAACAACCCCGAACTTCTGAAACAGGAATTCGAACGGTTAAAACAAAATAACTCCCTGACCCGCGACGATATTCTGAAAGCCATCGAGTCGCTTTCGATAGAACTGGTACTTACGGCACATCCGACAGAGATCACCCGTCGGACGCTTATCCATAAACTGGTTGAAGTAAATAGCTGCCTGAAACAACTCGACCACAGTGACCTGACTGACTACGAACGTAATACCATCATGCGGCGCTTACGTCAGTTAGTGGCACAAGCCTGGCATACCGATGAAATTCGCAAGATCAGACCCACACCAGTGGATGAAGCTAAGTGGGGTTTTGCGGTCGTTGAAAACAGTCTGTGGGAAGGCGTTCCCGCGTTTTTGCGCGAACTGAATGAGCAGGCCGAAGAAACCTTCGGTATTACCCTGCCGGTCGATTTTGTGCCGGTAAAATTTACCTCCTGGATGGGAGGAGATCGTGACGGTAACCCGAATGTCACCGCACCGGTAACCCGTCATGTTATCCAGCTGAGTCGCTGGAAAGCCACCGATTTATTCCTGCGGGATATCGGTGTGCTTATCTCTGAGCTTTCCATGTCTGTCTGTACCGATGACGTCCGCGAATTATGCGGTGACCCGGAGGCTCTGGAACCGTACCGCGTTATTCTGAAACGTCTTCGTACCCAACTGACCAATACCCAGACTTACCTGGAAAGACGCCTGAAAGGCGAACGTCCATCCCGTCCCGCCGACCTGCTGATTGCCAATGAGCAGTTATGGGATCCGTTATTCGCCATTTATCAGTCCTTAAAACAATGCGGTATGGGGATTATTGCCAATGGCCAGTTGCTGGATACCCTGCGCCGGATTAAATGCTTTGGCGTCCCGCTGGTGCGTATTGATGTGCGCCAGGAGAGTACCCGCCATACCGAGGCCCTGGCAGAGATTACCCGCTATCTGGGGCTGGGCGATTATGAAAGCTGGTCAGAGGCCGATAAGCAGGCTTTCCTGATCCGCGAGCTGAACTCTAAACGTCCGCTTCTGCCACAGCAATGGGAGCCGGGACCGGAAACCCGTGAAGTCCTGGAGACCTGCCGTGTGGTTGCCGAAGTCCCGCAAGGATCTATCGCGGCCTATGTGATTTCTATGGCAAAAACACCGTCCGACGTCCTGGCAGTGCACCTGTTACTGAAGGAAGCCGGGATCCGTTATGCCATGCCGGTTGCCCCGCTATTTGAAACCCTTGATGACCTGAATAATGCCAATGATGTCATGACACAGTTGCTGAATATTGACTGGTATCGCGGCTTTATTGAAGGCAAACAGATGGTGATGATCGGCTATTCAGACTCCGCCAAAGATGCCGGCGTTATGGCTGCAAGCTGGGCGCAATATCAGGCTCAGGATGCGTTGATCAAGACCTGTGAAAAGGCCGGAGTTGCCTTAACACTGTTCCATGGACGTGGCGGTTCGATTGGACGTGGTGGCGCACCGGCCCATGCTGCGCTGCTGTCACAGCCCCCGGGCAGCCTGAAGGGCGGGTTACGCGTCACGGAACAGGGCGAAATGATCCGCTTTAAGTTTGGCCTGCCGGAAGTGACCATTGCCAGCCTGTCGCTGTATACCGGGGCGATCCTGGAGGCCAACCTGCTGCCGCCGCCAGAGCCCAAACCGGAATGGCAAGCGATTATGGATCAACTCTCCGCGGACTCCTGCAATATGTACCGCGGCTATGTTCGTGAACATGCTGATTTCGTTCCGTATTTCCGTTCTGCGACGCCGGAACAGGAGCTGGGTAAATTGCCTCTGGGATCCCGTCCGGCAAAACGCCGTCCTGCCGGGGGCGTGGAATCTTTACGTGCCATCCCGTGGATTTTTGCCTGGACCCAGAACCGGTTAATGTTGCCTGCCTGGCTGGGGGCCGGGGCAGCACTGCAAAAAACAGTCTCTGCAGGGAAACAGAAAGAGTTGGAAACGATGTGCCATGACTGGCCATTCTTCTCGACCCGTATCGGCATGCTGGAAATGGTCTTCGCGAAAGCTGACCTCTGGTTAGCGGAATATTATGACCAGCGTCTGGTCGACCCTTCACTCTGGGGTCTGGGTGAACAGTTGCGAGCTCAACTGGCAGACGACATTAAAACCGTGCTGGCAATCTCTAATGACGCCCATCTGATGGCCGACCAGCCCTGGATTGCAGAGTCTATCGCACTGCGGAATGTCTACACTGACCCGCTTAACGTCTTACAGGCCGAATTGCTTTCCCGTTCCCGGGCCTGTGAGGCCGCCGGAGAAGTGACGGCACCGGAAGTCGAACAGGCACTGATGGTCACGATTGCCGGTATCGCCGCCGGTATGCGCAATACCGGCTAAACCGTGATGTCCTGCGGGATCCCTGAAAGGCCACCCCGGGTGGCCTTTTTTATCGCAAAGGATGGCCAGATGACCTGTGTTGACCGACCCGCAGCCTCCTTCAGAAGAGAGCAATAGAAAAAGCACCCGGTGACGGGTGCTTTTTCTGATATTACCGCGTTCACGGACTTATCGTTGCCATTACACCGCAGCAAGCTGCGGGCGAACCCCCAGGGTGTGACAAATGGCATAACTCATTTCTGCACGGTTCAGTGTATAGAAATGGAAATCCTTCACGCCTTCCCGGGAGAGAATTTTCACCATATCCATGGCAATATTTGCCCCGACCAGCTTACGGGTCTCCGGGTCATTATCCAGCCCGTCAAACATGGTATTCATCCAGTTCGGTACGCGCACATTGGTCAGTGTGGCAAAGCGTTGTAGCTGCTTAAAGTTACTGACAGGCAGAATGCCCGGAACAATTTCCACATCAATCCCGGTTGCCGCGCAACGGTCACGGAAGCGTAAGTAGCTCTCGACATCAAAAAAGAACTGGGTGATCGCACGGTCTGCGCCCGCATCCACTTTACGTTTCAGACTTAATAAATCGGCCTGAGCACTTTTCGCTTCAGGATGCACTTCGGGATAAGCGGCCACCGAAATATCAAAATCACCGACGTCTTTCAGTAATGTCACCAGATCAGAAGCGTACATATCCGGTTTACCGACACCATTCGGGAAGTCACCCCGCAGCGCCACAATATGGCGGATCCCGTTGTCCCAGTAATCCTGAGCAATACTGCGAAGCTCATCGCGGTTAGCATCAATACAGGTCAGATGAGGCGCGGCTTCAAGCCCGGTACGCTCTTTAATGCCTTTGATAATGCTATGGGTACGGTCACGTTCCCCTGAATTCGCCCCGTAAGTCACAGAAACGAATTTCGGTTTCAGACTGCTTAAACGATCAATAGAGCTCCACAGAATGTCTTCCATGTCCTGAGTACGCGGCGGGAAAAATTCAAAAGAAACATTAATACGCCCGTTTAACTCTGAAAGGCTCTGATTAAGCGCCTCGTGCTGATTGGCATGAAAGAAACTCATCCTGTTACCTCGTCGATCGCATCTGTTATGATTTATTAAACGTCTACACGTTTAGACGTCCAGATGTTCAAAATGACGAATTACGACGAAAGGGTCAACTGAATTATCAGCATGTCACTGTGATAAAAATTCATACAACAGACCGGGTGCCGCTTACAGGGCAATGGAGGAAATGAGACAGACAGAAAAAAGGCAGAGAAAACTCTGCCTGAGAAGAAACTACAGTAATTGTGCGAGGCGATTGAGATCCGACTGAATTGCCCCCGCGGTCACATCCCGCCCGGCGCCGGGCCCGCGGATAATCAGCGGATTATCCCGGTACCAGCGGCTTTCTATCGCAAAGACATTATCGCAGGGTAGCAGAGACGCCAGTGGATGTTCCGGCCTGACAGCCTCTACACCCACCCTGGCCTTACCACTCGCATCAAAGCGTGCCACATAACGCAGAACCAGACCCGCCTCGTTCGCGGCTTCATAGCGCTGTAACATCTGATCATTCAGCGCATCCGCATTCTCAAAGAAATGGTCCACCGATTCATCGGTACAATTTTCCGGAACCAGCGATTCAACACGGACCTGGTGAGGTTCTATATCGTAGCCCGCTTCACGTGCCAGGATCACCAGTTTACGCATCACATCCAGACCCGAGAGGTCAACGCGGGGATCAGGCTCGGTCAGCCCCTGCTGCCATGCCTGATCCACCAGTTCGGTAAAGGGGACAGAGCCATCATATTGCAGGAATAACCATGACAATGTGCCAGAGAAAATACCGCTGATAGAGAGAATAGAATCTCCGCTCTCCCGTAAATCGCGGACGGTGTAGTTAATCGGTAAGCCGGCCCCGACTGTCGCGTTATAAAGCCAGTGACGTCCGGTACGGCTGAACGCGTCCCTGAGCTGACGCCAGTGGGCACTGTCTGATGAACCTGCCACTTTGTTCGCACTGATAATATGAAAACCATAGCTGGCAAAATCCAGGTACTGATCGGCAATGCTACCCTCGGCGGTGACATCCAGCACGACCAGATCATCAAACGGATGGTCACGCATCCATAAAAACAGTGATTCCTGATCACGATATTCCGCTTCGTCATCGAACACGGTCAGTACGTGGCTGGCATCCAGCCCTTCATAGTTCAGCAGACTTTTCCGGCTATCCGCCACGCCCGCCAGCACAAACTCGAACCCACTACGATCAGAGAGATTCTCCTGCTCCCTCGCGAATAATTCCAGCCAGCGAGACCCGATATTTCCTTTACCTAATAAAATCAGTCCAATCCGTTTTTCAGCGCGGAACAGCGACTGATGCAGCCCCTGGATCACGAGCTGCGTCGGCCCGGAGCGCAATACGGCCACCAGGCTGATATTCTGTTCTGATTGCCAGACAAACTCTACCGGCTGGTCTTTGATCTGTTGCCAGAACCGGTGCGCGTGTAGCGGGTTACGCGTGACGCCGGCACCCACCATCGCCACCAGGGCCAGCCCATCGCGTAAACGTACACCTACCGGCAAACCACTTCCCTGCAGCAATGCCAGCGCACTGTCGACCACTTCGGCGGTATAACAGAGTTGCAGTAAATAACGGTCCGGATGCACCCCGGAGGCCAGCGGACGTAGCTGAGCCCGCGCGAGTTGTACTTCGACGTCCTTCTTTAAGGCCGCAAAGTCATGTTGTTTAGGGATTTCAATTTCAATCAGACAGACATCGTCATGGCTGGTCACGATCCTGGCACCGGTTCCGGATGCCAGCACGCGTTCAATGCGCGTCGACCCCAGGTCTGGCTGATAACTGCAGCGCAACTCCAGTTCAATATCACTGCCGGAAACCGGCTGCAAGGTACGGGTATGTAATACCGGGGCGGCCAGTCTGGCCAATTCACTGGCTTCATCAAGCCTCAGTAACGGTAACAGACAGGCATCAGAAACCTTACGCGGGTCGGCACTGTATACCCCGGCAACATCACTCCAGATGGTGACTTTACTGACCCCTGCCAGCGCACCGATTTGTGTCGCCGAGTAGTCAGAGCCATTACGCCCCAGCAGAACCGTTTCACCGGCCTGGTTGCGGGCAATAAAACCGGTGATCACCACCCGTTGTCCGTGATACCCGGCCAGTTGCTGTAACAGTAACTGCCGTGATTCGCTTTCCTTCACTTCCGGCTGAGCAGAACGTTCAGCCAATAAAAATTCGCGCGCATCCAGCCAGCCTGACTGAAGATCCTGCTGTGTTAGTACCGCTGACATCAGCCGTGCTGACCAGATTTCACCGTGGCCAACCACCTCGGCGTACACAGCTTCAGTGATCGGCCCATCCAGTAGTACGGCCAGTCGTTCAAGATCTCGAATAAATTCCTGAACCAACGCGCCGGCTACCGCTGCGGGTAAGAGATTGTTCATCAGCCCTGTCTGGAAACGGCGCAAATTCTGCTGTACCTGGTGTGCTGACAGACGATCGGTCTGGCTGAGCTGCAACCAGCTGATCAGCTGATTGGTCGTACTGCCTGCAGCAGACACCACCATCAAATCACCGGGCTTGCTGTATTCCGCCATAATATCAGCAGCACGCTGATAGCATTTTACATCCGCCAGGCTGCTGCCTCCGAATTTATGCAGTTGCCTCACTTCGGACGCCACACAGTCTGATGAAATTGTCATTCTTACCCCCTGCCTGCCACCCGGAATGCATTTTCCAGATCAGCGACTAAATCTTCATGGTCTTCAATACCTACAGATACACGCAATAATGTATCAGAAATTCCTGCCGCTGCTCTCGCTTCTGCAGACATCCCTGCATGTGTCATGGTGGCCGTATGAGAAATCAGGCTTTCCACGCCTCCGAGAGACTCTGCGAGAGTAAAGAGTTTCAGTGCTTTCAGAAAAGTACGTACCGTCTGTTCATCCCCCTCCAGCTCAAAGCTAAGCATCGCACCGAATCCACGTTGCTGACGTTTCGCGATGTCATGACCGGCATTTTCCGGTAAGGAAGGATGATAAAGTTTTTTGACCAGAGGCTGTTTTTTTAATGCCTCGACAATCGCCAGCGCATTACGCTGCGCGGCTGCCATACGGGGACCGAGGGTCCGTAATCCGCGTAACAGTAAATAGCTGTCAAATGCTGAGCCGGTCACGCCGATATTATTGGCCCACCATGCCAGCTCCGTGACCAGGTCAGGATCTTTTGCAATAACGGTGCCTGCAACCACATCCGAATGCCCGTTCAGATATTTGGTACAGGAATGCAGAACGACGTCCACACCAAGCTCAAGCGGACTCTGCAATACCGGGCTCATAAAAGTATTATCGGCGACTGTAATGGCTCCTGCCGCTTTTGCTGCACGGCTGATGGCCTCGATATCCACGACTCTCAATAGCGGGTTGCTCGGCGTCTCAATCAGGACCAGTTTCGGACCTTCGGCCATCGCCGCGGCCAGTGCCTGTTCATCTCCCTGATCAATGAATTTCACCCGGAATGCACCGCGTTTATGCAGGCTTTCTAACAGGCGGTAGCTGCCGCCATAACAATCATGGGGAGCCACCAGCAAATCACCGGGTTTCAGAAACACCGTGGTTACCAGTAAAATAGCAGACATCCCGGTATTCGTCATGACGGCCCCGGCACCTCCTTCCAGTTCGGCAAGCGCATTCTGGACGACATCACGCGACGGATTACCACGACGGGAATAGTCATGAGTTCTTGGCTGATTAAAGTCAGTAAAGTTATAAGTCGTGGAAAGGTGGATAGGGGGTACTACACAACCATATTGCTCATCATCATTTAATCCGCTGCGTACGGCAATGGTCGCTTGCTTAGGTGTCGTCATGGCGTCTTTTCACTGAAAGAGAGAATGTGTGCACAGAATACCACCTGCAAATTAGACGTCAATACATCTAGACTTCCAAATGTCTATGGGTGTAGATTGAGCTACGGTCCCGGAAACGCTAAAATTATACTGGTCGGCCAGATTCCGCTACAATTGTCACATTCCGGGTGAGTATTTTCCCGCAAAGACAAAAATAAACGAGATATCTGGCATAATTAGCAGAATCCCGGCAAGTTAACTTTTTATTAATTAAGGTACCCCATGGCTGAATGGAATGCCGAATATATCAGCCCTTATGCTGAGCATGGCAAAAAAAGCGAGCAGGTAAAAAAAATTACCGTCTCTATCCCTCTGAAAGTGCTTAAGATTTTGACTGATGAGCGGACCCGTCGTCAGGTAAATAACCTGCGCCATGCCACCAACAGTGAACTGTTGTGTGAGGCTTTTTTGCATGCATTTACCGGCCAACCGTTACCGGATGACAATGATTTACGGAAAGAACGCAGTGATGAGATCCCGGAAGTGGCAAAAGTCATTATGCGTGAAATGGGCATCGACCCGGACAAATGGGAATACTGATCCGGGGAAATCACCCGCAGCAGGCGCTTCGCCACGAAAAAAAGGTTAAAAAAAACCCGGCAATGCCGGGTTTTTTAACATCCGAATCTTCAGACTCGTCTGTCAGAAACTTATTTTGAACCAGGAATGCTGAAACGCTTGTTGAAACGCTCAACACGACCACCGGTATCAACAACACGCTGCTTACCAGTATAGAACGGGTGGCATTTACCACAAACGTCCAGGTTTACATCGTGGTTAACAGTAGAATGAGTGTTGATAACGTTACCGCAAGAGCAGGTAATGGTTACAGCATTATATTCCGGGTGAATACCTTTTTTCATGGGAGAACCTCAGTAGAAGGCCGTGTCGCTCTCCGTGCCAGGCGAACCTGCACAGCACCACACGCGGTTAAAAAAGAATGTTTTTTTAGTTCCCTGCCACCTTTCAGGCAACAGAGGCGCTATATTATACAGAAGTTCGCCGGAACTATGCAAATAAAACCCCATACCAGGGAAAGCCCCCACCGTGTACACTACCCTTTTTATCCACTGATCTGCCGGAGTGCCTGAATGCCCGTCCTTAAGGTTGCATTACCTGTTCCTCTGCCACGGCTGTTTGATTACCGCCCCCTGGCTGAGCGTACTGCTGTTGTCGGCAGCAGGGTGAAAGTAACGTTCGGGCACCGGAAAATGACCGGGATTGTGCATGCAATCAGGGATAAAAGTGATCTGCCTGAAGAGCAACTGAAATCCATTGATGCCGTGATCGATGAGAGCTCGCTTTTTACCGATACGATGTGGTGTTTACTGAACTGGGCAGCCGGTTATTACCATTATCCGATCGGCGAGGTTTTCTTTCATGCATTACCGGTATTACTGCGCCAGGGTCGCGAGGCCGCATTGCCCGCAGTCTGGCAATGGCGGATCACCGAACAGGGTAAAGCCACCGTCCCGGAGAGCCTGAAACGTGCGGTGAAGCAACAGCAGGCACTCGCCCTGTTGCGGAATGGTCCCATCGCACGTCATGAACTCGGCCAGCATGACCTGAGTGACCCGGTATTACAGGCACTGCGTAAAAAAGGGCTTTGTGAACTGACTGAACGGGCTGCAGAACTGACAGACTGGCGGCAGTCATACCGGCTCAACGGTGAGCGACTGCGTCTGAACACTGAGCAGGCAACGGCTGTCGGCGCTATCCGTAGCCAGGATAGCGGGTATTCCGCCTGGTTACTGGCCGGTATCACCGGTTCGGGTAAAACAGAAGTGTACCTCAGTGTGATTGAAAATATTCTGGCTGAGGGAAAACAGGCCCTGGTGCTGGTGCCGGAAATCGCACTGACACCTCAGACCATATCCCGCTTTCGCGAACGTTTCCATGCGCCGGTGGATGTGCTCCATTCCGCCCTCAACGATACTGAACGCTTAAATGTCTGGTTACGTGCCCGCCGGGGAGAGTCGGCCATTGTCATCGGCACCCGTTCCGCACTTTTTACCCCGCTGGCCAGGCCCGGGGTGATCATCATTGATGAAGAGCACGACAGTTCCTATAAGCAGCAGGAAGGATGGCGATATCACGCCAGGGATTTGGCTGTGTTCCGCGCCCATCAGGAAAATATTCCCATTATTCTGGGTTCCGCTACGCCTGCGCTGGAAACGCTGCATAATGTCACGACAGGTAAATATCATCAGCTAACGCTGACACAGCGTGCCGGAAATGCACGTCAGGCGCAGCAGCAACTGATTGATTTGAAGTCGGTTCGCCTGCAATCCGGGTTATCTCCGGCCCTGATCCATAAAGTTCGTCAGCACCTGAGCGCCAATAACCAGGTCTTATTGTTCCTTAACCGCCGCGGATATGCTCCCGCCCTGCTCTGCCACGATTGCGGATGGCTGGCAGAGTGCCAGCGGTGTGAACGTTACTACACCTTTCACCAGAAAAATCGCACGCTGCGTTGCCACCATTGTGATAGTCAGCGCCCCATCCCCCATCAGTGCCCGGGATGTGGCTCGACGCACCTGATGCCGGTCGGTATGGGAACAGAACAACTGGAAGAACAGCTGAAAGCCCTGTTCCCGGAAATCCCGGTCACCCGAATCGACCGTGATACTACCAGCAGAAAAGGGAGCCTGGAGCAGCATCTAGATGATATCCATCAGGGCGGTGCACGTATTCTGGCCGGAACACAAATGCTGGCGAAAGGCCACCATTTCCCGGATGTCACACTGGTCGCTTTACTGGATGTCGACAGTGCTCTTTTCTCTGCGGATTTTCGTGCGACAGAACGCTTCGCGCAGTTATATACCCAGGTTGCCGGCCGGGCTGGCAGGGCCGGGAAGCAAGGGGAAGTCGTCTTACAGACCCACCATCCGGAACATCCGCTGCTGCATACCTTGCTATATCAGGGCTATTTCTCGTTTGCCCGCCAGACGTTGCAGGAGCGTAAGCAACTGAGTCTGCCACCGTTTTCCAGCCATGCCGTGTTTCGCGCGGAGGATTTTGATCCTCAGCAGGCGGAGAATGCGCTATTACAATTAAGAAATTTACTAGAAAGCACTCCGCTGAAGGATGAAAACTTCTGGATCATGGGGCCGGTACCGGCACTTCAGGCTAAACGTAACGGTCGCTGGAGATGGCAGCTATTATTACAACACCCCTCCCGTAAGCAGTTACAACGGATACTGCAACACTCAATGCCTTTAGTGCTGACCTTGCCGTTAATGCGGAAGGTCAAATGGACCCTGGATATTGATCCGACCGAAAGCTGAGCAGAGCGGATATCTTTGCGGTCACGTACGCGAATAATCAACAAACCCCCGTTTTTATTACAAATCAGATAACAGTCTTCGCCCATATTCTGCTAACAATAGAACCGGGCAGGACTGGCTGCCCCAACGATAATGAATGTTATATCGGGAGCCTGAGCTGTGGAAGATAACCTGCCTTCATACCGTACCACCATGAAAGATGTCGCAAAAAAAGCCGGTGTCTCTACCGCCACGGTTTCACGGACCTTAACCTCTCCGGATAAAGTCTCTTCTTCTGCCCGAAGCAAAGTCATGCAAGCGATGAATGAGCTGGGTTATTCCTCCCCCGTTAATCCCCGTTATCAGAAAAACAATGACTCCGGAACCCTGTTAATTCTGGTACCGGATATCTGTGATCCTTTCTTTCATGAAATTATCCGCGGTATTGAGGTTACTGCGGCAGCAGAAGGCTATCTGGTACTGACCGCTGACTGCGCTCACCAGAATTTACAGGAAGTCAGCTTTCCGGACAAAATTCTGAGCCGCCAGACAGACGGATTGCTCTTACTGGGGTCTCAGGTACCGGTGTTATCCGAACTCTCGTGCCGCGAGCAATTACCTCCCCTGGTGATGGCCAATGAATTTTCTGCCGACCTCGCGTTCCCGACGGTCCATATTGATAACCTGACCGCCGCCTTTAATGCCGTAAGCTGGTTACTCGACGCAGGGTTAAAGAAAATTGCCTGTATCACTGGCCCGGACACCCTGTCGCACTGCCGTTACCGGCGGCAGGGATATATTCAGGCATTAAACCGCCGTAATATTCCGGTGGAACCCCGTTATCTGGCACGCGGAAATCTCTCATTTTCGTCCGGCTGCGATGCGCTGACCTATCTGATGCAATTACCTGATCCCCCTGAGGCTATTTTTTGCCACAATGACCTGATGGCACTGGGCGTGTTACACCAGGCCTCTGTGATGGGGGTCCGTGTACCTGAACAACTTTCAGTCATTGGTTTTGATGATATAGATGCAGCGCAGTACAGCCACCCGCCTCTGACCACCGTGACCCAGCCGCGTTTTCGCATCGGGTGTGAGGCAGCCACATTACTGATAGAAATTATTCAGGGAAAACGGGTCAACAGCGGGTCGCGGTTGCTGGAAGCCAGTCTGACTGTCCGTGACTCGACATTAACACCCGCCAGATAGCCGGGAGTTCGCAGCGATATCTGCTTATTTTCAGTCAACGCCTGATGCAGAGTTTACTGGTCAAAGTTCATCCCCTTGAGTAAAATGGGGGCATTATTGCCAATGAATAATACTTCGGGCGATTCGCCCGGCAGGCTGATTTTTCAACTTATCGGAACGAATGTGGCACAAAGAGACTATGTAGGCCGCGGGCGTTCAACAGGGACGCAACGCAAAAAAAACACCTCCCGGAGCAAAAAGAAACCATCCAGCTCAGGATTTCCCCCACTGATTATCGTACTCGCTGTGGCCGTACTGGTGAGTTTTATCGGGGGGCTGTGGTTTATCGCTCACCATAAAAAAGAAGAGTTACAGGAAGTTGTTCCGCATAAAAATGCCGGTACGGGCTTACCGCCTAAACCTGAAGAGCGCTGGAAATACATAAAAGAGCTGGAAGATCAGCAGACGACTGTGGCCGTGCCGACAGAACCCACCGCTGGCGGGGAAATCCGATCGCAGACTCAACTCACCGATGAACAACGTCAGCTGCTGGATCAAATGGCTGAAGACATGCGTCAGCAACCGACACAGCTGAACGAAGTGCCCTGGAATCAGCAAACGCCGGCACAACAACAACAGACCTTACGCCAGCAACAGAGCTATCAGCAGCAACAGAGTTACCAGCAACAACAAAATTATCAGCAACAACAGCAACTGCAGCAGACACAACGTGCAGAACGCCAGCAACGACTGGAGCGCCAACAACAGTTAGCCCGACAGCAGCAAGCGGAACGCCAGCAACGTCTCGAACGCCAGCAGCAGGCAGAGCGTCAGCAACGTCCCGAGCGCCAGCCTCAGGCGGCGGCTCCCATAACGGCGGCAACACCTTCACAAAGCGTTCCCCCGGCCGCGACCCCACGGGAGCAGGAAAAACAGACGGCTGCTGCTTCCGGAAAACGCTGGCTGATACAGTGTGGCTCCTTTAAGGGGACAGCACAGGCTGAATCTGCCCGGGCCTCTCTCGCCTTCGAAGGGTTTGAAAGCCGGATTACCATCGGTGGGGGCTGGAACCGGGTCGTGATAGGCCCTTATTCAGACTATACGAAAGTAGAAAGTATCGTCAGACAGCTCCGTGGGTCAGGGCACGCAAACTGTATAACTCTCCCTTTCAGGGGTTGAAAACATTTCCATCCCCCCCATATATCCCATTAAGTCACTCCGCGCACTGCGCGGAGTCTTTTTTTCACTGTTAAAAGGGGTGGCCCGTGACAACGATTGTAAGTGTTCGACGCAATGGCCAGGTAGTTATTGGTGGTGACGGCCAGGCCACGCTTGGCAACACCGTAATGAAAGGCAACGTCAAAAAAGTACGTCGTCTGTATAACGATAAGGTCATTGCTGGTTTTGCCGGAGGCACTGCCGATGCCTTCACATTATTTGAGCTGTTTGAACGTAAACTGGAAATGCATCAGGGCCACCTGGTCAAAGCTGCCGTAGAACTTGCAAAAGACTGGCGTACCGACCGTATGCTTCGCCGTCTGGAAGCCCTCCTCGCGGTGGCTGACGAAAATGCATCGCTCATCATTAGTGGTAACGGTGATGTTATCCAGCCCGAAAATGATCTGATTGCTATTGGTTCCGGTGGCCCTTACGCACAGGCAGCTGCCCGCGCTCTGCTGGAAAATACAGAGCTCAGTGCCAAAGATATTACCGGGAAAGCGCTGGAAATTGCGGGTGATATTTGTATCTATACCAACCATAACGTCACTATCGAAGAACTGACGTCCAGGACGTAAGGATTTTTTATATGTCTGAAATGACTCCCCGCGAAATAGTCAGTGAGCTGAATAAGTTCATCATTGGTCAGGATGGTGCTAAGCGCGCTGTCTCCATCGCCCTGCGTAACCGCTGGCGTCGTATGCAGCTGGAAGCAGAGCTGCGCCATGAAGTGACACCTAAAAATATTCTGATGATCGGTCCGACCGGTGTCGGTAAAACCGAAATCGCCCGTCGCCTGGCCAAGCTGGCCAACGCACCATTTATCAAAGTAGAAGCGACAAAATTCACCGAAGTCGGTTATGTCGGTAAAGAAGTGGATTCGATTATCCGCGATCTGACGGACTCAGCGATCAAGATGGTCCGTAGTCAGGCTATCGAACGCAATAAAGTCAGGGCCGAAGAACAGGCGGAAGAGCGCATTCTGGATGTGCTGATCCCACCGGCCAAAAATAACTGGGGGCAGCCTGAACAATCGGGTGAACCTTCAGCAGCACGTCAGTCTTTCCGCAAAAAACTGCGTGAAGGCCAGCTGGATGATAAAGAGATCGAAATTGATCTTGCTGCATCACCGATGGACGTTGAAATCATGGCCCCTCCTGGCATGGAAGAGATGACCAGCCAGCTGCAATCCATGTTTCAGAACCTGGGGGGACAAAAACAGAAGTCCCGTAAGCTGAAAATTAAAGAAGCATTGAAACTGCTGATTGAAGAAGAAGCTGCCCGTCTGATCAACCCGGAAGAACTGAAGCAGGAAGCTATCGATGCCGTTGAACAGCATGGCATCGTATTTATCGACGAAATCGATAAAATCTGTAAGCGCGGACAATCCTCAGGGCCGGATGTTTCACGTGAAGGGGTACAGCGTGATTTACTGCCACTGGTCGAAGGTTGTACGGTATCGACTAAGCATGGCATGGTGAAAACTGATCATATTCTGTTTATTGCCTCCGGCGCATTTCAGGTTGCCAGCCCGTCGGATCTGATCCCTGAACTGCAGGGGCGTTTACCTATCCGCGTTGAACTTCAGGCGCTGACAGTGAATGATTTTGAACGTATCCTGACCGAACCAAGTGCTTCAGTCACTGTTCAGTATAAAGCGTTAATGGCTACCGAAGGGGTGACTATAGAGTTCACCGATGATGGTATTCGTCGTATCGCAGAAGCCGCATGGCAGGTTAACGAAACAACAGAAAACATTGGTGCCCGTCGTCTTTACACCGTGCTGGAACGCCTGATGGAAGATATTTCCTTTGATGCCAGCGAACGTCCGGGCGATACCGTGACCATTGATGCGAGCTATGTCAGCGAACACCTGGATAAACTGGTGGCTGATGAGGATTTGAGCCGCTTCATCCTGTAGTTTATATGTTCTGCCTTCAGACCTCAGCCTCTCAGGAGGCTGAGGTCTTTATCACTCAGGGGTTCCCCTGAGTGATATCCAGCCCCCCTGCTTTCAGCAATTCCTTATGCTGTATACAGTCCCCTGTTGACGAGTCTGCCCTGCTTTTATGCTGTCACCGTCAATAACGTTGGATGCTTTTTGCTATCCGTGGACAGAACACGATATACTTTCCTTACCTCTGGCAACCAGATGATACGGCTATGAAATACGATACCTCTGAACTGTGTGATATTTACCATGAAGAAGTGAATGTTGTAGAACCCTTGTTTTCAAACTTTGGCGGGCGCACTTCTTTTGGTGGTCAGATCACGACCGTCAAATGCTTCGAAGACAATGGCCTGATCTATGATCTGCTCGAAGAGAATGGACTGGGGCGTGTGCTGTTAATCGATGGCGGAGGCTCTGTCAGGCGTGCATTAATTGATGCGCAACTTGCTCAGCTTGCGACGCAGAATGAATGGGAAGGTATTGTTGTTTATGGCTCGGTACGTCAGGTTGACGAGCTGGAAGAACTCGATATCGGTATCCAGGCGATGGCTGCTATCCCGGCAGGAGCCGCAGGTGAAGGCATCGGAGAAAGCGATATTCGCGTCAATTTTGGCGGAGTAACCTTTTTCTCGGGCGATTATCTCTACGCAGATAACACCGGCATCATTCTTTCGGAGAACCCGTTAGGGGCAACGGAAGAAGTCTGACCTGTCTGGCAAAACGGGTGCCCCGGCACCCGATTCACGGTTCATTCCATTACAGAATTAAACCTCATCCATTTTTCCCAACAAAGCTCGCAGACGCTCCTGCCACTGCTGTTGTTCTTCTTTTAGCTGCTGGTTTTCACGAGTTAAAGAGTCATGGTTGCCGGCAACCTGCAACGATTCCTGCTTTAAAGTATTATTCTGTTCTTTCAGTTCTTCAATTTCCATCTGCAACAGGGTGATAGTATCAATCGCCTGCTGTACTTTTGCTTCCAGTTTTTCGAACATTTCAAATGACATTTTTATAACCTCTCCTATAGATCGCAAGGCGTTGATGTGCCAGCCACAACCCTACAAACCCTGTAAAATTCCTGTAGCAGGCAACAATCATCTGATTGTATGAAGCCTGATTAAGCAAGTCCAGTTACCTGGTGATTTCCGGAGCAGTCTGTAACAATTTTCGGTGAAAATAATTGGTATTTCCGGGAAAACATCAGCAAGGCCAGACCTCTTTCTCTCCCGGCGACCATCACGTTAACAAAATACTCGCATTCGCTCATTTTTTTTGACACAGAACACAAATTTTAAGTTCGGTATTTATCGTTTTTGCTCGTTAACGATAAGTTTACATCAGCCCTACAAGAAAAGTCGGAGGGTTCAGGGAGCGGACACATAACACCGATAAATTTAATCTCACTGAAGGAACTCATCATGAGTCAAACAACAAACACACTGACAGGGCAATGCATAGCCGAATTCATCGGCACCGGTTTGATTCTGTTTTTTGGTGCCGGATGTGTGGCTGCATTGAAACTGGCAGGTGCCAGCTTCGGACAATGGGAAATCTGTATTGTCTGGGGTCTGGCCGTCTCTATGGGCGTCTATGTGAGTGCGGGTATCTCTGGCGCGCACCTTAATCCCGCCGTCACCGTTGCCCTTTGCCTGTTTGGCAACTTTGAAGGTCGTAAAGTTATCCCTTATATTATCGCACAAGTCGCGGGGGCGTTCTGTGCCGCTGCCCTGGTGTATGCGATGTACCGCAGCTTGTTTATCGATTTTGAACAAACCCACCAGATGGTACGGGGCAGTGTGGCCAGTCTGGATCTGGCGGGCATTTTTTCCACTTATCCCAGCCCGCATATCAATGTTGCTCAGGCCTTTTTCGTCGAGCTGGTTATCACCGCTGTATTAATGGCTGTCATTATGGCACTGACTGACGATGGCAACGGATTACCGCGCGGACCACTGGCGCCGTTATTAATTGGCTTACTGGTAGCGATTATCGGTGCCGCGATGGGACCACTGACTGGCTTCGCCCTGAACCCGGCCCGTGACTTCGGTCCTAAAGTGTTTGCCGCGCTGGCAGGTTGGGGGAAAGTCGCATTCACTGGCGGACAATCTATCCCTTATTTCCTGGTTCCTGTTTTCGGGCCTCTGGTCGGCGCAAGTTTAGGGGCTTTTATCTACCGTAATTTTATCGGTCGTTATTTACCCGTGAATACTCCGCTTTCGGCAACGACAACATCAGAAGAAGCTCAGCCACGCTCTGAACAGCGTAAAGCGTAAACCTCAGTGATTTCATCAGGAAAAAAATTATGACTAACGCCGGGAATAAATACATTGTCGCACTGGATCAGGGAACCACCAGCTCACGTGCTGTCGTTCTTGACCACAATGCCAATATCATTGCAGTCTCACAGCGTGAATTTACGCAAATTTATCCGAAAACCGGCTGGGTAGAACATGACCCGATGGATATCTGGGCATCACAAAGTTCAACCCTGGTGGAAGTATTAGCTCATGCCGATATCCGTTCTGATCAGATTGCGGCTATAGGTATCACTAACCAGCGTGAAACCACCATCGTCTGGGACAAAAAAACCGGTAAACCCGTGTATAACGCCATTGTATGGCAGGATCCGCGAACTGCTGATTATTGTTCAAAACTCAAAAAAGAGGGCCTTGAGGATTACATCAGGGAGACAACCGGACTGGTGATTAACCCTTACTTCTCAGGCACCAAAGTGAAGTGGATTCTGGATAATGTAGAAGGGGCACGTGAGCGGGCGCAACAGGGCGAACTCCTGTTTGGTACCGTGGATACCTGGCTGGTATGGAAAATGACCCAGGGTCGGGTACATATCACTGACTATACCAATGCTTCCAGAACTATGATGTTTGATATCCATAAACTGCAGTGGGATGACAGAATGCTGGATATCCTGGACATCCCACGCGCGATGCTGCCTGAAGTCAAAGCCTCCTCAGAGGTTTACGGCCAGACAAACATCGGGGGCAAAGGGGGTACCCGTATTCCAATCGCAGGTATCGCAGGGGATCAGCAGGCCGCGCTTTACGGCCAGTTATGTGTTCAGCCGGGCATGGCCAAAAATACCTATGGTACGGGCTGCTTTATGCTGATGAACACCGGTAAAGAAGCGGTCACCTCAACACACGGATTACTGACAACTATCGCCTGTGGTCCTGGCGGAGAAGTGAACTATGCTCTGGAAGGGGCGGTATTTATCGGCGGTGCATCTATCCAGTGGCTGCGGGATGAGCTGAATCTCTTTAACGATGCTCTGGACTCGGAATACTTTGCGACCAAGGTTAAAGATTCTAACGGCGTCTACATGGTCCCGGCATTTACCGGACTGGGCGCGCCCTACTGGGATCCCTATGCCCGTGGTGCAATTTTCGGGCTGACTCGCGGTGCGAATGCTAACCATATTATCCGTGCAACGCTTGAGTCTATTGCTTTCCAGACCCGTGATGTCCTGGAAGCGATGCAAAATGATGCCGGGACGCAGTTAAAGTCATTACGTGTTGACGGAGGGGCTGTCGCGAATAACTTCCTGATGCAATTCCAGGCCGATATTCTTGGTGCCAGGGTAGAGCGTCCGGAAGTACGGGAAGTTACCGCATTAGGTGCAGCGTACCTGGCCGGTCTGGCCGTTGGCTTCTGGAAAGACCTGGATGAAGTGCGTGAAAAATCTGTTATTGAGCGTGAGTTCCGCCCTTCTATTGAAACGACCGAGCGTAATTATCGTTATGCCGGCTGGAAAAAAGCCGTCTCCCGAGCCCGTAGCTGGGAGGATGAAAAAGAAGTTTAATGACTAAAGCCCGTTAACTGATTGCCCGCCGCTGGACTGCGGGCCATCAGTTGTAAATTTCCGACCTCCTGCCTGTGGTACACTACCTGACCTTTTTCTGCAGATAAAACCGACAATGAAACGAGAATTAGCCCTCGAATTCGCCCGCGTTACAGAAGCCGCGGCCCTGGCGGGCCATCACTGGCTTGGACGTGGCGATAAAAACCTTGCGGATGGTGCAGCCGTTAATGCCATGCGCAGTACGCTTAACTCCCTGGATATTCGTGGTCAGATTGTTATTGGTGAAGGCGAGATCGATGAAGCGCCAATGCTCTATATAGGCGAGCAGGTCGGTAGCGGACACGGTGATGAAGTCGATATTGCCGTAGACCCTATCGAAGGTACCCGAATGACCGCGATGGGACAGTCCAATGCACTGACTGTCATGGCAATCGGGAATAAAGGGGCTTTTCTGCATGCACCTGACATGTATATGGAAAAGCTGGTCACCGGGCCCGGTGCTAAAGGCTGTATTGACCTCGACCTGCCACTCGACGTGAACCTGGCCCGGATCGCGCACGCATTACAGAAGCCCTTATCCGAACTGACCGTGGCCGTCTTAGCCAAGCCACGGCATCAGGAACTGATCGGGGAACTCCATCAGGCAGGCCTGCGGGTCTATGCCTTCCCTGACGGAGATGTGGCTGCCTCTATCCTGACCTGCATGCCGGACCAGGCAGTGGATGTGATGTATGGCATTGGCGGCGCTCCGGAAGGTGTCATTTCTGCTGCGGTGATCAGTGCACTTGGCGGAGATATGCAGGCCCGATTACTGCCCCGCCATCATGTCAAAGAAGACAATGAAGAAAACCGCCTGGCCGGTGAAAAGGAATTATCACGCTGTGCCAGCATGGGCATTGAAGCAAACCGGAAGCTGACGCTATCGCAGATGGTCCATGACGATGATGTGATCTTTGCAGCGACAGGTATCACCGATGGTGACCTGCTGAAGGGGATCACCCGGAAAGGAAATATGGCCACCAGCGAAACCCTGCTCATCCGGGGGAAAAGCGGGACTGTTCGTCGTATTCAGTCGATCCACCGGCTCGACCGCCAGCCTCAACGGTAGCATCCTGCCGGGGGCAGATGAGCACGTCCTTCCCCGGGGGGCTCATCTGCCACCGTTATCCTAATCCTTGCGGGAATATCTCTGTGCTGACCGGCCTGCAGACGAGTATTAACAACCCCGGCATAAATGCGGCATTCCCCCTGACCGCGGTCAGCGTTTGTCGATATGAGCTTTCGCCTGCGCTAAGGGTGGAAAACCGGCACAATCAAAGGGATGATGGGTCTGTCATTTATTGTCTTGAACTCAGAGGAGCAACCTATGGCCGAATGGTGTGAAGGTAAAGTCATTTCTGTCACACACTGGACAGAGGCATTATTTAGTCTGGTCGTACAGGCACCGGTCAAACCTTTTGTTGCCGGACAGTTTGCAAAGCTGGCTCTGGAAATTGATGGCGAACGGGTCCAGCGGGCCTACTCGTATGTGAATGCCCCGGATGATCCGCAGGCTGAGTTTTATCTGGTGAATGTCCCTGACGGTAAACTGAGCCCGTCATTGCACCGCCTGGCGCCCGGTGACTCGCTGATGGTGACAACGGAAGCCGCCGGTTTTTTCGTCTGCGATGAAATACCGGACTGTGATACCTTGTGGATGCTGGCAACAGGAACGGCTATCGGCCCTTATCTGTCAATCCTGCAGCAGGGGGAAGGTCTGGACCGTTTCCGGCGCATTGTGCTGGTACATGCGGCCCGCTATGCCGCAGACTTAAGTTATCTGCCGTTAATGCAGGCGCTGGAGGCAAAATACAACGGTAAATTACAGATACAAACCGTTGTCAGCCGTGAAGAAAGCGAAGGGAGTCTGCATGGACGGATACCGGCACTGATTGAGAGCGGTGCGCTGGAAAATGCCACCGGCCTGTCACTCTCCGCTGAGACCAGCCATGTTATGTTATGCGGTAATCCACAGATGGTCAGAGACACGCGTGATTTACTGAAGTCCACCCGTAAAATGTTAACGCATCTGCGACGTAAACCGGGCCATATCACCAGTGAGTTGTACTGGTAACCTGACGCCGGCGTATCAGGAAGATATCCGGCAGTGGAAAGATATTTCTTTTGTCACGACAAACCAGGTGGATTAATCTTCAGTGATGAAAAACATCCTCAGAAAACTACAAAAAAGAGTCTATCGCGGGTCGTATTATGGCCTGGTTTTCTGTCTGTTTTCCGGGGGTATCCTTGCGAAGGATCTTCCTCCGGTAGCTCCGTATGTCCTCCCGGGCGCCCCGGTTTTCAGCCATACCATCGCGCAATTCAGGGAAAATTTTAATACTGTCAATCCGCAAATGCCGCTCCCCGAATACCGTACCGTCGATACCGGAGATGACGGAAATACCGTTATCCTGGCCGCCAGCCGGATAGATGAAACTCTTTACTCCTCCACCGCCCTGGAACCCGGCAGCGGTAAAATTAAAACGATTCAGATGACCTGGCTTGCTCCTGACAAGGGCACAGATAAGCACTCATTTGACCAGGCGACCGGTTATATGATGGCTTTGATCCACTTTTTTTCACCCGAGTTATCCCTTAAAGAAAGCCAGCAAAAGCTGGATTCATTATTAAAAAACGGTAAAGAAAAAGGCAGATATATCGATGCCGAGGGTGCTTTACGGTATGTCGTTTCGTACCAGGGGGACAGGGAACTGACGCTGGCAATCGAGCCTGTGAGGCTTATTTTACCGGGTTCCTGATCTGTCACTGATTTATGACGAAAAACAAAGCAGTGAAGAAATTTGAGCTTTATACTGTTTCACAGACGCCATTGCCTGACGGCAGTAGTATTTAATGAATCGCGTAAATGCGGAGGATATGATGCGACATCCATTAGTTATGGGTAACTGGAAGCTGAATGGTAACAAACAAATGACTGCCGGGTTGATCGACGGTCTGCGTAAAGCATTATCGGGTGTTGATGGCTGCGATGTTGCCATTGCCCCTCCCGTGATCTACCTCGATCAGGCGAAGCATGCCCTTTCAGGAAGCCATATTTCTCTCGGCGCACAGAATGTCGACATTAACCTTTCCGGCGCGTTCACCGGCGATATCTCTGCGGAGATGTTAAAAGATATTGGTGCAAAATATATCATTATTGGTCACTCAGAACGCCGTACTTATCATAAAGAAAGTGATGAGTTCATCGCCAAAAAATTCGCTGTATTAAAAGAAGCAGGACTGATCCCGGTGCTATGCATTGGCGAAACTGAATCTGAGAATGAAGCCGGTAAAACAGAAGAAGTGTGCGCACGTCAGATCGATGCGGTACTGAATGCACTGGGCGCTGACGCGTTTAAAGATGCGGTCATTGCTTATGAGCCTATCTGGGCTATCGGTACCGGTAAATCTGCAACCCCTGCACAGGCTCAGGCTATTCACCAGTTTATCCGTCAGCATATCGCTAAGAAAGATGCAGCCATTGCGGAACAAGTCATCATTCAGTACGGCGGTTCAGTAAACGATAAAAATGCGGCCGAGCTCTTCACTCAGCCGGATATTGATGGTGCGCTGGTCGGTGGTGCGTCACTGAAAGCAGATGCTTTCGCCGTGATCGTCAATGCCGCTGCGGCAGCCAAAAAAGCCTGCTAGTCCGGCAACGGAAAAGTACAGCGGTGCCTCAGGCACCGCTAACCGTTTTCAGTATCGAACATTGATGATCCTGCAGCTCTTCAGCAGACCCGGTATTCCCTTTCAGTAATGCTGCTTTCACTGCCAGTAACACTAACCGACCATCAGGTAACGCCGTCAGCGCAAGCCCGTAATCACCCATATGCCCCGATGCTCCGGGAATTTCATGCGCTACACGAATAAAGACGCTTTCCTGCTCCAGCTCCTGTTGGCTCAGTGTCCGGACCTGATACGGGTGTGACAGCAGAGTAATTTTCTGCCATTCAGGGCCGAAACCGGATGATGATTTCGCTAACTGTGCGGCAATATCCGGACGCAGGCAGGACATATGAATATGTAACTGATTCTGCGATCTTCCGGAGGCAGAGTTAATGGTCATTGCCAGGTCATCGTCAGGGATAGGCGCATGATAGGTTTCTGACAGCAGATGGCGTTCCCGCCAGGCGGCGAGGAAGAAGTGAGGTGTCTCTGGTTGCAGTAACAGCGGGCTTTCGATACCGGTGATCCTGTTAACCGGCATCAGCAGATATTGCAATGGACCGACAAGATCCTTAAACAGCACATACCCTCCGGCCATATCCACCTTTTTACAAGGTGCCGGATTATTATTTTTTTCCATATCCGGGACACACTGCTGGCTAACAAATTTCCATAGCACCCCGGAGTGATCCTGAACTCTGCGGTGCAGGAAAAAGAGAGCCGTCAGTAAAACCAATAAAGTTACAATAGCGATGCTCAGCCATTGTTTTTTTCTGCCAGTAAAAACACTCATCTCCATTATCCCCCTGATTAATCGAGCCTCTATGTTACGTCAATCAGGGGGAAAGTCACTTACCGTGATAGTTACTGTTTCATTATCTGGTCATAAGTCCCGCCATCACTGAAGTGTGTCTTCTGAGCCTGCTGCCAGCCACCAAATTTATCATCGACCGTAAAGAGCTTAATCGGCTTGAACTGTGATGCGAACTCTTTCGCTACCTGAGGATCACGCGGACGATAATAATTTTCGGCAGCAATCGTCTGCCCTTCTTTGGAGTACAGATATTTCAGATAAGCTTCCGCAACTTTACGGGTACCACGCTCATCAACCACTTTGTCGACAACAGCGACAGTCGGCTCTGCAAGAATAGATTCGCTCGGGGTGATAATTTCAAAATCCTGGTCTTTCAGCTTATTCTTTGCCAGGTAAGCTTCATTTTCCCAGGCGATCAGGACATCCCCTATTCCGCGTTCTGCGAAGGTATTGGTCGCACCACGGGCACCGGAATCCTGAACCTGAACATTTTTATATAACGCTTTAACGAACGCCTGGGCTTTCTGCTGATCCCCGTGATTATGATCAAGTGCATAGCCCCAGGCGGCCAGGTAGTTCCAGCGCGCCCCCCCGGACGTTTTCGGGTTCGGAGTAATAACGGCAATACCAGGCTTAATCAAATCATTCCAGTCATGGATATGCTTCGGATTCCCCTTGCGGACAAGGAAAACAATTGTTGAGGTGTAAGGTGCTGAGTTGTCAGGAAGGCGTGTAATCCAGTTTTTATTAATACGGCCGCTATTGGCGATGGCGTCCACATCTGATTGCAGTGCCAGAGTCACCACATCGGCTCTGATACCATTAATCACCGATACAGCCTGTTTGCCGGAACCACCATGTGACTGACGAATAATCACATTATCGCCAGTTTCCTGCTTATAGTGAGCACTGAACGCTTTGTTATATTGCTCATAAAATTCTCTGGTAGGATCATAAGAGACATTAAGCAACTGATAATCTTTTGCCAGCGTACTTCCGGAAACCATCAGTAATGCCAGACCAATATGCCACTTCTTCATTTTTAGCCCCCCTGGTTATATAGATACAGGGTGGCATAACCGGAAAAATAACTTAAAGAACTAAAAAGTCGTTTTTATATCTCAAATGAATAAAAGATGCGTGCCGGCAGAAAACTGCCGGCAGCTTATTGAATTAATACAATCTCTTGGCGGTTTCGAGCACATCCTTGCGGAAAGGACGCTTCATGTTCTCAATGGCATCGATAATATCGTGATGAACCATTTTCTCGTTCTGCACACCGACGCAACGGCCGCCATAGCCCTGCAATAGCAGATCGATCGCATAAGTCCCCATACGCGAAGCCAGAATCCTGTCGTAAGCACAGGGGGATCCGCCACGCTGAATATGGCCCAGCACCGTCGCACGGGTTTCCCGGCCGGTCTCTTTTTCGATATAGCGTGCCAGCTCACCGACATCACAGATAAGTTCAGTGATGGCAACGATGGCATGTTTCTTACCTTTCGCAATACCGGCATTAATTTCAGCCACTAATTCTTCACGGGTATAAGGGATTTCCGGCATCACAAAAAATTCACAGCCTCCGGCAATCGCAGCCGCCAGAGTTAAATCACCACAATGCCGACCCATGACCTCAACAATAGAAATGCGCTGATGCGACGAAGAGGTATCCCGTAAACGGTCTATAGCTTCAACCACGGTTTCGAGAGCCGTATGATAACCGATGGTATAATCTGTGCCTGCCACATCGTTATCGATAGTGCCCGGTAAGCCAATGCAGGGGAAGCCCATCTCGGTCAGCCGTTTAGCCCCCATGTAAGAACCATCACCACCGATCACCACCAGCGCGTCCAGCCCGCGTTTCTTCATATTTTCCATGGCGATCAGACGTGTCGCTTCTTCACGGAATTCAGGAAAACGCGCTGATCCCAGAAACGTCCCGCCATGGTTAATCAAATCTGAGACACTATAGCGATCAAGGCTGACCATCCTGTCTTCATACAATCCGAGGTAGCCATCATAGATCCCAAAAACTTCCAGCCCTTCTCCTAATCCGGCGCGGACCACACCGCGGATAGCTGCATTCATGCCAGGGGAATCCCCGCCACTGGTCAATACACCGATTTTTTTGATCATGACAACCTCTGGATAGTCTGAAACTAAGGGTTAATCTTTTCACTCAACGCGACCATTATCTGTGTCAGCGCCGAAAATTAGAATTCATTCCGTTCTATCATATACCAAACATTTATAACCGGATTGATTCAGGTCACTCAACGCGATGACGTCACAATAATAACGTTTCTCCGGGCCGCTGCAAAATTTAACATTTTGATATTTATGCTAAATAATAAACCTGCCTCGTTTTTCATCAATCACTGAAGATGATGGATCCTGATGGATGATTACATCAGCCCCCGGGAAAAGGTTTTTCAGGGCTTTTTCGAGCGCATCGGCCCTATCATGGGCAACTCTCAACGGCAAATCATCGGCCATCTCAAGGTGAAGCTGAATAAATTTCGTGGCACCTGACTGCCGGCTTCGGAAATCATGTGCGCCACAGACTCCCGGCCATTGGGACACTATCCTGATAATCTGCTGGCGATCGTCTTCAGGCAGAGCCCTGTCCAGTAAAGACTGAACGGCTTCATATCCCATCCGTATCGCAGCGATCAGGATATAGATACCGATCCCGAAAGCAAACAGAGCATCAGCATAGGAAAAACCATGCCAGCTAAGGATCAGCGCCAGAGCAATCGCTCCGTTCATCATGACATCGGACTGGTAATGCAGCATATCGGCGCGGATAGCCTGACTTTGGGTTTTACTGACCACCCAGCGCTGAAACAGCACCAGCATCAGGGTGGAGGCCAGCGCGCAGACCGCGACGACAACCCCGATCACCGGAGCTCTGAGCTGACCGGGTGTGATGAGATGCTGAATACTGGTCAGAAATAAAAATAACGCCGACCCGCTGATAAACATACTTTGAGCAAGCGCCGCCAGAGACTCGGCCTTACCATGACCAAAAGCATGGTCATCATCCGCCGGCTGTAAGGAGTAACGCACAACTAATAAACTGGTTAATGACGCGGCAACATCCACCAGCGAATCGACCAGTGCCGCTAATACACTGACCGAGCCGGTATACCACCAGGCTATCGTTTTAACCACCAGAAGCACACACGCAAGCACCGTCGCAGCAATAGCTGCCGACGTCACCAGTCTGGCATAAGAACTCACCATAAACCTTCCTGAACGTTTGGACATCAAGAAACAGTGAACTGTGTAAATGGCTGCAACGGCTTCTGCCGGGGTAATCCGCTGACAGAAAGCAGAGATACCTCCCTGTTGCTGCTCACTTTTTATCAGTGTAACAAGGGTTGCAGATGAAAAAACGGTTTTTTTCATCTCATGATTTCTTATCAGGTATTCTGTACATCACGCCATGCGTCGGGCAAGTCTCTTCAGCCGTCAGTAAATTACGGACAAAAAAAACCCTCATGACTGAGGGGGAAGACAGGGATGGTGAAGAAACCCAGTATGTAACCAAATGGAATAAAAGGATTTGTTCCATAAATCGTCTACATATTGACTACACTTCGAAAAAATCCCCGGTTCGCCGGGGATTTTCTTTTGCTTAAACTTTGTGCTAATACGTGACCTCTCAACACTTAACGTTACAGGAGTTGCGTTATGGCTTTATCGTTTGAATCTTTATGGAACGCCCATCCTGAAATTAAAGGTGATGCAAACCCTTGCCGCCTGCCTAACGGCCTCAAAGCTTTTGATGATCAATGCGCTATCCGCCTGGGTACGGCACTGGCCCGTTGTGGCTGCGATGTTACCAAACTAAAAGCTGCGTTCTGCTGGCATCACCCCAAAAAAGAGGGACATATATTCTGGTTTTGGGAAGTGCGATGAAGGCGTTAAAAATAAGCATATCAGCATTCATCGGAGGGATGCTGTTCCTGCTGGTGTTTGTAGCCTGTTTTCCCAGACTCGCTCTGTTAATTAACGGCCCCGTACTCAGTAATGATGAAATGAATCAGAATACGGCATTATTCGTTATTGGTGCTCCCCTGACTATTATAACCGGCGCACTGATCGGGGGATTTTACATGCGTCACCGACTCAACAAAAAGCACCATACCTGAACTGAACAACACCTGTTGAAGACCCCGCGACGTTGTCTACATCTTGTCTACACCCGTAACGCTATATCCTTCTTGTAACTGCTTATGGCTGTTGCAAGGAGGTCTGATTTATAAGGGATTTTTTCTAAGTACCTGACAAAAAAAACCCCTCATGACTGAGGGGGAAGACAGGGATGGTGTCTATGGCAAGGAAAAGGGTATGGCATACTGTTGGTACTGCTTTACGGTAATCAGCGCGGCTGGTTACGGTAACTGGCTGGCGTCACGCATATCATCAATGCGTAACTCAAAATTCTTTTGCACGGTAGCCTGCTGCCCGCGGGTCAGCAAAGTAAACATCTGGTGGCGAACCCGGGCCATTTCTACCTGCTCGCTCACGTATCTCTGTGCCATTTTTTCGGCCTGCGTACGCACTGCGGCTTCATCAAAATAGGGCGCAGTCACTAAGCGGTACTGCTGAATCATCTCGCTGAGAAACAGTTCCGGCTGCATCTGGCGGGCCTGAAACATTAAGTCCCGCATTTGCTGACGCTGCTGTTCTGTTAATTCGATACCATCAAACATATGATTTTGAAGATTCTGCGCCATACTATCAGCAGTCATACTCTCAGCAGTCATCGTCATGAACGGTGCCGGATCCTTCAGCTCGTCTTGTGCAGATGCGTAACCTGCAATAACCAGTGACGAAAGTGCGGCGAAAATAAGTTGGCGCATCCTTGACTCCGGAGATGAACTGGCGTTTCTCAACCCAACGAGAGCCAGTGTAATCGAGTGGCTGCAAACATCCGTCAGGGGGTGTAAAACTACGTAAAGTGACAACCTGACATCCATGGAACACGGTATTTTTCCTGCGGAGGAAACCATAATGAATAAAATTTTGCTGGTTGATGATGATCGTGAGCTGACGTCTTTATTAAAAGAGCTGCTCGAGATGGAAGGCTTTGAAATCATAGTGGCGGATGACGGCGAGAAGGCTCTGTCTCTGCTGGATAACTCCATTGACCTGCTGTTACTGGATGTCATGATGCCACGGAAAAATGGTATTGATACCTTAAAAGAACTCCGCCAGCAGCACCAGACCCCGGTGATTATGCTGACAGCCCGCGGCAGCGAGCTGGACAGAGTTCTGGGCCTGGAACTGGGGGCAGATGACTATTTACCGAAACCGTTTAATGACCGTGAACTGGTGGCCAGGATCCGCGCCATTTTACGCCGTTCAAACTGGAGTGAGCAGCAACATACCGATAACGCCTCTCCGGCATTACAGGTCGATCAGCTGAAACTTAATCCTGGCCGTCAGGAAGCGAGCTTTGGTGAAGAGGTGCTGGAACTGACAGGGACTGAATTCACACTGCTTTACTTACTGGCGCAGCACCTGGGCCAGGTAGTCTCCAGGGAGCATCTGAGCCAGGAAGTGCTGGGTAAACGCCTGACGCCTTTTGACCGGGCCATTGATATGCATATCTCGAACCTGCGGCGTAAGCTTCCGGAACGTCTGGACGGTCATCCGTGGTTTAAAACCCTGCGCGGAAGAGGCTACCTGATGGTATCCGCTTCATGATCAGCAGCTTAACTACCCGCATCTTCGCTATATTCTGGTTAACACTGGCATTAGTGTTGATGCTGGTTCTTATGCTGCCGAAACTCGACTCACGGCAAATGACATCCCTCCTTGAAAGCGAACAGCGCCAGGGAGTGATGATTGAGCAGCATGTGGAAGCAGAATTGGCACAGGACCCACCCAATGATCTTATGTGGTGGCGCAGGCTCTATCGGGCTATCGATAAATGGGCCCCGCCGGGCCAGCACCTTCTGCTGGTCACCTCTGAAGGTCGGGTTATTGGTGCCCGCCACAATGAAATGCAGATTATCCGTAATTTTATAGGCCAGTCCGATAATGCTGATCATCCGCAAAAGAAAACCTATGGCCGTATAGAAATGGTGGGGCCTTTTTCGGTCCAGGATGGTGAAGATAATTACCAGCTCTATATGGTTCGCCCGGCCACCAGTTCTCAGCTGGACTTTATTAACCTTCTGTTTGACCGGCCTCTGTTGCTGCTGATTGTTACCATGCTGATCAGTGCACCGCTTCTGTTATGGCTGGCATGGAGCCTGGCGAAACCCGCCCGAAAACTAAAGTATGCCGCAGACGAAGTCGCCATGGGCAACCTGAGGCAACACCCGGAACTGGAATCAGGGCCTCAGGAGTTCCTGGCCGCAGGCGCCAGTTTTAACCAGATGATCAGTGCACTTGAACGTATGATGACGGCCCAGCAGCGATTACTGTCGGACATCAGCCATGAGCTGAGAACGCCGCTGACACGCCTGCAACTGGCCACCGCACTCCTGCGCCGTCGGTCGGGTGAGAGCAAGGAACTTGCCCGGATTGAAACAGAAGCCCAGCGTCTGGACGGTATGATCAATGATTTATTAGTGCTTTCCCGTACCCAGCACAACAATGCACTGGTCAGCGAAGCGATGAAAGCCAGTCAGCTATGGAACGGGGTGCTGGAAGACGCTCAGTTTGAAGCGGAACAAATGGGGAAAAAGATGGATATCCCCTATCCGCCAGGACCATGGCCGTTGTACGGCAACCCTCACGCCCTGGAGAGTGCGCTGGAAAATATTATCCGTAATGCGTTGCGTTATTCGCATTCACACATCAGTGTGGAGTTCTCTGTTGACCGTTCCGGTATCACTATCCATGTGGACGACGACGGGCCAGGCGTAAGTCCTGAGGACAGAGAACAAATATTCAGGCCGTTTTATCGTACGGATGAAGCCAGAGATCGGGAATCCGGAGGTACAGGTCTGGGACTGGCAATTGTCGATACTGCATTGCAGCAGCATAACGGCTGGGTTAAAGCGGATGACAGTCCGTTAGGCGGATTACGTCTGACTATCTGGCTACCGTTATACTCTGTACGCGAATAATTTGTTATTCTGCGGCTCTCGTGAGCGGGAGCCCTTTATGATTAATATCGTCTTATTTGAGCCAGAAATTCCACCGAATACCGGTAATATCATTCGTCTGTGTGCGAATACCGGTTTCTCATTGCACTTAATTGAACCCCTCGGATTTACCTGGGATGATAAACGCCTGCGTCGTGCCGGCCTGGACTACCATGAATTTACGGCTATCCGCCGTCATGCAAATTATCAGGCCTTTCTCGACAGTGAACACCCTGCCCGCTTGTTCGCGCTTACCACCAAAGGCACTCCGGCCCATAGTGCTGTGGCATGGCAGGCAGGTGACTATCTGATGTTTGGCCCGGAAAGCCGTGGTTTACCTGCGGAAATACTGGAAAGTATACCTGCGATGCAGAAAATACGTATCCCGATGGTACCGCAAAGCCGGAGTATGAATTTATCAAACTCAGTGGCTGTTGTGGTTTATGAGGCCTGGCGACAGCTGGACTATGCCGGGGCGCTGGTTAAAGCGTAAATAAAGCCGGCGCCGCATGCGCCGGATTCAGATACCATCCCCGAATTCAAACCCCGGGATAGTGCCATTGAAATGCTGATCCATATCCATGGCTGGTTTTTCACTGGCGGGCCTGCCAACGATCCTTGCCGGCACCCCGGCCACCGTCGTATGAGGCGGTACCGGTTGCAGAACGACTGAACCTGCACCGATTTTCGCCCCCCGCCCGACGTCGATGTTACCCAGAACTTTTGCCCCTGCACCAATCATCACCCCTTCGCGGATTTTAGGGTGACGATCACCACAGGTTTTTCCGGTTCCGCCAAGAGTGACAGATTGCAGAATGGAAACATCATTTTCGATAATCGCCGTTTCCCCGACCACAATACCGGTGGCATGATCCAGCATGATGCCGCACCCGATAGTCGCTGCGGGATGAATATCCACCCCGAATGAGACGGAAATTTCATTCTGCAGATAAACAGCCAGCGATCGACGTCCCTCTTTCCATAGCCAGTTACCGATACGGTAAGCCTGGAGCGCATGGAACCCCTTCAGATACAATAACGGAGTAGAGTATTTATCCACGGCCGGGTCACGCTGACGAACCGCGGTGACATCCCGGGCGGCAGAGAAGATCATTGACGGGTCTTTACGGTAAGCTTCTTCGACAATTTCTCTGACAGCAATGGCCGGCATAATAGGATTAGCCAGTTTATTGGCCAGCAAATAGCTCAGGGCACTGCCCAGATTTTCGTGTTTAAGCAGTGTCGCATGAAAAAAACTGGCAAGCATAGGTTCACCTTCCGCCAGACTCCTGGCTTCCGTAATAATGCTTTCCCAGATTTGCGCTAACTCTTCAGACGACATCGTTAAACTCCCGATAAAAAAGCGCCCGGACAGGCGCTTAAAGACTTAGTGATGGAATACTATTCAGCGCGTTGCTCAGAGCGCCTCTTTCTCATCTTTTCTTTCACGGCCTAATAAAGACAGGGCTGCCTCTCTGGCAGATTTCCCGCAATACAGCACCTGATAGATTTGCTCGGTAATGGGCATTTCAACCCCCGTACGGGCTGCCAGTATTCTGACTTCTTTAGTATTTCGGTAACCTTCGACAACCTGGCCGATACTTTTCTCTGCCACATCGACGCTGTTCCCCTGGCCCAGTAACATACCAAAACGCCGGTTACGCGACTGATTGTCCGTACAGGTCAGTACCAAATCGCCCAGTCCGGCCATTCCCATAAATGTGGTCGGGTCTGCCCCGAGCGCCACACCTAAGCGGCTCATCTCGGCCAGTCCGCGAGTGATTAAGGCCGTTCGGGCATTCGCCCCGAAGCCTATACCATCAGAGATTCCGGCCCCGATAGCAATCACATTTTTCACGGCACCGCCCAGTTGTACACCGACCAGGTCATGGTTGCTGTACACACGAAAGCTTTTTCCGCAATGCAGCTTCTGTTGTAACGCTTCAGAAAATTCCGAACTGGCAGACGCCAGAGCTATAGCCGTCGGCATCCCCGCGGCAAGTTCCCGGGCAAAGGTCGGTCCGGAAATGACAGCCAGCGGGATCGCCGGGCCGAGAATATCTCGCGCCACATCCTGCAGTAATCTTCCGGTTTCACTTTCCAGCCCTTTTGTTGCCCAGACCAGACGGGAATCGGCTTCCAGCAAAGACTGGATCTGCTTCAGCACCTGACCAAAGACATGGCTGGGAACCACAACCAGAATGTCCTGGCTGGCCGCCACCGCTTTTTCCAGAGAAGGCTCAATCAGCAGATTGTCGGGGAAAGTCACATCCGGCAGAAATTCCGTATTACAACGGTCGGCCTGCAGACGTTCAAGATGGTGCGGGTTATGCCCCCACAAAACGACCGGATGGCCATTACGCGCCAGCGTAATGGCCAGAGCGGTGCCGTAGGAACCGGCACCGATAACACTGACAGAATCACTACGACTATTCATCAGGCTTCCTGCGGAGCACTACCTTCCTGTTCCTGCAGGTAGTTCATGAATAATGCATCAAAGTTTACCGGTGCCAGGTTCAGCTGTGGGAACGTACCACGGGACACCAGACCTGAAATGCACTCGCGCGCATAAGGGAACAGGATGTTCGGGCAATAGGCACCCAGGCAATGTGCCATCTGAGTTCCTTCAATGCCGGAGATAGTGAAAATACCCGCCTGCTGTACTTCACACAGGAAAGCAGTTTCTTCACCCACTGTCGCCGTCACGGTGACGCGTAATACGACTTCAAAAATACCGTCAGCCAGTTGTGAGGATGCTGTATCCAGGTCCAGTTTAACTTCAGGTTCCCACTCTTTCTGGAAAACCTGCGGTGCATTTGGCGCTTCGAAAGAGATGTCTTTAGTGTAGACACGCTGGATCTGGAAAGTCATTTCACTGTTATTTTGTTCTGACATGGTACTTGGTCCTGTTAAGTTGAAAGTAGTCCCGCCCGGAAATCAGGCTTGTAATAAAGGGTCCAGACCCTGTTCAGCCTCAAGGGCATACAGGTCATCACAACCGCCAATATGTGTTCCGTTAATGAAAATCTGAGGTACTGTGGTTCGCCCGCTGCGCTCGATCATTCCGGCGCGTTTTTCGGCATCACCATCAATAGGGATCTCATTAAACGCAGCCCCTTTCTTCTCTAACAGTGCTTTTGCACGGTGGCAGAACGGGCAGGTCTGCTTAGTGTAAATATCGATTATTGCCATTGTCAGTACCTCTGCGACATTATTTTCCACGAACAAGCGGCAGGTTTTCACCATTCCAGCCACTGATCCCTTCTTTCAATACCGAAACCTGAGTAAAACCGGCAGCACTCAACTGCGCTGCGGCCTCACCGGCAGACTGTCCGGTAGCACAGGCAACAATCACTGGCTGATCTTTAAATTTTTCGATTTCAGTCAGATTGCCTTTTTTCACCTCAGCCGCGGCCAGGTTCACCGCACCGGAAATGTGACCTCTGCGGAAGTCATCACGTGAACGCACATCAACCACCACTGCATTGGCCTTATTGATAAGATGCGTCGCTTCACCACGACTGATTGTTTTAACTTTTGAAAACAGCCCCTTAAAGGTAGTAACAATCACCAGGACTAATAAGACAACCCAGGCGAGGCAAAGCACCAGGTGATTGTGTGCAAATTCCATAATATCTTGCATGAGGGGTAACAACTCCAGACCGGACAAAATTTAGATAATATAAGGGTTCTGAGTATACCTGTGCAGCCTGCCATGTACAGACACTAACACCATCGAAGGTTCAATTTATGTGAGACCTGGCCGATAAATCCTGCAATTCAGCGCTCAACCCTTACCTGTTGTCTGATTATGCCATTAATGAGCGGATACAAACACTAAATCCCTCCGGCGACGCTGGTAAGGCGTCAGGCATCGTGAAATAATCGTCTCCTTATGACGAAAAAAAAGCCTGAAATCCGCATTTCGCCAGAAACAGGATCCTGCCAACAAACGTTGCCCCGGAAACTGCTGCCGCTGGTCATGAGCCTGCTTTATGCGGGCATCGTTTGCTTTCCTTTTCCAGGCCAGACGGCCGACGATAGTAAGGCACAGCTGAACTCTATCCGACAGGATATTGCTGACAAGGAAAAACATGTCCGGACTCAGAAAATTCAGCGCAGTAATTTACTGGATCAACTGCAAAGCCAGGAAAAAGTCATCGCTCAGGCGAGCCGGCAATTACGGCAGACCCAACTGACGCTCGACGGGATCAACCGTGATATCGGCGACCTGGCCCGCAATATTGCCACGTTACAAGATAAGCAAAGCCGCGAAGAAGATCTGCTGGCTCAGCAGCTGGACGCTGCATTCCGGCAGGGGCAGCACAGCGGTCTCGAACTACTGCTCAGTGGTGAGGCCGGACAACGTGATGACCGTATTCTGACGTATTTCACGTATCTCAATCAGGCCCGTCAGCAAAATATCACTGACCTGAAACAGACCCGGGCCGATCTGGCAGAGAAAAAAAGCGTGCTGGAACAGAAACAGCAGCAACAGCAACAATTACTCCGACAACATCAGGCCCAGCAGGTCAGGCTGGAGCAGGCCAGAAGCGCGCGTCAGCGCACACTGACGATTCTGGAATCCTCGCTGGAAAAAGATCAGGCGGATCTGGTGGAAATGCGCCAGAACGAAAGCCGCCTGCAGGCAAAAATTGCCAGAGCAGAACAGATAGCGAAAGCCCGCGCCGAGCAGGAGGCACGGGAAGCAGAACAGGTTCGCCAGCGTCAGGCTCAGGCCAAAGCGTCCGGGTCCAGTTACCAGCCGACCACCGGTGAGCGTGAGCTAATGGCCCGCACGGGAGGACTGGGACGACCTGCCGGCCAGTATCCGTGGCCGGTACGGGGCAAACTGTTACACCGGTTTGGTGAAACATTACAAGGTGAACTACGCTGGAAAGGATTAGTCATAGGCGCACCTGAAGGTTCCGATGTCAGAGCAATTGCTGACGGGCGTGTCATTATGGCTGACTGGCTGCAGGGGTACGGGCTGGTTATTGTGATAGAACATGGTAAAGGTGATATGACGCTGTATGGCTATAACCAAAGCGCTCTGGTGAATGTCGGTCAACAAGTCAGCGCAGGGCAACCCATCGCGCTGGTCGGTACCAGTGGCGGGCAAGGTGTTTCTGCGTTGTATTTTGAAATACGTCGACAGGGACAGGCGGTCAATCCTCTCAGCTGGTTAGGGAAATAATGTGTCACAGACTCTGAAAATAGCCGCTTTTCTGGGTGGTATGCTGATTTGTCAGTCTGCGCTGGCCGGTAAGCTGGCAATTGTCATCGATGACTTCGGCTATCGCCCTAAAGAAGAAAATCAAGTATTGCAAATGCCGGCAGCCATCTCAGTTGCCGTGTTGCCGGATGCCACTCATGCCAGGCAAATGGCCATCAGAGCACATCAGACAGGACATGAAGTCCTGATCCATTTACCCATGGCTCCTCTGAGCAAGCAGCCACTGGAAAAAAACACCCTGACTCCGGACATGAGCAGTGACCAAATTGCCGAAATTATTAAGCGGGCTGTACAGAACGTTCCTTATGCCGTCGGGCTGAACAACCATATGGGCAGTAAAATGACGTCCAGCCTGCCTGGCATGATAAAAGTGATGCAGGTACTCAACCACTACAACTTTTATTTTCTCGACAGCATGACTATCGGTAACAGTCAGTCGATCCCTGCCTCAAAAGGGACTCATGTCCGGGTACTGAAGCGGAAAGTCTTCCTTGATGATACACAGAACGACGCAGATATCCGAAAACAGTTTTTACGTGCCGTCGCACTCGCCAGGCGCGATGGCTCGGCCATTGCTATCGGGCACCCTCATCCGGCCACAGTAAGGGTTTTACAACAGATGCTGGCAACGCTTCCGCCGGATATCACCCTGGTCCGGCCCAGCCAGTTACTGAATGAAAACCCGTTACCGTCACAGGGCGAAGCCGCTCTGAAACAAACAACACACACCGGAGCTAAAAAACAGGCTCCGGCGGTATCAGAGATGACACAACAGTGCCGTACTGCGCATAAATCAGCCCCGTTACAACCGTCTCAGGGGGTTGCAATAATCTATAACAGCCTGAAGAACAGCCAGTTTATCCGGGATCTTCGCGCGCTCTTTTAAGCAGTAACAGGCACCCTTATCAACCACCGGTAAGGGTGCCGTAATTCCTGCCGACTGCTGAAGATCATCCTCCCGGATATCGACCTTACCTTTCTCTGTCTCATCAATTCTGAAAAATGTTTTACCGTGCGCCGGGATACGTTACGCGGTATGACGGCCTCTGCCTTTACTCCGCGTGAAATGGTATCATTCAGCCATATCAACCTGTTTCTCCGGACTCTACGTCCTTACTGAAAGGCACGCTTATGATTATCGTAACTGGTGGCGCCGGCATGATCGGCAGCAATATTGTTAAAGCGCTAAATGACCGTGGATATACCGACATTCTGGTCGTAGATAACCTGAAAGATGGTACAAAATTTGTCAATCTGGCTGATCTGAATATCAGCGATTATATGGATAAGGAAGAATTCCTTGTCAGTTTGATGGCGGGTGACGATTTTGGCCCTATCGAAGCTATTTTCCATCAGGGTGCCTGCTCCTCAACGACGGAGTGGGACGGTAAGTACATGATGGATAATAACTATCAGTACTCAAAAGAGCTGCTGCATTTCTGTCTTGAACGCCAGATCCCGTTCCTGTATGCCTCTTCTGCAGCAACTTACGGCGGCCGGAATGATAATTTTATAGAAGAGCGTCAGTACGAAGCACCACTCAATGTGTACGGTTACTCAAAAATGCTGTTCGATCATTATGTGCGCAGCATTCTGCCGGAAGCCGAATCACCGGTCTGTGGTTTCCGTTATTTCAATGTATATGGTCCGCGCGAAGGGCATAAAGGCAGCATGGCCAGCGTCGCCTTCCACCTGAATACTCAAATTAATCAGGGTGAAAACCCGAAACTGTTCGCCGGCAGCGAAAACTTCCAGCGTGACTTTATCTATGTTCAGGATGTTGCGGCCGTCAACCTGTGGTGCTGGGAAAACCACGTTTCAGGTATTTATAACTGCGGTACCGGCCGGGCAGAGTCTTTCCAGGCCGTTGCCGATGCTGTGCTTGCCTGGCACGGTGAGGGTGAAGTGGAATACATTCCTTTCCCGGAAAAGCTGAAAGGACGTTATCAGGAATATACTCAGGCGGATCTCACTAACCTGCGGTCGACTGGCTATGATAAGCCTTTCAAAACCGTGGCTGAAGGTGTGACAGAGTATATGGCTTGGCTGAATCATAAAGCTTAAGAGAGCTTATCGCGATGAAAATACTGGTGATCGGCCCTTCATGGGTTGGCGATATGATGATGTCACAAAGTCTCTATCGTACACTGAAGACACGCTATCCGGAGGCTATCATTGATGTGATGGCTCCGGCCTGGTGTCGCCCTTTATTGTCGAGAATGCCCGAAGTGAATGAGGCTCTGGCGATGCCCCTCGGGCATGGCGCTCTGGCATTAGGGGAAAGGAGACAGATTGGCCGATCACTACGTAGCAGTCATTATGACCAGGCCTATGTATTACCTAACTCGTTTAAATCTGCATTGGTTCCTTTCTTTGCGGGGATAAAAACACGCACCGGCTGGCGCGGAGAAATGCGCTATGGCGTACTTAACGATGCCAGAACGCTGAATAAAACGGACTTTCCGCTGATGGTAGAGCGCTACGTCGCACTGGCGTATGACGCGGGGACAATAGCCTCCGCAGCCGACCTGCCTCAGCCGCTGTTATGGCCAAAGCTTTCCGTCAGTGAATCAGAAAAAACAGAGACCGCTGGATTATTCTCCCTGCCGGGTGACCGGCCTGTCGTCGGTTTTTGCCCCGGCGCTGAGTTCGGCCCGGCGAAACGCTGGCCACATTATCACTATGCTGTGCTGGCTCAGAAACTCATCGCCCGGGGTTACCGGGTTGTACTGTTCGGTTCAGAAAAAGATCACGATGTCGGGGAAGATATCCGCCACAGTCTGGATGACGATGACAATGCCTGCTGCCATAATCTGGCCGGAAAAACCAGCCTGGAACAGGCGGTGGTTCTGCTGGCAAGATGCGCGGCGGTTGTCAGTAATGATTCCGGGCTTATGCACATTGCCGCGGCGCTTGACCGGCCACTGGTCGCGTTATATGGCCCCAGCAGCCCCGATTTTACGCCTCCGTTATCAGATAAAGCACGGGTGATCCGTCTGATCACTGGCTATCATAAAATCCGAAAAGGCGACACTGACCTTGGTTATCATCAGAGTCTGATTGATATTACACCTGCACGTGTTATGGATGAGCTGACTTTATTACTTAGCCCCGCAGGAGAATAAATGCAGGTCCTGATTGTTAAAACATCTTCCATGGGAGATGTGATCCATACCCTCCCGGCATTAACTGATGCCATGCAGGCTATTCCCGGCATCCGCTTTGACTGGGTCGTCGAAGAAAATTTCAGCCAGATCCCGGGGTGGCATCCTGCGGTCGATCAGGTACTGCCGGTCGCTATCAGACGCTGGCGTAAGCACTGGTTTGGAACGCAACAGCGGGAAGAACGCTTTCGCTTCAAGCAACGTCTGCGACTGCGTGAGTATGATGCGATTATTGATGCTCAGGGGCTTATCAAAAGCGCCGCGCTGGTGACCCGACTGGCCCACGGAACCAAACACGGGGCCGACAAAAGTAGCGTGCGCGAGCCATTCGCCTGCTGGTGGTATGACAAACGACATTCCATACCTCTGCAACAGCATGCCGTTGAACGTACCCGGCAATTATTTGCCAAAAGTCTGGGGTATGAAAAGCCGGTAACGCAGGGTGATTACGCAATTGCCAGGCATTTTATTCATGATTTGCCGGACGATGCCGGAAAATATATGGTCTTTCTGCATTCCACGACTCGTGATAATAAACACTGGCCGGAAGAACACTGGCAAGCGCTTATTCATCGCGTTACTCAGCAGGGTTATACCGTCAAGCTGCCGTGGGGCACAGAGGCCGAATATCAGCGTGCGACACGGCTGGCGACCGGCTCAGAACAGGTCACTGTTTTGCCGAAACTGTCACTGGCAGAAGTTGCCCGTGAGCTGGCCGGTGCAAAAGTCATTATTTCTGTGGATACGGGCCTTAGCCACCTGGCCGCGGCACTGGACCGCCCTAACATTACTTTATATGGCCCGACAGACCCCGGGTTAATTGGCGGTTATGGAAAAAACCAGATAGCACTGCGTCCGCCAGCCGGTAACACTATGGGCGACATCACTGCCGATGCCGTAGATAAAAAAATACAGGCACTACTGGATCGCTAAAAAAGATGGGCTCTTTCTATAAGCAGCTATACCGTTATTCTCACCCAAGATCCCTCCGGCATAATGAAACGCTTTGGCCTTTTGTTAAAATACGCCGGGCCGGCACCGGGGAGATCATCTCGGTTTCCTACAAGCAGCAGCAGATTCCGGTTACCGGACTGTCTGAGTTCGCCTCCCGGTATCAGGGTGAAATACTGCTTTCTGCGACAGGGCCATCGGTAAACTCACTCAATTTTGACCTGTTCCCCTCCATTCCGGCAATGGGGGTTAACGGGGCGTATCATCTGAATAAAAAAGTTAATTTCTGTTTTTACATCATTGTCGATATGGGTTTCTTTAACGACAGACCGCAGATAGTACAGAATATCATTGCAGATCCAGCCATAAAGTTGTTCACCACGGTGCACGGAATCATTAATATAGTTGATAACTTCGGGCGCGAACAAATAAAGTGTACATTAATCCCGATAGAAGATATCAGTTACAAGATTTACGAACCTTTTGTCCCTATAAAGAATATCAGACATACCCTGCGGCCACCGCCAGGGATCCTTTATAGTAATGAGAGAGAAGATATTGCATTCAATAGCGACATAAGACACGGAATTGCAGATGCCGCCACTGTCGTTTACTGGGGATTACAGATATTATTTTTCTGTGGCTTTGAAAAGATATATATTATCGGTCTGGATATGAATAACTTCAACCGACCCAGATTTTATGAAGATAGTCAGGATAAACTTCCGACACTACTGGATGACTTCCTGGAAAGTACGATAATCCCCTCCTTTAAACTTGCCAGTGAAATATTAAGAAAAAATGGAGTGAAAGTCATCAATTTATCGCCTCAGAGTGCAATACCTGATTCTATTTTTAGGAAGGAAAATGGGAATGATTTCTTTCTCAGACAGTAAAAGGATGTTCATACCTTATGCTTTTATTTTTACCGGATTCTTATTTTTCAACACCATCTTTAATGGTTCAACAAAAACCAATAACCTTTTACATCTGTCAATTCTGCTTTTTATTTTCCATTTAATCGTAAACAAGAAGCCTTTCTATGCTTTGATGACTAACTCTGTTCTCATCCGGGGACTACTGATTGTCGCTGTTTTTTTATTTTACTTTTCACTAAGTAACCTCTGGTCGGAAAAACCGGGTAATATCACGGCGACCCTGACTCATAGCCTCTATATCTTATTCTATATTACCATGACAGCGGTGATCCTCAGTTCACCGGACAGGAAGGTGACCCTGGGACTGATTATCCTGGGGTTTTCAGCTGTATTTACCTGGCTGCTGGTATCGAATTTTCAGGTAGTCCTTAACCGTGGCCCGGTAACCAACCATAATCCGACAGCGGAAAACGTGATAGATCTTTCCGGACTGGCCTGCATTGCATTAATATTATCAATATCACTTTATCAGGAAACAAAAAATAAATTACTGTTTCCCTGCATGATGCTGTTCATTTTTTTTATCCTGCTGACTCAAAGCAGGGGCCCTTTTCTTTCATTAATTATCGCGATCTTTATCGGTAAGGGGTTGCCGGGACTGACCCGCAAGAATATTACTATTTCATTAGCAATAATTATTTCATCAGCAATTTTTATTGAAACTACCACGCTGGGCACTTTGATTCAGTTACGGGCAGAGGAGGCATATACGCAATCTTTCTTACGCTTCAGTATCTGGAAGCACAGTCTTGAGCTTTTTTCCCACCACTACATCATCGGTAACGGATTCGGTTATCAGCTGAACTTCATTAATTATTCCGGAGAGCATATACATACCACTCACAGCCTGTATATCGGAGCACTGCTCAAAGGCGGTATTATCGGAGGCGGATTACTGCTTTCTCTGCTGGTTTACCCCCTGAATATTGCGTTGAAAAATTCTAAACACGGGGATCACTGTGGTGCAATACTCATGATTTTCAGCATGCTTTTTTATACGACGCAGGGAATGTTTATCATCGGAAATCCGCAGGAGTTTTGGTATCTGTTCTGGTTCCCGATCGGTTATGCTTTATCGTCTTCGCCTGATAAGTCCGTTATCGGGCGAAGATAACCCGGAAACTAAGAGTTTTTCGCCCTCTGCGTCCTGTCGATATAATACTCAAACAGTGTCATCCCGCTGGTCTGCGGCTGCAGCCAGGCAAACAGTTGTTCGAGGTTTTCATACAGGGTTTCGATATCCGCCGCTGTCTTAAACGTCGGGCTACCGCCAGGCATAAATTCAGAGGAATGCAGCATAAATTCTACATAATCACTGCCCGATGCCAGATTACGCTCAACCACCCGTTTCATAGCACTGAGATTATCTCTGGAAGGCCGCAACCAATAAACAGCCGGAGAACGCCGTCGGCCCCGGAGCTTATCAATTCCCTGTTTAATACGCCGGACCCCCGGAGAATACTTATAGTCCGTACTCATCGGTATTTCTAACAATGTTCCCGGGCCTGCTTTGGAAATATCCTGAGGATCAATAAAATAGGCTTCACGCGGAAATCCGGTGTAATTTGTCCCGCCATTGCCCTGAGGGGCTCCGGCAGTAAACTGCCAATTCACACGCGGCGTCACGGAACAGTCAACACAGTAACCCAGTCGGGTCAGGACGGCCGCATAACGCTCGTCAAATGCCCAGCGTCCGGCCCGATGACTTTTCATCGGAACCCCGAAAGACTCTTCAAGTAACTCTGTCATGAAGCGGACTTTGGCCTCCAGAATATCATCCGGATATTCGATCATATAAGGCTGCCATTTCCAGTCATCATCGGTCAGCGGATATTCCGGAGGGCTGTTCCAGGCATGCAAATGCATCCCTACTTCCCCCTGATTTCTTGCAATGACATCACTGGCAAATTCCACATACGCCGGGTCTTTTGCCATCTCATAGTTCGTAAGCCAGGTAGGTTTGAACTGGTATTTCTCACAGAGTTGCTGAAAACGGGAGAGGAAGCGGGTGTTTTCCGTGGCTATTATCCGATGATTTTGCCACAGATTATCACCTTCGGTATCGATGGTGATGAGAAAAGCAGGTCTGCTCATGAATTATCTCTGATGTTTACCAGGCAGTTTTTCTGGTATTTTTGCATACGCTCACAGGAGATTCCGGCCGGTTTTTCGTCACTGAACGGGAGAAAGATCCTCTTTATCCGTTTTCGATAACCGCACGTTCCCACAGAAGGATATAAACAATGTCACAACATCATATCATAATGATTATTGATGGTCTGCCAGGCGGCGGTGCTGAAAAAGTGGTTTTAACGCTGGCGCAGGGGTTTATTACACAAGGACACCGGGTCTCACTGATTTCTCTGCGCGATGTTTGTAATTACACATTACCCGATGGACTGGATTACCGGGTGGTTGAAGATACCTCGAAAGTCCCCTGGCGCAAACTGACAGAGCTGTCCCGTCGTGCCCGCCAGCTTGATGACACATTCAGTAAACTCACGGCCGAACGGGGCCCCGCAGATCTGATTCTGTCCCATCTGCATAAAACAGACCGAATTGTCCGACGCAGCCGAAAGATTGCTGCCAGTAAAACCTGGTTCTGCCTGCATGGCGTCTTTTCATCGTCTTATCTCGGGCACCGTACCGGGGCCTCGCGCTGGCTGAAAGCCAGGAAAATACACCGTGTATATCACCACAGAAAGATTATTGGCGTCTCCCGCTATGTGACAGACGATCTTTGTCGGCAGTTCTCTGTCGTTCCGGCAGAGCAAACCGTTATCTTTAATCCCTTTGACTTCGCCGCTATCAAAAACGCTGCGGTTGAGCCTGTACCTTATCCGCCCAAAAGTTATCTGCTACATATCGGGCGTTTCCATGCCGTAAAACGTCACGATCGTCTGTTACGGGCCTATGCACTGAGCGGCCTGACCTGCCCTTTGGTATTACTCGGCGAAGGCAGTGAAGAGAGTAAAAGAAAGCTTCAGGTACTGGCCGGGGAACTCCGTATTACTGACAAGGTGATATTCCGGGGATTCGACAGTAATCCGTATCGATGGATAAAAAATGCCAGGATGCTTGTCCTGAGTTCAGACAGCGAAGGTTTTGGTAATGTATTAGCAGAGGCACTGATCTGCGGTACTCAGGTAGTCAGTACGCGCTGTGCAGGCGGACCGGCAGAAATATTAACCGGTCCGTTAGCGGCCGGACTTTCGGATCTGACACCGGAATCACTGGCAGAGAAAATCAAATTTATCGACAGCCATCCCATCCCCCTGAGTGACACATCATTGTCTGTGTATCAACTCGACTCTGTTTGTCGTCAATATATCGCACTGATTAATCAGTAAGCCCCCTGTCCTGATAAGGGGGCCTGATTATTACGGCTGAGGAAGTGACAGGGATATCTTCATTTCTGACAGTCCGGCGAATACCGTCGCAACAGAAATCGCCTTCAGCGGCACGTCGTTATCTGTGACCCGTGGGTCAGTGGCAGGCAGATAAATACAACGATGTAAATGGCGGTCCTGATAGGGGCCACTGTTTTCAGGTGATTCCGTCACAAACAGGCTCAATGTCGGTACTTTCAGGGCGATAGCCAAATGCAGAGGCCCGGTATCACCGGTTACCAGCATGTCCATTGAGGAGATAACCCCCAGTAGTTCAGGTAAGGTTGTTTTTCCGACAAAACTGGTCACAGACTCCCTGACCGACGGTGAACAAGATCCCATCACTTGCCGGGCCAGATCAGCCTCCGCGGGCGACCCGATAAGAACGATCTCACTCCCCGGGAACTCACGTAAAATATTTCCGGCCAGTTCTGCAAAATACGCGGGTGGCCAGCACCGGATGCGTGTAGAGGCTCCCAGCTGAAAGCCGACCCGGAAGACTGACGATGATTTTGGCTGCGGAATATAAGCACAAGGCGGAGCCATATCGACATCAGAGGTATCGCATCCCAGAGCCGATACCAGCTGCATTTTTCGTCCGATAATATGCCCTTCACATTGATCCACGCCATAAACCAGCCAGCGTGATAGTTCCCCGATATCTTTACCGTAATTGTCACGCACCAGATAACGGCAACCCACCATCGCTGCGCTGAGAATGTCGTAAGGAATATGTGAATGCAGCATGATGGCCAGCTCAGGAGAGAACGCTTTCGCCTCGCGAATCACCCTCGCCAGGGTGCCTATCTTATTGTTCCAGAACACTACATCATCATAGAATTCCCGCTCTTTCAGCAATTGCGCATATTTAGGGTGAGCGACCAGGGTGATTCTGGCATCAGGATAACGCCGGCGGATTGCCCTTAATGCGGGTGTATTAAACATGTAATCGCCAAGGGCGGTTGTTGAATACACCAGAATTGAACGGAACTCCCTGCAGGAAAGTTGTGCAGCCTTCTCTTCTGAGCTTGCGGTATTACGATGGAAAAGACTTAACCAGGCGTTCACCAGCCTGATTTTATTTTTCTTTGTTTCTCTCATTTTGACTGGCTCATCCCTGACAATCAAATATCACTATAAAAAACCCATATAAATCAAAAGAAAATTCTAATCTTTTGAAAACACGGGACCCGAAGGAAATAGCGGAAAATTTCCCGTTGGGAAGCATGTGCCTCACATGATGGAATAAAGCTGAAAATAATACTACCCCTTCCCCGGCCGACAGATATCTTTCGTGCGATGATTTCCGGGAACATTAAGCACTCCATCTGAATAACGGAGCGGTAACTCTTCTTATCCATGCGTACATGATGCTAACACTGACAGAATCTGCCGATAAAGCGTTATGATTCATCAGCGGTAACAGGATTTTTCCCGCAACATTCCCCTGCTGTCATATTTATTTGATACAGTGTCGTTTATCAAAAATTATTCGTTATTCTGTGGATGATCTTATCCTGCGCCTGAGGTGAGTTTTGGCGAACTAATGGCGGGATAATGGGTCGAATGCTGCGACATGCAGAGATTCGACCCGGGTTATCAGGCAAAGGCCCTCAATGGGATTTTTTAATTTAAGAAAAGCGACAGGTATGAGTCATACGCCGGCACCATCCCCTCCACCTAAAAGTATACTGATTATTAAATTTCGCCATCATGGTGATATGTTATTGACGACTCCGGTGATCAGAACTCTCAATGCCAATTATCCCGGGGCCAGGATCGATGTTCTTCTGTACAAAGAAACAGAGGCTATGCTGATCAATAACCCGCTTATCAATCAGTGTTTTTCCATCGACAGGGCCTGGAAAAAGCTGGGGCCATTGCGTCATATCTCCCGGGAATGGCGTTTATTACGTACACTCAGAGCACAGCATTATGACTTAGTCATTAATCTGGCTGACCAATGGCGTAGTGCATTGATTACTCGCTTTACCGGGGCTAAACAACGTTTAGGATTTGATTATCCTAAACGGAAGGGTGCAATGTGGCGATTCTGCCACTCGCAATTGGTCCCGGTCTCCGGGCACGCTACGATGCATACGGTTGAACAAAATCTTTCCCTGTTGGATCCTCTTGCGCTGCCGGATATCCGCAGTGAAGTTACCATGAGCTATCTGCCAGCCGATGCAGATACCATACGTCAATTGCTGAAACAGAGGCTGATTACCGGCCGGTACATTGTGGTACACCCGTCATCCCGATGGTTTTTTAAATGCTGGACGGACGAAAAAATGGCGGCACTGATCACACAACTGGCCGCTGACGGCTATTCGATTGTCCTGACATCCGGCCCCGATCAGGCAGAAACTGAGATGGCAGGCAACATACAGTCACTCAGCCACGGTGAGCATATTGTTTCTCTGGCAGGAAAAATGACTCTCCCCCAATTAGCCGCGTTAATCGATCAGGCCGAACTCTTTATCGGTGTCGACTCTGTGCCGATGCATATGGCCGCCGCCCTGAATACGCCTTATGTCGCTTTGTTTGGCCCCTCCAAGCTGACATTCTGGCACCCCTGGGAAGGAAAAGGGGAAACGATTTGGGCCGGAAATTTTGGTGCGTTACCTGACCCGGATAACATTCAAACCAACACGACTAAACGCTATCTGGATTTAATTCCGGTTGAAACAGTGCTCACTGCAGCACGGGATCTACTGAAATGAAAAAAATACGTCTGGCCATCGTCCGTCAGAAATATCGCCCGGATGGCGGTGCCGAACGGTTTATCTCCAGGGCCCTTGAAGCATTAAATCATAAAGAGATGGAGCTCAACGTCATTACCCGCCAGTGGCAGGGAGATGCAGATCCTGACTGGAAAATTCATCTGTGTGACCCCATAAAATGGGGACGCATCAGCCGGGAACGAGGGTTCGCCAGTGCCGCCAGGAAGCTCTGGCAAAAACAGGCATTCGATATTGTTCAAAGCCATGAACGTATTGCCGGTTGCGATATTTACCGTGCCGGCGATGGCGTACATCGCCGCTGGTTACTGCAGCGTTCACGTATCCTGTCGGGTTGGAAACAGCGCCAGTTAATGGGCGACCGCTACCACCGGTACGTCATGCAGGCGGAACATGAAATGTACACCTCACCACATCTCAAAGCAGTCATCTGTAATGCCGCGATGGTGAAGCAGGAAATCATTGAAGACTTTGCGGTCCCGCCAGAAAAAATCCATGTCATTTATAACGCTATCGATCATCAGAAATTCCGGCCGGCAGATGAAGAAACACGTCAACAACTACGCCAGCAACACAATATTCCGTTACAGGCGCATTGTCTGATTTTTGTCGGTTCCGGCTTCGAAAGAAAGGGACTTAAAGCAGCCATTGAAGCCATTTCTGCCACCGGGAGTCATTTACTGGTAGTGGGCAGAGATAAAATGGAGCAACGCTATCGCCAGCTTGCACGTTCGCTGGGATGTGAGCAGCGGGTGCATTTTGCAGGTATGCAACCTCAGACATTACCTTTTTACCAGCTGGCCGACGGATTACTTCTGCCTACACTCTACGATCCGTTTCCGAACGTGATATTGGAAGCTATGGCTTGCGGATTACCGGTGATCACCAGTACCCACTGTGGCGGTTCTGAATTTATACAATCAGGACATAATGGTTTTGTCACCGATGCCCTGGATATTCCCGGGATGACTAAGGCTATCGGGCAACTTCCCCTACAGGCTTTGCACTCGGACATGGGACGACATGCGCGGGAAACGATACTCCCTTATACGCCTGAACATTTATCAGAACAGTTATTTCGTCTTTATGAGACTTTATTATCATGATAACTGACTTTTCCGGGTCTGCATGGCCCGGAAAACAGAGATTATTCCATCTTATTCAGCATCGGCGTTAAATGCCTATTCACTGACATTTATGCTACCATACCTGTAACATCCCAAGCCGAATTCATATAATGTTGTTGCGTTTATACCAGACAATTCTTTATCTGATTCAACCCTTTATATGGGTTAAATTACTTATTCGTAGCCGAAAAGCACCTGCCTACCGTAAACGCTGGGCAGAACGCTATGGGTTTTGCGAAGGCAAAGTCAGGCCGGAAGGTATCGTTCTGCATTCCGTGTCTGTCGGAGAGACCCTGGCTGCCGTACCGCTGGTCAGAGCACTGCGTCATCGTTATCCCTCGCTTCCGATTACGGTGACCACCATGACCCCTACCGGCTCAGAGCGTGCCCAGTCGGCTTTTGGGAAAGATGTCGGTCATGTCTATCTTCCCTACGATTTACCCGGAGCAACGCACCGTTTTCTGAATACCGCCAAACCACGGCTGATGATTATCATGGAAACCGAGCTCTGGCCGGGACTCATTCATATATTGCACCAACGGAACATCCCGCTGGTTATCGCGAATGCGCGATTATCTGAACGTTCGTTCCGCGGTTATCAGAAGCTGGGGCGTTTTATGCAACGCCTGCTGGGTAGTATTACGCTTATTGCTGCCCAGAATGCTGAGGATGGTGAACGATTTGTTGCGCTGGGCCTGAAACGCAGTCACCTGGCCGTGACCGGCAGCCTGAAATTTGATATTTCAGTCACGCCGGAACTGGCTGCCAGGGCCGTCACCTTACGTCGTCAATGGGCTCCGCGTCGGCCGGTCTGGATAGCCACCAGCACCCACGAAGGTGAGGAAAGTATTATTCTGGATAGCCATCAGCGTCTGCTCCGGCAGTACCCGGATTTGCTACTGATCCTCGTGCCCCGTCACCCTGAACGTTTTCCGGAGGCTGTTTCCCTGACGCAAAAAGCCGGTCTCAGCTATATCACCCGTAGCAGTGGTGAAATACCGTCGGCCGGCACCCGGGTTGTGATAGGCGATACGATGGGTGAGCTTATGTTGCTATACGGTATTGCCGATCTGGCTTTTGTCGGCGGCAGTCTGGTCGAGCGTGGCGGTCATAACCCCCTTGAACCTGCGGCGCATGCTATTCCGGTCATCATGGGTCCTTATATCTGGAATTTTAAGGATATCTGCAGCAAGCTGCAGGATGCTCAGGGTATGCTGACAGTAACGGATACCGACTCTCTGACCAGTGAAGTCAGTAAATTATTACAGGATGATGATTACCGCCGCTACCTTGGCCACCATGCTGTTGACGTTTTACGCAGGAATCAGGGGGCCTTGCAACGCTTAGTGGATCTCCTTGAACCTCACCTTCCGCCACGGACACACTGATGAATACTCGCCAGCGCCTTTCTGTCGTGATGATCACAAAAAATGAAGCAGAGCTGATCCCGGAATGCCTGGCCTCTGTGGACTGGGCCGATGAAATCGTTGTACTGGACTCCGGAAGCACCGATCAGACCTGTGAAATTGCCCGTCAGGCGGGGGCCAAAGTATTCCGGAACACTCAGTGGCCCGGCTTCGGACCCCAACGTCAGCAGGCCCAGCAATACGCCAGCGGCGATATGATCCTGATGATTGATGCGGATGAACGGGTGACGCCTGAACTACGTCAGTCGATTGAAACGCTCTTGTCACAACCGCCACAGGCACACCAGGTTTACAGCATTGCACGCAGTAACTGGTTCCTTGGACGTTATATGCGACACAGTGGCTGGTACCCGGACAGGGTTACTCGTCTTTACCCTGCCAGCTTTACCTATAATTCCCATCTGGTGCATGAATCTCTCGAACATCCGGGTGCAGCGGTCATCAGGCTTTCAGGCGATCTGCAGCATTTAACCTGCCGCGACCTGCATCATTTTCAACAGAAGCAATTAGCCTATGCGAATGCCTGGGCACAGCAACGTGCCCGACAGGGCCGCCGCTGTGGACTCTTTTCTGTCTACAGCCATTCCGTGGCGGCATGGCTGAAAACAGCCATTCTGCGGGCTGGTTTTTTGGATGGCCGTCAGGGGTGGATACTTGCGCTGGTGAATGCGCAATATACGTTTAATAAATATGCCATACTCTGGGCATTAACCCGGACGAAGTGACGGAGACCGCGATGACTACCCGAGCGATTTATCCCGGAACCTTTGATCCCCTGACGCTGGGACATCTGGATATCATTACCCGGGCCTCCCGACTCTTTGACCACGTCATTCTGGCGATTGCGTATAACAGCACGAAACAACCCATGTTTACGCTGGAAGAACGGGTGACGCTGGCACAACAGGCAACCTGTCATCTGTCCAATGTCGAGGTGACAGGCTTCAGTGAGCTGATGGCGGATTTCGCGAGAAAACAGCAGGCAAATGTCCTGATCCGGGGCGTACGTTCCGTCTCTGACTTTGACTACGAACGTCAGCTGGCCCTGATGAATAATCACTTATTACCCGGCCTGGAAAGTATCTTCCTGATCCCCGCCGAAGCCTATGCTTTTATCTCTTCGTCTCTGGTAAAAGAGGTGGCCCGCCATCATGGGGATATCTCCGGATTTGTCACTCCGGAAACCTGTCAGGCGCTATTGAGTAAGCTGAACGACTAACGCTGGCATTCAGGGCACCAGTACGTGCTGCGCTGTGCGTGCCGGCCGCTGAGGATCAGGCTGCCGCACTGACGGCAGGGTTCTCCGGCCCGGCCATAAACCTGCAGCTCCTGTGCAAAGTAGCCAGGCTTTCCGTCGGTCTGTAAGAAATCACGTAATGTGGTGCCGCCCTGCTCAATAGACCGCTGCAGAACCTGCTTAATACAATTCACCAACGTCGCGGCTTCGCTATCAGTTAACTCGCAGGCCAGTCTGTCCGGCAGGATACCTGCAGCAAATAAAGATTCACTGGCATAGATATTTCCTACTCCCACGACCAGCTTATTATCCATCAGCCAGGGCTTGATAGCGATGCGCTTACGCCGTGACTTCTCCTGTAACCCGCTGGCGGTGAAGGCCTCGCTTAATGGCTCCGGCCCCAGGTGTGAGAGTACCCTGCTGGTCGAGAGATCACGCTCCCATAGCCAGGCACCAAATCGTCGGGGGTCGGTGTAACGCAGAATTTTGCCGTTACTCATGACCAGGTCCACATGATCGTGCTTTCCGGGCGGTAACTCTTCCGGCAAAACCCGCAGACTACCGGACATGCCCAGATGAATAATGATCCAGCCTTCCGGTAACTCCAGTAGCAAATATTTCGCACGGCGCTGCACGCTCAGTATCGGCTGATCACTGAGTGACAGGATTTCAGGGGAGACGGGCCAGCGCAGTCTGGAATTCCGTACCACAGCATGAAGTACGGTCGCGCCAGTGAGATGAGGTTCAATCCCCCGGCGACTGGTCTCTACTTCAGGTAGTTCAGGCATCGATACTCCTTACACACGATAATTGCAGGCCCGGAAAACAAAAAACCCGGCCGGAGCCGGGTTTTTTCAGAATACCAAAATTATTTAATTTTAGCTTCTTTGTAGACAACGTGCTGACGGACAACTGGATCGAACTTTTTCAGTTCCAGTTTTTCCGGCTTAGTACGCTTGTTCTTCGTAGTGGTATAGAAGTGACCTGTACCAGCAGAAGAAACCAGCTTGATCTTCTCACGAATACCTTTAGCCATGATTTAGTTCCTTAGTACTTCTCACCGCGGGTACGGATGTCTGCTAATACAGAATCAATGCCCTTTTTATCAATAATACGCATACCTTTAGCAGATACACGCAGGGTAACAAAACGCTTTTCGCTCTCAACCCAGAAACGGTGTGAGTGCAGGTTAGGCAGGAAACGGCGTTTCGTCGCGTTCAGTGCGTGGGAACGGTTGTTTCCGCTCACCGGGCGCTTGCCAGTTACTTGGCAGACTCGTGACATGTCATATCTCCAAAAATCAAATCAGCTCGAGCTTTGTACTTAGGTTCTGGCCGCCTCGTCAGGCTTTTAACCCATCCAGGCGAGTTCAATGCGAACCCGCTGAGCAGGCCTAAACGCCAAACCCGAGATTCTCAAAGGTGGCGTAGTATACGCTCTGCGGGGCAAACGCTCAAGTCCCGAACAGATAAAGATCTCTTCGGATCGGCGAAAAACTACTGTTTTTCGCCTGTACCCCGCAATGAATGCGCGCTTTTTATACTAAAGCAAGCCCTGTTCCGCAAAAGAGACATATTGCCCTTTGCCGATCACCAGATGGTCTAAAAGCCTTATGTTCAGTAACCTGCAGACCTGATGAATACGTTGAGTCACGTCTTTATCGGCCTGACTAGGTTCGGCTATTCCGGAGGGGTGATTATGGGCCAGTATTAATGCCGCTGCATTAATTTTCAACGCTTCACGGGCAATTTCCCGTGGATGCACCTCTACACTGTTAAGTGAACCCGTGAACATTTTCTGGGCTGACAGGACCCGATGCTGATTATCCAGGAAGATCACCATAAAAATTTCACGTTCCTGGTGGGATAACTGACTGGCCAAATAATTCCAGGTCGCGCCCGGGTCTTCCAGCACTGACACGGTATGCAGTTGTGCCTGAAAAAAACGGCGGCTAAGTTCAGTCACCGCAAGCAACTGGGTCATTTTTGCCATGCCAATACCGTGTACCGCCAGGTAATTTTCTTTCCCTGCGCTCATGAGTGCATATAATGAACCGAATTGCTTCAGAATCGCCTCTGCCAGCGCCATCACCCCCATCCCTGTGACGCCTGTACGCAAAAATATCGCCAGCAGTTCTGTATCCGTTAACGCCTCTGCACCAAATCTGCTCAGCTTTTCTCTGGGTAGTAGTTCATCCATAGTCACCTCCTCTCCGTTCTCTGCACTGTATTGCACTGTCCCGCCGGATTCTATGGACACCGGCAGAAAGGCGGCACGGGATCACAGAGCGCTGATCGGGTATCGCGGAAAAACAGCACCGTATTGCTAACCGGACCGTAAGCCACATTCTGTACCCTTAACCGTTTTGCCGGACCGTGAATATGATAAAATGCCGTTGTCGTGGCCGGGCTTTACGGCAACGGGGACAAACATGAGGCGAAAATGATGGAATTAGTCGGTAAAAAGATCCTGCTGGGGATCAGCGGTGGTATCGCCGCCTATAAAACTCCGGAACTGGTACGCCGTTTGCGCGAACGGGGCGCCGACGTCAGAGTCATGATGACGGATGCCGCAAAGGAATTTATTACCCCCCTGAGTTTGCAGGCTGTCAGTGGTTACCCGGTGCTTGATCATCTGCTGGATCCAGCCGCCGAAGCGGCGATGGGACATATTGAACTGGCAAAATGGGCAGATCTCGTCATTATCGCGCCGGCTACTGCAGATATTATCGCCCGTATCGGTCAGGGAATGGCAAACGACCTGGTGACCACAGCCTGTCTGGCCACCGCTGCGCCTGTCGCGGTAGTACCGGCAATGAACCAGCAAATGTACCGTTCGTCAATTACTCAGGAAAATTTGCATCGCCTTGAGAAACACGGAATACATCTCTGGGGACCGGACAGCGGAAGCCAGGCTTGTGGTGATATCGGCCCGGGAAGAATGCTTGACCCGGATGAGATCGTTCGCCATGCTATTTGCCTTGCCGGTGCTGTCACAGATTTGCAACATCTGAACGTAATGATCACTGCAGGCCCGACACAGGAAGCCCTGGATCCTGTGCGCTATATTACGAACCACAGCTCAGGTAAAATGGGGTTTGCCATCGCAGATGCCGCTGCCCGACGTGGTGCCAGTGTTACGCTGGTTGCCGGACCGGTAGTATTACCCACCCCGCACGGCGTCAGACGTATCGACGTAACGACGGCGCTTGATATGCAAGCGGCCGTCATGACGGATATCCGTCAGCAGCATATCTTTATCAGCACTGCGGCTGTCGCTGATTATCGGGCGGCAACCATAGCCAGTGATAAAATAAAAAAACAAGAGCAAAGTGATGACTCACTGATGCTACAACTGGTTAAAAATCCGGACATTGTTGCCGGTGTCGCAGCACTGGAACAGTATCGCCCCTATGTGGTCGGATTTGCGGCGGAAACACGTAATGTGGAAGAATACGCCCGGCAGAAAAGAATACGAAAACAGCTGGATTTAGTTTGCGCCAATGATGTGTCTCTGACTGAACAAGGATTCAAAAGTGACCATAATGCGCTTCACCTTTTTTGGCAGGAGGGAGAGAAAGTACTACCCCTTAGTACGAAACAACTCCTTGGCCAGCAATTATTAGACGAGATAGTCCGCCTTTATGAAGAAAAAAATCGACATTAAAATCCTCGACCCGCGTGTCGGGAAAGAATTCCCGCTGCCGGCTTATGCCACCCCGGGATCTGCGGGTCTCGACTTACGGGCTTGTATCGATGCACCGTTAACCCTTCAGCCAGGTGACACCACCTTGTTACCGACCGGACTGGCTATCCACGTCGCTGACCCTCAGCTGGCCGCTGTGATCCTGCCACGTTCCGGGCTTGGGCATAAGCACGGTATCGTTCTGGGAAACCTGGTCGGGTTGATCGATTCTGACTACCAGGGGCAGCTCATGGTTTCCGTCTGGAATCGCGCTCAGGAGGCATTTACCATCCAGCCAGGGGATCGCATTGCACAGTTAGTCTTTGTCCCGGTCGTACAGGCTGAGTTCAACCTGGTTGAAGAATTCAATACCAGTGAACGCGGTGAAGGCGGCTTTGGTCACTCCGGTCGTCAGTAATTTATCAGCAGCAACTTCTGTACCTTTCATCTTCCGGTTCCCTGGCAACAGATAACATGAACCGGAACTTGTGTGCTCACAAAAAGTGGCCAGTAAAAAAAGCCACTCAACACGGCACCGGTACTCCGGAGTTAGTGAACCGGTACAGCGTTTTAAGGTGATTTTCAGGGGTCCTTTAACACATGGCAGAAAAAAAGAACGCGAAACGGAATCGTCGCGAAGAGATTTTGCAGGCACTGGCGCAGATGCTGGAGTCCGGGGATGGTAGTCAGCGTATAACAACCGCTAAGCTGGCTGCGAATGTAGGCGTCTCAGAGGCAGCTCTGTATCGCCACTTTCCAAGCAAGACAAAAATGTTTGACAGTCTTATCGAGTTTATCGAAGACAGTCTGATTACCCGTATCAATCTTATTCTGAATGATGAAAAAGAAACGCTGATGCGGTTAAAACTGATTATCCAGTTAATCCTGGGTTTCGGTGAGCGTAACCCCGGGCTGACACGCATTCTTACCGGACATGCGCTGATGTTTGAGCAAGACCGTCTGCAGGACAGAATTAATCAATTATTTGAACGTATTGAAGTACAGCTGCGTCTGGTCATGCGTGAGAAAAAACTGCGTGAGGGCGAAGGTTTCATGACAGATGAAACTCTGCTGGCCAGCCAGTTACTGGCATTTTGTGAAGGGTTACTTTCGCGGTTTGTCAGATCAGAGTTCCGCTTCCGTCCGACTGCTGAGTTCGAAAGCCGCTGGCCCTTACTGGCAATGCAGCTTCAATAATTCAGCGGGCTGCTTGCCCGCTAGATTATTAAAGACGTCAGATGCCGTATTGTTGCTGGTATGCACGTACGGCTGTCAGATGCTCTGCCATTTCCGGTTTCTCTTCCAGATAGCAGATGAGATCATTCAGGGAAATGATTGACGTCACCTGGCACTGATAATCACGCTCAACTTCCTGAATGGCAGAAATATCACCGCGGCCCCGTTCCTGGCGATCCAGTGAAATTAATACTCCGGCCAGGGTGGCTTTATGCGCCGCAATAATTTCCATCGATTCACGGATAGCCGTACCGGCCGTGATCACATCATCCACCAGCATGATCCTTCCCTGTAACGGGCTGCCGACTAATAAGCCGCCTTCACCATGATCTTTAGCTTCCTTCCGGTTAAAGCAGTAAGGAACATCGTGGTCATGATGATCGGCCAGCGCCACTGCTGTCGTCGTGGCAATCGGAATACCTTTATAGGCGGGTCCGAAAAGTAAATCGAAGCTGATCCCTGAGTCCGTGAGCGCCTGTGCATAAAAACGGCCCAGGCGGGCTAAATCCCGTCCGGTATTAAAGAGACCTGCATTAAAGAAGTAAGGGCTCTTACGTCCTGATTTCAGCGTAAATTCGCCAAACTTCAGAACCTGTTTATCCAGTGCAAATTCAATAAATTCACGTTGCCAGGGTTTCATTTTATTCCTCATATAAAAAAAGCGACCCGGGGGTCGCCTGTCTGTCAGATCGCTAACGCAGCCTTTTGTGCATCGATCAGGGTATCAATACCGCCACGCGCCAGGGCCAACAGGCTGAGCAATTCTTCGTGGCTGAACGGTTCGCCTTCTGCCGTCCCCTGCACTTCGATCATTCTGCCATCTTCCATCATGACAACATTCATATCGGTATCTGCTGCTGAGTCTTCTACATATTCGAGATCACAGACAGCTTCTCCCTCAACAATGCCGACAGAAATCGCAGCGACCATACCTTTCATCGGGTTGGCTTTCAGTTTCCCGGCAGCCACGAGGGCATTCAGTGCATCGGCCAATGCCACACAGGCACCGGTAATAGATGCAGTACGGGTGCCGCCGTCAGCCTGGATCACATCACAATCCAGAGTGATGGTATATTCACCCAGAGCCTGTAAATCCACAGCAGCACGCAAAGAACGTGCGATCAGACGCTGGATTTCAAGGGTTCTTCCCCCCTGTTTCCCTTTCGCGGCTTCCCTGGCCATACGACTATGGGTAGAACGCGGTAACATACCGTACTCTGCGGTTACCCATCCCTGGCCTTTTCCTTTCAGAAAACGCGGGACACTTTCTTCCACTGTGGCCGTACAAAGTACTTTGGTTTCCCCGAATTCCACCAGCACTGAACCTTCAGCATGTTTGGTGTAATGGCGGGTCAGGGTGACTGGACGCACCTGTTGTGCACTACGGCCTGCTGGACGCATGTTCTTTCTCCGACGGCTATTAACTGGCTGCGCATTATACGGATTTCACTGCCTTATGCCTATGCCGGAACGATCAGTCCAGCGTTTTACGGTAACTGATGGCGGCGATAAAGAGCGTGATCATCGCTAATGAAGCCAGAGCCAGTAGCTCTGGCATAAGTTCACTGGCGGTATATCCCTTCAGCATCACCCCTTTTATCAGGCGAATAAACCAGGTTAATGGCAGGCAGGCCCCAATCCACTGCGCCCACACCGGCATACTGATAAAGGGGCTGATAAATCCTGAGAGCATAACCGAGGGAATAAAATAAAATGAAGACAGCTGTAACGCCTGTAACTGATTTTTGGCAATACCGGAGATGGTGACCCCGATGGCCAGGCAGAGAAAGATAAAAATAATGAGTACGACAAACAGCAAAAAAACACTGCCGAGCATCGGTATCTTAAACAGAAAAAGTGCAGATAAGAGGATCATTACCGACTGAAAACCTCCGATAATGACATAGGGCGTGATTTTCCCCAGGATCACTTCCATTCCTGTCACCGGAGATATGAGCAGGCTCTCCATCCCGCCATTTTCCCTTTCCCGCGTCACAGCCAGTGCAGTCATTAAGATCAGTGTGGTACTGAGGACAGAACCGATAATCCCGGGAACCGTATTATATTGCGTGATCCCTTCAGGATTAAACATACGGTGTATGACCAGCTCAAACTCTCCAGCCCCCTCTTCTGCACGTAAGACTTCCGGCAGATCATTTCTGAACATAGTTTTCGTCGCACCGGTCAGGGCACTGAGAGCATTATTGATGGCCAGCGGATCAACGGCATCGCCCTGCACTAAAATCCGGGGCTTTTCTCCGCGCAGAACCTGACGGGTAAAGCCCTCAGGTATTGTCAGGATAAACATAATATCACCACGGACAAAGGCTTGCCGGGCCTCTTCAGGGGACGGGAAAAGATGAAAATTAAAATAGTCTGTATTTTGGGCGGAACTGACAAACACCTGGCTCAACGGCCCGGTATCATAATTCAGTAATGCCGACGGCAAACGGTGGGGATCCATATTAACGGCATACCCCAGGATAATCAGCTGGGCAAGCGGGGTCATAAACACCATCAGGATACTGATTCTGTCGCGTCTTAATTCATGTAACTCTTTGATGACGACAGCCAGCCAGCGGATAAAAGAAAACTTACTGTTTATTATTTGCATCAGATTTCATCAGGCATGAAAACGCATCTTCCAGTGAGGTCACCACCGGAGAAATCGTGTGTTGTTCAGAAACAAGAGCAGACAGGATCGTGACCAGGTGCTCTTTATCCCGCGAAGTCACGTTCAGGTAATTTCCGCGAATAATAGTGTGCTCAATACCGGGACAGGAACGTAACCGGGTTTCGAGTAAAGAGAGCCCCTGACCCGCTATCTGCAGGGTAGTCAGATTTTGCTGACGGATAATTGACTGCGCAGTACCACTGGCTAATAAATCGCCGTAGGCCAGGTATGCCAACCGGTGACACCGTTCGGCTTCATCCATGTAGTGGGTACTGACAAGAATGGAGATACCCTGTGCAGAAAGCTGGTGCAGTATCTGCCAGAAATCTCTGCGGGAGTGCGGGTCAACGCCGGCAGTGGGTTCATCCAGGAATAACACCTGTGGCTGATGTACCAGGCATGCAGCCAGAGCCATACGTTGTTTCCAGCCGCCGGAGAGCGTCTTTGCAGGCTGATGCTGCCGCGAGCTCAGGCCAAGTTCAGAAAGCACTCTATCCACAGATTGCGCTTTATGGCTGATATTATGAAGGCGAGCCATAAAAAGCAGATTTTCCCGGATCGTCAGGTTCCCCCACATGGAGAATTGCTGGCTCATATAGCCGATACATTTTTTTATTTCGTCACGCTGCCTGAAAATATCTTTGCCCAGGCAATAACCCGAGCCGGAGTCCGGAGTAATAAGCCCGCACATCATGCGTATAGAGGTTGTCTTACCACTGCCATTCGGACCAAGAAACCCATGGATCTCCCCTTTATGAATATGCAGTGAAAAATCCCTGACGGCATGATGGTCACCAAAGTATTTATTCAGACCAGTGACACCAATACAATATTCACTCATCCGGGATGATCTCCACACGGTAAGGCTGCCCGATATTAATCAATGCTGCTGCACTTTTTTCCGGCACGGCCTCCGCCATATACACCAGTTTTTCTCTGCGCTCAGTGCTGTAAATCACCGGAGGAGAGTATTCTGCTTCCGGGCTGATGTAGTTAATCCGGCCGGCATAGGATTGCTTACAGCCATCACACACCAACTGAACTTTCATTCCCGTATGTAACGCACCCAGCTCTTTTTCCGGAATAAAAAAGCGTACCCGAACGTTCTCAGGAGAAAGCAGACTAATGAGCGGTCTTCCGGCAATCACCCGCTCACCGGGCCGATAGAGGGTATCGAACACCAGAGCATCCTGCGGCGCAATAAGCGTACTTTGTTGCAGTTCCCAACGGGCTTTATCCCTTTGTAACCTGGCAGACTCAACCTGTAATTGCTGACTTTCAATCAGGGCATCCCGGGCGGGTAGTTTTCCGACATCCAGTCTGGATTTCAGCTCCTCTACCCGGGCACTTTTTTGCCGGTAACCGGCAGCAGACTTTTGCCATTCATCCGCCGAAATAACCCCGGTACGATAGAGCTTTTGTAGCCGCGTATACTGTTTTTTCGCTAACTCTTCTTCTGAGAGCGCACTTTCAAGCTGGGCCCGGATCACGGCCAGCTCAGCTGGCCTTTCACCGGAAATGAGATCCGTCAGCCGCGCCTTCTCTGCCAGATATTCCTTTTCGCTGATTTCCAGTGTATTACGCGTTGTAAAAGCTTCCATCGTTAATAATGTCTGGCCTTTACGGACCTTATCGCCCTTTTTTACCCATAGCTGATCAATCCTTTCGTTAGCGGAGTAGGAAAGATAAATAAATTCACCGTATGAGTATCCCGGATATGTCGGTGGCGACTGAACGCGGCATGCTGTCAAACTCATCATCAGAATAAAAAACGCAACTTCCCTGTACTTCAGTAGCATATTATCAACTCCCTGAATATTTCTCTGTCAGGTTCAGAAGGGTAATAATTAATACACCGGAGATTATTATTGATAAATAAAATTTCAGTATATGTAAATAAAAAAGCAACTTATTAAAAGTAAATGCACCATAAACACTCAAAGATTAAAAATCAACTATAAAAAACAGAATAAAAAAACAAAAGAAACGGATTATTCCATGATTTCCCACAAAGTCCTATTTAATGATTAATTTCGCAAGGAGAAATAGAGTAATAAAATTATCTTTGAAATAAAATTCTTCCCGGATATAGAACAGAAATTAAAAAAATCTCATAAAAGCGAAGAACGATACTTTTCCTTCCGGAAGATATGCGACTGATCAGATACCAGAAAAATGAATACCTTCTCCAGGTTACCACCGAAATCTGCGGGCAAAAAGTGTACAGCCGGTTCTCTGTAACAGAAAGCCGGGCCAGAAAATATGATTTCAAACATTACGTGAAATGTGTTGCGAGTTGTGGCTAAATACCTGCTTCTTTTCCAGTCAGGCGGATAGCATTGATATGCTTTATATACTCCATTTTTTGTTGGCCATTGTTGTCATTTTTTCTCTGGCACTTCTGTTCAGTCACGATCGTAAAAAAATCCGGCCGCGGATAATACTGCAGCTAATGGTTATTGAAGGCGCACTATCCTATTTTCTGCTTCACTCATCCGGCGGAACGATATTAGTTTCTGGTATTTCTGATTTTTTTGAAACTATTCTCAGGTTTGCGGCACAGGGAACCGATTTTGTCTTTGGCGATATGGCGAATCAGGGATTGGCCTTTGTATTCCTCGGGGTACTCTGCCCTATCGTCTTTATCTCAGCACTGATTGGTATCCTTCAACACTGGCGGATCCTGCCACTGTTTATCCGGGTTATCGGCACCGCATTATCCAAAGTCAACGGTATGGGTAAGCTGGAGTCCTTCAATGCTGTCAGTACCCTGATTTTTGGGCAGTCTGAGAATTTTATTGCTTACAAAGGTATCCTGGGAGACCTGTCACCACGCCGTATGTACACCATGGCAGCAACAGCGATGTCGACCGTATCGCTGTCGATTGTAGGCGCTTATATGACAATGATCGATGCCAGATATGTGGTCGCTGCTTTAATACTGAACATGTTCAGTGCCTTTATCGTGCTATCCATTATTAACCCCCTGAGTAATGATGAGGATCAGCAACCTGTCGCTCTGGAAAAATTGCACGAAGAACAGACTTTCTTCGAAATGCTGGGTGAGTATATTCTGGCTGGCTTCAAAGTCGCCATGATCATCACCGCGATGCTCATCGGTTTTATTGCTTTGATTTCTGCGGTGAATGCTATCTGCAGTAGCCTGTTTGGCTATAGCTTTCAGCAACTGCTGGGTTATGTGTTTTATCCGTTCGCGTGGCTGATTGGTATTCCGGCCAGTGATGCATTGCATGCAGGAAGCATTATGGCAACCAAGCTGGTCTCAAGTGAGTTTGTTGCGATGATCGACCTGAAAAAGATTGCTGCTGATTTCACTCCCCGCGGGCTGGGTATTTTATCTGTCTTCCTGGTGTCATTTTCTAACTTCGCGTCGATCGGTATCGTTGCAGGTACAATTAAAGGTCTGGATGAGAAGCAAGGGAACGTTGTATCACGCTTCGGCTGGAAACTGGTCTACGGGTCAACGCTGGTCAGTCTGCTTTCAGCGGCATTTGCCGGGCTGTTTTTATAAAACGGGTTGCAGAAACCACGGGCGGAGAGAACCTCTCCGCCCCGGAAATCAGAAATCAACGCAGACGTTATTATCAACACGCATGACGGATTCCTGTTCAAATCTCTGTTTGTAGATTTGACGCAATTGTTCAATTTTCTGATCATTCTCTTTATCAGCAGAATGGATCAGCATCAGAGCTTTACTGTTCTCTCTTGCCAGACGTCCATCGTCCCCCAGCCATTGCCCTTTCGCATTATAGACAGAGAGACCGTCTTTAAAGCGTGGCGTGACATCATGATCGATAAATGCCTGCCAGGCTTTTTCCGTAATATTACTCCCGTGAGGACGGCTGAGACCAAACCATAAGGTCGTCTGGACCTGCACGGTACCATGAGCACATGTATTTTTGACCACGGCCGGTGCTACTGTCGGGGGTAATGGTGCCGGATGAGGCACATTGTGAGCTTGCTGACACCCTGCCAGTAATGCAGCCATCGCCAGACTGTAAATCATCTGTTTTTTCATTATTTTCTTCCTGTAAGTAAACTCCGCCAACATAGTAAAGCCTTTTATGAAAAACCGATATGCTGATTGTTACGGGTTACCTCTGGGCACCCTGTTCCGCGATCGTTATAATCGACTATCACTTCATCAATATGAGTACCCGATATGATCCGCAGTATGACCGCCTACGCACGCAGTGAAATCAAAGGTGACTGGGGCAGTGCCACCTGGGAACTACGCTCGGTAAACCAGCGCTATCTGGAAACTTATATGCGTCTCCCGGAGCAATTTCGCAGCCTGGAACCAATGATCCGTGAACGTATACGTCATCGTCTGACTCGCGGAAAAATCGAATGTGCCCTGCGCTTTGATGCCAGCCAGAGTGCACAGTCTGAGCTGATGCTAAATGAAGGCCTGGCCCGACAGCTTATTCAGTCAGCTAACTGGGTTAAGCTGCAGACGGATGAAGGCAGTATCAATCCGCTGGATATTTTACGCTGGCCGGGAGTGATGGCAGCTGCAGAGCAGGATCTGGATGCTATCAATAAGCAGCTGATGGCAGCGCTGGAAGTGGCCCTGGATGATTTCATTACTGCCCGTGAGGCCGAAGGTAAAGCATTACAGACGATGATTGAACAGCGTCTGGAAGGCGTTTCTCAGCAGGTCATTAATGTCCGCGCCCGCATGCCTGAAGTACTGAAATGGCAGCGCGAACGGCTGACCACTAAACTGGAAGAGGCCGATGTTCAGCTGGAAAATAACCGGCTGGAGCAGGAACTGGTGATGATGGCACAACGTATTGATGTGGCAGAAGAGCTGGACCGTCTTGAAGCCCACGTGAAAGAAACTTACAACATTCTGAAGAAAAAAGAAGCTGTGGGTCGTCGTCTGGACTTTATGATGCAGGAGTTTAACAGGGAGTCGAATACACTGGCATCGAAATCGATCAATGCCGATATCACTGCCTCAGCCATTGAGCTAAAGGTACTGATTGAGCAAATGCGCGAGCAGATCCAGAATATAGAGTAACGTTGCATACTGTCGCATTCAGTAGCATAAAGCCAATACAGCCCGCTAAATGCGGGCTTTTTAATTTTCATGCTGTCGCATATGAACGCATAATATCGCGGGTAAATGGTGTACCCAAACGTATTTACACGACCCAGTTTGGGTACACCCCCTATTCAACATACAGACGGCACGATGGCAAAGTTGACAGATATCCAGATAAGGGCATGGATAAAGGCCGGAGAACGGTTTGAGGGGCGCTCAGACGGTAAGGGGCTTTACCTGCGTTACCGGGCAGGGGCTGTACAACGTTTACACTTCAACCCACCAGCGCGTATTATTCCCTGTGAAGACCTCCACGGACGATAACACAAGGAATGTATCACGATGGTCGCACTACAGCTCCCCTGTACCCTATTCAAAACTCAAAAATGGATGGACGACTACAGCGCCAGTGATATGCGCTGCGGCGATCTGACCGAAGCACAGTTAAAATCCCATTACGGGCTGGTGGATGTTTCAACCAGGGCCAATCCTTACACCCTGACGAAAATCACCCCGTTTAATCAGCCACAGTCTATGTTTTATGGCTCCCGTGGAGAAGGGGGAAGGTCACCGCGATTTATCGCGCATGTTCTCGATTTATAGCCCATACAAACACCTGATCGAAAAGATGATCACCCATATGCAGTATGGTAATGGCAAACCGTTCACCAGTATGCACCTGGACAGTGCTTTGAAGGATCACATTATCCGAGATAACAATCCAGATAACAGTACACGCCTGTTATTGAAAGAAGCTTTTAGCACAGCGGTTGACTGGGAAAATAAATGCTTACAGGTAAGCAAAAAAGATGAATTAAGGATTGCTATATCTCGTGGAAAACTCCCTAAATTTGACCGCTTTCAGGATAATTTCAACGGTATGGGGATCACCGTGCATGATACCTGGGCAACGCACATCACCATAAAATCGTTACAGGTGGATAATGACCGCTACCGGGCGGTTGTACATTACAAAGTCCAGGATCACTTTGGCCTTGATGTTGATGATATTTCAAAATTCAAGTTCAACCAGTTCCGCTTTTTCCGCATCTGGTTTGTGCTACAGCTATATAACCAGTTTGGTTTCAAGCCATTTATCACCAATATGGAAGCAACCGTAGAAATCACTGGGGGGCACAATGACAGTAAAAAATAAAAAAATATTGATTCTTTTTTTCCTGGCTGTTTGTGTTTTACTGGGTTACCGGATTTGGCTGTGTTTACGTCCTGTAGAGATTGTCGCGGTTCATCAGGAAAATAACTATAGCGATGTTTTAGTTAGAAGCTTCCCACCGACAGATAAGGGAAAAATAAGCTGGTGGCTGGAAAATAAAAATATGTTGAAAGAAAAATATGGCATTCCAAAGCCTGACTCAGATGGTTTGTTCACTATCATTTTTTGGTATTTTGGTGACGGATACAAAGAAGAAGGGAAATATGACAGGCTGTGTTTTGAAGATATGAAACCACCTAAAAATTGTATAGAAAAAAACAGAGTTTTCTCAGTTAGTGACAGTAAAAACATGGGACTTTCTTTTACTACTCATGATGAAATATATCGCATGAGGAAAAACGGGAAGATAGTAAAAGACGAATCCGATTAGGTTTGCCACCCTCGCGTAGAGACAGCAATAAAATCATCCCCTGCCCGGCTTGCACCAGCCATGCATAAGTATCAAAATGCTCAGGAGGCTATCTCGACGGAGAGAAAAGCGGCAGCGCCTTACCGCCTGCCTCAACCCCTTTTCAGTAAGGCGAACGTAGCAGATGGTGAGATCATCGGCTCACCATCCCGGCCCGTTATTTTTTGCGGCCACTCAGCGACAGCGCAGGGCTACACCGTTAAAAGCACCCCGGAAAGCTGGCGCGATAATGTAGCCCGGCTGGTGGCCGGTAATCCCTCAATGGTAACAGCTATCGCGGCAGCGTTCGCCGCTCCCATGCTGGCGCTGACATGAGAACAAAGGCACTCCGGGGAAAGCCTGTATGCTGTATACGCTTCTGCGCCCTCCCTGACGACTTAAGAGCCACAGGATCTGCCAGCACGCATCACCCCTGGTTTACTTCATTTTTAACTGACAACATTCATAGCGGGTCAGGCAGGGATCTGATTTTTCCCCGGGCGCTGGTACTTCCCTGCTGCCCGGAGTACTCTGCATACAGAGGCTGCTTTTTAGCCAGTACGATCTAAGGAACAGATCATGATAAATGCACTGCAACTTCCCTGTACCCTTTTCAGGACGCAGAAGCGAATAGATGACTACAGTGCCGGCGATATGCGCTGTGGAGAGTTAACCGAAACCCAATTAAGAACATACTACGGCCTTGAGTATATTTCTGATCAGGCAGACCCCTGGACGCTGACCCGGCGCTCTTCCATGGATCGTCCTCAATCCATATTCTGCTGCAATCTGCGTGGCCCGGGTAAAAAGATCACCCTCCAGCAGTGCGCCGCCATCCTGTTCGATGAATTCCGCTTTTTATCCCGCCAGTTCTCCTTCTGCGGCCCCTATCGTCATCTGATTGAAAAGATGATCACCCATATGCAGACTGGCAACGGTACCCCCTTCAGGGATATGGCCCTGGACAGGGCGCTAACGGAGCAAATTATCAGGGACTCTTCGGAGAAAAACAGTACACGTATCCTGTTATTAAAAGCCTTACGAACAGGTATCAGTTGGGAAAAAATGTATCTTCCGGCAGTAAACCAGGACAAATTGAGAAAAAGTATTGTTGAGGGGCGATTACCAAAATTTGACAGGTTCGGAGACAACTTTAACGGCATGGGGGTTACCGTTCATGATACCTGGGCAACCCATATCACCCTGAGATCACTGCATATTAATAATGGCCATTTCGTGGCAGTAGTACATTACAAAGTTCAGGATCACTTTGGTCTGGATAGTGACGATATACTGAAAACAAAGTTCAGCCAGTTCCATTTCTTTCGTATCTGGTTTGTGCTCCAGCATTACACTCAATTCGGCTTCAGGCCATTTATGACCAACATGGAAGCCACTGTCGAGATTTCCGGGGGGCGTAATGAAAGCTAAAAATAAAAATATCCTTTATACATTATTCACAATGAGTTGCGTCCTGATGGGTTATTTTTTCTTGTTTCCGTTACGTACTACAGAAGTGGTTGCCGTCCATGAAGATGGAGAATTCAGCTCTGTCCTGGTAAAAAACTTCCCGTTTACAGATCGGGGAAAAATAGACTGGTGGATTAAAAAAAACCTTGAACTGAAAGAAAAATATAATATCCCAAAGCCTGACAGTGATGGGTTTTCCTCGATAGTTTTTTGGGATTTTGGCGATGGTTACAAAGAGGAAGGAAAATATGACAGGCGCTGCTTTACTGATATGAAGCCACCCATAAATTGTATTGATAAAAACTCTCTGATGATTGTGAGGAATTTTAATAAAAAAATAACTTTTATCTCTCTGGATAGCGGAACCTACCGGATATACAAGAAAGGGAAAATAGTAAAAAATAAATCAGAGTAGCTCCTTCCTGCCTCGCAGAAGAAAGCACTACATTTACCGGATCCGCTAAAAAACGACCAATATGGAAGCCACTGTAGAGCTTACCGGGAGACGCGATGAAAGATAAACTAAAAATAATTATTTCTGTTCTAGGTATAACCAGCTGCGCGTTGACTGGCTACTTTTGGTGGTTGGCCTCACGACCGGTAAAAATTATCGCTGTCCATCAGGAGGATAATTTCAGCGAGATCTTGGTAAAAAACTTCCCATTTACCGATAAAGGAAAGATAAATTGGTGGCTGGAAAATAAAGACTCATTGAAAATAAAATATAAAATCCCCTATCCTTCATCCTCTGGTAATTTTTATGTGAGTTTTTGGGATTTTGGCGAAGGATATAAAGAAGAAGGGAAGTATGATCGCCGCTGCTTTAATGACATGAATACCCTTGAAAACTGCATAGATAAAAATGCCGTTTTTTCTGTCGAGAACACCAGGAACAAAGAAATTATATTTACCGTCTACAATGGAAGATATCTGATGAAAAATGACGGTAACATCATAAAGCTGAAAGACGATTAAACCGGTCTCCACCGTATACCGATAGCCCTGAATTTTCCGATCGGCGGAACACCTGCCACCGCAGTAAGCAAGATACAATCATTGTGATTTCCGGCTATTTATACCCCATATGGAAGCCCCAACAGAGATCCCCTGGAATACGCATTCGGACGTTAGCGAAAGATACCTTATGTCCGGTAATTACCGGATCAGATAATGGCTCATGCCACCACGACGGGCATGAGCCTCTTAGTCTGTTAGTGAGCCTGTTCCCAGTTATCACCGATACCGATATCCACCTGCAAAGGTACATCAAGCTTCAGACTACTTTCCATGATCTCCCGGATTTTCCCGGTGGCGATCTCAATTAATGACGTATCAATTTCAAAAACCAGTTCATCGTGAACCTGCATAATCATTTTGATTTTTGCCGGGTCCTGTGACTTCAGCCAGTCATCGACGCCAATCATGGCACGCTTGATGATGTCAGCTGCAGTCCCCTGCATTGGCGCATTGATCGCCGCACGTTCAGCCGCTTTGCGCCGAATGGCATTCCCTGAATTGATATCCGGCAGATACAGTCTCCGCCCTTCCAGCGTTTCCACATACCCTTTTTCAGCAGCACTCTGCCGGGTAGATTCCATATAGCGTAATACACCCGGGTAGCGCTCAAAATACAGATCCATATACTTTTTCGCCTCACCCGGAGCAATATTTAACTGTCGTGAAAGGCCGAAAGAACTCATCCCGTAAATCAGACCAAAGTTGATCGCTTTCGCGCTCCGGCGTTGTTCCGCACTGACTTTTTCCACTGTAGTTCCGAAGACCTCAGCAGCCGTCGCTTTATGAATATCTTCACCCTGTGCAAATGCATTCAGTAAACCGCTATCCTGTGACAGATGAGCCATGATCCTCAGTTCAATCTGAGAATAGTCAGCCGCCAGAATTTTCTGTCCCTGAGACGCGATAAAGGCATGACGAATACGCCGTCCTTCCTCATTACGTACAGGAATATTTTGCAGGTTCGGATCCGTCGACGACAGACGCCCGGTAGCAGTGACAGCCTGATGATAAGAGGTATGTACGCGCCCCGTCAGCGGATTAATCATCTGCGGTAACTTATCGGTATAGGTTGTCTTCAGTTTAGAGAGTCCGCGGTGCTCCAGAATAACTTTTGGTAACGGATAATCCAGTGCCAGTTCCGCTAAGACTTCTTCACTGGTTGACGGTGCACCACCCGGGGTTTTTTTCGTCGGTTTAATCCCCTGTTTTTCAAAAAGGATTGTCTGTAACTGCTTGGGGGATGACAGATTAAAGGCTTCACCGGCCAGTTCATGGGCTTTCTGTTCCAGCTCTGCCAGACGTGCGGTCAGTTGTCGTGAGTGCTCTGCCAGCATGGCCGGATCAATAAGCACACCATTACGCTCTACCCGGGATAATACCGGAACCAGCGGGATCTCAATGCCGTTTAATACTTTCAGTGGACCCGGCTCTTTTTCCAGTAAGGGCCAGAACTTCAGGTGTAATTGCAGAGTAACATCAGCATCCTCTGCCGCATAAACACTGGCTTGTTCCAACGCAATCTGGTTGAAGGTCAGTTGTTTTTTACCTTTTCCGGCAATTTCTTCAAACGTTACGGTTTTATGGTTCAGCCAGCGCCGGGCCAGGCTATCCATATCATGTTTACCGGCAACACTGTTCAGAATGTAGGACTCAAGCATGGTATCGAAATGAAGACCCCGTAGCTCGATATCATAGTTCTTCAGTACACCACGATCGTATTTCAGGTTCTGACCAACTTTACTGCGGCTTTCATCTTCCAGCAGCCCTTTCAGCCTCGCTAAAACATATTTACGATCAAGCTGGGCTGGCGCATCGAGATAATCATGAGCCACCGGCAGGTAAGCTGCTTCACCGGGGGCGACAGCAAAAGAAAGCCCGACAATATTGGCCGACAATGTATCCAGAGAATCTGTTTCCAGATCGAAGGCAAACAACTCACAGTTATTCAGTTTTTCGAGCCAGGTCTCAAAGGTCTGCTCATCCAGGATAGTGACATAGTTTTCCGTCGAAAGAGTCGACTCAGCAGGCGCAGATGTGACTTCAGGTGCCTGTTCCGCCACTTTTTTTGCCGGTTTTTTGTCATCCAGCCAACGGCCATCATCGACTTCACTGATCCAGCGCTTAAATTCATAACGACTGAACAGAGAGAGCAGAACCTCATTATCCGGAGGATTAACGCCGAGCGCCTCGCAGCCAGGCAGTTCTGCAACATCGGTTTTAATGGTCGCCAGCTGATATGACAGGAACGCAACATCCTTATTCTGTTCCAGTTTGGCAGCCATTGTTTTTGCACCACGGAATGAGAGGCTGGCCACCTTATCCAGGTTATCATAGATGGTCACCATGCTTCCTAACCCCTGAAGCAATGCCTGTGCTGTTTTTTCACCCACTCCGGGAACGCCCGGAATATTATCTGAAGAGTCTCCCATCAATGCGAGGTAATCGATAATGAGTTCAGGGGGAATACCGTATTTCCCGGCCACTTCTTCAGGGCCGAGGATAGTATTGTTCATGGTATTAATCAGGGTGATATTAGGCGTAACCAGCTGTGCCATATCTTTATCACCGGTACTGATGAGGACCGGACGCCCCTGTTTATCAGCTTCCCGGGCCAGTGTCCCGATAACATCATCTGCTTCAACCCCGGAGATCACCAGCACAGGCCATCCCATCGCTTTAACCATTTGGTGTAATGGCTCTATCTGTGCCCGGAGATCATCAGGCATCGGGGGACGATGAGATTTATAATCTTCGAACAGCTCGTCACGAAATGTTTTGCCTTTGGCATCAAAAACCACGGCCGCATGGCTGGGTTTATATTGAAGTAACAGGCTTTTCAGCATGTTTAGAACACCGTACATTGCACCCGTTGGTTCACCGGCACTGTTCGTCAACGGGGGGAATGCATGATATGCACGGTAGAGGTAAGAAGATCCATCTACCAGAATCAGGGGGTTTTCTGCAATTTGAGCCATAGGTTGCTATTTCTTCTTCGCTGTTGGTAATAACTAAGGATGCCACATCACTGGCAGAATGTTGAACGGAAGCGCACACGTGCCTCGAAATTTATTTATCTGCCGGATAGATCGCACTGATCTTCCTGTGGATAACTTTGTGCGTAAAATTTAACTCAGATCCGGGATTATAATCACACTCTCCGGGAGTTATAAAAAAAACCATTTAAATCATATCAATACGCATTTTTATAATTGATCATTATCGTTATGCTGCTATATGTATTTTGTGGATATTCATTATCGCAAGTGTTTTTAACACTGATTATAATAAAAAAAAACGCCGCTTTCGCGGCGCTATGCTCTTATCGCTGAGAGTTATTTCGATACCAGATATTTGATGACATTCACATAGTCGGCAACAAAGTTATTCATTGAACTGGTATCCAGACCGGCATTGTTCACCTGGTACTTACCATCAACAAATACAGAAGGGACACCACTGATATTGAAGTCACTGGCTGCTTTTTCCTGCTGGCTGACTAACGCCTTAACAGCAAAGCTGTTCCAGGCGGCATCATACTCTTCAGAAGAAATACCTGCGGCTTTGATAAAGACCGCTTTCAGGGAAGCCGGGTCAACAATAGTCTGTGTTTTCTGTAAACCATCAAAGATAGGGTCGACAACTTTATCTTCTACGCCTAATGCCATCGCGACTGCCCAGGCATGAGTGACGACCGGAGCAAAATCGCCCCCCAGGAAATCAACATGGTAGCGGGTAAACTGTACACCTTTAGGCAGGCTATCAATGACTGCCTGGTTGATGTGATAAGTACGCTCGAAATCGTAGCAGTGAGGGCAAAAGAACGAAAAGAACTCAACCACTTTAGGCGCGCCATTAACGCTTTTATCCAGAGTGATATATTGTTTTCCCTCAGTAAATGAGGATGCAGATACGGCAGCACTGAAGACCAGCATCATACCAACTAACGCGAACCAGATCTTTTTCATTGTTAAACTACTCCAGGTAACGTAATCAAAATTGCGAATGTAACGGCGATACAGGCTGATGGAGTAACTTTTCCTGTTCAGAGAAAATAGCCACCTGCCTGCGCCAGAAATCGTCTTCTGCCATCCAGGGAAAAGCCCTCGGAAATGCAGGATCCTGCCAGCGCTTCAGGATCCATGCTAAATAATAAACCATGCGCATGACACGTAAAGGTTCAATCAGTTTCAATTCATTAACATCAAAGTCGCTGAATTCTGAGTAAGCTTCTAACAGGATATCCCACTGGATCGCTTGTTCCTGGCGATCACCATTCACCAGCATCCATAAATCCTGCACCGCGGGACCACTACGGGCATCATCAAAGTCCACAAAGCACGGCCCGTCACGCCACAGTATATTTCCCGGGTGACAGTCACCATGCAGCCTTAAAGGTGCGCTGATATCATACCAGGCCTGCCTGAGCGTAATACCCAGCCTTTCAAGAACAGAAAGTAATTCCTGTTTTATCGCCGGGGAGATCAGGGGTGATGCCGCCACAGTCTGACAGGGTTCCGCAAAGTACTCCTGTAATCCGATAACCGGTCGATGACTGAATGTTCCCTGCCGGCTTATCTGGTGGAGCCTGCCCAGACTGCGGCCAACAGCTTCCAGCTGATCATAATTATCCGTTTCATATTCCCTTCCGCCCATGCCAGGAAAGACAGCAAACCAGAAGCCATGAGCATGGTGCAGAGTCTTACCTTCGAAAGAAAGAGGTGCGACGACAGGAACATCCCCGGCAGCCAGTTCCAGAGTAAACTGATGTTCTTCAAGTAATTGTTGTTCATTCCAACGGTGCGGGCGATAAAATTTTGCGACATAGCGCTTTTTATCTTCATCACTGAATTGCCATACCCTGTTTTCATAACTGTTCAGGGCAGTGAGACCCGAGTCTACACGAATCCCGGTATCCCACAGAACATCCAGAATGCTCTCCGGATCGAGTGTTTTAAAATTGAAAGCCGCATCGCTCATAAGTATTCATATCGCTATCTTCTGACCTGGCCCAAGAATACCATTATCTGACGAGCTTAGTCTTTAATAACACCGCGGGCTTTCAGTAGCGCCGTTTTGAAATCCTCCTCATAATCTTTTTTCAATCCCGGAATGGCTTCAGTCTTAGCGGTCTGCCTCAGTTTCAGATGGTAGATAAGTACATCATCAGGCAGTGACGAAAGATCTCCCCGGTATCCTGATTCTCCGGCAAGCTGTTGTAAAAACTGCAACAGGTTGAGATCCGGTACCTCCCTCCAGGCCGGTAACAGTAACTCAAGAACTTCGGTAAGACGTTTATCTTTCATCCTAAAACTCCCTGCGGGGTTATAATTAACCCTTAAATTATCAGGGTTATCTCCACATGAAAAGCGAGGTTATATGAAGAATATTACCGGCGTCATCCTTGCCGGCGGAGCCGCAAGGCGCATGGGGGGGAAAGATAAAGGACTACGAATATTTAAACAGCAACCGCTGTTTATGCATGTGGTCAATCGCTTTGCACCACAGGTGTCTGCGCTGCTGATCAGCGCTAACAGACATCAGGAAATCTATGCACAATCCGGATATCCGTGTATCGCTGATAGCTTAAACGGCTTTCAGGGGCCACTGGCCGGGATATTAAGCGGGCTTTCCCAATCAGAAAATGAATGGGTTGCATTTTCTTCCTGCGATTCTCCCTTCATTCCTCCCTGTTTTGTCAGGGACTTATGGCTGGGGAAAGATCATGCCCCTGCCTGCTGGATCCGTTCATCACAACGGGACCATCCGGTCTTTTGCCTGCTGAACCGACAGTTGCTTCCATCATTGCAGGTTTATCTCGATTCCGGGGAACGACGGGTCTTACAATTCCTGCGTCAGCATGGAAAGAGTGTGTCTGTTGATTATCCGGAGCAGGCTTTTTTGAATATCAACACTGAGCAGGAACTGAAAGCCTGTGAGGCAATGCAATGAGTTTACCAATACTGGGTATTTCTGCCGTGAGCGGAACAGGTAAAACTACATTACTGAAAAAACTGATCCCGTTATTAAAGCAACAGGGTATACGTCCCGGGCTGATAAAGCATACACATCATCAGATGGATATTGATTATCCCGGTAAGGACAGTTATGAGCTACGCAAAGCCGGGGCCAGCCAGGTGATGGTCGCAAGTCGCGAACGTTGGGCTCTTATCAGTGAAACTCCGGAAAATTCGCCTGAATTAATGGCGTTAGCTCAGAAGATGTCGCAGGAAACACTGGATATTATTCTGGTAGAAGGGTTCAGGCAGGAGCCTATACCCAAAATTGTACTCTGGCGACACGGATGTACGGGCACCCCTCACACATTAATCGATGAATATACCCTCGCCCTGGCCAGTGACACCCCGGCAGACGGACTCGCGGTAAGCTGGCTTGATATTAATCAGCCGGCATCGATTGCGGAGTTTATTCATCAGTGGTGTCTTAGCCAGCATGATCAACCATCACAAAAAGGGATTTGATCGTGGCTGTTGCGATCTGCTGGCAGCAGAGACGATGATTACTGCATCAGGACATAGTAGTAAATCACGAGCCTGACGGCTGAACCTGAGTCGGGTTGTAATTCAATGGAAACACTCAGCACATCATTCAGTCGTCACATTAAAGGCTGTGGTGAGCTCACGGAGTCTCTCCACGCCCTTTTTCCCGGCCGGAATGCAAAAAGGCCGCCCCTCAGGGCGGCCTCTGCCTTTTCATGCCGCCGCCGCCGGGGGGTTCCCCGGTGCCCGCAGACATGCTTAATAAAAAATGTGATAAAAATTCCATAACAAAAAGGCCATCCGTGAGGATGGCCTGTCTGTTTTATTGGATGCCTGGCAGTTCCCTACTCTCGCATGGGGAGACCCCACACTACCATCGGCGCTACGGCGTTTCACTTCTGAGTTCGGCATGGGGTCAGGTGGGACCACCGCGCTCTTGCCGCCAGGCAAATTCTGGTGCTATGTCCTGTGTCTTTTTCACTGATACTGCGTTGGCTGCCTTTGTGCTGTTCAGTCACATACTTATGTATGCTCCTTCTCATCACGCAGTTGCCGCCTTGTCTCAGCGTAAAATCCTTCGGACGTATGTCCGCAGAACACAACTAAATTTTTATATCAACAATCCGGAACTTCGCTGAAAATTCTTTTGCGTCTCTCGCAAAACGCCTCTGGCG
>ERZ794936.57-NODE-57-length-89231-cov-32.578059_pt1 | contig 89231 bp, 44 predicted proteins | sample MGYA00511083_ERZ794936 | MGnify/ENA primary metagenome ERZ794936 (study PRJEB30137, sample SAMN04331409) | food metagenome | isolation source: Y2 must sample point D1 replicate A | place: Australia: South Australia | collected 2014 ... | reverse complement strand
AACAACAACAACAGCAACAACAACAACAACAACAACAACAACAACAACAACAACAGCAGTACTCGACCAATCCTAATGTGGCAGCGAGAGATGTCCCAGGAGTGAACAGGAACAGTAACATAAACTCCAATGAAGCGGCATCCAAACCTTATCCCGACAATTCTCAATCACAACACCCCAAGAATCAAGCAAAGGCAAAACAGGAGTCGAAGCAAAGCTTGCAAAATATTCCTTCACACATGCTGGGTCTTTTGAACCCGGAAAATGCAGCAAAAGCCTCTCTTGTTCATCCGGAAAGTTTGACAAATCAGCCACCACTGCCGTATCCGGTAAGAAAATATTTTGCCAACATGGCTATTTTGAGAGTGCATGAAATTATCAACATGCTTTTGATGGTGAGAATGGGGTCGAACGGTAAAGATCCACAAGGGCTAACCAATTTTGTCAATGAAACGTTTGCTCCTTACTGTAACATCAAATACACAGTAAGAAACCAAGCAAAAGAAATCAGAACATACGACTTGTCTGTTTTAGTATTTGCAGATTTTTTGAAAAACTGGCTTTCTTCGTGTACGGTGCGTGTTGAAATTGTGCCTCAGCAATTGCGTTCTCAAGTCTTAAACAATGGTACCATAATGTTTGAATGCCCTTGTTGTACGTTTACCAGGTATTTTGATGACGGGTCTTATATAACAAGATTTTTCCAAATGAAGGGGATTTTTGACTCATGGCTGAAATTGGAATGGCTGGACCTTAATGGTCACAGCTTTATCACAGGCGTTGAATGGGGTTCTATAGAACGTTTACTTTTGAACCCGCGTGAAAAAAACGATATACTTTACAGTATGATCTCGAAAGAAGGTGTTCCTGAAGAAGAAAGTGCTATTGGTGAATATAGTTTGGAGGCTGAAACTGGGCAAACCAAAAAAGAATCACAAAAGAAGAGTAAAGTCAAGTCGGAAAAAAACAATGGACCAATGCCTCCGGGTGGAAGTGCATCTTCCATGAACGAATCAATCGAAAAACTACGGTCAAAATTTGAGATATTTCAAAACCTTAATAGTTTTGGAACCACCGAGAGTTTTATGAAGATTATGCAAGTCAACGATGTGATGCAACATTTGAAGAGTTTGATGCTTTATCAACGACTAAACAATGTGAATAGTCCTTTGGAAGCAATGTATGAATTAGTCAACAACATGACGCTGCAACAAAAGCAGGCTGCTGAAGCTAACAAAAAATCTGCGCCAGCGTTTTCTCAAACTTCGCCGACGCCTTCTGTTTTCAACAGCAGCCTTCAAACAATTTTGCTGGTGCGACACCTCAAAACTCACCTCCACCGGGGTATCTCGCAACCCAATTTCCAGGTGCTTCAGCGCAAACAGTTCCACAGAACTTTCACTCACAAAAAAGTCCGCAAGATCAATATTTTAGTGGTCAACATACCCCGCAAGAACCTTTAAAAAATTATCAAAATAACCCACCATACACATCAAACACTCCAAGCACCGAACCAACTGTCAAGCAGTATGCCGGGAACCCTGAACAAACCAACAATTCGTACATCCAATCTGCACGTCCGAACCCTAAAACTGGTCATGCTCCTTCTGCCCCTTACAAAGAAGCTCTTCACCCATCTCAAATGCAATCTTATCAAAACAAATACTACGAGCAGTCAACGCAAACACACGCTGGGATATCCAGTACTACCAACCTAAATGATCCTTCTTTTGGACCCGCAGCTGGGTCTTCTGAACCCTCTGTGATGCCTGTTCCACAAAACAGGTCCCCTAGTGGGTTGAGCCCTCATAGCCAGGTCCAGATCAACTACAATGCGGATACGTTGGAACCGAACAACCCTAAAAAATATTGAAAAACCTTTTTTGTTTTTTTTTTAGCACCAATGGCCCTATATGTCACTGGCTTGTATAATTGCTATATGAACTAATTGATGGAATTTAATCCAACGCGATGTGAAAAGTTGAGTTGAAGCAATCACCATTGTCGCAACAAACTCACGTGACCTTTGCTTATTGTTGAAATTGCTTGATATCAGCTTTTTTGGAAACACAAAACTCTTGGATAAATTCAGAGATAAGAAAACTTGGAAATTGAATATTCTCTCAACACCTTAGCTTCATTCATTGTCCAAAACACGCAACATAGCAAACAGAAACACTCAACTAATGGCTCAACTGAATAACAATGTGGACATCATCTGGCCCACCGAAAATGACAGAATTATAAGAACAAATCAAACTTTGCAAACTATACGGTATCTTGTGAAACTAGGGAATTTTGCGAGCTTGATTGTTTCCATTGTATATCTTGCTTTTAGGAACATTTTGGTTCCCAATTACGAGAAGCTCTTGGAGCAAAGAAGCGATTTTAATAGGAACACATTATTTGCTTTGAGAAAAACACTGGCCAGAGCCAGAAAACTGATGAAAGATGCCCGCGCAAGTGAAACACCAACCGATGAGAATCAATTTTCAATCTTTACAAACAATCGCTGCAAAACATACATAGAAAGAATCAAAGCTGTCAACCTGTCAATTGCGAGCGAATCCGAAGAAGCAAACAGCTTACAAACGGCATTTCAAAATTTTGCAGAAAACCTACACAACATGCAGTACAGACACAACAAAGACAAGTTTGACGTGCTCAAAAAGTCGAATGCTATTGTTGCAGATTTAAGGACATTAAAAGGCAAGATTATTAAAGAGGGTTTGGCCTAAAAGAGGCTGTTTAACACATATAAAACGTTTACCTACATAAGGTCAACCCTTTTTTTTTTTTTTTTGTTTCTATTTACATCGAATGCATCTACTCTTCTATAAACTGATTTTCTTGAGACTTTCAAGAACTTTTGACTGCTTTTTGTTTTGAAATTTTCTGCTAATCTCTTCAGAATCTTTTTTGAAAAACCTTGTCTGTTTCGTTGGAAACTGATCCGGCTTGACTCCCCTACTTTGTTGGGCTAGCTCATCCATTTGGACTTGAATCCTTTCACCTCTTCTCATCCATCTGTTTTCCAAACCTTGTCTCTCTCTTTCAGTTTTAGGAGTGAACCTTGATCTAAGAATTCTCCTTACCGCTTCAGGCGATATTTTGAAATGGTTCCCGATATCTGTGTTATTCAAGTATGGCATTTTTTCTTTTAAAAGTCTGACATTATCCATTTCGTCCCGACTCAATTTTTTAGTGGGATTCCAGTTTTCAAACTTGGACTTTAACGCAAGTTTTTGAATAAGCCATTCAGGCTTTTTTCTTGTCGTTTTGCCAACTCCCGTGTACGAATCACTTGCACTTTGAACTAAGGTCAGTCCTTTCTCAACTGCAACGTGTTCGCCATTCGTTTCATTAGACACTGACTGATTATTGTGGTGTTTCAATAAGTTCTTGCTCACGCTACTGTCTGTTCCTATGCGTGAATTCCTCTTGGGAATATCAGATGAGCTGTTGACCAATGTTAGCAATTTTCTCGCTTCAAAAGACTTTTTAGGAATGGCACAAGAGCTGAATCGCTGAATTCTGGTTTTCAAAGTAAGCATGTAGTATTTGTATGTTAGACAGAGTAGCTTTACCATGGCATTGTTTATATCGCAAAAGAAAAAACAAAAACAAAAACAAAAAAAAAGACTGGCACTGATTTTCTGACTTTGTTGTCTTGATGTGAAGAGATGATGGTTTTAAGCAGTCCTGAACTTTCCAAAATGATTGAAAATTGAAAGTTCCTTTTGTTTGATGAATTTGAAGATGGCCTTATTTCTTCTTACTCGCTTGATCTTTTATTTACTTGATCCGAATATCTGTTTCTTCAAGAGATTTTGAAAGTGACACCTGCTCAAAAAGAAACAAAAAAAAACTACAACAATTTGCGAAAGACGCTTTGTCGCGTGACTTTTCAAAAAGGGGGGCGTAGGCACGTTTGAGAAAAAGTTACTAAAGTCATCCATGGCCTTCTTGCTTTGTTGGTTAAAATGCTCAATGATAAGGGTGACAATGATGATGGCAATAACAGAGGTAACTGTTATCTGTACTCCAAGCTTTAGTGTGTTTACAATAATCCGACTATTTATAGCCCGCAAGTTTTATTTATTTGATTTCTTCACGTACCAAGACTGAAAAAAACAAAGTTCTTACAAACTCAAAAAAGAATAAGCACCATGGAAGGTTTGATTTCCTCTTCAGTCGATGATTTGTCCAACGACAACTGCATTTTAAAAGTGATAGTAAATGATTCGGGCAAAAAACTTTGTGTGGAGTTGCCAGACGCAAAAAGATCTTTAGAGTTCCCCGTTAACTCCAACTTTGTGCTAAACTTTGATATGAATAATGTGTTGGTTTTTTGGACACATAGAGGCATAGAATACTTTATTTATCCTCTAAGGTCTGATGATGCGGAATTCAGGGAAACGTACGATTATTTCAGTAGCATTATACCATGTGAAGAAATTTTTGATCAAAAAAAAGAAGATGAAGAAGAAGAAGAAGAAAAAGAAGAAGAAGAGGTAGAATTGACTTTGAGCGATATCCCTGCGTTGCAAGCCAAACCGAAAAACCTAGCTCAAAAGTCATTGGAAAAAAACGAAGCAGCTGCAGAAAAACTAGATTTTGAATCTAAGTTGAAGAACTTGGTAAATCCATCATTAAAAAAAAAAACCCCAACGGTGAAATCAGAACAAGCAACATTGAAAAATAACGAAAACGTTGACGACTTACTGTTTGACGTCAATAAGAAGATGACTGCGCTATCTTTGAAATCGGAAGCTACATTTGAAAATGTGCAAATTTCTGTTTATGATACCGTGAGAGAAAAAGAGTTTGTGCAAGCAAAAAATGGATCAGTAGCTTTCCACTTTTCAAAGCAATCTGATACATGGCTTCAACTTTTAAACAAAAAACACGAATCTCTTGCGAACACAGATTGCAACACAGACATTGACCCTGAGTTTGACATTTTCTCTTTGACTTTCAAGTTCAAGTATTTTTTAGAGGAAAAGGTAAAGATTACGTACATTGTAACGTTTCACAACTTGTTGCAATACACAAAATTCAAAGCAGCTTACTTAGGTTACCAAGAAGCTAATCGAACAGGAAACTCACCTGCTCAGGTCAGCCGTAATTTTGGCAGCTTTTTCAACCGTTCTCAAGAAGAACACTCTGATGATTCAGAGTCCGAGTATGAGGAAGCCTCAGACGAAGCAGATCAAACTTCAGCAATAATTGATAGCTTTTACCGCCCTGGTAGTACAACTAGATCCTTGACAGTGGGTTTGAATTCAAACAGGTCATATGTTGTTCATGACAACAACATCTCGGTGATAAAAGAAGACGTTATCAACGATGAGTTGGAATATATTAGCACTTTTAAAAATGTTTCTTATCATGATTCAAAGCCTTTTGTTCCAAGTAATCCAATGATGTATTTGCAGGATCAGGCATTAATTTTCCAAAACGAAAACGCTCCAACAAATTTGTACAAGATGGATTTGAACAAAGGAGTGGTGGTGGAAGAGTGGTCAATGGGGGACAATCCCGTCGTCAACTATTCACCAGCTAAAAAATTTGATCAGTTGAATTTGGAGCAGACTTTTATGGGTATTTCCAAAAAATCCGTTTTCAAAGTCGATCCAAGAATATCGAGCAAATCCAAAATAGTTCAAGACTCAAATTTCGAATACAAGACGAATCCAAATTTTTCATCGATTGCCACATCGCAAAGTGGGTTAGTTTCTTTAGGTTCTAAAAATGGGTCTGTGAGATTGTTTGACAAGTTGGGAGGCAGAGCAAAAACATTGATCAACGGGTTTGGTGACACCATAAAGCATGTGGTTGTGTCAAACGACGGTCGTTGGTTGCTAGCCACATGCAGCCAAAACATAATTTTGTACGACCTTTTGATTGCCGAAGGAAAACCTAATGCCGGTGTCACAGGTTTTCGAAAATCAAACTCAGACCCTAACTTTTACTTTTTGACAGTTCCGGAAAGTTTTGAAGAAGAACAAGAAGACGTTTCAACAAAAACCCCTGTTGAGTTCTCGAAAGCGTACTTCAACACTGGTATCGAGGTTAAGGAAACAACAATCGTTTCCTCTTATGGCTTTTATGTTTTGTCTTGGAAACTTTCAAACATTTTGAAGGGCCACTTGGAGCCAGTTGTTTTGAAAAAGTTTGCTGACAACAAAGTCAGAGAAAACAATTTTATATTTGGATCAAACGACAAAGTTGTTATTGCCTTGAACAAAGGTGTTACTTTGGCCTCTCGTAAGTAAGCCTTTGTGTAACTATTTGTAATATTTTTTCATGTAACATGTCGATAATCACTGTAGTCTTTCCCGTTGTTTTTTTTATGATTCCAGCCAACCCGACAGATATTATTGCGACGTTCCTTCAGACTTTTCCTTTGTTTTTTTTTTTGCATCCCCGAAAACTGACGTGATGCTAAATCCGTCAAGATTCATCTTTGAAAAACATGGAACATATTATCAAGGTGCAAACTCAACAAGTGTTCCATATCTTTGAGCTTTAAGAATATCATCTCAGCACATCTCCAACAAGCTAAACCCAAAAAACAAAAGCTTTCCTAGTCCCAACTTTGTCTTTTGCAGGAAGCTTTTTTTTTTTTTTAAAAAAAAAAAAAAAAAAAAAAAAAAAAACACACAAGCACACCGTTCCACCTTGTTCAATGATTACAGACTCCCAGCTTAACACTATTGCCATTACTTTTGGTGTTTCCATGTTTACACTCATAATTGCATATGGTGCTATCCAAGTCAATTTTTTTGAAAAAACAACAAGTTCTGACAATTCTCAGAAAAAAGCAGATACAATAAAGGAAGAAATAATTGAAAAAGAACTTATAGAATAAGAAAAGGATATTCAAGTGCGAGTTTGCTAACGTTTTGATTAACAACAATCGTATATTTCCAGTGTACATTTTTGTCTTTTCAAAAAAAAAAAAAAAAAAAACAAAAAAATTTAGTGTTCAAGTTTGTAACCCAAGACAAAGCTCATTGAAGAGAAATTTCCATTCTTAGTGTCGCTATGATTAAAAATTAAGTTTTACGTATAAATAAAATCGATTGAATAAGAAAAAACAAATCTAATATCTCGTTTCTTCACCCAAAATTTGCTTTGAAATCTCAATCATTCTTTGCAACTCCGCAGTAACGCCGGTGAATGCAGAGGAAAAGGCAATTGCGTGGACTTCTTGCCAGTGTCTTTTTTCAAAAAGCTTGAAACTCACTTTACCCTCAGGGCTGAAATTGAAAGCTGTAGAAAACACTGATGATTGTTCGGAATCCTGTCTCCCATTCCAGTCCAGTGTGTCAAATCTTGAAATGGCATCATACAATTTTTTTCTGCTTAAAATAGGGTTTGGCAAGTAAGGAGGAACTTTATTTTTGGATTGAAAGCAGTTGGACAGCATGAAAAAAACAAAACACACGGTTGACACAGAATCTCTTCTAAACGATAGCAAAGACCTGGTGACCCTGCTGTCTGCATCGGTGTTCCACACGTCAAAGAATTGAGCAGATAATCTGGACTCTAATAGTTTTTCCACAAGAGCTCTAGAACATTGAATCAGCTGTTCATACTGAGTAGCTTTGAACTTTGTGATGTACTCTGACTCCTTTTTCGCTTGATTCAAAAGTTCTTCCAGTGCGTCAATGGATTGCGACAACCTGATCTCGCTGACGTTTGAGTATTTTAGTTCTAGCAGACTTGGTTCATCATCAACATCTCTGTAAAGGTATCTATCGACAAGGAACTGATATGATTTACCAATGTGGCCAACTAATGCGTTTGCACCTTCTCTGACCTGTGTTCTTGCAGACAACGTCCACAAAACCCAGTTAATAGGAATTGATAGAGCGCAACCAAAAAAAAGCGCTAGTCCTGTGACCCAGGTTGACTTCCAAATTGTGGCTGTGTTCACACTGTGGTGAGAGTAAACGTTCTTATTTCCCAGCGGCTCCAGAGCAATGATGGTAAAAGTCAAAAGAGCCGTATACGAAATTTTTGTGTTTCTGTTGACAAAAAACACATAAGCATACACTGCACAAAGCAACGAGGCAAAGGTCATGATCACGTATGGAGAGGCAAAATGTCTAGATTGGTTTGCGGCCCATCCCCAAAACACTCCAATTAAACAGTTGATCATTCTCACAGCAAACGACTCCCAATTATCAATGTTTCTTCTATTTATCAAGACATTCAACAAAATTGCCCCAGTGAAAACTTGGTATTTCTGGTACCACTTGTAAGAGTTTGGCAACCACGATGGTAAACAGAAAAAAAACATAACCGCAGAAACCTTCAAAGCCCATCTCATTTCGTCGCATAAAAAGGCGCATTTAAAATTCCAAAAAAGCCATCTGGCAGAGCTTGTTGTTGTTTTTTTGTTGAAATCGTTTCTGCTAATTGCTTTAACGTGTTTGTCGGATGTAGATGCTTGGAAAATATGCTTCGACATGTTTGCATTGTAAATGTTTTCAAAAATTTCGTCAGTGGCACGCTTTGTGTCACTATAATTCATCTGGTCACCATTCCCTTGGTCCAAAGCACACTGATGGGGCAGTCTTCTGAGCGATGTAGACAATGGATATGATGGTGGCACAACATGCCACCGTTGAGTTCCAATAGTTTCAATTGTCGTTGAATTCAACACCACCAAGTGATTAGCAGAATGAACCAAGTATCTCAAAAATAAAAACATTTCAACGCATTTTGGGTCACGAAGAAGCTCCTTATTGAAAAACTTTGATTTGATAAAGCTCTTGTACGCTTTATCTGTATTTTGAATTTTTTCTTGCAAAACAACATCATATTTATGCAGAGTCGCACAGTTATTTTGGGCATTTGGTGTTTTGAACATTTCTTTATTATAGTCTAAACAAATAATCATCTGAAGAACCAAATCAAAAAGCGGTTTTTGCAATGTCGTTTGTAAAGCAGTGCTTTCGTCTGCTAAGTTCTCGTAGTCGGTATCTTCCGCATCAAAGTTGATGCCATCAGCATTGATTCCCGATATCAGATTTTCCAAAGCTTCTTGGTTGATTATGTTGCTTAGATTTAAAGGAACACATCTCAATGGGGCAACAATGTTTGTCAATGAGTTTCTAACATTTTTTAACAAGTGTTCATCGTATCTGGACAGCTTAAGTTGATTTGAGTACTCTCTATAAGCTTGTGTGCATTTGTAGTTCATTTTTCTAACCATAGTTTTTTCTTTGGATGCCAGCTGTTCCTTGTTCTCAAAATTTTTGGGATCAATAAATAAAACCAGAAAATTCTCAATAGACTCAATCGTTTCAGCAAAAGTATCGGTGATAATGTTGTTTCCAAAATCTGGGAAAACAATAAAAGAAACAGTGGTTGAGATCAAAATACCAAACAAATACGATATACCAAAGTCCCACATGATCTTCCAGTTTCTGACAGAATTGTTGATTTCAATGTGGGCAACTTGCGGGAAGGCATTTATAAAGGACACGGTGTGTGTGAAAAGAATACCTGTGTTAAAGGCTGTTGAAAAATATACCAATCTTCTGAAAAGGGATCCTAACCAAACTGACAGAATCACCGCTAAGGTCATACTCAGCCAAAGAATCCCCCCATATCCTCTAAGAGCCGCGTTGTTACAAGTAGCAATGTACAAGGCTAATGCTGACCATGCAATACTCAAGGAGCCACCCAGGATAGCCCAAACGGCAATTTCCACTTGAACACCGACTGTTCTTGATGGGTGATGGATCAAAGTTGCCAATGGCAAAAACCAAATATATCTGTCTGAACCAAACCAGGATCTTGTTTTCGGAATAACAGATAAAACCATAGCAATAAAATACGCGATAAAGAACTTTAATATTTTTTTTCTTTTCTTTAAAGCCTTGTGAGAGTTTATCTTAACAAAGGCAAAAGTGCCTAACACTTTTTGAAATGCCGTCTGTGATGGAGGTCTTGTTGGAGCATTTGACATTGGCAAAAAACCCTTCGTTGAGGCTGTGCCATCACTGGTACTTTTGCCAGTATCCTTTTCATCTTCCCCATCTTTTTCAATATAACTGGCCTGTGCAGTCTCTGCGATGTTTTCATCAATAAGAGGTCTTACTGGAGTATGTTTAGGAAACACTGGATCAAAAAACCCATCTCTCAACTCTTCCAACTCGTAATCGTTAAGACCGGTACCGTTTTGATTTAACTCGGCATTGTTCTCATGATGAAAAGTGTGTTCATTACTCAGAAAGCTAGGTTGTGCATTTAAATATGTTTTTTCCAATGCCTCGTTGTTCGAAATCAATTGGTTCAACTGGAGTTGAGATTGCGAAGTCCTTGAGTGTAGAAACGTCTCGTTTGAATTTGAAAGAGAAAACTTTTGAGATGCTGCACTTGCTGGAGGAAGCTGCATGAAGCTCTCATCCTTATTGTTACTATTTTGATTTAAGCTTGTTAATCCAAATTTTTTGATTAACGAGTTTTTAAACATAGTTTCTTGGGTCGGCAACTGAGAAAAACTGTTATTGTGAGTGTTTGTTCCAGAGCCATGATGGCTACGCAAGGACGCAGACAAAAACGATTTTTGCCTGTAGGAACCAGACCCTTGTCTATTATCATCGACTTCCTCTAATCCGGACATGAAAACTGATGGATGCTATGGACTTTCCTTCTGCAAAATGCGTAACGAGGTATCTATGTTTCCTTTTGTTGATTAGGGGTGACGCTTTCTTGCAAAGGTGTTTGCTGATATTTCTTTCTATTGGCATGAAAATCATTGATAGCACTTTCAAGATTCAATGCTCATGCATATCATCAGTGTATATATATACAGCCATTTTTTATCGGACCAGATATCTAAAAAAAAAAAAAATGGGATTAGGAGATAAGTCCTTTTCAAAGTATTATGACAGAGTCATCTTTCAAAAAACTATCGCGCGATTCTCAACACTTGATGGAATTAAGTTTATTCATGCCTCATGTCATCATTTTGGTCATCGGCTTGCTCTTTCTGGGCGATAAATTGGCTAAATTAGTTGGTGTGCATGAAGACCATGAAACGATCGTTTCTATTGTTGCAAAGTATAGTGCTCGCTTTTTTCCCTTCTAATTTTTCTGAGTAAGGTGACTTTTCGTGATTTTTTTTTTTTGCTTTTTTTTTTTTTTTAGCTTTCTAGCTTTATTCAGATCTTTCTGCAAAGCCGCATTATAGGATGTATTTGTTCGGCAGGATTTGGAAGCTTCCACTGTTAGTCAACGTGGATGATGTGGGCTTTAGTGGAAAACCTAAACGACAATATAGCATAGCTAAAAAAAAAAAACATAAACAAACTGCACCTGAGATTACGAATCAAATGGACATCTGTTTCCGATTGGATTTGGTTTTTCGTATGAAGGTTCAACTTTTTGAAAAACGGATTCCCGAAAACTTCCTGAGCTTTGTTGGCTATTCTTTTTAACACTAAGCGAGCAAAAAATATCACGTTCTTGGCAGTTCAAAACTGGAATCGCAGTTAGATTTAGTTTGCAAAAAATTAGTCTCTGGAGAAAGTTAATGCCAAAGTGTAGGGTTGAGACTCTGTGTTAAGTTTTTATCTTTGATGCTAAGTTTCATTTTTTTTCAAAGGGTTTAGCCGCTTATCCAGGCCCAAGGGCGATTCGGCACCATGACACAAATAAAAAAGATTGGTAAAAAAAATGATGACACAGTTTGGGAGCATTGACTGTAAGAACATGTTCGTATTGGATTTTTGAAGTGCATGTTTAACTAATACTGGCTCAGTATGGTTTCGTCAAAACTGCGCTGAAATGTTTTTTTACACACATTGGGCTCTGATAAGGTCAAGGAAACAATCTCGGAGTAGCGATTTGATTTTTCGGGCGCAAAAAAATCATTTGTCCGGATATTTGTCTATCGCAGCAAAAACATGTTTCGGACCGGGTTGAAAGGCCGATAACAAGACAGCATCAGATCACAACAAAGGCAGACTGCCAAATATGTAACTGATAGGAGCATTGCTCTTCAAATTTTGTAAAAACCTTTGGTATCCAAATTGATTCGCAAGTTCAAGGCCAAACTTTAGAGACAATGAGCAATACCGATGCTACAATGATTGATTCAAATCCAGAACAGCAGAAAGCGACTAAACCAATTTGCAAAACCCCATGGTATCTTGATCAACCCCTTGGCGATTTGAAAATGAAGTACCAGTACATCCAGTACAAAGAAGATTTGCGACTTAGAGACGCTACTTTGAATCCAGAAACAAGTAAATATTCTCTTGGTGTCTCTGTTTTACAAGAGAACAGCAAGAGAAACAGGTACTGCGATATCATGCCATATGAAAGAAACAGAGTGACTTTAGAAACATTGGATTCCACTAACGATTACATCAATGCTTCCTACATCAAGCTGGATTTTTTAGCAAACACCAAAAAGTACTACATAGCCACACAGGGCCCAACAAGGCGGACGGTGAACCAATTTTGGACAATGGTTTTCCAGAAATGCGTGCTGGGTCCTGATGTCGTAATTGTTATGGTAACACCTCTTGTTGAACAGAATCGAGAAAAATGTTTCTTGTATTGGCCAAGTTCTACTTCTATTTCAAAAAATATGCACATTCCACGAGTTCAAAACGTGAATGGGAAAAACGACGTTTCTATTTTTGAAGAGGATTTAAACTTGGAATTTATTAGTGAAGAAAAGTACTATCATTCCCCATTATCTGACGCAACAGAGCACCATCACAATCACATCTACACCAAGCTAAAATTGACAAATCGCCAGACCGGAGAGTGTAAAAACATTCACCACTTGTATTTTGACAGGTGGGCTGATATGTCTTCACCAACAAGTGTGGACAACATTTTAGGTTTGATCACCCATTGCAACGAGCTAAATGCGAAATTTGGAAACCCTATTATATCGCACTGCTCTGCTGGGGTAGGGAGAACAGGAACATTTATAGCGCTGGACTACCTATACACATCTTTTCTACAGAACAACAAAAATTTGGTGCCTTTTGTGAAACCTGGAAGCTTGAGCACTCAAGGCCACGCCTTTGTGAAAACTGATCATCTACAACAGCAGCAGCAGCTGGAAGATCTTGTCCAAAAGACCGTATTGAAATTGAGATTGCAAAGAATGCACATGGTGCAGACATTTGATCAGTATGTTTTCCTGTATAAAGCCGTCGAAACTTTTTTTGCGGCCGACTAGTTAATTTATACAAAAAGATGCTTAATTTTTGATTCAAACAGACATGTTATATCTTATAATAAGCACCCAGGCCAAAACTATGTTTCAGGTTTTAATATCTATCGACAATCAGTCTGCTACCAGCATTTTAAAATTTTGAACATTATGCGGATTTAGCTCAGTTGGGAGAGCGTCAGACTGAAGATCTGAAGGTCTTGTGTTCGATCCACAAAATTCGCATTGTTGTTTAATTTTTTTTTTTTTTTTTTCTATTTCCAATACAATTGTATCACGTGCTGCTTTAAAAAGGCTATGTCACGTTTCTTTTTTGTAATCTAAACTTTAACAAAAAAAACAAATACCAGACAAAAAAAAAAAAACAAACAATTCACGTTTCTTTTTTTTTTTTGTTTTTTTTTTTTTTGTATGAGTTCTCTTAACAGTGCTTGTGTAATACTTTGCGTCACGTTTCTTTTTTTTGATATTTTCGTATAATATGGTTTGCGTTTTCCTGTTTCGGCTATATTTGTCAAATTGCAAAAAACTGTTTTCTCTCAGACGTCAGTGCAGTTTGCCAACAAAGTTGCCCTCATGAAAATATCCTGACTATGAAATTTCAAAAATTTTATTCAGTCGAAAATTTTTCAACTGCGATTTTCCAAAGTCTCGAGGTCGAAGGTATTGAGAAACTTTGTTCCAAATTGTTATAAAGTTGGTCATCATATGGTTGAATATTTCGACGTTTATAAGTCAAACCTGGTTAACTTTAGCTCAAAGATGTATCTCTAATTGATAAGTTGTGTTTTAAATTTTACCTCATTTTGCAATGTTTGCGTTCAGCTGTTGTGCTATTCAACATCATTTTACTCAACTAAACATGTGCGTTTCGTTTTATTTCTTAATTCTTATTTTTACCTATGAGCTCATCTTGCATAGCATGCACATTCTTATTGTATATCATTTATTATAACTAAAACAAACCTCTAAAAAACCAGAAGAAACATACAAAACAAAAATCACAAATATGTCTGACGGTGTTTTCCAAGGTGCTATTGGTATCGATTTAGGTACTACCTACTCTTGTGTTGCTACTTACGAAAGCAATGTTGAAATTATTGCCAACGAACAAGGTAACAGAGTTACTCCATCTTACGTTGCCTTTACTCCAGAAGAAAGATTGATTGGTGATGCTGCTAAAAATCAAGCTGCTTTGAACCCAAAAAACACTGTTTTCGACGCTAAAAGATTGATTGGTAGAAGATTTGATGAAGAAAGTGTTCAATCCGATATCAAAACCTGGCCATTTACCGTCATTGACCAACAAGGGTCTCCATTGATCCAAGTTGAATACTTGGGTGAAACCAAAACTTTCTCTCCACAAGAAATTTCTTCTATGGTTTTGACCAAAATGAAAGAAATCGCTGAAGCTAAAATTGGTCAAACTGTTGAAAAAGCTGTTATCACTGTTCCAGCTTATTTCAACGATGCCCAAAGACAAGCTACCAAAGATGCTGGTGCCATTGCTGGTTTGAACGTTTTAAGAATCATTAACGAACCAACTGCTGCTGCCATTGCTTACGGTTTGGGTGCTGGTAAATCCGAAAAAAAAGAAAGACATGTTCTGATTTTTGATTTGGGTGGTGGTACTTTTGATGTTTCTTTGTTGCACATTGCTGGTGGTGTTTACACTGTTAAATCCACTTCCGGTAACACTCATTTGGGTGGTCAGGATTTCGATAACAACTTGTTGGACCATTTCCAAAAAGAATTCCAAAAAAAAACCGGTTTGGACATCTCTAACGATCCAAGAGCTTTGAGAAGATTGAGAACTGCTTGTGAAAGAGCTAAAAGAACTTTGTCTTCTGTCACTCAAACCACCATTGAAGTCGACTCTTTGTTCGATGGTGAAGATTTCGAAACCTCTATCACCAGAGCTAGATTCGAAGATATCAATGCTTCTCAATTCAAATCCACTTTGGAACCAGTTGAACAAGTTTTGAAAGATGCTAAAATTGCCAAATCCCAAATTGACGAAGTCGTTTTGGTTGGTGGTTCTACCAGAATTCCAAAAGTCCAAAAATTGTTGTCTGATTTCTTTGAAGGTAAACAATTGGAAAAATCTATCAACCCAGATGAAGCCGTTGCTTTCGGTGCTGCTGTTCAAGGTGCCATTTTGACTGGTCAATCTACTTCCGACGAAACCAAAGATTTGTTGTTGTTGGATGTTGCTCCATTGTCCTTGGGTGTTGGTATGGTTGGTAACGTTATGGGTGTTGTTGTTCCAAGAAACACCACTGTTCCAACCATCAAAAGAAGAACTTTCACCACTTGTGCTGACAACCAAACTTCTGTTACCTTCCCAGTCTACCAAGGTGAAAGAACCAACTGTGCTGAAAACACTTTGTTGGGTGAATTCGACTTGAAAGGTATTCCTCCAATGAGCGCTGGTGAACCAGTTTTGGAAGCCATCTTTGAAGTTGATGCTAATGGTATTTTGAAAGTTACCGCTGTTGAAAAATCCACCGGTAAAACCGCCAACATTACCATCTCCAACGCTATCGGTAGATTGTCTTCTGAAGATATCGAAAAAATGTTGCACGATGCTGAAGAATTCAAAGCTGCTGACGAAGCCTTTGCTAAAAGACACGAAGCCAAACAAAGATTGGAATCTTACATCTCTACTGTCGAAACTGTTGTTTCCGACCCAGTTTCTTCTGCTAAATTGAAGAAAGGTGCTAGATCCAAGGTTGAATCCGCTTTGTCTGATGCTTTGGCTGCTTTGCAAATCGAAGATGCTTCTACTGATGAATTGAGAAAAGCTGAAATCGCTTTGAAAAGAGCTTACTCTAAAGCTACCTCTACCAGATAAAAAACCACGCTTTAATGTTTTGCGTATGTGTTTTTTTATATATCTAAAGAGTCTTGCTTCTCTTTATGCCCCATTATTACCACCACCCCCCTACCCCTTTCATATATAATTTTATTTCCCATATAGAATTGAAATTACAATAAAAAAAAAAAAAAAATAAAAAAGAAAAAGATAGATTTAAAATAAACGTCAGTGCAAGTTGAACGATCTAGCTCGAGTGATGGATCGCTTTGAGATAAACTTGATAACTTTTACATTTTGAACAATTGATCTGAGTTCTAGGTGTGCTTCAAACTGCCTAAGTTGCTTGTGTTGACGTTATAAGACATGTTGTAACAGTGTACGTCGCGTCGTCTAGAACTGTCTGGGTGTCTTATTCATAGCAGTATTGTCACGTGATCGTACTTTATCTTTGATATTGCACGTGCTTTGTGTTTGGTAATTTTCCCGGGATCTCAAAGCGAATCCTTTGTTCTGGTGTTTGCCATGGACGAGACCAAATGCCGAGGAGAAAGATGACGAATATGTATCCTTGCACAAAAATTGTTTGAGCAATGTGTACGACTAAGCAAATGTTGTTTTTGTTGTTAGAATGTTTCATCTGTTTTTTTGGACAAAACATTGTCTTTTTATAGCAGAAATGATGTAACCTTTGCATCATTGGAACTGTGCGAGAATTCACCCTACCTTCTTCTTTTTACCTTTTGAAAAGCTCTAGGGAAGCCACCTCTTATTCGATTTCTTCTTTTCTTGAAAGTTTCTGCCTAACAATTCAGCCCCCGAAGGAGTATGTTTGTGCTGAAAACAAAGCCACGTTCTTTGATCTCAATATAAGCATTCAATGAACGAGAAATAATGGATTGTTTTGCTTGCCATGTGTAATTTTTGTCTTTCTGCATTGTTTCTCCTACCCATACGCTGAGATTTAGTTTGTTTTTTTCTAGAACAAGAAGGGTGTCCGAACATATTGCTAAAGAATTGTGTGACAAGTTGTGTGCCCTGTTTGTCTTAATCATTTTTTCAAATCAGGTAAAGTGTTTTTAATACGTTCGAGCAGAATTGTGAACACCAACACAATTGTGAGAAGCTGGAAGGGCAAAGGGAATTGCATGCACGCTAAAATTATTGTGTATTTCTCCTAAAAGTTTCGTGCCCTGTACCATTTCGTAAGTGCTTCTAAAATTAAGTTTGGGTGTTAAATCTGTGATTCGAATGGCAAAAAAATTTTATTCTTTCGGGTGTTCCCAAACCTTTGTTGTATAAAAAGTCAAACCCTTTTTCTTGATTTATATTAGACAATTGTCAATTCAGCAAGAATGATTAGCATTTTACTCCTTCAGCTGCAAAAAAGTACCTAGCAAATCCAAAACAAATCCAAAACAAATCCAACAAAACATGTCTGCTAACGAATTTTACCAAGGTGCTGACAAAACACAAAACCAAGCTTACCAAGGCCAAAACGAACAAGCTTACCAAGCTCAAGCCCAACAAAATGGGGAAACCAACGACAAAGGGTTGATGAGCACTGTTCTAGGGGCTGCTGCCGGTGGGTATGCCGGGAACCAAGGTTCCAGTAACCATTCCACTCTGGGTGGTATTGGTGGTGCCCTTGGTGGTGCTTTCTTAGCTAACAAAGTTTCTGACGCTTTTGAAAACCACGGAAACAACAACAATAACAACAATAACAACAACGGAAACTATGGAAGACCTCAACAACAACAAGGCGGAGAAGGTTTCTTGGGAAAAATATTTGGTGGTGGTAATAACGACCACAACAACGAGGGCCGTCATCAAGGACACGGTGGTCCAGGTGGATTTGGTGGCCCAGGCGGTCCAGGCGGTCCAGGTGGCTTTGGCGGTCCAGGTGGCAACCAAGGTGGATTTGGAGGTCCAGGTGGCAACCAAGGTGGCTTTGGCGGTCCAGGTGGTCCAGGTGGTCCAGGTGGCTTTGGCGGTCCAGGTGGCAATCAGGGCGGTTATGGCGGTAACCAAGGCGGTTATGGTGGTAACCAAGGTGGTTATGGCGGCCAAGGGAACCAAGGTGGAAGATGGTAAGCGTTTTCGCCTTGTCTCGTTGAGTATGAAAAGTAAACTACATACATTGTGTATTTGACATATATATATTAGCTAAAAAGCATGTTTATTTGACTCTACGTTTGGTGACGTGCCAAGTTGCTAGCAATTCTGTATATTGAACTTGCCGTACGTTTAAAGATTTCGTAAGCCCTGATCTTTAGCAATCTACACCACGTGATATACGTTACGGTGTGATTCTCGCTTTTTGTCTCGTAACCCGCGTTTCTTTTTTCCACTTGAGAACCTCTGCTATATTACTCTCCACACAGATGAGATGAACATATTTATACAAAACTTTTAGCTTTCGAAAGTATAAACAAACTGACAATCAACCATCAAGCAAAGTAGTGAAAAGCTGCACTTTACCAAAAGAACAACACCGAAAACCCATATTTGAAAACTTTAAAATGAAATTGGATACCAGTCATATGAGATATTTAACCTCTGAGGACTTCAAAGTTCTGCAAGGTGTGGAACAAGGTTCTCTTAACCACGAATGTGTGCCCACCTCGTTGATCCACAGACTATCCGGTATGAGATCGATTAGTGGGACAAACAGGTCTCTTGGTGATTTGGCCAAGTTGAAACTAGTTTCGAGATTAAGAAATGTCAAGTACGATGGGTTCAGACTGACTTATAACGGGATCGATTACTTAGCTTTGAAAGCATTGCTGAACAGAGAGTCCGTTTACAGCACTGGAGCCATGATTGGTATTGGTAAAGAATCTGACATCTACAAGGTCAGTGACAAACATGGTGTGGAAAAAGTGATGAAGCTACATAGACTTGGTAGAACCTCTTTCCACACAATTAAAAACAACAGAGATTACTTGAAGAAAAACAGTTTTAACACCAACTGGATGCATTTGTCTAAAATTGCTGCTAGCAAAGAATACGAATTTTTGGGACTGTTGTACACTAACGGCTTCAACGTTCCGCAGCCCTTTGACTGCTCAAGACATGCAATTTTGATGGAATATATCAAAGGGTTTCCGATGAGAAGATTGAGAAAACATAAAAATTTGCCAAAATTGTATAGTGATTTGATGAACTTTATCGTGAAATTGGCCAATAACGGGTTGATTCATTGTGATTATAATGAGTTTAATATTATGATCAAGGACAACCACAACGAAGCAAATGAAAACGATCTTGGGTTTATTGTTATTGATTTCCCTCAAGCTGTTTCGATTGAACATGTGAATGCGGATTACTATTTCAAGAGAGACGTTGACTGTATTAGAAGATTTTTCAAAAAAAAACTAAAGTATGAACCAAAAGCTGATTCAACTATGTTGGATACAGATGGATACGGAGACGGGTACAGATATCCATATCCTGTTTTTCACAGAGACGTCAAAAGAATAAACAATTTAGACGAACTAGTTCACGCATCGGGGTTCAGCAAAAAGCATCCGGGAGACAGAGACTTGGAACTCGCTGTGGAAAGCATGAGAGGAAATATTGCAGAAGAAGCATATGATAGTGCAGAAGAATACTCGGACAATTCTGAAGAGGACGTAGAAGAGACTTCTGAAGATGTCTATTCCTCAGACTATGATAGCGAAGGTGACGATGACAGCCAAGATGGTTTGGATCAGGAAAATGAAAAGATCATCAACGCCTTGTCCACTGGTTTAGGCAACTTGAAAATGGACAAAATGGGTAACTATATATTAGATGAATAGAAATCTTTGACTGTTTTGTTTTTTGTTAATATTTGTTATATGTAGTTTCTTATCGTACAATATTGCTGCAAATGCACAAATAGCTTGTGGAGCGTGTTGACATGTTTATTTTACGCATATTCTGCGCCGGAATCTTCTTCGTCTTCTTCTTCCTCTTCTTCTTCCTCTTCTTCTTCCTCTTCGTCCATGTCTTCGTTTCCATAGTCCTGTTCATGCCGACTTGGATTTTGGTCTTCCTCGTCTTCAAGTTCCTCGGGCTCTTCCACATGATCCATTTTTTCTTCTTGTGCATTCTGCTTTGTGTGAGTAAACTGTTTGTTACTTTCTTTTTGCTCTTCCTCTTCTTCCTCATTATCAATGCTATGTGAACCTGGGTTTTCGTGTTCTGAATCATCGTCTGAGTCTCCGCTGCCATCAGACAAATCACTTTCGCCAACAAAGTTTTCATCACCTTCCTCATCATCTTCGTCTAAGTTCATGTTTATATCATTGATGCTTGGACCAGATTCTGCTAGTTGCTTTTCAGCTGCTGCTAACGCGCTTTCCTGAACTCCTTCGTTTGCTTGTGGCTTCCCCACTGGTTTGGCTTTCAATTCTGCAGTCATTGATTTGTTAATCACTTCTTTGCTTTTCACATAGTTGTCAATAGTGTTGTAATCACTTTGATCAATCATTGAAAATTCTGTCTTTTCACCATTGCTATCTATCAAAGTACAACTGAAAGTCAGCCTGGTGATTGAAGAGTAAGTTATAGAATTGATGTCACTTGTTTTAAAAATAAGAATAGGTTTTTTGAAACCAAAAATAATGTAATCAGCCAAAAAATAAAGTGTTCCCTCTTTTGTGGTTCTGTGACAATTGATGTAAAAGGGCTGCACGGCATGGCTGCTCTCAGTGAAGGCTTTGGTGCTGTGATTGAACGGATCAACAATTCTAAAACCAGTAAGAATGGCTTGCTTTCTGATGTAATCAATGCACTGCTGGAAATTGCCTTGTAGATGCGCATTTCCTGGTAAAGTGTTGACAACTTTCAAACCTGACAACTGTCTTATTATCGAGTCTTTGTTCAGCGACAACAAAACAGGTTCGGAAAAGCTTGGATTTATTGATTCTTGATACTGGATTAACAAATATGACAAATTGCTTTTTTCAGGAACAGGCAAAAACGTGGCAAAAGTGACATTATTCATCAAATTCGTGATGCAAAGTTGTGAGATGTTGTCCTTTGAAAGGTGAATCTCAGGACTTTTAGTATTGGCATTGTACGATATGGAGAAATCGACTTTTTTTCTGATTGGGGATATAGCAGAGACGTCATTTAGAGTGAATATATTAGTTTTAGCTTCATTGTCTGCTTTGGTCTCAATTTTTGGTTTTTTTCTGTTCATGTCATCGGAATTGTCTTTTGCAAAGTTGTAAATTTTTTCAACAACGCTGAGGAAACCAGTCCTTTCTTTTCCATCTTGGAAATTTACCAGTAAACTAGTCAATTCGGTTTGCAATTCCTTTGGTAGGGATTCCAGAAAGGAGTGCATTATGCAAGTGTGTGTGCGTGCGTGTGTGTGCTCTTTTTTGAAAAGCTTTTGATTTTTTTCAATTGATTCGTTCATCAGTGTTTCTTTAAAACCACAGATATTTCAAATAGCGCCTCTTTAAAATCTGGAAATTTTTCAAAGAGAACTTTGACTTGAACTTACTTCTATTTTCAATAACAGAATATTGTTTATTATTGATTACGGTAAACAAATCATCAACATACTGAAGTCCACAGCCATGTGACTTGAAATTTGACCACAAGCTTTTCGTGAAAAAATAACAAACACTAAAGAAATAAACAAACAACAAGCTAGTTGATCGGAAGGACAAATAAAATGGGTCGAGACTTTTTTTTTTCCATTAAAAGATACTCAAATATACAGATACATATTTGGTAGAAAACAGGAAAGAACTTGCAAGATCAAAAGTTGTCCCAACTTTCTTCTTCTTTCTTCTTTTCTTGGTTCGTAGACGTGTTGGCAGCTAATGGTTCGTTCTCGCCTTTCCCACTCAAACTCCCGTAAGACGAATGTGATTCAATCGTTCCGTTTGTGGAGTCCTGTTGGTAGCCATACTGATCTTGGATATTTTTGGTAAAATTGGACAGCGCTTGAATTCCATAAGAGCTGGTTTCGTGGAATTTCTGTCCAAACTGCTGAGCAGCCCTGTAGGCCTCTTCTTGCAGCTCACCCTTTTGGTAATGGTCAACTTGTGGCTTAATGACATTTTGCTGCACGTCTTCCATCGTTTTGGAAAGAGCATTTGCAAACATGCCCCAACCTTTGGACAATGTGCCCAAGGGATCGGATTGCAATTTGTCAAGAGTCACAGTAGCGCCGTTTTGTGTATTTCTTGATGCAGCTTGTGGGGCGGGAGAGCTGCCGAAACCTTGGTATTTACCCCCTTGAGATGGAGGCAAGTCGGTTGGTTTATCTGCATTTTTTTTGCCAAGCTCATGGAAATATGCTTGGTTTTTCTCTTTTTGTGTGTTTGGACCAGGAGACATGGAACGCCTGTTACCAATAAAGTCGCCACTTTTCCCAACAATTTTGGTGGTCGTATTATTTTTGTTGATGGAAGCGGAAGAGTCAGACGCAACTTTTTTAGCTGGGTCAACAAGAGTTGAAGGATCAAAATCAGCATGTTCAGGTTCCACAAACTCTCTGTCTTCCACAACGCACGTCAACTTTTCCTTGTAATCGTTGGCAATTGGGTTGTCGTATTTCAGATTTGGCGGCAAGGACAAATCGATCCCGTGGGACTCCATGTACTCGGTGAAAGGATCGTTCCCACCTTTCTCCATTCTAACCAGCTCCTCTTGCTTGAACTGGTCCATGGTTATGCTTCTTACAAAGGAGATATGAACACCCAATCCCCTATGGATTCCGGCACATTCCAAACAAATAAAGATCCCAAATTTTGGAGATGCCCATTGTGGATTAGGTTCCCCACAATCGACACATTTCTTATTTCCTCCAATTTTTTGCAACTTTAGCAATCTTCTTCTGTTATCAGGGTCAACTTTCCATTCAGACATTTTTTGGGCACTGTCCTTTATCTGTTTTGAGTTCTTTATTTTGAAAGATAAGCAAGCAGGAGAAGAACTAAGAAACATCAAGCTAGAGAAACATAAAACCATCAAAGAAAAAGCTCAACAACTAAGATTTGTACATAATCACAAAATGTTTACTCATTCTATTAGCAAGTATCTTATAAAGTATTGAATCAAACTTTTTTGCTAAATCAGATATGAGAATGAGAACAGGCTCAAAACAAGGTAATCCCTAAGCTAAGTAAACGACAAAAAATTTGAGAACTCGAAAAAAAAACAGTCAAAACCACTTGCCTGTTGATAATTAGAAGTTAGTGTACTTCAAAGTTTTGCAAATAAGAACTCGTCCTTGTTAGCTCAGTTGGTAGAGCGTTCGGCTTTTAAGCAAAGCAAGGAACCGAAATGTCAGGGGTTCGAGCCCCCTATGAGGAGTTCTTATTTTTTTTATTTTTTTGTTGTTTTTTTCTTTCTATTTTATTTGCACAAAGGCCAAGAAGATAAACTGAATGCCATGTTGGTGATTTACAATTACTCAAATTTTAAGCTAATTTCATGATTTACGTCTTTGATCATGCTGATGCAATTTTTTTTTTCCATCATAATTGGTTGTTACATAAGTGCTAGCATTTTTCTTTTTGGGAAATGGCGTTTACATAAGTAAATCTAGCAACGTCTATAAAAAGTTGTGGTTGGACTGTGTATAACAGTTACAAAAATCCACTTGCTGCTGGTTCTGGTGTGTCTTCTCTCAGTCTTTTATGTTCGTTATGTTTTCTCTCCGCAACTAGCTCGTCAGTATCCATGCATTCAGCACTATTGCTCGTTAGCTGGCCCCTTTCACGGTTGTCGAGAGATAAAAAATCTTGGATCAATGGTTCAGTATTCATATTTGCCAAAACGTCATGAAAATTGATTAAGATGTAGTCTTTCAAAGCAACAAAATTTCTAATAGATTTGGCAGATTTTGTATCTTGCTTCAAGTCCATGATATTTTTGACAAAATCAAGGATCGTGGAAGTGCATAGATTATCTTTGAATTTGTTTTCATTCAAAAGTTCAAAAACACTCAATAAAACGTTTTCTGAAATAACACAATCAATGTATTTTTCATCATTCAAAGAGATGATGCACTTCAAGCATCTAATTGACGCTAGCTTTAGTTGCAATGTGGAATTTGGGTCCATTGCAAGCTTTGAGATGTTTTGCATCAAACTATTTTGCAAAATAAACTTTCTGGAAATATCCCGAGTATGTATAATTGCAATGAATTTCACAAGTTTGACCAAGTAGATTGCAGACGAATAGTCAGAAAACTTGTTATCGATCAATGGTTTGAAAAGACCAGGGGCAATGAGTTCATAAAATTTATTTAAAAAAACATTGATGTGCTCATTTGCTGCTGTTTCATCTTCTGAACTTTCAACCATGTCTTCATCAATGACCATGCCGCTAAAATTGACTTCATTGTTCAAATTGTCCCCTTCTTCATAATCTGCATCGTTTTCGTCCTCGTCACTGTTTTCCATGTCGTCAAGGTCGTTTTTTTCCACTTTGGCTTTAGTGTAGATAGTACTGGTCGTAGTCACCTTGTCATTGGTTTCTGCAACTTCAAAATTTTCTTGTAGCATGTCACCATCACCTGTAGGCTTGTTATTTTCCATGTGGTAGTCGCTTTCAACATCATTAACATCATCATCATCATCATCGTCATCATCATCGTCATCATTTTTATTTGCTGCAGTTGCAATTTCAAAATGGCTGTAATTGTTTGTAAGGAAATCTTCTGCTCCGGTGTTGCCCTCTGGGTGCAATAAGGTCAATAATGTTTGGAGTAGTTGATCTTTCAAGCACGGGCCTGTTCCGTAAACTAAAAGGTTTGATATGATGGACAGTAAAGACATGTCATGCTGCGATTCTTCCAACCCTGTGTCGGTGGTATGTGTTGTATGTTTCACAGTAGTTCCTATTGCTTTGGTAGCAATCTGATTAGACTCAGTGTTGGTGTTTGAAAAACTGGTCTCTGAAGACTCAACAGACTCTGTCGTTATTTTTTGGTTGTCTTCCGATGCAATAATATCGGCAGCTGCCGCTGCAGCACTGGCAATGGACGAGTTAGAGTTGACTAGTAGAACGTCATGTTCAATAATAATAACAATCAAATCTGTTGCAAGCAGTTTGATGTTTTCATCAATCTCTGTGGCGTCTTTATGCTCAGAGTTAGTGCTTGCAAAAGAAGGAGAAGAAGAAGATGATGAAGAAGAAGATGAAGAAGAAAAAAAAGATGACGAGGTTTTAGTTGCTTCGGTAGCACTAGTATTCAATCCAAAAGCGTTTTGAAGCATTTTGAATAACCCTGCATGAACCAATTTAATGAAAAATTCTGCTTTTTCGCTATGGTCCACTAGTGATGTTTTGGCCATCATAACACAATCATGCAGTAGTTTTAATGAATCTAGTTTTTGATTCTTGTCCAAACTGTTCAAGTATACGTCCACAATTTGGTCCAATATTGAAGATTTGTTGGTCATGTAGTCGATCACAAATGTTTGATCTTCTTGGATGCAGTCTGTAATAATGGGGTAATCTTCCAAGTAACGGACCAAAACAATGTCTCTTAGGAAAGTCAATTTGCAAAGTTGATTGACCACCATTCTACATTCTTCTAGCTGCGTGTCTTCATCTTTTGTTGTATTCAGTAAAACCAGTTTTGTATCTGAATTTTTTGACAAGTTTCCCATTTGACCCATTTTTTGATCCCATTTATTCATTTCAAACCATATTTGGTTTTTCGTTTGCTGTTCTTTAATTATTTCACTAAACGTTTCTTTATAATTTGCTTTCATGGTTGGGTATTCCGAATCGTATTCCAAAATTTTTAACATACCTTGGAAATATTCATCTTTTAAAATAAAATCCAATATGATTTGTTCATTGAATAATATTATAGTTTTCAAAATTGAACTTAATAAAAGTAATTTTTTCCAATTTTTTTCAAATTCAGCAATTTCAAAATTTTTAATCAAACATGTAAAATATTTTTGATCAATAATGAAATTAATGGTTTCTGTTTTCAAAAATTGATAAGTCAAGTTTTCATTAAAAATTTTTAACGATTCAATCAATTCAATAATGGAAAGATGGAAACTTGTTGAGGGGAGGTTGACCGGGCCTGCTATGATTTCGTGTACAGTTGTATTTGTAATCAAATCTGATTTGATTGCTACTAAAGAAATAGATTTTACCACATTGAGTTGCACGTTAACAATATATTCGCAAATGTGATCGCATCCACTACTTTCTTCAAAACTCAATGCAATATCTCTTCCGTTCAAGTCTTTCCAAACAATCAGGGTATCTTCTTGTCTTTGATATTCTACATTTCCTTCTAATTTTGAAATCAAGAGAATATTTTCTAATGATTTTTCTTCTCTAACCATGAGAAAAGGTTCAATTTGTGTATTATTTTTAATATTATTTGTAATATTTTTGATATTATTTTTAATATTATTTTTAATATTATTTTTTGTTTGACTATTTTCATTGTTTTCATGATTATTTTCTGTAATTTTATCACAACCAATTTCTGTAGTTTCATCATAATTTTTTTCACCTGTACAAAATCCTGTTCCTATATCTTTCCATTCATTATTTTCTAACAAATACACTTTAACTCTTTTCTGTTGAGTAACACATTCAAGATGATGCAGATCCACATCTATTTGATCTGTTTCTGGAGTGATGGGACTGCTTGATTGAGAAAAAGATGAATCATGCATTTCATCAATGTCAAAATCTTGTATTAGTTCTGTGTTTTTAATATTTGTGTTATTTGTACTATAATTTAGAGTAGAATGATTTTCTCTGTTATTTTGATTATCATGAATTCCGTTAACATTGTCATTATTCTTATTCTGCAATCTATTAAATGTTTTGGTATCATCGTTACCGCATGGCCTGTCCACGGTACTCGCCATTTTTTGAATAGTATCAATTAAATCAACAATAATAGTTATTTTATACTTTACTATCCTATATTATATTATTCTTATTATTCTATTCTCTATTTTCTTGTCTTTGCTAGCAATTCCCTTTTCCAGGTATAAATATAAATCGATTATGCAAATATAACTCAATAATTCACAATAATTTCACGAGATCAAGCAGTATATTTTTAAAAGTATTGTATCTCTGTATCTGTCTCTGTCTGTCTCTATATCTGTTTCTGTCTGCCTCTGTCTGTCTCTATATCTGTCTCTGTCTCTGTATCTTGTTTGTCTTTCTTTATGGCATTACCAAATACCTATACAAATAACGAATTAGCCGCTATCAAGAAAAAAATGAATGTTCTTCCACAAATAAAGTCTCCGATAAGCTAATTGCTGCACCAACCAAAAGGTCATATCAAGAGGAGTTGTTGATATCAAGAATGAGAGAGAGAGACAGGAATTTGAACTTACACTAGAACATACACTTGAACTTACACTTGAACTTACACTTGAACATACACTTGGAAACAATTATTTAATCTCTTTGAGGTGTACCTTAGGTTGAGTGTAAGCACAGACTAAGCTTAAAGAAAGAACAAAAAAAAAAAAGAAATTCACGGATTTAACGTGAGACAAAATATAGTAAAGAACAAAAAAAAAAAAAGGTAAAATGAGTTAATTCATTTTTGTCTGATAATACCAAAATTTGTCAATGCCAATTTGTCAACGATGATGATGATGATGATAAATAATAAATAATAAATAATAAATAATAATAATAAACAAAAAAAAGTTTAAACAACGAAAAAAAAGAAAAGAAACAGAAAAAAAGAAAAGACATTACTGACAGATAAAAAAAAATATAAAAAATAAAAATAAAACAAGAAAAAGAAAAGAAAAGAAAAGAAAAGAAAAGAAAAGAAAAGAAAAATTGAAATGAGGGGGACGAGGAAAGCGGTTCCTATCCTTTTTTTATTGACGGTTTGTGCGACAGTGACGTCTGGAGTAGCAAACGTCTATATGCTATATAGTGCCATGATACAAAACACATGCACAAGGATTAGAATAATGATTTAGTAGTAGGATTTAGTAGTATGATTAGAATTTGGAGTAGTAGTCATAGATGTTTATTCTTAATCTCTTTGTCCTGCCCATTTTGATGGAAATTTGTAAACTTGCAAATCGTCTTTGTAAGGAATAGGTTCAAACCCATACTCTTTGGCAAATGCATCGGAAATAAATCTTCCTCCACAATAATGGACCGTGGATTCGGGCAAAAACTTGCAACATTGTTTCGGATACGTCAAACTGATCAACATGGATGGTTTCAAAAAAGGCTCGTTTTCAATAGGACCCTGGTCTACATGCCATCCACTCGGAATGTCCACACTAACGATTTTGTGTGATTTCCCAATGGGATGATTCACAATGGTTTTTTGCAAAGTGATCATGTCTTGTAAAACACTTTCAAAAGTACTTCCCGATTTGATTGGTGGTTTGAAACTAAATCCAAAAACACAATCAAGAATAAAGGGAAATTTGCTGAAAAAACTCAATTGTGGAGATTGAGGAAAATTTGGTTTGTTTTGAGAACTTAACAATTTCTTAACAATCTCCACTTGAAACATGGATTCTAATTGCTCACAAAGCTCTAAATAAAAAGGTTGTTTGTTGATACTCTTTTCGTATGTTGGATAATAAACAACAGGTGTCCATCCAAAAAGTGCTAAATGTCTGGCAGCAACAAGACCATCACCACCATTGTTTCCCGGACCAACAATAACCAAGATATCTTTTCTGCTACCGCTATTGTTGTTGTTGTTGCAAATTCCAGAACTTTCACCAATGCTAGTGTCACTGCTAGTGTCACTGCTCGTCCCACTACTTGTCCCACTACTTGTCCCACTACTTGTCCCACTACTCGTCCCACTACTTGCACCCCGCTTTCCATCAAAATGGCCATATTCTTTGTTGATTGCTTGGGCTACAGAAAACCCAGCAAGTTCCATTAATTGTTGCAAAGTGAAGCCATACTTGCTAGACATCAATTCTGCATCGATCTTGGCTGCTTTTATACTATTCAATAACATTGTATATGTATGTTGTGCTCTTTTTTTGGCTCTTATTTTTTAGATTGTTTCTTGATGAATGTCAATACACCAATTTAAAGTTATGTTTTAATTTACAACTTTTGTGTTATCAGCTAAAACGCTTGGTTCCTTAAAAAAAAATAGGGTTGTTTTAATTCATCAACCAAACCAAGGGATGCTTTCTAATTGCATCACGTGAGTTAAATGCCAGAAATTCTCTCACAGCAATTACCAAAAAATCCAGAACAATGTCATAAAATCGTTAGATCGTATATGAATTTACAAAACGTATGAAAAAAAAACACAAAGAAAATCTTCTCTGAAAAAATGAGCTTATTTTTTAATGTCATTCAACATGCTTCTCACAACACCCATGTCTTCCATTAGCATCTTTCTTAACCACAAAGTTTCTTGTCTTTGAAGCTCAATCTCTTGTTCCAACTGCTGGATTCTCAAGTCTTTTTCTTTCATCAATCTATCGTAGATGTCCAATGTGTTAATGGATCCAACACCAGATTGAATTTTGCTATCAACATCACTGTTGCTGTTCCTTTTGCTGTTCGTTTTTTTCGTACTGTCCAATCCAGAATGCGGTCCACTTTTATTAAAATTACCACCACCATTGTCAAACCGAGACCCAGGCCCATTTTTAACCCGATGACTTGGCTGCTGAACCCCAGACTGCACGTTCATATTGGTGATGTTTGAAGGCGCACTGTGCGCCCCTGTCTTGTCCAACATGCCTGACCCAAACCCAGCCGCTTGTGGGAATAGTGTGTTTTTTCTTCTTGACTGACTTCTCGAGTGGCTTGATGGACCGCGTGCACTGCCGGCTTCACTGCCCCCATCCATACTCGTGTTGTGCTTGATACTTAGCGGATGCCCACCATTGGCCCCATTGAACCCAATACCAACATCGAGATTGTTGAGATCAGGGGGACCAAGCGTCGACTCGGATATCATAGGCAAGTCAACCCCATTCTTCGTGTTATTAGAAATATTATTATTATTATTGTCATTATTATTGCTATTGCTGTTGTTATTGCTGTTGCTGTTGCTATTGTTATTGTTATTGTTATTGCTGTTGTTATTGCTGTTGCTGTTGTTATTGTTAGTAACAGTGCCATTGTTTGTTTGAGAAAAAAGGCTCGCGGTAGGACCGCCATCAAACCCACGATTCATAAAAGACTCTTCCGTCATCGTACTGCCCGTATTCATCTGGGTGCTGTAAGCGTCAATAAGGTTTTTCGCTTGAACCGGAGAGTTGTTCAGTTTGTTCTTGTTATTTTGCCCAAACCCTTGCTCAGCATTCAAAAAGGAATTGGGTTGACCGTCGACTTTTGCAACACTCGGCGACAACTTGTTGGAAAAATTCAACAACTCTTGCATATCAACATCAACACCATCAATGACTTTTCCTCCACTGCTGTTGTTGTTGTTGTTGTTGCTCGTCGCATTCTTGTTGGCCAGCATTTCGGCAGCAACGTTCGAACCTTGCTTGTTCAGAGCAGAGTTTAAGGCATTGGTAGCAGCATTAATGATCATTTGCTGGCGCTTCTGCTGTTCCAGAAGCGATGCAATGTTGGTTTCGTCGTTTTGCTTTCTACGGTCATCTTCATCGTCATCTTCATCATCGTCCCCTATGCTTGGAGCGTAACTGTAACTTCCGTAGTTCAAGCCTTGCCCAATACTGGCCCTATTGTTGTTGTTTATGTGTGTGGACATGAACTCACTGGAAGTGTTGCTTCTTCTGTCTTTCTTCCTTTGAAGACCCAACAGACCAGCTCTGTTCACATTATCATTCTTTGGAACGTTTGAGACATTGCTATAATAAGAAGATCCCGTGTACCTTCTATTTTTCATCGCTTTCCGTTGTCTAGCCCGTCCAGCATTGTTAACATTGTTTCTTGTATTATTGAGACTGTCCTGCATAAGCCCAGACGCAGGTGTTCCGGCAGTAGTATTGCTCCCAAACAGATTGCTGTTCATGTTGCTGACAGATAAATTTGGAATTTTAGCGTTTTCTACAGGGTAAAACGGAGCTCCTTGATTTACATTTAACGTTGGGTTTCCTGTAGCGGTGTTTGTGGTTGAAAGATCATTAGTCTCGGCTAACTTAGCAAGATCTGTTGATGAAGATGCCTGCAAATTAAGCAAGGTGTTTTCAAAGTCCGCCATCGTGTTGGAGTCCAATAAATTGTTGGATAACCCACCATTTGTTATTGTTGTTGTTGTTGCGTTAGGGATTTCCGTGAGCTGAGAATAAGCATTTGATGACTGCGCATTGAATCCGTCATTCAACCCACCTGTCCCAGCGGTGTTCAAAAAATTGTTCATCCATGATGTCGTTGGAGAGGTTGGTGTAGTAAAATACCCTTTTTTCGTCGACTTTCTTTCTTTTTGCAATTTCTTGACTCTTTGCTTTACCTCCTTATTCAAAACATAAGGCCCATTGGTGCCTATATCGTTACTAGCAACGTTTTCGCTAATCTTTGTGCCAAGCAATCCAATATCATAAACACCATTGGCAGAGCGACCCGCAGGGACATCTAATCCAGAGGAATTCATAACAGTATGTCCTGGCAAAGATGAGCTTGTATTCATATTAGATCCGTTTTCAATCACATTGGAAGTGCCATTTAAAGGAGCTGTTTCTGCTGGACTAGTCGAAGAGCTTAAAGCTTTGTCATACTTGTTTGTGAACTGGTACGTACCAGCAGAAAAGTGGGTTCTTGGTATATCCGGTGCTGGACTATTGTTGGTGTTGGTGTTGTTAAAAGATTTCTTAGCTGCATTCTGCTTGCTGGTTCCGCCTTTTGAACTAGTCAACTGGGTTATCAATTTGATGTATTTGTATTTCCCAAAAAATTTGTAAGTCATCGCTTTCCAAATCGGGTCCATTATAAGTTCGTTATCTGATTTAATTTGCAACAGACTGTCTGATAACTTGATAAAATACTTGGAATACGGGCATCCTTCATAGTTCAAATCCAACTCTCTAATAATTTGGTAAAATTTCTGATACAACTCTATCGCAGACTTTGGAGAACCACTGACATTGCTGTTGTTTTTAGATTTTTTTGTTGCTTTTCTAAGCTGGCCAGTAATAGGATCAACGCTTTCGTGGTTGCTGCCGGTTATGCCATTGATCGTATTGTTTTTAGTTCCGTTCCCCACTTGCTCGTTTTCAAAGTTTAGATCAAAAAATGGCGCATTTGCACCACTTTCGGACAAGAAAATCACATTGTACAATTTGGCAATTTTGGTAAAAAGTTCATTGTCTTTGCTATTGGTCAAACCCATTTGGTGATACGGTGATGATCCAGCAGAGCTGACAAAGTCATTGATATCAACAATAACGACTTTATCGTTGGTGTTTCCAGAAAGAGTCACGCTGGTGCTGGGATTGTTGGTGCTCGCAAACGGCTGTCCGTTTTGGACTAATGCGGCCGTGCCATAAGAATCTTCCGTTTTGCTTGTGCTGTCACTGTTTGCGCCCAAAGTGCTGGTATTATTTGGATTGCTCATGAAACCAGTTGTGTTGGCGCTTCCGCTACCGTGGCTAATTAAACTCCCAGACTCTTGATCATCTGTTATACCTCTCCTTTGCAAAGTCAAAACTTTATACGCTTTGATGAGAAAAACATCTAATTCAGACTGATGGTTCATCTTATTTGCGAGTTAATGCACTTTTCTGAAAATCTGCTCGTTTGTTGACGTAATGAATCAGGTTTTTCTGTCTTTGAGCTTTTCTTTGAGCTTTTGTAGGCACAGGTGTGGTGAATAAAATTTTTGTTCTAGCTTTTTTTTTATGTTTTGCTCTTTTTTTTTTAAGACTTGAAGAGTTTGGAAACATGGTCTTGCGCACAACCAAATGTTTGGAAAGCCTATAAGAAGAACATCAAAAGCAATCTGGAACATCAGGTTTATTATTAATTAGAACATGGTTCGTTATTAAAAAAAATCAATCACTTGATGTCTGCAACCCGAGCTGTTCAAGTTTTTTTTTGTTTTTTTTTTTTTTTTTTTTTTAATTTTTTTTGCTTTCGATATTTTTTTTGAGTTTTATTTGAGGCCGTGTTCCAAACTTATCATCCATAATTTTTGTTCAAAAACTCATCATCGCATTTCTCCAATTTGCCATTTGAAACAATAAGTTCTGTTTGAGCTGCGCGCTGGGCTGACTTTTATATAGATGCCCTCTTTATATCATTCTTCCATTAAGTAATACTCACAAGCAAGAATGAATGCGTTTTGAAGAAATACACACCTTTAAATTTTTGTTGTCGAATAATTACAGTACAAGTGCTGCTATATGAACATTGTTTACATGATTAAAATAAAAGTTTACATACCCTCAGTAACATCAGTTTTGAGAACCGAGGTGTCCGCTTGGGATTGAGCGTCCTCCGAATCATCAGTGCTTGCTTCCTGCTTAATGACAGTGCAAGTTGCACGCTCTTGCAAGACTGCACCACTATCAAACAAAACTTCTTTTTTCACTTCTGTTTTCACGGCAATGTTTTCATTATCCGCTTCAATCTCTTTTTTGACAGAGGTGTTGTTGATGGTTGGTGATGAAGCACCAGACACACTTTGAACCCTCTGAGCCTTTAACAACTTTTCTCTTTTTTTCAATTCCGCCGCTTTTCTTTCTAATTCTTCAATTCTCTTTTGTAATTCTTTCGCACTATTGGTTTCAAGCTCTTCCAATTTTTGTTTCTGAGCAAGAATCCTTTCTCTTTTTAGCTGGTATGGAACAGTATGAGAAATATTTCTCAACTGTGTTTTGCGCAAACTGGTTGCAGAGTTATTAGAAGTGAATGATTGTGAATCAGAATGTTGAGAAGCCGTTGAAGAATGCTCTCCCGTTTCCCTTTCGTGAGTTTGTGTGTCTAAAGTACTCGTTTGTTCGGTGTTACTCTCATCCGGATATTTGGCCAGTTTGTTCAAAGAGTATGTGGAAGGTTCTCCATTGATTACGAGTTTTTGAAAGTTGCTCAAACTTGGGGTGGTTGATTCATTGTTCAGTTGAGCGTTCACATTTACAGAAGACTCGCTAGTGCTCAAAGAAGCCTTTTTCTTATGGTTTTGTCTTTGGGAATCAGAGGGTTCGAAAGACCCCATGGCAGAAGATAGTTTAGTTGCTCTGTAGTTTTCATACAAAAAATTCACCATGGTGTCTTTAAAGTCTTGCAAATGCGACCCAAATAAAACTCTTTTTAAAAGTGCCAAATCACTGGTAGTTGGGTCTTCAACATCAATGGATTCGTTAGCCCATTGATACGATCTCGTGTAGTGTCCTGTGACGTCGTCCTTTGAGTCAGAGCATATGATTGCAAAAGGTTGTAAAGATTCCAGCATTTGGTTGTCTTGCAATGTTTCTAAGTCTTGTTCATCAATATCGTATTTGGAAGCACGCATCGGTTTAGCTGCAGATCCCACACCACTCGAAGCAATGGAAGGACTGCTGGGCTCGTTTTCTTCAATAAAATCATCATTTGTGACAAATTTGTACACTGGAACATTGTAATAATCCAAATCGCTCAGCACCCTTTGTTTGAAAGTTTTCAGCTCTTCGGCATTTAGTGCATCTGATCTGCTAATTATAGGCAAAACGTTTGTGTATTTACTCAATTTTTTCATTGTCAAAACATCAAGCTCCTTCAAGCCATGACCATTAGGCTCAACAAAATATAAAGCCACATGTATTCTTGAGTCTTCAAATCTTGGATTTCTTTTAATTCTTATCTCTTCTGCTAGCACAGAATCAAACTGTTGCTCTAAATAGCTTGTCAATTCGTCAAAGCAAAACTCATTATCCAAACTAGTGCCCAAACCACTAGTTTTCAACAAATTTAATGATAAAATATCATCATCTTTGGATCCACTTTTCACCTCTATTGTTGTAGATTTCAGTTGAAAGGTGCCACTGGTTTTGTCCGCTGTCTTTGGATCAAACGTTTCCACAGGTTCAATAAAATTGGAAGTATCTGTATATAGCACAGTTTTTGCAGGTCTTGTGATAGTTACTGACGGAGTGCTAGCACTGCCAGTGCTGCTGTTGCTTCTGGAGCTATGCGTACTGTGCGTGCTCCCTGAATCTTCGTTGCTCCAAGAGTGAGTGTTTGAGTTCAGGTCAGCATATTTGTGGGTGAATACAGCTTTGTCTAGTAAGTTATTTGCAAATGTAGTTTTCCCTAAGCCGTCTTGGCCGATCAACATGACTGAATATGTGATGACATGTCTATGGTGTTCCTTTCTTTTCAAAATATTGCTACTAATGTTTCTCTTGGTCCGATCACTGATAGAACTCATAATGTTAAAAACCAAAAAAAAAAAAACCAAAAAAAAAATGACAATTCACCAAAATTGATGTGGGTTAGCAACAGATTTCCTTGGTCAAGTTATTTTTTGCTTTTGATTGGGTTTATCAATGCATCACTAAAAAAATCTGAAATTGCAAAATTAGGTTACCGAAATGATTGCTCAAGATTGGATTTTTAATAATTACGTTCAGAGCCCAAATCATAAACATCGAACTTCTTTCCTTTCTCTTTTCATCCAAAGATGACAAAACAATTGAAAAGCTGGAAAATGAGGTACTTTTCGCACGCCGAACACAAGGTACCGAGAACGCACACAAAATACATTTATTCGCGTTGGGCAATATTATTTCCTTTTTCGGACAAATGATTGATAATTATGATAAGAGAGCTTGCTAAGAAGCAACTGATGAACTTACAGAAAATAGAAAATCTTGATCGATTAGTTGATTAAATGACAGATTGAGACGAAGCATCAGAAAGTAAATACATACAATGCTGCTTGTCTCATCAATGTATGAAATGATATGGAAAACGATAGTGTTACATAAGAAAGGAAAAAAACATATATCAATAGACAGCCAAAAAATGTTTGTTACTGTGTGCATCATAGACTGGTACCATTCTTCACGATGTAAAGGTGTTTGATGGCTCCTGGCTTGATGAAGTCAGAGCAGCTTTCGCAGAAGGATATGCAACGGAATTTCTTGCGGATAATGACATTCTTCCATGGTCTGCGTCAGACAAGGTGCTTAAGACCGACATTGTTGTTGGGGCACCGGAAGCAGAAGCGGCAATGCTTCTTCTCGAATGGCCATTGGTCAACGGTCCAGAACCAGCACTGACACTGCTTCTCACACCCAAGGGATTTTTGGAAAAACTTAGTCTGATACCGCCTTTGTTTCCGTAGTGGGTGCTACCATTGCTTCTAGGCAACTGGGACCCGTACAAAGATGCCAATGCTCTTGTTGCCAGAATAACATCTTCAAACTCAACAAAACACATTGGACCGTGATTGTTCCCATTGTTTTTGTTTCTAAAAGACAATCTTTTGAAACCTTTTTGCTGAGAAAACAATTGTCTCAACTCCATTTCGGTAGCATCTGGTGGCAAATTTCCCACATACAAGGTGTTGCAAGGTGGGTTTTGGTCTGCTGGATTAGCTGGAGCTGGGACTTTGGCTAGTAAAACCAAATCTTCTTCAGTGACACCTTCAATTTGAGCAAAAGCATTTGGCACGTTTTGTTTATTTGCAACTGCGTTGATTTCATTATTGTTGTTGGTTTTCAACGTTTCACGAGAAGCTTGAGAGTCAGCAGTGGCCAAAGAAGCATTTTTAGAAGTCGGAGACAGATTTTGGGTGTTGACGCCTTCGGCAGTGTTGTAAGGAAGCTGAGTGCCAATGTCCTCTCTGATTTTTTTCCCCAACGGGCTGCCAATAAAGTTGGTCTCCAATGGACCACGCCCGTGCCCGTTGTTGAAAATGCTGTTTTTGTAAGTTGCTGAAGGGGAATGATCCAAGTTTGCAGGCACTGCAGGGTTCTGGTAAATGCTTGGACTTCTTTGAGCCCATTCTGGTGCACGGGAAGAAATTGTTGAGCTATTTGGAGCTGGTGGCATGTTAAACGTCGTTGCTCTTGAAACATTTGAAGCGGCAGAATCATCAATGTTGCCAGATGCTAAAAGAACATTGTTAGACACACTTCCATTCATATTTGAAGTGTTCCAAATGTTGCTAGCAGATGAAGCAGAAGATGGGACATCATCGTATGAAAATGATTGATCTTCAAATGGGCTTGGGGGGATCATCATCTCATGAGAAGCTTGCAGTGAGGTATTGTTTCCGTGTCCACCTGCGGACCCAGGAATCAAGTGAGCAGACTGCTGAGATCCTATGACAGCAGAGTTGTGTCTGGAGCCAAACGGATCGTTGAACGAAAATAATGTACGCTGTTGTTGTTGTTGTTGTTGTTGTTGTTGTTGTTGTTGTTGTTGTTGTAGTTGCATAGGATCTGTTTGAGTTCTCATCAAACTTGGTCTGTGAGCAGAGTTTTGAGTAGATGCCAAATTTGCTGCAGTGTTAAAAGGAATTTGCTGCTGAGATTGTACATCGTACAATTGAATAAAAGACTTGAATGGAAAATCAGGACCAAACAACGTGGTTTTGGAGTCTAGCAACAATGCGTTGCTCAAAGCAACATTAAGTGAATTCCACAAAACGTGAATACATTTTTCTCCAGTGCCTGATTCTTCTATAACATCAATGTCAACAAGTGCAGACTGAGATAACGCAAACATGACGTTTGCTTCTCTGAGGGTGATGTCGTTTGGAATATTTCTAATCTTGATCATGTAATGCAGTCCTATGTTTGAATTTGCAACTAGAGGCGAGGACATGTTAGATGATGTGATGTTTGCTCTTGATGTTCCCGATAAACCAGAAGAACCTGGCCCGGCAGAAAAAGAAAGTCTGTTTAGCATGTGGTTTAGTTGTTGTGTTGGGTCGTTTGTGGAAGCGCGAGCTGTTTGCATGATTGGAGCTATGCTGTGTCTGTGGTTGATAGAAAAGCTATTTTTTTGGGTCTGGTTGGCAATAGAGTCTGCGTTGTTGTTACTGTTTAATGTGGAGGGCTGTGCAGAGCTAGTGCTTTCAGAAGACCGTGTAGGTTTTAAACCGTATCCAGAAGCTGATTCTGCTGCTGTCGTTGCTGCTGCAGATGATGATGATGACGAGGTTGTGGTGGACATTTATTTATTTATTTATTGGAAAAGGCGTTGCTTGTTTGCTATTGAAATTTCTGTTTAGATTGAAAAAAGTGGACTGAGTCAAAAAAAAAATAAAAAATAAAAAAAAAAAGGATGAGTTGATGGTGCTAATGATGCTTTTAAGACTAGTGAGCAAGTATTTTGGTATTGTGAATACAGTGGGGAGGGTGAGTAGTACGTTGTTTGATATTTTTGCTTCAAAAAATGACTTGATAATGAGTATGTTTCGGAGATGGGGTGGTCAACTGCTCAAAACTTTGAAAAAAGAACCTAATCTAATGCTCGGAAAATGAAAGAACCAGGTAAATGCAAGTTTTTCAAGTCTCAACTTTTCTTTCCAGTTCAGAGTGAGTGTTTTTCTTTGATAGGAGGTGCTCTTACTCCCTTTTTTTGGTGTTTCTTTCTTAGCTTAGACTTTTCAGAAGGTGCACAAGAGGATAAGAGGTATTTTATGAACAAACCAACGTATGGTGTACGCATACTCAAACAACTCCTACGTAAACCCTTTCCACTGGGAAAATCAAAACAAACTAAAACTAGCTAACCTCTTTTTAATACAAAATGAAAAATCTAATGTCTCGACGTTGACTTTTGTAATTACACCAAAGCGAAGAGAGAGAGAAAAAAAAAAAAAAACACAAAAACGAAAATAAAAACAAAAACAAGCACACAAAAGCACAGAAAACAGCGCACGCAGATCGAGAATTTTGTGGTACAGACTTGACTTTTGATATAACCAGCAAAAAACAAGCAAAAAAAATGTGAAAATTAGGATGATCATGAGAGCAGCAAAAGGTGAAAATCCAATTGTTCGTCTGTGGTTTTACGAGTATCTTTAAGCTCTTTTCCCTAGAAGACGGTTTTTTTTTGTTTTCTTTTTATAATTTTTGATGCAGCTTTCAAAAGAGTGGGACTTATGTTATTTGTTTTTATGCTTAAAAGGTCCACAAACACTTGCATCCTATTTCTACTGTGAACATTGTGATATAATCGACTCTATTGTTTTTTCGACATGCTTATCCTGATGATGAATGTTATGAAGGGGAGAATGTAGGGGAAATTACCAAGGTGTCATGTTGCATTAATGCATGCGTCTCTGTGTAATTTCAAATTTTTGTCTTTTTTTTTGAGATTATGATAATTTTCAAAACTGGTATTTTTTGTGAAATGAAGAAATATAAAGTATCGTTTCTTTTGCATTGTGCAAAAAAAGTTTGCAGATTTGATAAAGGGTAAAAAGGCGATTGATGTTTCTTCCATGAGCTTTAAGCATGTGATAAATTATTTAATCTAGCCAAAGCTTCAACTTGTCTTGATTCTACCATGGTCAGTGGATGATCGTTTGGGATGGCATGCACGTTGTCATTATCCTTTGATTCTTTGAAGGTTTCATTTCCGTCACCGGAGATATCCCTGTCAATAGCATTTTCATCCAATCTTGAAATGTCCTTTTTATTTTGAAAACTCATCAAAGTTTCTTTGTTCAAGTAATAATTCATGGGGAAAAAGTGGCCATCAGAGCTCGACTTATCGTGACCAGCAAAATGCTTAGTATCGTTGATCATTTCTGGTTGTGGTTGAAACGTTGAGCAAGCAAATTCATCAAACAAAGTTTGATTAGAAGACGTTGATGTGTCAGAAAAGTTGCTGTTTTTTCTTCTTTTGTGAATTTCGGCTCTGTTCTGCTTGTTATTTTCCAGCAACATTTTGTTGTTTTCTTCATCGGATTTTACAAATCCACCCGTTGTGTCTGTTGTTTTGAACATATTGAACAACTGCAAACTCACTCTGTCATCTGTTTGTGTGCTGATGCTTTTAGTTTTGTAAATTTCGTTTGGTGTAATGACATTGTTGCTATGTTTTGGTTTTGGTTTGCTGCAATAATCTTTGATCTTTGGAGACCTTTGATTTTTGTTTTCGTTAAAGAAACTTTCCGTGTTGCTGTTGTTATTGTTAGTCACACAATGGGTGCTTTTTTTCCCCTTGTATTCAATTTTTTTCTTACTTGTGTTGAAAGTGCTGGTTTTGTGTTTGTCAACACTTTCTTTGTTAGCAAATTTATGATTTGTATGGAAACTGCTCATGGTGGATTCCAGCTTCTTTCAATTTGATTAATGCTTTCTTTTTTCTGGGTGTTGGTTCTTTTGCATTGCCCTCAGTAAGCTTTGCGACTACTGAGTTGCGAATATTTTTAAGATCTGACTAGCATCAAAAATTTGCGTCCATAACCCTGTAACACTTTTTAATCAAGAACTGAGTTAAATACTTTGATAAAAAAAAAAAATTCAATTTGTGATGATGGATCTTGTTTAAATAACAAGGGTGACTTTCCTTGTTTTTGCAGCTTTTTTTCAACGTTAAATGAGATAATAGAATTATATTTCCTAAACGGGAGAGGTAATGAGAAATAACCGCCAAGCCGGAAAAGTTGGAAAAAAGAAATCTCGTGATTTGAGACAAACTTGTTTTGCAACAGTGCAGTTTTTGTGAAGCACTACGGTTATTATTGTTGCGACAGGTAATTTGCCAAGATGGTACAAAGTTAACTGCAAGGCGGTAGTGAGTTGGGTACATATAATATCACTCTCTCGTCTCTTGTCACACGCAAGAGCCAAAAGTTTAGGTACCTTTACTTTCAGGCAGCTTGGAAGAAAGTTTTCTCTTACAAGTGTGCTTTTCGCAAGTGATTTGAGTACTCTGGTTATCATTTGTAAGAAAACAACTCACTAAGCCCATCGGTCACTACTCTAAAAGGGTCTTCTTCGCTTTAACAGTATAAACCAGATTGTGTATTTGGAGAATTGTTTGTTGAAACTGTTTGCGTGGATCAATGGGTGTAAGTGCGGCTCTTTGACTATCTTGACAAACCCGCTTTTATAGATCATAAGGCGATCTGCCGCACTTGATAGTGCTGAAAATTGTTTTCTCATTTACGAAATGCACAACAAGAATCAAAAATAAGTGTGAAAGAAGGAAATGATGTTGTCATTACTACCCTCCCAACCAACCCTCACATTCAAGCGTTAAGGCTTGCATGTATTAGACAGTACTGTTTGAAATGTTCCATGCTACACACAAGGTATAACTCGTGTCCTTCCTGCTCGTTTTAGGTTTCCCTGTCAAAGGTACCACAAACTCAGTTCATATCAGTATTTTTTACACTTGCTATCGCTTTTGTAGTAGAGTTTATTGTAGTACCTTTTACACTCGCTATCGCTCGTGTAGTAGTATTTGGTGTAGTACTTTTTACACGCGCTATTGATCGTGCAGTAGTGCTTGAATTAAAACATTAAAAATATAACTATAAATAAAAAAATATAATATGGTAACATTAAGAATTAAATTACTATTAAAAGGTGTTATAACAATGACACCTTCTCAAATGAGGTGTCTTGGGTATTGGTATTGATATTGATAAATAAAAAATAAAAAAAAACCAACTTTGGCGTCAGCAATGTGTAAAGACTCAATCACGCTTATTTAGGCAGGACAATTGCTTCATCTTCAACATTTGTAACAATCAGTTTGTCTGTTCCCGGGACCCTTTTTTTAATTTTTTTGGATCTTGTGATTTTGATTGGATTTTTCAATCCTGAACCAGCAGCTGTTGTACTTGATGGGTTAGTCATTGGAGAAGTGGCATATTTCCCATCGTAATCCGTTGTGTAATCATCTTCAGCACTATCGTCATATTCTCCACTTTCGTCAAAAGAGTTTCTATTGTTCATCTCTTTGTTTTGAAAAGGCACATTCAGAGCACCAGTTCCTGCAACTGTTGAATCATCTGTTGGATCTGATGGATTAGCTTTAGCACGGGTGTTATTGTTTGGATTTCCTGTAGCAACAAAAGTTCTGTTTGTGTTTGTTGTTGCTGATCTTGCTGGTTGGTTTGTGCCATTATTGTTATTGTTATTGTTGTTATTATTATTATTATTATCATCACTAACATCGTTTTGATCGGCTGCACTTGAAGTGAACCCTGCATAATCAGTTGGTCTTGAAATTGGTTGAACTGGTTGTTGAGCTGCTACTGTTGTTTGAGTATTAAAGGCACCTGTTGGATTTCCATAATAATTTGCAGCTCCTGTTGGATTTTCATTTTGTTGATCATATTCTTTATCTTCATTATCCCATCTATTTTTATTTCTTTTTGTTAAAACATTATATCTTTTTGTTAATGTTGCAGAAATTGGATGCCAAATTGCACAAATAGTTAATAAAAATACTGAAGTCCAAATGAATGCAAAATTTTTAACACCTAAATGAGCACTTCTATTCGAATCATGAAATGCATTTCTTCCTTTAACAAATGCAGAAGTTAATAAACATGCAGCTAAAGTGATGAAAAACCATGCAAAATAAATGAAAACAGATGAACAAATCAGAATTGCTGTATAATCTAAACATAATGCTAATAAATTTGGTAAAATTGTAATGATTTCAAAAAATAATCCAACTAATAGCATTGCCCATCCAACTCTACTCAAATAATAATAAGTATCTCTATGTTGAACAAAAGATGTTGGTAATTGATCATTACTGTTTGCAAAATTATCTCTTGGAGAAAATGGATATGCAGCTTTTTTCCCACTGCACATTGTGAAATCTGATCCTGATTTCCCACATGCCATATAATTGGTCCAATAAGTTTCTGAATTTGCATTATCAATTCCAGAAGTGTCTGCTTTTAACCAATAAAAATTGGTTAAAGTTCCAGTGGATTTAGCACCAGATAAAATAAGGAAAAAAGTCAATAATCCTGCACCCAATAAGAAAAATAAGAAAATTGCATCAAAAGTTCTTTTAACTTTCATTTTGTCGTTGTTGTTATTGTTGTTGTTGTTGTTGTTGATGATGTTGATGTAGCTTATATATATATATAGTGAAATGTTTTAGAGGAGAGAAGATGTATTGTAGTGTACACAAGCATATTAGAGTTGATAACGTAGAAGGTAATACTATAGGAATAACCAAATACATACATAAAGAGTTATTCACGTATAGAAATAAACTCATTTATATACACATATATATATATATATATATATATACAAGATTGGTCCAATATAACTGTCAAATAATTACATAAATTAACAAACAATCATATAATATTATATTTATATTACCATAACTCATTTAGAACAATGCAAACAATTAAAATAATTTAGTTAAAAATAATTTATTTTGTTTCCTTATTTCATCCTGAATATAGAAAATGTGCCTATTTTATGATTGAACATTGATGAGTTTGGTATTTATTATATACTACGTAATATGAATTATACTAAAGACTGGGTATTACAGACCAGGTACCAAGTACTGAGTAGCATACACCCAGAAGTAAGTAGCATACACCCAGTAGTAAGTAGTACCTAGTCAATAACATGTTAATATCCTTTAATCAGTTGCCTTAAAGCAGGTAATACCGAATACACAGGGAATACATAATTTATTGTTGTCTAATATTTAGTATATATATTTATTTATAAAATAGACTAATTTGTCTGTTAATGTTATTAGGAGATGATGATTTCTTTGTTTACATGTATATACTCTACTCACAACTCTATTGTCTAAGGCGTATATACTTAATACTTTTATATTACACAAAGAGAGAGAACAAGAAAAAAAAAACAAAAAAAAAAAAAGGGGGGGGGGGGGAGAGAGAAGAGTGGAAAGCAGAAAGAAAAGAATATAATAAATTAATAAAATAATAAATTAATAATGTAATAAATAACAATAGAGTAACAGGATTAATATAATAACATATATATAAAAGACAATAGAATAACACATATATAAAAGACAATAGAATAATAAAAATTGACACTAAATTCAAAATTGTGATGTTGTTTAATTGGTTAGTGTCATTGTTTACATATATGGCCAAACTAAGAGCTATCAGTTGAGAGGTAACGTGACATGCACTATAATTTGTTTGACAAAAAACCTTTAAATACTTGTTAATGCTTGTAATTGCATATGTCTCACTCAATCATTGAGTGCAAAAAAGTGTCATAAATATCTGATATCTTGAAATCCAATAGGACCCATATGATCTGTGATGTTGTTGAAGTAGTCAATATAGGAACTCTATGTAACCTAAATTGTGAATTTTGGCCCAATATGTATTTATTCACCACTTTATCGAACAAACAATAATTCATTTCTTGGAAACAATATTTCATATTAGATGGGAAAATAACAAATGCCACCAATGAATTCTCGTTGTCATAAACAGTGTTTCTTTTAGATGGAAATTGATTATTTATTGGATCTGTAATTCTTAATTTCAAAATCATGTCCTTGTTGATCAATTCAGCAGAAACAATCCGTCCTAAAACCTCAAAATATAAATGATTTGTTTGATCTAGAATCTTTGTTAAAAAACTCACTGATTTCCCCTCTATCCGTTCCAATGTTTGAATAAAAGAATGATCCAATCTGTATGGTGGTGCTCCCATGTTTTGTAAACTGGATTTATAAATTTGTAATGTCATTTGATTGTCATCGAGATCTTGTATGGTTGAGTTATCTTTCTTCTTGTTTGATAAATCATTATTATTATTATTATTATTATTATTATTATTATTATTATTATTAGTATTAGTATTAGTAGTAGTAGTAGTAGTATTAGTAGTAGTATTATTACCAATCACTTTGTCCTCATCAGATCCAATCATGTATTGTGATCCATCAGAGTTTTTTTGCAAGTTGGTAAAAATCTTCATTAAAGACAAATTGTCTTTTATTTGAGTCTTTGTTAAATTTTGGAAATATTTTAATCTGCATTCAATTAAAAAATGTTGTTCATCATGAGGTAAAACACATAAATTATCCAAAAATGTAATATTTGTAATTAATGGATCCAATTTATTATTGTATAATTTAACAGTTAGATCAAATCGACAAAAAACACCGTATCTAGTAACATTTTGTGCTTCAAGCATTGTATTAAAATCCATTACATCTCCAAATGAATCAATGAATTGAGATTTCATTTTATTAAATCGATCACCATACATAAAACTTTTGAAAACAGTTCCATTTTCCATCATTTGATGTGGTTCCACAAAAAAAGGTAAAAATCTTGTATCCAACATTGCATCATTATTAAATGTAAAATCACTAAACATTATAGCATATTGTCCTGTTCTTTCAACAAAATCAATAGATACAAGTAATCCAATAATAGATAAATACATCTTATTTTGTCCAATAACATGAACATCCTTGACATATTTAGTATTTTCTCTTCTAATGGGTACAGAAATGTATTTGTTTCTGGTTTTAGTGTTATTGGAATGACCATCACCATTGCCTTGACTTTGGCTTTGTTGTTGGTATCCAGTAGGCTCAAACACAACCACACGGCTGTTGCTGTTGCTGTTGCTGTTGTTGCTGTTGTTGTTGTTGCTGTTGCTGTTGCTGTTGCTGTTGCTGTTGCTGCTTTCTATCTCGGAAGCATTTTGCTTAAATGCTACACCGTTGTCGTCCATGTAAGGGACCAACTCATATCTGTATCCATCATGAACAGATACTTGCACTTGCAATTCCACAGTGCATGGCTCTAAAAAAGGCGTTTTCAAATAAATTTCATCAAGAAAATCCATCAAAGATACTTTTTCCTCCAAATGACGCGCTTTCAAAAAGGTCTTGATGTCCAAAACATCGCATAGCCACTCCACATCCGTGCAAGTCACAAACACAGAGTTCTTTTCGTGGAACTTGGATACCATGCTCGAGTTGTCTTTTGCCAAGACAAAACTAAACACCACTTGTTCCAACTTCTCAGCAGAATCCTCAACGTCAATCATCTGATGGGTCGGTAAAATCCCAACAATACTTCCACGCAGCCTTACCTGAGCAACACCTGACCCCGACATCTCCCAGGTTTTCGACAAATGGGCCATGGTTTTTGCTAATTCACGGAAAGATTGCACAAGGGGCACAGAAGCAGGAAAAACTTTGGCAAGTACAGGGCTCACAGTTTTCACGTTTGGTGGTTCAGTTTTCACGTTTGGTGGTTCAAGTTCTTCATAAATGTCCTCGGTATCAGCCACAACAGGACACTCGTTTTTGATCATGGAAAGCTGGGTCGATTGTGCCTTGGGAACCGTTTGTGGTTCACGCACCTCAACAACCATGTTGTACCGTGCTTTACGCACTTCCCGTGGTATCTGCGTGTCTTTGAAAAGTTCCAAGTGCACAATGTCCGCGTTGGTCAATTCAGTCTGTGTGGCAATGGAAACCAGCGATACGGGATCTTGCCCATAGTTTTGCAGAGTTGTGGGCCGTGCAATGTCGCATTTTGTCTTCTTTAGCAAGGCAAGATCCGCCCCTATCTCATGGGCAGTCCTCTTTAAAGGAAGACCCAACAACTCGCTTGTAGCGTCATGGAACTCGGAATCGGAATCGGAGTACTGAGAGTTCAAAGAGCTTTCGCTTTCCACGACATCCTTTGCAGCATGGCTTTCTTCTCTAAACGAAAAATCCAAATTTCGCAAATCTTGTTCTCCTTCGCGGTTGTTCTCCTCCTCCTCCTCCTCCTCCTCCTCCTCCTCCTCGTCACTGCTGAACAAACTTTGAACGTTGATATCATCAACACTGAAAGTCTTGCGTGGTTCTTCTGGTGGGCTCTTCAACTTTGCAACAAAACTCTTTTCAGGCTCAAAAAAAACTGCAAGATTTTCAAAAGAAAATTTTTGATTCTTGTCATCGTCCATCAAGATCAAATTGGTCCACAAATGATTGACAAATTCATTCACACTGTTCCCATAATTCCCCGAGACATTAGTTATTCTTGGAAATTTGTCTATCAAAACATAAACAAAAGATTCAGTGGCATGAATGTCCCCCAGTATATTCAATATAATAATGCTCTTCAAATAAATGTTTTTCAATGACCAATGGGTCTTGTCAAAGTTTTCAGGAACGTTCAACTTGTAAGCGGTTTTCAAATGTTGGAAAAACTGCATGCACGGATGTTCAAACTTTGCAAACCGCGCAATATAGAAATCTTTCTTGCCCTCCTTTCCGTCGAAATTCTTAAGCAGCAAGTTGATTTCACCATTCACGACTTTGATAGAATGAAGCACAGAAACAAATCTGACAGAACAAGATCCATGCTCGTTCCATGTTTGCAGCAGTTCTCCAGTGTTGTTCAGAAAAGTGGCCACCATCTTTTGGTTCTTGCAACTTGTTCTTTGCCTTGTTTTTCTTTTTGTGTCCACCTCTCTTGAAACTCTGTTGAAAATCAATGTTGTACCAACCGTTTTCTTTTTTATTGATACCGAACAAAAAATTGGTTGAGAATGACGCGTCTTTATTTCGCGCATTAAGATCTGATAAGTAAATTTCTCGCAAAGATCAACAACTATTTTCAATACAAACATTAAAAAAAAAAAAAGTACAAAAGATATATAATAAACAAATTACATACACAAGCTCCCAGCACAGGCATCACTCCTTGCTGTCCAGCAAAATGGTCACTGGGCCGTCGTTGGTCAACTTGCAGTCCATCATGGCTCCAAACACACCATCAAAGACTTTGTCCTGACCCAAGTCCTGCTTTAGCAACTGCAAAAAATTCTCATACATTTCCTTTGCAATGTGTCCCTTTTGTGCAAGGTGAAAGTCGGGCTTGGTTCCCTTCTTTGTTTTCGCATACAGAGTGAACTGCGATATCGACAAAATTTCCCCATTGGCGTCTTTGATATTTTTCTTCCAAAACGCACCGGTCTCATCTTCAAATATTCTAAGGCTTGTAACTTTCTTGGCCAGTTTTTCAACATCTTCCATCTTGTCCTCAGTGGAAATGCCCACGAGCAGCATATAGCCTTTTTTGATTTGTGAGACAATTTGCGACTCAACAGTCACCGATGCCTGGGTGACTTTTTGCAATACAATCTTCATTTTGTTGTATACAGTGGATGCTTTTGGGTTTGTTTAATTTTTTTTCTGATATAATTGACAAAATGGTGTGTTAACTTAATCTTTCAAGTTAAAGAACTTTTTAATGCTTAGAGTGCTGAAAACTTGGACCGTGCCGTGAAAAATGAAAAATTATTTTGCAACCGCTTTTTCGGTCGGGGAGTTTGCGCAAGGCAATAATTTGCTTGAGATTACATAATTTTGTTACAGGATGTACATTTCCAAAAGCCTAAAAGTTAAATAAAGTTTGTGGGTTTGAATTCATTGAAACAATTGGATGTTACTCAGATAATAGCAATTGGCATTTTTTAGCCGTTACATTTTTGTTTGTTTACTTTTATATTTTTTGTGGCAGTGTGAAAGTGCTTGATTCAATTACTCTTTACATTAATTTCTGTACGCCAAAAAGTAAACAAAAAATTACTCAAAATATAAATTTTACATATCAAATTTTTGTTCTCCGAGCATAAAAATTTGAAAAAACTACAGGTTAATATAAAACATTAAAAAACATTTACACATTTCTCCTTCTATGCAGAACTGAGTAGAAAAATCTTCTCAGTAAGTAGAAAGTGCAACCCAAGGCCCGCACGGCAGCAAGGAAAGCAACCATCCATAGAATGACTGAAAAGTAAATATTGGCTCTTTTCCCAATGATAGATACAGTGACTGAAGCAACATTTGAGTTTGTTTGTCTCAATCTGTCGTATTGCTGAATACCACCGGTTTCCAAAACGACTGCAGCAATAGCAAAATTTGAGATGATCCACACGATCAATATGATGGATCTCACACTCGCATAGTAGCTTTGTTTCTGCTCGTCAAATGAAACTTCTTGCTCTTGTTCCTTTTCAGGTTGGCTGGCCAACAAATGGGTATGCTCTTGGTAATTCTTTTCAATTTCCTTTGCAGAAACAGGAATCTCCACTTGAACGGAGCCGTCTTTATTTGTGGCAATTTTCCCTAAAGATGCCGCTTTGGAGGCACCCTTGGTACCCCAGGTGATATCATGGACATTACAAAAAGCGTAAATGCTCAAAACGTTCACATAAGCGGGACTCAACAGCAAGTACTGTATAAAAGAAGTAATCATATGCCACGGCTGTAAATAGATGATGCTGCTGAAAAGGTACAGCAAATAAGTGGACCCCATTGAAACCAACATGTCTCTAAATGGAGCAGACAAAAGCAATTTTTTGAATGTAATGGTGCTTTTTTCCGCAATCAAATCTTCGATTGTGTGAACAGTCAAGTAAATGGAACAAAATATCACATAAACCATCAAAATAGCAAAAAACACAAAAACAATCAAGTAGAATCTCGCAGTCCCCTTGGGCTTGTTACCTAAAGACAAAATGAAAGTTGTTAACAACGTTAACCCATAAAGCCACAAAAAAATCACTGCCAAGTAATTGAACACTTTGATTTTATAAAACGAAACACTGATGGACAAAGTCAAAATTCTGAACACTAAAAAAAAGGAACTCAACGCAAACCATGAGATGACAGTGTTGCATAAAAGGTACGCACTCTCCAAAGTCAATGCCAGTTTCCTCATTGCCGATTGTCCAGAAGTCCATATTTGAAACATGTGGATAAAACTGTAAATCGACGCAAAAAAGGAACCGTTCATCCATCTTCTTCTTTGCAACATAAACTCAGGAATTTTCTCAGGTACATCTGTTGACCCAAATGAACTTTTGCAGTATCTTAGCACCCAGTTTGCGTCTTTTTTAGTGATGATTTCAAAACACAAAATTCTATCCTCTGCCAAGTACATGTTTGACGCAAACAATTTGATACTTTGCATGTTGTCACCAAAAAAATATTTTTCCAACGGTTTCCCCTTCAAAGCCTCGAAACGGTATGCAGAAAACGCACCTGGAAGCACTGTAATGAAACCAAAATTGGACTCTGTGGTTTTGTCCAAAATGTTACTCATTTTGTATTCAAAGTTTTGTGCAGCCACTAATGGATTGATCAAACTTTTGCAGTTTTTCCCCAAATCAACTCTGATCTCACCACAAGCCCCACCGACTTGTGGGTCTTTAAACTCTTTCCACAACTGGTAGATGGAGTTTTTCCCCGGCTTGGTACCTGCGTCCAAAAGTACAATGATTTCCGGTTTCAAGCCTTCAGCAAATGCGTTGATAGCCCATCTGTGAGAATTGATTTTCTTTTGGTTGTTTTCTTTCAAGCAAAACAAAAGTTGCACGGGGATCGTTGATTGATCGCAAGCTAATTGTATTCCGTTGTTGTCATCGATTTTAGCAATGTTGACCTTTGTGGTGTGTTCATAAATGTGTGCAGTCACTTTTTTTTCATTGATTTCGCTTTTTGCAAAACCGTCTTGGTAGCAACCCAAAGCACTCATCAAGGCCAAAGTTCTTGGATGAATTTTGGATCTACCATCGCTGACAATGCAAACAACAATTTTTTTCCATGCCTCTGGACCCCATGTACTGGAGTGTGTTTTTTTCAACATATGTCTGATGTTGTCAAACACCCCTTTCAAAGTTTTCCCCAGCAGAATTTCGTCTTCGTTGTACATGGTAACAACGATCATCAATTCAGTTTGACGCGGGACCATAAATTTTTGTTGTCTTAAAGTGTAGTTTTCGTAGATGTAGTCATCTGGTTCGCATGTTGCGGCTTGGTATCTCATAAATTTGAATTCATTGGAAATATTCGCAGGATTATCAACACTTTTGTAATACGAGGAGATCAATGTTTCACTTAGTGGACAATCAAAAACAAAATTACCATTTTCCAACAAAAATTTTCTAACAGCTGTGTCACTTCTCTTTTTTCTGGAAAATCCACTTCTGGACCCCATTGAGGAGTTTTCACTTGTGGATTTGCCATTGAGGTTGTGGAAGGAAGACGATAATTCTGTGCCTGTTTCTTCTTCTTCTTCTTCCACCTCGTTTTTGTATGTAACTTCTCTATCTTTTGGGAATTCCAATTTCTCAACGTCATCAATGGAGTCTCCAAGATCCATATGCTGGTTTTGGCCAACACCACCAAACTGCTCTTGATCATTAAGTGAGTTAGACCCATCTGCACCATCATCATAGTTTGCAAGATTCGTGAAGTCATGCTGTGCATTGTAATCATGGCCATTGTCAAGGGTTCCAGTTCTTCTGACCCATATGTCTTGGAAATCCCTGTTGTCTTTGTACGGATCAACCATAGTCCCATTTCTTTTAAGATAGGAGTTGATCTGATAGTCATCACCTTGGTCGGCCAAGAAAATCGGGTTGTCTTCACCAGATTCCACATCTCTGAATGGTGAAAAGTTGTTTCCGTGTGGATCAAAACTTTGTTGTAATTCGTAACTGTTCAAATTTGGGTCTGCAAAACCTGCTTGTTGATGGAATGTGGACGAGGGAAGACTTAGGTGGGTGTTATCGTATGCATTGGTATTAGTACTAGGGTTGTGGTATGCATTGATAGGGGTGTTACCATTTGTTTCCTCTGAAAGATGATTTAGCAAATCCATTTGACTTGTATGGTTGTTGTACGCAAAAATAGAATCTGAGGATGGGTCATTTTGGGATATAAATGGTTCACTTGTTAGATTTCTTTGATTTATTGGGTCTGCGCTTTCAGCAATAGAAGAATTGTCCGAATAATCATGGAAAAGTTCGTTTTCATTCAAATCAGAAGTTGGTTGGTTAAAAGTTGTGCTGTTTGGAATAACATTGATTGTGTTATTTCTAGAAGGTCTCTGCACACCGGTAACGGTTATTGCTGGCATAGGACCTGCATCAATAACCACATTGTTTTGATTTGATTCAAATGCGGTAGTAGCATCAGTCCCGTCTCTTGAAGGCAAAGAAGGAGCAAGAGGCGGAGGTGGACGCGTGAGTTGCTGTTGAATATAACTTGATTGACGGTGGTTATTGGCAGGCAATCCTGCAGTGCCGTTGTTGTTGTTATTATTATTATTATTAATGGCATTATTGTACATGTTATCATTGGGCTGCTGGGGTTGTGTTTTTTCTGCGTTTTCTGCATCCAGATCAGAATACTGATCTAGAAAGTCGTTGTAACTTTGCCCGTATGTAGTTTCGTGTTGATGTTGTTCTTGTGTGTTTGGCTCATTGGGATTAGGCTGATTTATATGGTTTGGGATATTATAGTTATAGCTCATTGTTTAGTGGTGAGTGACTTTTTTTCAAGAGTTTTTTTCTGTCTTTGAGCACACTTCTTTTTGTACCTTACTTGCTTTTATGCTATTATCTGAAAGCTTCAATATTAGAAGCCTTATATATATATATATCATCGAATATAAAAGATCAAGAACTACTTGGTTCGAACTGATCTTCCCAAATCTAGCTCATTCAAATCCAATCCAAACCAAATCAAATCAATCAAATAAAAATCAGATCAAGCAACTCCACCTGAAAACATGCAATTTCCTTCATCATCTTTTTATCTACTAGATCAGTACATCCGTAATCATCAAAAGTCTATAAGCTTCTTGTTTTGATCAAAAATGGTTTAAATTTAGCAGCAATATTTTCCGATATATTGCACTTTTCGTGTCGTGTTTCATTGTATTTTTTAGCAACAAAAATAAGTTAATTGAGTTTTAGTTTGAGTCAAGCCATCATCCATCATTTGTGTGTTCCCGCTGGTGTTTCTCCACGGACTTATTGCGCCTATTTCCTGCTAATCCGATGTTTCAAATCTTGTTGGCGTTTTTTCAAGCAGGCTTTTTTTTTTTTTCATTTTCTTTTTTCTTTTTTTTTATATGGCGTCAATCTTTTCCGCACTGTGTCGTTGAACAAGAAAACAAAAAAGAAAAGCCCAGCAATAACTTTTGCTAGTTGATTTATTACGTATGCTGCAAGTTCCAGTGTCGAGTGAAACACCTATCTGGCAGCTTGAAAGTAGGAAGAAAAAAAAGCAAAAAAAAAACAACAGAATTGGCGTGCGCCACCATCGGGCCTCACGGAACAGAGTGCCACTGGAAACGTAGTTGGTATATATGCCAGATCGCGCCACCCAAAACCAAAAAAAAATGAAATTGCACGTGCAACCTAAAAATAGAAACACGAGGATCGGATGGATGAGAGTGTGTGTCAGTGGCTTTGGGACTCGGGTGCGTGTGCCTGCAAAGTTTCTGGAAGGTTGAGCATAGTTTTGGGTACTAAATAAGGTTTGTGCAACCGAGACCAAGAAATAGCAATTACAAAACGTATTATGATATGTGCACTACTGAAAGTTTATTGTGGCTTGCAGTTCAGTGGCTTCTTGGTAAACACTGTTTCTCACGAGCTTGTCGTTGATGTACTCTCTCACACCACAAGATTGCTTTGCAACGTTCATCGCGTTGTTGCAAAGCATAACCACGTTTTTCTGCAAAACTCGAATGGTTTTCTCCACAGCCTCTATCTGTTTTTGCTGCTGCTGCTCTTCCTGCAAATCTTGCAATGATGTATGTAAGTTTCCATATTTCTGCTTTTGCAAATCCAATCTGTTCAACTCGTTTTCTGATCGTCTGATGTACAATCTGCTCAATGTCGTTGTCAACGGACTCAACTCGTTGTCCCTGCCCTTGATCAATCCAGTAGCAATGCTGGATTTTTCTTTGGATATTAGTTGAATGGCTCGGACCAATGTCTTGTCCAATTTTGTGGCCATGTTCCATCTTTCATCTGGGGTGAATAGTGTTGCCACGTTTTCTAAATTACAAACTAATCGCAAAAAATCAATTTCATTTAGCAAATAGTCAGATGAATTACAAGTTTGTGGATCAACTTCGTTTGATTTGTTCCAAAGATAAGAATACTCTGAATAATGGGTAAGATAGTCAGTATATCTCAAAGACAGTGTCAGTTCTTCTGTTGGGTCTTTTGCTGAAATTGGCTCAGAACTCGATTGCAATGAGTCTTTGGCCGTATCAAACAACCCAATGATTTGCAAATGCAGTTTGTTCATGTTAACAAGAATATAATTTTTTTGGAAATCGTTTCCATCACTTGTTGAAAGTTGAGCACTGCCTTCCGTGCTGTCGTGACTTATAATAAGCTCCAAAATTTCATTTACAAAAGTGTTTGCAACGTTCAACGTGTCAAAGTACGACTCCCATGACATAGAAGAGCTGCTTTCTACAACCTCAGACATGTTCTGTGATTGCATGTCTGTATTATCATTTTGATCATTAGAAGCGGAGTTATTTGCCAATTTAATGCCTTCTCCCGTATTGACATCAAATGAAGAGCTTTTCAACAACTCATCTTTCTCTAAATTAGGATAATCCAAAAATTCTTGTCTTGTTTTTTCCTCATCACTCATGATATTTGGTTGAACAGAATCAAAAAATTCCACATGGTGATCAACCAATTTTTTGAAAATATACGAAAATTTGTCCAACAACTGCACAATTTCAGCACCTGTAATATCTGCCATATATGAGTCTCTGGTGCTCAAAAATAAAAGAATGGCTGTAAAATAGTTGTAGTACAAATCCCAGGTAGCCAAGCTGTTAGACTCAGACAGCACCATCAACTCATCAAATTGACCCAAAAGGTGAAACACCATGTTTTCAGGAAACAACATTTGAAGCAAGTCTGGTGCAAGTCCCACAACGTACACCAAAATGTCAGTGTCTCCGTTTACGTGTTTGTATTCCGACTGCAATTTCAACAATAAAGTCAACCGGTTGTACGCAATGTTGTATGAGATCTTATCCGAACGGTTTACCGTGCATTGTAAACCGGCATTGTACGTTGTCACTGCTTGATAGTAGAAATTCAAAGTTTTTTTGATATCTGATAGTACCCATCTTTCAGCAAGCTCCTCCAACTCAACACCTTCTTCATAAAAATCTGTTTGCTCTTGTAAAATTTTGTCCACTTTGCGTGTTGATGAGCCCTTTGATTTTTTTGGAAAGTTGAATTTTTTTGCCATACTTGTAAAAGGTTGTGTTTGCAACTTTATAACACCGATCTTGATTGATATGGGGTATCTGTCTTTTTGTTGCCTCTGGCAAACTGCCACCAAAAAGATACCTATCAAATGTTGTCAGTGTGTTAGGTGTATCAAGATTTTATTCATGCTAACACCGATGACTCGTGCACTCCGAGGTGTCGGGTAAAAATTGGAGTCATAGGACCGATCAGGATCACACGACGCAATTCAAAATTTTAAATCAATTTTTTTTTTTTTTTTTTTTTTTTTTTTTTTTTTTCTCACCACAGTTTTCTAGAAGGCTTATCTTTGAAAACATGGTGAGAAATTAACATAAAATATTTAATCTTGAGCGTAGTATTAAAGCTTTTTGATATAAAGTTGTGAGACCCAGAATAAGCAAAAACCTTAAACAACAAAACAAAACACCACGACAGCTCATCAAAATGTGCAGATTCCTAATATTCAAAGGCAAAGAGCCAATCAAATTGTCCCACTTGTTGACCAGACCAGCCCACTCCATCATCAACCAGTCCTTTGACAGTCGGTTGAGACTGGACAGAAGAAGACCCATCAACGGAGACGGCTTTGGTGTGGCATACTACCCAACGGACAGAGACTTGGAACAGGATGGTCCGTGTTTGTTCAAAGCCATTACGCCCGCATGGAACAATCAAAACTTGGAAACTTTGGCAGAAAAAACCAAGTCGTCATTGGTGTTTGGGCATGTGCGTGCTTCGACATATGGTGTGCTATCCGAAACCAACTGCCATCCTTTCACATACCATAGTCTAACTTTTATGCACAATGGTGGGATCGCAAATTTCAAAAAGATCAAAAGAAGGTTTTTGTCGGAGTTGGACGACGAGTATTTTAATTACATCCAAGGCAGTACTGATTCTGAATGTGCCTTTGCTCTGTTTTTGGACATTTTACACAAAATGGGCCATGATCCAAGCAAAAAAGAGGGAAATTTCGGGGACAGAGTGTTGAGAAAAGCATTGAAGAAAACCATACAAAAAATCAAGTACTGGACACAGGAAGCCAATAAACTTGTGAAAGAAGACGAAAAGGAGGAACCATCTTTGTTGAATTTTGCAGTTACTGACGGAGACTCGGTGGTGATATCGAGATACATCACTTCAAAGACCGACGAAGCAGCCTCGCTTTATTTCAGTTGTGGTTCCAGTTTCAAAGAGTATGCTCCAAGAGAATACAGAATGGAGAGATTGGACAGAAACTCAGACGTCATTATGGTTTCGAGTGAGCCGATCACTTTTGAAAGATGCGATTGGACTGCAATGAATACAAATTCCCTTTTGACAATCAAGAACCAAACTATCTTGTTGCATCCTATCATTGACGAGTATTATCAAATCGATCCATTGTACACGAGGGATTCCGAAATTGCCGCAAGCAAAGGGTTGATGGGTTCTATTCCAGTTGCAATAGAACAAGAAAGGTTTGTGCCACCTTTGGAGAGAGAAGGTCGTTTGTCGAGACCAGTCACACACGCCATATGAAAAGGGGAAGTAAGAGAAAAGAAAAAAGAGAAAGAAAACACAAAAAAAACAGGGGAGAAAGGGGAGTTGCAATTTGAGAATGGTTACCCAAAGTTTTTGATATTTATATGTAAAAAGAAAAACATAGTTATGAAAAAAAAAAGCCTGCTTTTGATATTTGTAGGTGTCCCCTTTCTTGAGTGATAGTATTTCTTAAAGTAGCCTTCTATGTAAATTTTTTTGCAAAAAAGTCATCATGAAAGCCATCATGGAAATCACTTCACGAAAATGGTCCAAAAAGTCGCTAAAATATTGAGTCATTACTCTTGATTTTCTTAACAAAACACAGTTTGTTTTATATTATTAATCCATTTATGCATTTATTATGTCTGATTAACACAATTTATGCAATTTCGGCCCACAAATAAATTAAGGGATTTACGTGCGTGCTTTGGTGCATCGCTATTGTGCATCGCTATTGTGGGAATTTGTGTTTTTTTTTTTAGTATTTTCTTTATTTTTATTTTTATTTTTTTTCCGTTTCTCTTTTCGCTTCTTCTCCAAAATAATGACAATAAGATTTTTTTTCCAGGTTCGAATAAGTGAATAAAGGTGAAAAATCAATTGTTGTTATCAGCTCAAAGCGCAACTCATGCCTTTTGTTAAGCCAATGGAGCTATCAAGGTGCACATTAAAAGCAATAAATGAGTGACAACACTTAATCAAAAGCAATTGTGCCTTGTTATGATGAAAGAATAATCAATATACAAAAAAAAAAATATGTTTAAAGAATGATCAAAAAATGATCAAAGGATCCGGAAAAAAGAATTTCGTGGTTCTGTTCCTCTGCATAAGAGTCTAGTCCTCTTATTACAATCACCAGGATTTTAGGGATGTGCAAGCAGTTTTATTTGTGTTTGGTGAAAAAAAAAATAATTAAACGTGCTTAAGAATGATTGCAACATACATTACTAATAGCAACGTTTAAAACAAAAAAAAAAAGAAGGGACAGGAGAGAATCAAAAAAATTACCTTATTTTGTAATTCTTTGATTTGATTATTCTGCTGTGTTAGTAAAGATCGCTTTTTATGTCTAATATTTTTACATGAGTTTCACTTCTTTTAGAGTGCCAACGCTGTAACATAAAAACAAGGGTATATAAGAACAAGAACCTTTGGATGAGAATCAATTTTTTGTATCACTGTCTTGTTTCTGTTTGATTCAATTTGAAATAGTAACAAGAAACCAAAAACTAAAAACCAAAAACTAACAAAAAGTATTGAGAAATGCCAACAACGTACAATCAACAATCTAACAACCCAAGTGGAGCAAGACCACAAACCACATACGCCAACACCAGTGCTACTGGAGCAACAGAACCAGGTGGCACAAGACCAACTGGTGGTGGAACAGATGACTATTACCAAGACCACAACGACGAAGAAGTTGCAGCCAAAAGTCCCCAAAACTTTACTGGAAGATTGGCCAATTTTTTTTCTCAAGACCTTCCATTAATGTTTTTGAGATTGACTGAGTTGGCCGCCTCTGCTATTGTTTTAGGGTTGATGGCTTATTCCAGACGTTCTTATGGGGTACACAACGGGAAGAACAACTTTGTTATTGCTGTGAGTGTTATTTCTCTTTTTTATTTGCTAATGTTGTATGCGATTTTGTTTGCTTTGAGAATGATTATGGTTCCAGGAATTTTTTTCATTTATGAAATAATTTTGATGTTGTTGTGGTTGGCTGCTTTTATTGTTGTTGCTTGGGAACATGGTAGAAGCTCATGTTCCGTGACCGATTTTGGGAATGGTACTTATTACAACAACTATTTAGGATCCTTAACCACTCAAACTTATGGTAGAGCTTGTAGATCTTCCAAAACTGCTATTGCCTTTGCTGGTTTGGCTTGGCTTTTGTTTACAATTTCCACGTTTTTGTTTTGGAAAAATGTTATTAGACCAATCAGAAAAGATCAATACAAAGGATTTTCAGACATTTGGAAGAGCGGTAGTGTAATGAACATCAACTTGCACAGAATGAGTGGGTTGAAATTGGCTGATTACACCCCACCAAGCGCTCAAACTGGTCATGATTTGGAACACGGTGGAACTGGAACTTATGACAATGCCTACGCTACTCAAGGTGGTGCTGGTGCTGGTGCTGGTGCTGGTGCTGGTGGTGCTGGTGGTGCTACTGGAGCCACTGATGAAGAAAGATACAACACGTATGGGTCTTCAAACAACAACAGCACTTTGCAAAGCGGATCCAATCATTACAATGAAAAGCACGAAAGAAAACCTTCTTCAGGAACCCAACCTTACAGTGCTGCTGATACCAATGCCATTCCAGAAGAAGAACAAGTTGGCGATGCATCAAGAAATCAACAAAACCCAGCAACAACAACAACCACAACCACTCAGTACCAAGAACAAAAATACTAGACATAGTATTTTTTTTAAAAGATATGTTTGTGTTTGTCCTGCCAACTCTTCTTTTTCTTTTTTTTTTTTTTTTTTTCGCAATTATTTTATAAATTGAGACAAACTAATTACAACTAACGACTTGTACTACTTCCACCACGTACATAGTAGTAATACTCCAATCATTATGACAACAACATCAGCTTAATATACATTACTGCTGATATCATTTCATTTATTTACTTTTCTATTTTTCGTAAGATATATAAGACTAATAACTTAATTTTCCGGTTTTCAAAAAAAATAAGGTTCCATTGATTGATCAATGATTTAATTGCAACTTTGCGAGGTCAAGTATGTTGAACTTGCCGAAAAGATGATATAAGTTGTGTGCTACTTTCTTGGCATTTGAGTGCTTTTGCACGTGACACAAGGTTACTGACCCGGAGTGCTGTAAATTATTGGAAATAGCATGCGGATATACGCGGACAATGATATCAATCATTATTGTATGGTGTATGGGTGCACGCATGTTCAAGAGATGAGGGATTATTTTTCTTTATTTCCAATATTAATAATCTTTTGAGTTTCTTTTTTTTTTTGTTTTTTTTTTTTTTTTTCCTTCCTATCATCTCGCATATATAGATTGTGTGGTTGGGTTTTTGTGCACGGATATTAATATTGAGGTGTATTACTTGTATTGTTTGTTCGTTAAACGAAGTGGAAGTGGAAATTACATCATAATGTCAGTATCATTGGAGTAAAAGAAAGAAACAAAGAAAGAAAACAAAAACAAACACAAAAACAACAACTTCAAATAACAACTGAGTTTTCCTAAAAAGGTTCGAAGTTGGTTGTAAGAAAACACTTTGTTAGACTAAATACGTTTTTAATAAAAATAATATTTAATTGTTTACCATCGGGTAGTAATCAATCACTTGTTGTTGTTGTTGTTGTTGTTGTTGTTGTTGTTGCTATGTATTAATCTAATGAATGCCGTTTATTCTCTTCATCTTCAGCTAATTTAAGCAAGTCAGACTGATGAGTATCTCGATAATTACACACTGCGATTGCACGGTTCGTAAAATGAAAATTATCGTTACAATATTTACTTCACTTTTATTCTTATTTTATTTTTATTTTTTTTTTTCTTTAAATGAGTAATGATTGTCGTTTCTGATATGCACCTATCCATGGAAGCCATATTTTTTGCAATGATAATTCCCAGATTATTAATCTCAATTGTATAATATAGAGGTTTGGTATTAGCACTTCCAATATATACAACTTGTCTTTCGAAATATCTTGAACGAAAACAACCTCGAAAACCAGGTTTTAACATACAAAAGAATAAGCATACCCAAAGGAAAAAGCCACACACATACCCACATCTATAATGAAATTCCTATACGTTTTGCCAATTTTGTCTCTTGCTTCCTCGATTGTTTACGGTGAAGAACAAGAAGAACGTAAAGTTGAAGAAACAGAAGTTTCTACCGAAATTGTTGACGCTACTTCTACCTCTCACTCCACCCATTCCACTCACAAATATGGGAAATTCAACCATACCTCGAGATCTCATGCTCCAAAAAACACTGGAACTCATAAATACGGGAAATTCAACCACACTTCTAGATCCCATGCTCCAAAAAACACTGGTACCCACAAATACGGGAAATTCAACCATACCTCTAGATCCCATGCTCCAAAAAACACTGGAACTCATAAATACGGGAAATTCAACCATACCTCTAGATCTCATGCCCCAAAAAACACTGGTACCCACAAATACGGGAAATTCAACCATACCTCTAGATCTCATGCCCCAAAAAACACTGGTACCCACAAATACGGGAAATTCAACCATACCCACCACAAAAGAGACGATGCTGACTCTACAAACGGTGCTGCCACCATGGGTGCTGCCATGGGGTTGTCTGGTGTTTTGGTCGGTGCTATGATGTTGTTGTAATAAGTTTATTGTTGCTGTGCTTCAACTACAAAATAAAATAATTTTTAAAAACTCTCTTTCTGAAGTGATCATGCTGTTTGCATATATAATTATATATATATATATATCTATTGACAATAATGTCTAGGTACTAACTTTGTTTTGCGGTTGCTCGAAAGATATTTTTTTTTATCTCTTACTTCCTTTTTTTATTCTAATATACCTATATATTATAAAATAATCATTATTTTCTGTTTTCTCGAAAAAAAAACAAAAAACATGATTAAAAATTCAATGAAAAGTACAATCTTTTATTCTATATATGTTTATATTGAAATTCATCTAGTCTATCTACATCATATTCAATTCAATGCTTTCTTCTAGATCTTGACCCTCTTTTAAAGGATCTCTATCTTGTAGATGCATGTATTCAACATTAGCGTACGTCCATCTTGAATGAAATTTACCATCTGGTAAAATTTTTGGCATGAAGTAATTGTATTTTGTATATTCAAATACGGAATACGATAAAACACTTCCAACAACCAAATCAACAAAATAATGATGAGTCAAATACATGGTACTCCACCACAACCAACAAACATAAAATACAAACAATGGTCTTAGTTTTGGAAATACGTATGAAAAAAACAATGCTTCCATGGTGGCACATCCACTATGTAAAGATGGAAAAGCACCAAAAATAACCGAAGAGTTGGAAAATCCATCGGTATATAAAGAAATTCCCAACAGTTGATCTATTCTTCCCAATCCACCAGGAGAACCTTTCATTGCATAATTTGGGATTTGTTTTTCATACAAGTCTTCGTACCAAGGTGGAGCAGCTGGAAACAAGTTTTGAATAATAACACCAACCAAATTCATATACCCAAATGCAAATGCATACGATCTCAATATTTTTGGAGGCCCAAACAAAAATAAGATAATTGCAACAACAAAGGGAGCACCAAAATGAAACAACCCATAGGGAATCCATGCAAAGATGTCCAGCACGGGGTTGATGGAGTTGGATAAAATGGCACTCAAATCATCACCATATAAAATGGTTTCAATAGCCGGTAAAACATTCACACTGATTGGATTTCTTTTGGAACTGTCAAAAGTAGAACTAGTGAAATATAGCGATAACCATGTCCAAATAGGTAATGCTTGGAAAAAAAACTGACTTGTCATTGGAATCAAAAAAATCAGGGCAAAAACTGCAACAACAATCAGTTTGGCCACTATCGAAGCTGGATTTGTTATCAAAACAAACAAAAGAACACTGCTCAGAATAACATAGTTGGCAATTTCTCTCTTAAGAAAATGGTGTGATTTGAGTTTATTCAGTGTTAATGAAATGTTCAAAGAGGTATCCAAAGTACCACACTGCGCATTGCTTGGTCTATTTTTCAAAAAAGCTCTTTTGATCTTTTCCATCACTTGACTCGTATTGTGTGTTTTGCTATTTGTGCAAAAGTGAAAAGGTTTCTGGATATGAAAAAATATAAACTCTTCAGGAAAGCTGGCTTTTGTCTGATACTGTTTGAACTTTTTTTTGCAGAATAGAGAAATACATATGATAATTCAAGTTTTTCAAAATTTGTTACAGATCACATCTCGTCACTTTTGTTTACTTCCAGAACTTCATTGTCATCGCAAATATGAAATGATTTTCCAGTTTTTTTTTTTTTGTTTGCAATATTTCCCGCAACCTCGGACTGTTTTTAATGGTGTTTGCCGAAAAAAAGCATATTTTCTCGGAAATAACCAAATAAAATACCGAGCTATAGCCACGTGATATAATTGCCATCTTTCTTTTTTTTTTAAAAAAAAAAACTTTATTCTACCCGACCATGTTTTGCAATAATTTTTTTTAGAGATTCCCGATTTCTCCTTCTTTCTTTTTCGCTTTGGTGGTGGCTGTGTGGTCTAGGTTCTCTTCGTTCGCGTTCCATTTGTTTCTTTTCACGGGAAATAGTCGTTGCATCAACAGTGCCTTCATCATTTCTCAAAATCTTGTTCTACCATGCTAGTTCAAGAAGTGTTAGGTGCATGCCAGTTCTCAAAAACATTTCCATAGCCAACTTAACCACACACACACACACACACACACACACACCATGGATCCAAGTGACTCAAACACCTCCAAAAACAAGTTTGTGCCGGAATACAGAAGAACCAACTACAAAAACAAGGGCAGATTTACCGCTGATGAATTGAGAAGAAGAAGGGACACTCAACAAGTTGAGTTGAGAAAGGCGAAAAGAGACGAAGTTCTTTTGGCCAAGAGAAGAAACGTGAACAACAACTCTTCAGCAGCAGCAGCAGCAGCAGCAGCTCTAGACAGTGATTCTGATGACGAATTTACTAGTGCACAAAAGGACTCCGAGAATAATGAATTTTTGAAACAGTTGCAACAAGAACTACCAACCATGATTCAGCAGATCAACTCTGACGATGTCAACGCGCAGCTAAGTGCCACAATCCAGTTCAGACAGATTTTGTCCAGAGAGCAAAACCCACCAATCGATTTGGCTATCAACGCAGGAATCATTCCAAGATTGATCAGCTTTATGCAAGAAAACCAACCTGAAATGCTGCAATTAGAGGCTGCATGGGCATTGACCAACATTGCTTCTGGGACCAGTGAGCAAACCAAAGTTGTTGTTGATGCAGGTGCGGTTCCAAGTTTCATTCAGTTGTTACTATCTCCATCTGTTGAAGTCAAAGAACAAGTCATTTGGGCTTTAGGTAACGTTGCCGGTGACTCGCCAAAATACAGAGACTACGTTTTAGAATGTGGTGCTATGCAACCTATTCTAAGTTTGTTTGCCTTGAACAAAACTTCACTAATCAGAACTGCCACTTGGACTTTATCCAATTTGTGCAGAGGCAGAAAACCTCAGCCGGACTGGAACATCGTTTCCCAAGCGCTACCAATTTTGAGCAGACTGATTTACTCACTGGACACTGAAACGTTGGTTGACGCATGTTGGTCTATTTCTTATTTGAGTGATGGACCTACACAAGCCATTCAAGCAGTTATCGAAAACAGAATACCTAAAAGATTGGTGGAACTACTTTTGAACCAATCAACAACCATTCAAACTCCTGCATTGAGAGCAATTGGGAACATTGTTACCGGGAACGATTTACAAACTCAAACTGTGGTGAATAGTGGGGTTTTGCCAGCATTGGCCAAATTATTGTACTCTCCAAAGGAAAACATCAAGAAAGAAGCTTGTTGGACAATTTCCAATATTACAGCAGGAAATACAAATCAAATTGAAGCCGTTATTGCTGCCAATTTAATTCCTCCATTGATTCAATTACTTTCTGAAGCCGAATATAAAACTAAGAAAGAAGCATGTTGGGCCATTTCAAATGCATCTGCAGGAGGGTTGGAAAAACCAGAAATCATCAGATACTTGGTTGCTCAAGGTTGTATCAAACCATTGTGCGACCTCCTTGAAGTTGCTGACAGTAAAATCAAAGAAGTGACTTTGGATGCCCTAGAAAACATTTTGAAAGTCGGTGAACTAGAAAAAGAAGCAAAAGGATTGGCTATCAATGCTCACGCAGAATATATCGACCAAGCAGGTGGTACAGACAAGATTTTCATGTGTCAACAGGACGCTAATGAAACCATTTACGAAAAAGCTTACAACATTATTGACAAGTACTTCCACGACGACGATGAAGAAGATGTGGTTGATGAAACTTTGAACAACAACGCTTCACAACAGGGAAACACCTTTAGCTTTGGTACCAACGCCAACGCAAACCAATCTTTCAACTTTGAATAAAAAGCACATAGAAGAAACTCAAGCTTTTAAACGCTTTCGTTTTATTTTTATTCCAAAAAACATAGATACACTGTTTTCTGTACACTTATATAAAATCATAAATCACTTATTAATAAGTTGTCTCGAAAATAAAACACATGAGTGTTTATATCACTTTGAATGAACATGCTGGCTAAAGCCTGGCACAGTAAAATCAAACTTTTAATACTTTATGTATAAGCGAGCCACATAAATTTGATGACCCACTGTAGACACTGAAAGAATTCCAGCAACTTGGTATAACCCGGGTGGTAAATAGACATGGCTAGCTTGCACATTCACAAAGGCTTATTTCATAATGTTAAGATCGTCCAACAAAATAACAATCTAAAACAACGTGAGATCTTGAGCAACTTCCTAAACTGCCAAGTCATCTTCTTTGGATTTTGTTTTTTAGTCTTTCAGTTTCTTGGTTTTGTCTTTGTTGCCTCGCTACAAGCGAAACCTTTTAACAAATTTTGTTATATGTATTCGAAAGTGTAAGCATGGGTGTCAAGATGTTGATTGTTTACAGACTAAACCACTAAGATGGAAAACAGTAGCCAACGGGTAAAATGTACATTCACTCTATCCACAATGTTTTTCTGCTCATCTTTTGGGGTTGTCTGCGGTATCATTCATCTGCTATATGAATATATCCAAGACAAACCAAGAACTTCAACACAAGCTAACACAGAATTTCAGGTCACTGCAAAAGACAAGTCTTTTTTTAGTTAAAAATTCCGAAAACTTTGAATATGTATGTAGTACGTTACAACTCTTTGTGTCAATTTCAGTACTGTTGCGATGAGATACGATGTTCTTGTAATTTTATTTAATTGAATCTTTTTGAACCTTATTGGAACTATTCTATCAAAAAAAATTTACAAACGCTTCTTCACACACCTGATGGTGCAGGAAATACTTTTGTAGACAAGTTACATGACAGATGCCAATTAACTAATGCTTAAAAGCAGTCGACATTGCTAGTTCATGACAGTTTCGAGCAATGTATGTGTCACGTGCTAGCAACACAGTTATCAATTTTTTCAAAATTGTGACTTGATTTCTCATCACCCAAACAAAAGCGTTTTGCGGTTAATTGTTTATCCCGGGGTTGGATTTTCCAAAGTGCAGTAATGTTGAATATCTAAAAACAAAAACAAAAAAAATGCATTAACAAAAAAAATTCAGCCATATAGGTTTAGCACTGGCCACTCGAATTGCACTTACAAACACACGGTTTTACTTAAACCACACTTAAATGAGCAGGGATAGTCGAGTAACAAACCCAAGGATTACTTCACTGTCATCGGCTTACAAAAATCATGGAAACACAAACAACGACACAAAACCTAGTGTCTCAAACAGAAGCAAAATACGTGTGCGATCAATTGATGAGATAGGCATGCCCTATTTTCCTCCAGAAGTGCGACAGCAGCGTCAACTTGAACAACAGCGGCAACATCAAAACCAAGACTTATACTCACGTTATGCATTGGAAGAAAATGAAAGCATTGAGACAAATGGTAAAAGGGAACAAAGCGCGCCTTCAGGCTCTATTGATCATGCTAAACCAACGTCTCGTCCATACGGTCATCCGTATCAGGATTTGGAGCAGCCGCATCTAAGACTCAAATCAGAAGAGAGCATTGTTGAACATTTTGCAGTACATGGCGGTGGCGATGTTCAGAGCAGGTCTAGCAATGTACAAAACGCCGTTGAACTTCGGAAAAAAGTTCTTGCGACCAAACGCGTTATTGGTCGTCCCATTCCCTTGTCATATGTGCTACAAAAACAACGCAACCAGAACAGAATTTACAACACGCAGAACAAAGAATCTCATTTTGACAGCTCGTTTGGTGCTGATAATGAGGAGCCTTCAAGAAAACCATCATCTACGAGTGAAAAAAAGCAAGAACCTCCAAAACTTGCTTTTTTGAAGCAAACACAAGACGATGAAAATACCACAGTCAATAACAATCATATTTCGTCCAGTCTAGCACAGAAGGATTCTGCAACAATGGAGTCGGAGAATGTGCCCGATAAATTTATGGCAGAGGGCAAACAAGAGTATTCTATACTAATAAACAATGATAAAGACCTGATCGATCTGTGGGAATGCATTGTGGCCAATTATAACAAAAGAAAAGCTAACAACAAAAGAACTGACACAGACATACAGAAATTACATGCACCATCAATTTCAAATGAAATAAAACGTTTCAAAAAATTCAAGGCAATGTTTACACGCTTCAAGACTATCCTTGGCGTGCTATTTAATCGCAACAATCTATTTCTCGTTATGATTTTTGTAACTTTACTAATATACAACGTCACTATCTATTATATGTACAGCGGGAAAATGTAACATTATTGGAGAGGTATAAAGATCTCAAAACTCACCATTCATTTTATTACAAGACGTTTTTCATTCTTTTTTCCATTATTTCAAAAATCACCCCTCATCAATTTATTCACAGGATAGATTAAAAAAATAAACAAGATGCAAAAACATACATTTCACTCATCAAAATCGTTTTTAGGTGGTCTTTTATGTTCACTGTTCATGTACAGATCAATGGCAGCCGAAAAAGCTGCAAATCCTGCACACCCAATGGCTGCTGCCTGAGGCCCACTTTTATACGCCAACCCACCACCAGTCAAACACCCTGCAGCCAAACCATTGAAAATATCACTCTTGGCTCTAGTACTTTCCACACAACATTCCACACCAGCATAGATCATCCCGATGTACCCGAAATTTTTTGCACTGCTCCAACTTCTTTTTGTCATATCGCTCCACGCCACTTTCATCTGCTGTTTGAAAGGCATATCGGCTATTGTTTTCAACGGAGAGTCTTTTGATGCTATGGCTGCTGTGTGTAATGGGGTGTCGTAACTCATACTTGCCATAAACAAACCGAAAACCCCACCAAGTGCAAACCCGGTGACCCCACTGATCATGGATTTTCCCGGACACGAAGACATGAAAGTAAGTAACATGTTTGCCCCGGCTTCCCCCTGTTCGTCAGGGGTCATTTCACTCAACGGTTTTTTTGGTGGTGGCGGTGTTGCCAAATCTAGTCCAAACCCTTGATAAACCATTTTATTTTGTTTTCTTTTTCAGTGGGTTAAATTTTCAGTTACTGATCTTTTTGACTGAACGAGTTTTTTTCCTTCTATGATGCCCACTGGAGTAACTGTGGAGAGACCGTGTGTTTCTTGTTATGATGACAGTACCAGACCTTAAAGAATTGACAAAAGGGGTTTTTTTCGGGGGATCGAATCTCTCAATCGCAATTGAATGTGAACTGCGGCACACACAATTAGTTTACGCATCGTGTTCCAGAATCTCGTTTTGTGGTTTTCCAAATGGGCGTAATGATTTCGCCAAAAAAAAAAAAAAAATTCAAAGTCACATGCAAACCTAAGAGTACAATACACGTGACTCCTTTAATTATTTTTTTCTTGTATGTATTGCAATTCCACCTTTAAAGTTTAATAGAAACAACTCTATATGAAATTCCAAGTTATGGCCGAGGTATCTACAATTTCGTTCAGCTTCCTGTCATAAGTTTTTCCTTTGGCGACCAGATGATGTATGTAAAAGAGTTTTTTTTATTGCGATAACAATCAAGGCTTACTACTCTTGAACTTTCTCTAAAACTTATAAAAACAATGGCTTCTCATTGAAAAAAAAGCCTTACGCTAGACACCCACACCTCTTCCAGGTACATTTTTTGCTTTTATTTAGTAATTTAGTGCCGTGCAAATTTTAAATGCGAGATACACATAAAGAAAAAAAGAATTATATCCGGATAACGTGCCATCCATCGAGTTTTAGGAAGTTGTGATGTGTTGTATGTACCTGAAAATTTTCTAGCGTTTGTTGCATAGCAAAATTAGCAAAGCCAAGAAAGTCCATTTTGATTCTGACAGCAAGATAATCATTGCCGCGGCATTGTAAACAAACCACAGAACAATGGATCTTCGCATATAACATTGATAAATCCGATCTATGTACTTGGGTTTTGCAGGGAAGGTTGTGCAAACTTTAAAGCTTTGAGCTTGAAAAGACAATTATTACCTACATCTTTTATTGTTTTCTTCTTAAAATCGGGCTAAGATCGTGTGAATCACAATAAAGCAAGTTACTTGGATAGCGGATTGAAAAAAAAATTAATAAAATTAATAATAATAATAAAATTAAAAAAAAAAAAAAAAAAAGGCTTGTACATCTTAAACATGCAAGCGCCTTGTTTTTATGGGTTTTCTCTATTGCAATTGAGTCATTGCGATATCCACGTTTTGTATAAAGGTTGGAAAAATATTTCCAAGGTTACGAAGTAATATGGTTTTTCCTTTGAAAAAAATATATAAAAGGAGATAGCAAATAATCAAAAGTCGTTGGTTGAATGTTTTGCTTTAAAGATGCTCAATTATAGCAAAAGCAAAAAACAAAATCTCACACCAACAAAACTTCAAAATTCAATGTCAGCACTTGGAGAAAAATTTTATAATATGTTTTCATCAAATGGTGGATTTCGTCAAATCGATTTCAGATTCTGTCTTATCATTGTGTCTTTAGTCATGACAATGTTTATTGCGGCTTTGGATATTGTCATTGGTATTTCCATCATCAACCAAATTTCCAAAGATTTCAATTCATACACAAACTCAGGATGGGTTTTAAGCGCTTACACTTTGACATCTGCACTGTTCACCTTGGTTAGTGGACGGATCTCATTAAAAATAGGTTTGAAGATGGCGATCATTACAAGTATAGTGATATTCGAGATTGGTTCTTTGATCAGTGGGGTGTCCAACTCCATGAACATGTTGATCGGTTCCAGAGTTGTAGCTGGTATTGGTGCTGGTGGTATTCAAAGTTTGTGTTATGTTTCCATTCCCTTTTTAGTGGGACCAACAAAAATTGCCACTTTAAATGCTGTTTTTTCTGCAACATATGGGATTGCTGCATTTTTAGGTTGTATTATTGGTGGTACTTTGATCGATCGTTGGAGAATCTGTTATTTGATCAACATTCCAATTGGATGTGTTCCTTTGATCTTATTAATATTGGTATTTCCTTCCTCTATGGAATTGTTGAATAAAAAATCAAATAATGTTGATGAACTGACCTTTGACATGGATATTCCTGGAAAGCAATCACCAACAAATTTGATCACAAACACATGGAACAGTTTTATAACGACTTTTTTCAAACTTGCGAGAAATTTAATCAATTTAAATTTTTACGTTGATTGTTTTTATGAACTTTTCGCATTTTTTGATTTGATTGAGTTTAGTTTAATTTCAATCAGTTTCAGTTTGCTTTTGGTTGGGTTAACTTATGGTGTGCAGCACGGTAATGCAGATCGTGCCTTCAATGCCACGTATGATGTAATCATCATGCTTGTTTTCAGTGGGATATCCTTTATTTTGGCTATTGTTTGGGACTTGAAAATCTATCAACTAATCGTACCGAGTTGGTATTATAAAAGGTATCAAAGGGAATTATGTCAACCATTGTTTTCAATTAGATTATTGACCGAGTGGAAATTAATCAGTTTGAACATGATCAATTTTTTTATTAGCATGATTTATTTCAGTGTTGCATATTATTCCATTCAATATTTCCAACTTGTCTTTGGTGAATCAAGTTCAAATGCTACATCCCATTTCACATGTTTCATATCAGCACCAATATCGGCCACCATTGCTGGTAAACTTAATTCCAAATTTGGGTTGGTCAAAGAGGTTATTATTTTGGCTGTTTGTTTGGGAATGATTGGAACAGGACTTTTATCTCGGTTTGATCATCAAATCAATTCCGTTTCTCAAGCCGCACCATTGGTACTTGTAGGGGTCATGTATGGTGGATGCGTTCAAACTATTTTGTTGGGTTTGCAAATTCAAACCAAGGATTATGGGAAAGATGAGAAAACAGAAAATTACAAAACAGAAATGACCAATTTCACATCTGCAAATTCTTTTTTCAGAATATTGGGTAGTGCTTTAGCAGGTGTCATTGCCAATATTGTTTTTGATACCACTTTAAAAAAAAAATTGAACAGTAACAAAAGCAATCTTCCTGTTAATTTGCACAAACAAAGTGTAAACTATATTGTTATTTACCGAATGGAAAATTTTGATTCCAGGTTCTCAGTTTTGGGTCAAATGATTGCTAATTCCATTGTTGTTGTGTTTTGGGTAACTTTTGCCTTTCAAAGTGTTTCGTTTCTGCTGTCATTAACTTTATCAAACAAAAGATCAATGGTTTCTGAGGTAAAATCTGGTCCAAAAGACCCGTTCAACAAAGAAAATCATGAAATGAAAGAGGAACAAAAAGCATTAGAAGAAGAAAACGGTTCTTTTAGTGAGCAACACCAAAGCGTTGGCTTCAATAACAACAATTTACATCAAAAGCAAAGAACAAATGTTTTTGACAATGATGCAAACAGCAACTCCAACAACTCTTTCAACACCCCACAAAAGACACCATGGTATTTTTACATTCCCGTTGTTGGACTTGGTTTCAGAGTTTACCGTTGGGTCAACAAATAATAATTTTTTTTTTTTTTTGCCGTAATTTCATTTTATTAAAAAAACGCTGAAGGATCAAACATTTGTAATTTCTCAATGTACATTCATTTTATTAAGAACACTATAACATGGATCATTCTACTATTTTCTTATTCTTGGTCACTTGATTGTCCTTTATTTCCCCTACACAACCGTGTGTTGTTTTTCTTGGCTTCAGATATCCTCTATCGAACATGGTACCTTTTATATATTTAAACGTACGAGCAGGATCAATGAGATGTGATATGCAAATAAGGTCCAGCAAAACCAAAGCATTTAAAACAAACAACCGCCCAAAACCAACTGTATGAGTTTATTTGCGACCGACCCTGTTTTCTCTTTCTGCAAATCCAAAGCTTTAACTGTGTATGATAAATACACGCAAACAAAAATATCCTAAACGCGGAAACAAAATGCGGTGGTAAACTCGTGCAGAGTAGCAAATCCGGTCGCATTTAATTTCGGATTTAATTTTACCTAAATAATACTAACAATGAAAACTTCTCAACCTAAAAAAAATTTGCACCTGAGCTCAATATTACACTGTTTTGGTACGAGAACTTTAGGACTCGTTAAAAAAAAAAAACAGAGAAAGAGAGAGAGAGAAAAAAAAAGAAAAAATTTGGCATCCCGAATCAGTTACGATGTCATAGAAACAGAACAAGAAACCAAGAACAAAGGTTAAAACAGTATTGGCAAACTTTAGCAATGATTTTCTTTTCCACTTACTCAGCACATGCCTTGCTCGGATATTAAGAGGATTTAAAAAAGGGACACAGATTTGAAAATATTATTTTTTTTTTTACATGGAGATGTAAAAGACAGAATTTTAGTAAGCGATGACATAAACACCTTTGTCTCTAAGGCAACTTGTTGAGCTTATTTTTATGATCCATTCATCGTCCAAACTGAAGGTATATAAGAAGAGGAAATAAATATTTTATCTCAGGTTCTTTTAATACACAAATCTAATCATCATCCCTTGTGAGAAGAGAAAAACAAAGAAATCCAAAGCACAACAGCAAACTCTGAACCACAGAAGAAGAAGAAAAAAAAAAAAAAAGAAAAAACAAAAAACAAAAAACAAAAAAAGAATTTAACAAAATGAGTTCTTTAACAGAAAAGGATAGTGCAAGTTTGAACAGAAACTCGGACTCGTTGACCTCTGGAAGCAACGACCATGGGTCAAAACTAAACATACACGTGTCAAACTCCACTGGAGGCGTGGAACATGGAACCGAGTTGGTGCCAGACACAGAAAAGCTTTCCCATGAAGAAAGTTTAGTAGACCAAAGCACAACCGAGCTAGAGGGCAAAGCTGCATCAAAAAAAGAGTTGGACACCTCGATCTACGAGTACTATAAGGGGAAAAGATTGACTTTGGTCACTTTGTCGTTAATGTTGGTTTTGTTTTTGGCATCGCTAGATATCATCATCACTGCCACGATTATTGAGAAAGTTGCTGAAAGATTTGGATCTTATGGTAAAACAGGATGGTTGGTCACTGGGTATGCTTTACCAACAGGTGTTATGGTTTTGATTATTTCTCAAATTGCAATGTCTCTTGGTGTTAAATTTACACTTTTGGTGTGTGTGTTGATTTTCGAAATAGGGTCTCTAATTTCTGGGTTGGCCAACTCAATGAACATGTTGATTGCTGGAAGAGTGATTGCTGGTATTGGTGGTGCAGGTATTCAAAATTTGGTTTTCATTATTGTTTCTTATATTGTTGAAGAGAAAAACAGAGGGTTGATCATTTCTTTTGTTGGTATTGCCTTTTCAATTGCATCTATTGCCGGGCCCTTCCTTGGTGGGGCTTTCACCACCATGCATCATCAACCAAACTGGAGAATGTGTTTTTACATCAATTTGCCTATTGGAGGTGTTGCCTTCATCATTTTCTACTTCCTGTTCAACCACAAAGGTAGTGAATTTAAATATGACATTAAAAAATTCAATCCAAGAATTTTTGGACATGCCAGTTTTTACAAAAAAATCTTTATTGGTGCTTTGTTTCAATACGATTTTATTGAGTTTGCCATTTGTACCACTGGGTTGGTTTTGTTCCTTGTTGGGCTAACATATGGAGGAGACGGTACTTATCATTGGCATTCTGCTCCAGTCATTGTTATGATTGTTATTGGTGGGCTCTTGGTTATTACTGCATTTTTATGGGATTGTTTTCTATTTGACAAATTTTGCGCCAAATTCAACCAAAAGGGTACACCATTGATCAACATTTTGGTTTTCAAAAAATTTGGATTGGTTGCCGTTAACTTGGTCAACTTTTTGATGTCCATCGCATACATCACCCAAATGTTGTTTATCATCCAATTTTTCCAATTCGTTTATGGCAACTCTGCATGGAAGGCTGCTGTCCACTTGCTTTCCACTTTGATTGCAGTCACCATCACTGTTGTTGCTTGTGGGGTTTTCATCAAAAAAACCGGTCAAATCAAATTGACTGTGATCACTGCAACAGCCATTGCTGTCATCGGTGCAGGTTTGCTTCAAATTTTGGGCCCACACTCGAACAACTCAGCCAAAATCGGATTGTTGATCTTACCGGGTATTGGTTTTGGTGGGATTGTCCAGTCAACCATGATCGGATCTCAAGTTTTCGCAGACAAAACAAAACCAGACTTCAAATTCCAAATCACCTCCATCACTTCTTTCTACTCGTTTGCCAAATTGATCGCTATGGCCTTTGGTAGTATCATTGCCAACGTTATCTTTGACGTTAGTGTTTTTGACAAAGTTCAAAACAGCCAAACATTGACCAGCTTGAAATCCATGGATGTCAACGAGTTGATTGTTTACAGATTGAGCCACTACGATGGAACAGACTCGGCATTGGGTAAAATCTTCAATGACTCTACTCACAATGTTTTCTGGCTATCGTTGGGATTGTCTGCTTTTTCATTTATCTGTTCCCTCGGTATGTCCAACAAAAAGACAGATCATTGATTCAAAGATTGGTTTTTTTTAAGAACAAATAATCTGAGATTTCATGATAATAATGTAAATAGCTTTTATAATATAAATAATAATAATAATAATAAGGATAAGAATACACAAATTTGACTTTCGGTTTTTAGTACCATCAAAGCCTTTTTTTTTATCTTAACCAAAGTGTGCTTCTCAAAGCCTAAGTCTTGCTTATTTCCGTGAATTTTTGCGCTTAGTTTTTTTTTTTGCGATGCACCCGGAAAAGATATTTTTGGGCCAAGGAGCAGAATTCAAAAAACGGGACTTGCTAACAATAAAGAATTAGCGCAAAAATGCTTAGATATTTACAAAACCAAGCTTAATAAACTGAAGACGCAGTTGAGCTATTTTGAAAGCTCATTATGCAAAAAAATAGATCTCCTACTCCAACACCACAATATATCAGCACATGCATTGACGCACAATGGTTTTCAGATGGGCGTGGAGTGGTAACCATTCACAGTGACCATACGATTCAAGTTTGTATTTCTCCCACAAACAATTTTGAAAACTTTTACACACGGCGATGGGTGAAAAATCAGTCTATGATGGCGGGCATGGTGGTCCCCGGCACGACGTCTATTCTTCTGAGCTGTAAAAATATGCCCTTGCAAATGTACAATCTTCCCCTCGACTCTGCATTAAATGGTAACCTACCTCAGAGCTATGAGACACCCAGTACCTACCTTCCTTCAGCAACGTTTACCTACAACACGACATTTCGTGTGCACAATGAAGCTTTTTCACCTTTGTTCAGCATAATCTCGCACCCATTTGAACAATCCCGTTTTTACACAGGCACAAATAAAGCGAGAATCGATACGTTTGACATGCAACATAAAGACCCTGTGAGGACTTGGGAGCCCCGCCCAAAGAGACGTAGGGGAGTGGGCCATGTGTCTGCTTTGAGCACATGCAAAGCGGATCCAAGTGTTTTGTATGCTGGAACGAGCCAGCACGCAGTCTTCCATGTCGATCAGAGGACCAAAGACATGGACTACATGGTTTCGTGTTCCAACGGTGTTGCGCAAATTTTGCAATCAGACAACGCAAATTATTTATACCTCATTCCGAAAAGGTTTTGTGACGATAATCAAACCATCAAAGTCTGGGATTTAAGGAAAGATGATTTCGTGGCAAAGCTTCATTTGCCAATGACGAAGAGCTCCAACAAAGAGCTAAAGATGAAAAACTCAAAGTGTAGTATGAACTCCCTACACGGGTTACTCGTAGGCTCTCCCTTTGATTCAAGTTATATATATAAGTGGGATAAGATTGTTGTAGAAACGGGAGGTGTCAATGCGTATTCTGAAGAGCAAAACTTCCCGACAGATATCATTCACTATCAAGACAAATTCGATCTTCAAGACGAAAACTTGTATACGCGAATTATAGAGACAAATCCAAAAAATAATCATATGGCATTTATATGTTGTACAGAAAAATATAGAACAGGCTATAAAAGTGTTTTGAAGGATAAAGAGATAATCGGTGGCAAATTCACGCGCTCACAGCCACAGAGGTCAATCTTTTTCCAATTTTAGCTCGACACCCCCTAATGAGCAGCTTCTCTTTTTAACCCACCAATGAATTCCAAAAACTTACCCATGTTGACATCAATACCGTATTGGTAAACGTAGTTGGATGCCAAATAGTCACTCAACATTGCTTTCAAGTAGTTTTCTGGGATGTTGTCCAAAACCTCCAAATGCGATTGCGATGAGATATCGAAAAGAATGCTTGGAATGATTTTATGAATCAACAAAAACTGTTTGAAAGGCAAGTCGTTTTTGAACAACTCGTCAGAGTCGATCAAGTCGTCGTTCAGCTTGTTGATGGCAGCAGACAAGGTGTTGGACAACTCACTGATTGGTTTTTTTGTTTGCTTGTTGATCTTGTACAACTGTTTGAATTCCAGTTTGGCATTGTGAACGATTTTTTTCTGAATGAATTTCACGTAATTGTCATAGCAGCCGTTGACATTTTGCAAAAATTTTCCAACAAAATCGTCATCTTTTAAAGCTAGAGAAGCCAAAACTTCCATTGAAGAAGAAGTCACACCACCTTTGTTGGCAGAAGCGTCTTTGAATAGCATGCACCCATGTTCTTCAAGCTTGATTTTGGCGTCTTGAGTGATGAACAAATTGGCACCTTCAACAATGTATGGGATTCTGCATTTGTTTGTTTTTGGATCAATATAATAATGCAAATTGCTCAAATTTATGGACCCCGGTCTACCACCGCATGGAACAAAAATGTCGATTTTTGGCAAATATTTGAACAAATATTCAGAATGGAACTTGTTTCTAAAAATTGTACCATTTGGAATGATTTCGCCTGTTGATGGAATTTTGAAATCTTGAACATCACAAGGAATGTAGAAACCAGAAGATGAAAGCAAGGACTGGTCATAGTGTTCTGTGGTCAATCTTGCATGAGCCATTCTGCGTAATTCCTCAATGTTTAAACCTTGTGGATCAACCAACGTCCCGTTCCCGTCAATGATGGCCACATATGTTTCGTTTTTGCTCGAAAGTAAAACTTCGTTGGAACCCAAGTCACCATCGCACCCACCGGTTTGCAATTTGAACAATTTGGAGTCCCACAATTTTTCTTCATCATAAATATTCTCAACAAAACTTCTAACCCCAAGTGTGGTCATACCAAATTCGTCGTGAGGAATCCCTCCCAATTTTGGTGATTTCCCAGTCAAAAAAGATTTCCACCAAGGGCAATTTCTTTTTTTGGCATGCAATGTTGCCCAATCAACAAACGGAGCTGTACCTTCGTCTGGACCAAAAAACAAAATTTCTTGTTTGCCGTATAAATCCACGTATTTTTCCAAAGATTTTTTGTCATCATCAATCAAAATATCGATAATCGAATCAACGTATTTTTTGAATGCATGAAAGGTGTCGTTTGTGGTTGATAACGTTGGGTTCATCAAAATCACACCCTTGGACCCACCTTCTGGGATATCTTTGTTTTTCTTTTGTTGGGTGGAAGCCAAATTGAAGTTTTCTTCCAATACAGAATTTGAATTCAATTCGTAAACATCGCTGTTTTTCGATGTAACAATTCTGATCCCACCTCTTGCAATATCTCTGAATCTGATATGGAAACCTTTAAAACTCGAACCAACAACCATAAACAATCCAAATGGAATTTCGTCGGTCAATGGATTGCAAACGTCTTGGAATATGGTTTTTGGATCTAATCTGAAAGAAATGGCAATTTTTTTGTTAATGAAAAAATTTGTTTTCAAAATGGATTTATTGAAAAGATTTAAAGTTTTCAAAATAAGGTAATCAGGAGTCTGATCATCAATCACTTTGTTCAAATAATTTTCAAAATCTTTGTCATTGGCAAAAGGTTGAGCACCAGTAACAATTCTTTGGTAACTCAATGTTTTTTTGAAAGCTGTGTTGTGTTGAGTAGTAGTTGAGTTTTTAAAACTTGTTGAAGGATAATGAATCAAAGCAAAATTTTTGAACAATCTGGAAACGATGGGTTGGTGTTTTGCCAAAACGTTGTTGATCAATGTTTGAGAATAAGATTGAGATTTCCAATTTTTTTTCAAAATTTCCAATAAATCAACAGACAAATGTTGATTACTCAAGTCTCCTAAATTTTGAAATCTATCAATAAAATGATTAATGAAAATAGATCCAATATAAGCATATGTGATTTCTTGTGGAGAAGGATCATTTTCAAACAGTTTCCCAATAGTATTTGAGTCAGTTTTTTCAATAGTTTTTTGGTTTTTGGTGTTGAAAACCTGGGTATTGATGGATGGTAAACAATACAACAAACTTGATTCTTTTAGAATTTGGGTCAATGTTGAATTGAAATCATTGATTGTTGAATAAGATGGGTTATCTGATTGGTTGAAATAAATGGAAAAAATATTTAAATTTTCATCATCTTCAAATTGTTGATGTCCAACCAATTTTTGTTGTAATTTTGATTTCAAATCATTAACAATGACATCCATATAAATTTTGTTTGGTTTGATATCATAATACTTGAATAAATTGAACAAAGATTGATAAAAGTTAGAAGTGGAATTTTTCTCATATGCAATAATTAATCTGTATTCGTTAACAATATCGTCATTCAAAGATTTCAAAAATTTCAAAGTTGGACCTTCTCTTTCTTTACATTCCAATTTCAACAATGTATACAATTTTTCATTGTTTGGAGAAAACGTTGTGGACTTGTTGTTGTTACTATTATCATTTGTAGTAGGTACAGATTCAATGATTGTGATTTTCAAATTGTATTGAGATGAAACGTAAGCTTCTAATTTGTAATTATTTGAAGTTTTTTTTGAATCCAAATATTCGTGATCAATTTGATTATCCAAAGTGTCATCTGTATCCAAGAAAATTGCATATCCCTTTTCTTGATTAACAAAAGATTTGTTGATTTTAAGTTTCAATGGATCAGGACTGATGGATGGAGTGGTAGTGGTAGTGGTAGTGGTAGTTGTTGTTGTTGTTGATTCATTTGATTCATTAATATCATCATTAGATTGAGATAATAAAGTTGAATCAATTTTGGCTAGATACAATGAAATGATAATATTTGATAAAATATTTAAATCTTGAGATTTTTCATCCAATGTATCAAATTTCATGAAAAAGGAATTATTTAAATTTAATGAATCATAAAACCAATTGACTTCATTTTCAATCAAATCTTCAGGAACACACCCCTTGGCATCAATTAAATCAATGATTTTTTCCTTTTGCAATTCTTTTCCTGGGAATTCATAATTTGGATAATCTTGTAGTGAGGAAATGGATAGGGACGAGATATCTGGCAATGGAGTTTCTTTGTTATTTGTTAGAGTCATTTTTTACTGTACTGGTGTAACTTGTCTGGTTTTTGCTTTTGGTCTTGCTTTCTGGTTTTTGCTTTTGGTCTTGCTTTCTGGTTTTTGCTTACTAGTTGTTATATAATTGAATGATTGATATTGTTTAAAATTAATCAATTGAAATAAATCTTCTTTGAAATATCATTGCTTTATATATGTTTTCCTGTTTTTCAATGAAATCAACAATATATATAACAAGATGGCAATATAAGAAGTAATTACAACAAAGTCATTCAACAACCGCTCAACCCTTCCACTTTTGTGTGTATAAAACCATACACACCACATAATAACCATACACACCACATAATAACCATACACACCACATAATAACCATACACACCACATAATAACCATAGTACTTTACAATTTTATCACTACTAATCTTTGCCTTTCTTCCATTGATGGTTTTTTAATTTGTTTTTGTTTTTGTTTTTGTTTTTGCTTTTTTGCTTATGATTCATGTTATTTTGTTGATCAATATAATGTTAATGTACTGCCCAATAATACAAAGAATATTAGTATACCCCATAATAAACCAATAATAAACCAATCTTTTACAAGGAGAAGAATAATAACAGTAACAAATAATAAAAAAAAAGGGGGAGAAGGGAGGAGGAAAGAGAAAGAGCGAGCGATGTTTAAATTCCGGTTTACATTTTTTCTGCAGATTTACAAGGTGTTAAGTTCTGTTTACTCTAGAACATTTGAAAGTATTTAGATCATCGATGACTGATTGACTAAAAATAGTACATGTGTTTATGTGTGTATACCTTTATGTAGGTATATTACCTATCAAATATATCACAATGCCACATGTTATAATCACCCTTTTACTCGAACTAATCTTTACACATAGTCATGTGTGCTTGATGCCTTTCAATATGAACGTACAACAAAAGTAATTCATCTAAAAATAGAGTCATCACAGAGTGTAAACAAATAACAATGATTGGAAATGTATGTAATTTGTTTAGTAGTGTGTGTAGTCTTTTACGTTTATTACAACACTACTCGGTATTGAAGAACGAGATGACGATTACGATATGATATTGGTGAAGCGACAGCATGATGTAGATAGAGAGACTGTTTACACGTATGATTATACTAATAGGCATTTCGATCAAGGTTGTGTAAATATTTACATTGACGATAAAAGAATATTATCTAGTATTTACAACAACGGTTAAAAGAATATTATCTGGTATTTACAACAACGGTTAAAAGAGTATTATCTAGTATTTACAACGACAATAGAAGAAAACAAAAGCATCTACAATGCCAGAAAAGTATAAACAAAGCGATGTTATCATTAAGATAGGTAAAAACCAAGAATAACAATACCATCATACCAAGACTAAATATTGATACCAATTATAATAATAATAATAATAATAATAATAATAATAATAATAATAATAATTATGATAATAAGAGTAACGCCGCTTATAAAGAGATAAACAAATAATAGATGGAAAATGGGCTCCAAATGGAATTTTTCCGTAAAGTTCCGCTCTAAACTTAATAATCGCAAGCGATGGAGTAGTAGAAGAAGTAGTAGAAGAAGTAGTAGTAGTAGTAGTAGAAAACGTAAAGGACAATAGAAACACCTGAAAAAGAGAGAAAAACTTGATACATATTGTTTTAGTTAAGTTGAGAGGGTAACTTAGATGAAACAACAACAAAAATCAGAACTCTGTGTCACGTGTATACTGTTTGTCATGTGATACAAAATACATTTAAAACAAATTGAGTATCATGTGATCTTTTGATTATTTTATTCTAACATTTCTTTTTTTGTTTTTTTTTTGTTGTTGTATGTATTATCTGTTACATAATAGAATGCCAATATTCTAGGAATAATTCTCTCAGAGCAAAGGTGAAGAAACAGAAAAGACTAAGATGAAAACCACAGACCAAAAAAACAAAAAAAAAAAAAAGGAATGTGAAAAATTCAATGTCGATTGTGTAAAATAAATTGTTTAAATGGTTGAATCGGGGTTTTTAAATATTATACCCAGTCACAATTTTGTAGAGATCGGTCACTCAATGAATAAATATTGATATGTATGGGGGAGGGAATGCTATAGATGAGATGGGATGATCTTAGAGTTAATATTGAGCAAGTGTATTATTTACATTATGCATTGACTATGAATATTGTTATAATTCATATATTGTGTTGATGTAGTGAACTGGAGTTGCAGATGCGTATTGTGATGATCATTTAACAACTGGTGTGCATCTATTTTAGTCTTGCCGTGCATTTTTGTTTTTATATACCTTGCCGTAGGTGACCTCACAACAGAACAACACGCTCGGTTCACTCGCACACATACACACACACACACACACACATACGCACCGTATTAAAGGCGATCATGAGTGATTTGAAAGGAACCACTTCCAGTGCCATTTCCAAGGATAATGGTACCAGCCAGGATGTAAATGCGTTAAAACCGTTAATTGATCGAATCATTACAAATCCTTTGCATTTTATCAGGGGAGCGAGCAACAACAATACCACTACATCAAATGAGAATAATTATATTGTGATTAGTAAGAGTGAAGTTGGTGCTGCGAATAAAACGGTTGCAGGTAATAATAATAATAATAATAATAATAATAATAATAATAACGATCATAACAAAAATGATTCCGACGCCAAGTCAACTAATCATACTAAGAAGAAAAGAGTTCCAACTTCACTGAATGAGTCTTTAATGAGTTATTTCAACGTGACTGGTGTGAAAAGTACGAAAAGTGATATCAGCAGTAATAATGATAATAATAACAACGGAAAGTACACCAGCAAAAAAAGAAAGTTAAACAGTGATACAAAAGATATCGCTATCAAAGGCAAAGATTTTGAGTTGAGTGATACAGAATACATTCCGGAAGCTTCGGAGGAAGTTGTTCTTACTGGTGAGATGCAAGAAGCTGAGGAAGAAGACGAAGAAGAAAAAGAAAAAGACAATGTTTTGACTGGAAGTAATGGCAAGATGGATGATGAAGGTGAGGAGATTGGTGAGGAGATTGGTGAAGAGATTGGTGAAGAGATTGGTGAGGAGATCCACGAGGAGATCCACGAGGATATTCACGAAAGCAGCGAGAAGGCAGAGGATACCTCCGGAAGCGAAGAGTACCAGTCTGCGCAAGACATAATGGGGCCAGAAAACGACAAGGATTCTGATTCCAACAGCCAGTCACATGACCAAGAAGGAGAAAAATTGAACGGCGGTAGAAGTTCAAGCGATGAAGAAGATGACGAGGAAAACGAGGAAGAGGATGATATGAAAGATGAATTGGCCGATCTTAGAGCTGATATGGAGAGTGTCGTTAAGGAGGAAAAGCCTGTTGATGCTCAAAGCGAAAGTGCAAGTGACAAACAGCATGAAAGTGAAAATAATGACACAGAAAATATAGATATCCAAAAAGAGAAAGAACTGGCAAGAGAGCAAAGAGCCACCTTGCTGAAAAAAAGACTGGCCCCACCATCTTCGTTAGTTGAATGCTGCCAGTTTCAAATAAACGACACGAAAGACCGCGGAACATACAAACCGTACAGAATCGTGAAAAATTGGCAGTTCCCAAAGGCAACGGGCAAAAACGGCGAGCTACTGCATCCCAAGGGGCTCCTTAACCACGGGGTCACCTGCTATATCAACTCCGCAGTGCAGGCCATGCTACACATTCCTTCTTTGCAAAACTACTTGAACGATTTGGTAACAAACCCGGCAGCTCACAAAAACCTGAAAAAAAACTCAGTTTCCCAATTGTTGGCCGAGTCTTCTAAAAAAATTTGGAACCCATCTGTTCACTACTACAACCCAAAAAAATTGATCAACAGACTAGATGACATCAACTGCATGATGTCCATGTGGCAACAAGAAGACTCGCACGAATATTTCATGTCATTGATGTCCACGTTGCAAGAGGATTCTGTTCCAAAGGGCGAAAAATTGAAAAGTTCTATAATTTATGACATTTTTGGCGGGGAATTTTTGCAAAAAATTAAGTGTTCAAATTGTAACAATATCAGTAACACAGAACAGCTCTTCTACGATCTTTCCATCAATTTGACCAAATTCAACAAGAAAAAGGATAAAAAATTCAACTTGAAGTCATCAGTAGAAAATTTTTTCAAAACTGAAACTATTCAAGACGGTTATCAATGTGAAACATGCTCCAAAAAAACGACCGACTCCATCAAAGATTTGCAGATTTTAAAGTATCCTGAAAACTTGGTTGTACATTTGAAAAAATTCAAATTTGACGGGGTGGAATCGTCCAAAATGAAATTAGGTGTCCACTTCAACAAATATCTGGACCTAACTCCATACGGGAAAGTGCAAACAGAAAAGGAGCCAGCGGTGTACCAATTGATCAGCGTTGTGTGCCACGAGGGAAGATCTTTGAGTTCGGGACACTACATCGCACACTGCTTGCAGCCAGACATGACTTGGGCGACATATGACGACGAAAGCATAAACAAGATTAACGAGTTGGATGTTTTGAACGAATCAAATGCATACTACTTGGTCTATTCAAAATTAACACCAAAAACCTTTTTACAAAAGGAGAACCTCTCATCTTTAACCAATCCGGTGAAAAAAGGCCAAGAAGCGAAAAATGGTGCAAGAAAAACCCGATCATCAGCAAGAGTGGCTGCTGCTGCCGCAGCAGCAGAAGCAGCAACTACTGATTCTGCTTTATCCGCGGCTAATGCTGGCTCTCCAATTTCAAAGAAGCAAAGGGCAATGCTGCGGAATCATGCGATGAATGACAAGAACAGCTACCGCAATGTCAATGGTAATTTTGAAAGAGCAAAGAAGAAGGGCAAAAATCATAGGAAAAATAAAAAAAGACGGTCTTAATGGAACGCCTCTGCACCAAAAAAAACATACAAACGGATGCATAACAATATAGTTCAACAATGTACATTATATACTTTTTATAAAAGATAATTTTTTTTTTTTTTTTTTTTTTTTTTTTGGGCCTTCTTTCCACCACTGTAATCTGTTGAACTGAATTCTTGAATAGAGTCACCCATCCTTGCCAAAAAAACAAAAAACAAAAAACAAAAAAAAAGCATGCTCTTCATGGCAAGTATTTACACGATATTGGATAGGTACCTCTCATTCAAGGCACGACTTTTACCCCCATGCTCTTGGCAACACCCAAAACTGTCTTCACAATGCTTTTCATTTCCAAATCTTTGTGTCTGTCGTCTGTTTTCTTGATCTTGGCTATTTCGTAAATATGTTTCAAGCTCAGTTCTCCAACAGGTGGCACAATATCAAACTTGTTTGCCTGAGCAGAGCCTTTGCCCGCAGGGTTTCCCAGCGCTTTCAACAACAAGTACCCGGTTGGTGGCGACTTTATTTCAAACTGGAAACTACGGTCAGGTTTGATGGTGATCAAACAGGGAATTGGCACATCAACGGCATAGTTGGCCGTTCTGGCGTTGAACTCTTTGCAAAAATCAATGGCTTTAATCCCTTTGGACCCCAAAGCAGGACCAACGGGTGGAGATGGGGCAGCCTTCCCGGCACCAACTATAAGTTTCACTATACTGTTCATTATTGAGCTGTTGAATGTGTGTCTTTTGTGTCTTTTTTGTGAATTTTTGTTTGTTTTATTTCTGATTCGCTTAGCTGAATTTCTTTCTCATATTGCAAAGTTGTGCTTTTGCTCTAGTCATTTGATATGAAAACTTTTCACCGAGTTTTGTATAAATGAATCCGAAGCCGATTTTTTTCTTTTTTTTGTAGAGGCTGCTTTTTCGGACACTCGGGTCGGCTAAAGGGTAGGCGCCCATTTCAGGAACGAGTCATGGAATGACAACCTGTAAGTGTTGCGTGAATGTTTTGTAGTAAATATATGAACAATTTTTCTCATAATACATATAGAATATAATATACAATGCTATGGCTCTTGGCGATAAGAAAACATCACTGTTCAAAACAAAAAATGCCTTTGAAAAGCCGGCTCCATCAAGTCTATTTGTTCTTGTTTTTTTCTAGTCCTGCAATGTGCGCGATGCTTTGGTCCACGACTGTATGCTTATGTGAGTCGTTAGGGCAGACAACGTGGTTATTTTCGTCAACAAAACACATCTTGATGCTTTCCACCCAAGGATCGTTCATGATCTCGTCGATGTTGGCACGGCATGCCGGAGCCAAGTCCACCATTCTTCCAATAATATGCTGACTTTCTTCCGGCAAATTGTGAAGCAATCTTTGTGGCCCAACGTTCAAGTTGTTTGGGTCCTTTGCGTTGTTGCTCGAGCTTTGTGGTTTTTGTTGAGACTCCTTCGCGCCTGTTTCCGACTCTTCATATTGCGGAGGATTTGGTGTTCTTGTGACTAGCTGTGACAAAGAGTCGCAGTCTCTCCCACTGCAAAACAGTTTGAACGAAGAGTCTTTTAATTTAGGAATCTTCCATGGGAATTTTTTCAAAACCATGCACACAAAAATCATGGCTGTTGACCAAACATCAACTGGTCTTGGATCGTACTTGGTGAAAATGCAGACCTCGGGAGCCAAGTATGGGTCCGAACCTACAATCCCGGATGCGGTGACCAAATTCTTTGAAAATGGGTAAGAAAACACAACAGATGCACCGAAATCGATCAATTTCACTATTCCGTGTTGGTCCACAACACAGTTGTCCAATTTCAAATCTCTGTGGGCCAACCCTATAGAATGCAAGTATTCCACCCCGTTCAAGATTTGTTTGAAACAACAGCAGATTTCATCATACGACATCTTGTTACTCATGACAATAGCAAACAAGTCGTAATCACAGTACTCCATAACTTGGAAAATTCTGTTTTCGTCATAAACAATTTCAATTGTCGCAATGATGTTTGGATGTTTCAAAGTCGTACCAATACAATACTCCCCTGTGATTTTTTTGATGTAGTCTTTTTTCCTTTCGTTTTCGTACTTGCTACGAAACTCTTTTACGGCAAACAAGTGCTTATCCACCAATCTCTTGAAGACTTTAACTGTCCCGCCTGCACCTGCACCCAAATCGTCCCCTGTTTTCACATATCTTTTGTGGAACGGTAATGAAGCAGATTGTTTTTGTTGCCACTGTTGCTGTTGTTGTTGTTGTTGATTTTGCGCTTGCAAATGGGCTTGTTGCAACAGGGAAGTGGACGGAACTGATGCTTGTTGTGAGCCATTATTCAAAGAGGTGTTGGAAGCTTGGTACAAAATATCTGTGTTCCCCAATGAAGATGGCCCGTTGAAAGTTGACGAGGTAAAAGAGGATCCTTGCGGACCACCAGCAGCACTTGCTGTTGGGGTTGAAGCTGTGGAACTGGTGTTTGAATTTGAGCGAGAGTCTCTCCCAATGGTGTGTGCACTTTTGTTGCCGTTGCCGTTGTTGTTGCCGTTGCCGTTGCCGTGTGCGATTGCGTTGGTGTTGAAGGTGGACACACTTGGAGACGAACTATAACGGTTTCCATAATTTGAGCCCGCAGAATTTGCTGCATTGTTGTTTTTACTTGTCGAATTAATGTTTCCATGGATGTTTGGGTGCGATGATGATGAAGAAGAAGAAGATTTTTTAAAAAATTTTGCAATCCCGCTGGAATGAGAGTTTTTCAATGAGCCCGGAGTACCTGGAGTGACGGATCCGTCTGGTGTATTTTGTCTCATTTGGTTGGTCAAGTTAGAGTTTGAATTTGAGTTTTTGTTCGACATGGAACTGGTGTTGATGTGTAAAGAGTTGACAGGGGTTCTGGAAGCACTGTAAATGTTTGATTGTCTTGCTCTTATTGGTTTTGGAACTGAGGCAGAAATTGCAGAAGAGTCTGCGTGTGGGAACCCTGGTTGTTCTTCAATTGTTGATCCAACACTTTTTGGATTGAAAGTACCATCACTGTTACTGTACGAGGCGGCATTGCCAGGATTTTTTGCAGAGTCTTGAGAAAACGATCCACCATTCTGCATGGACCCATTGTTCATTGAAGATGATAAAGAAGATGACGATGACGAAGTTGAATTTTTCAAACTCGATGTCAATTTTGATTGTGGTTTTGAAGAAGTGTTGTTCATTGAACCCTTTGCAGTTGAGTTTGAAGCAGAAGCAGAAGAACTTGAAGAATTGAAAAACAAGTTACCTAGTTGCGAACTCAAAGATCCGGATCTCGATCTCGAATGAGAACCCATTGATGTGGATGAAGAAGATGATCCGCTTGGTGACATCGGTTTTTTGTTGAACGATGACGAATGGTTCAATGTTTTGCTCCCATTGTTGTTGTTGTTGTTGTTGTTACTACTACTACTACTTCCTCCACTTGTAGATTGACGATGATAATTGGCAGACTGTTGTTGCTTTTCTTGCAATTTTTGTTTTGTTATAACAAACCTCGGTTCAACATTTGCAACTTTCGGTGATTGAATAACATTTGAATTGATTTGTTGAATGTTATTTGGCAACAATCCTGAATAATGATCCATTAATGAGGAACTAGAACCTCCAGAAGACCCTGGACGATAATTGTTGTTTGATGAAGCACTCGTTCCCGGGTTAAAATTGTTGTTCCCATTGTTTATGTTCCCATTATTTTCTTCCCCTGGAGAAGGATTGGAATTTGGAACACTATATGGTATGGATGAAGACAAAGACGGATAGTTTTTTTGAGCAAAAGACTTGTGAGTGTTGAGAGTGCCAGCACTGGAATTTGAGTTCAAAGTCATTGGACTCGAAGACATAATATTATTGCTGTTGTTGATATTAGTAGATCCATACAAAGACGCACCAAAAACAGCAGTATGAGCATTGTTATTTGCAATAAAAGATTGAGAAAATCCATTCTTATTGATATCCAATGCAGAAGCATTAGAATTGTTACGAGACGTATCTGTTGCTTGCATGGTGTTTTGGGTAGGAGTTGCACTACTACTTTGGTTTGTTTTGTCTTGGAACAATTGTGTAAGTGTGGAAGATGACCGACTGGGCAAATTTTGACTGGCAGTTGTGCCTTCAGCGAGTTGAGACATTGTTGTTGTTGTTGTTGATGATGATGTTGTCGTTGTTGTGTCGTTATAGAGCACTTTTAAATGATTTATAACAAGAGATTATTCTTGTTGGTTTTTTAAAGTTATGTAGTGAAAATTAAAATGCCAAAAAATATTGTTATTATTATTATTATTCAGTTTTTCTTGGTGTTGGTTTTCGTGTGTGTGTGTGTGTTTTTTTTTTTTTGTTTTTTTTTTTGTACTCTTGAAATAATTACAGTGATTGCACTCAACTGTTGAACAGTAACTACTAAAAATCCTTGATTAGTGAGGCTTCTGGTTTATAAGAAATTGGAATGTTGCAAACGTTGAACGGTACACATGAATATAGGTAAAGGAAATTGAATGCTTAGAAAACAAGACTTTAAAACTGAAAGCACAAGAGTTCAAATTACAAAAAATTAAAGAATTCTGGGAAGCAATTTAATCTTTGAGGTCATAAATGTTGGAATACAAAGATTTATGAAAATGTTTCCAATTCAACTTATTTTTTCAACTTTATTTATTTATTCGATATACATTTACAATATAGGATTCGATCGTAATATCGTTTTCTGTTTATCTATATGATCTATCTATCTATCTATCATCTATCATATATTCTATATTCTATATTCTATATTCTATATCATATATCACATATCACATATCATATAGTCTATATCATACAACAATTTATTGTTTCTTTGCCTTTGTGCAAGATGATTCATTACAATACTAATCATTAGTATTTTACAAACAGTATTAATAATTTAATGATGATCATAATAATTTTATTCATATGAATAAAAACCCGCAAACAATGAGTTAATTGTCAGTGTTGATGTATTGATATTTCTAAGTAAAGTAATTAATTGATTTATTTATCAATCTATCTATCAATCTATTAATTTATCTATCAATCATTCTATCTATCTATCTCGCTGTCTCTCTCTGCCTAAGGTTAAGTGTACTTGTTATAAGCGAAAGATACTAATTAGACCGGAAAAGAAAGGAAAAAAAAAAAAAAGACATGCCGGAAAAGGCTCAAAGAAACATCACCACTTCTACTACCACGAGCACTACTACCACGAGCAAAGCAAATAGATAC